>Ga0302325_10026388_pt1 | contig 12062 bp, 9 predicted proteins | sample Palsa_T0_2_FD_201948 | JGI IMG/M metagenome (GOLD analysis project Ga0302325, IMG submission 201948) | Peat permafrost microbial communities from Stordalen Mire near Abisko, Sweden - Palsa_T0_2 | ecosystem: Environmental > Terrestrial > Soil > Palsa > Peat permafrost | place: Sweden: Abisko...
CGGCCCGGAAGCGACCAATCGGTTGTTCCCCCTGCTCCGGCCCATCATCGTGGGTCACGGCAAGCGTCAAAATAGCGGGCCGGATGTCGTCTTCGGTCTGACGACCCTTCCGCTCACGATGGATGGTGAGGCTCGGAGCAGCGAGCACCCGCTCGATCCGCTCCTGCAATTCCTCTCCAACCACTCCGCACACCTCCAACTCCCAATCACACGATGCTACCTCTTGCTGCAGCGAGCCCTCCGCCATGGCGATCGCGCCGGCGGCCTGCACCTCCACCCCGTCGGGGAGCAACGGGGTCAGCAGTGCGGGAAGCTCGTCGTAGGAGACCTCATCGACCCTGGCCTCGTCGAGGCGGGCGTCGAGGTACTCCCCGTGGGACTCGCATCCCGTCGGAAGCGCCAGGCCGAAACTCAAGAGCGGATGGGGCGAGAACCCCTGCGAGAGCGCCACGGGAAGCTGGCTGCGCCGCAATGCCCGTTCCCACATGCGAGCCACGTCGCGGTGGCTGGTGAAGCGCACCTTGCCGGTCTTGGAGAAGCGAAAGCGGACTCGACGGGGCTCGCCCACTCAGCCCGCTCCTGCTCCCGTACGCACCCCGCCGACGAGGCGCACCGGAATGCGCCCTCCGACCGACAGGTCCTGGCCTGTTCCCTGGCTCCCACCGGCCGGGGGAACCGGAGAGGCGACCACGTGCTCCAGCCCGAACCCGGTGCAGGCGCCGCAGTCGTAGCAGGGCGTCCAGCGGCAGTCCTCGACCGCCGCCTCGGCCAGGGCGTCCTGCCAGTCCGCCCACAAGAAGTCACGGTGCAGCCCAGCCGATATGTGGTCCCAGGGCAGCGGCTCGTGCTCGTCGCGGTGGCGATGGGCCACCTCGGCCAGGCTGAGCCCCTCGGCGGCCAGCGCCTCCTCCCACAGCGCCAGGTCGAAGCGCTCCGACCACTCCTGGAAGGTGCCTCCGGCCCGCCACACCCGCTCGATGACGGCGCCCATGCGCCGATCGCCCCGGCTGGCCAGGCCCTCGGCGGCCGAGGCGGCCGGCTCGTGCCAGCGGACCGTGAGCCCCCTGGTCGTCCGGGCGTGCTCGCGCAGGAGGTTCACCTTGCGCTGGAGCTCCCCGACGGTGTCCTGGGCGAACCATTGGAACGGCGTATGCGCCTTCGGCACGAACCCGCCCACCGACGCCACCACGGTCACCGATTTGGAGTGACGGCGCCCGACCTCGACGCAGCGCTTCCCGAGCTCGGCGATGCCGATGACGTCCTCGTCACGTTCGGTGGGGAGCCCGATGAGGAAGTAGAGCTTGACCCGGCGCCATCCCTGGCTGAAGGCGGCATCCACCGCTCCGTAGAGATCGTCCTCGGTGATCAGCTTGTTGATGACCTGGCGCATCCGCCAGGTCCCGCCCTCGGGGGCGAACGTCAGCCCGGTGCGGCGCACCTTTTGGATCTGCGCCGCCGTCCCCACCGTGAAGGCATCTACCCGCAGCGACGGGAGGCTCACCGAGACGCGACCCTCATGGACCGGGTCGTCGATGATGTCCCGCACGGTGTCCTCGATGCCCGAGAAATCGGCCGTGGAGAGCGAGGTGAGCGTGACCTCGTCATGGCCGCTCCACGCCAGTCCCTTGCTCACCATCTCCTTGACCTGCTCGGCCGGCCGCTCCCGCACGGGTCGGGTGATCATCCCGGCCTGGCAGAAGCGACAGCCCCGTGTGCAGCCGCGGAAGACCTCGACATTCAGCCGGTCGTGCACAACCTCGGTCAGGGGGACCAGGGGCCGGGCCGGGTAGGGCCAGTCGGCCAGATCGGTCACCGTCCGCTTGGCCACCTCGGCCGGCACGCCCGGCCGGTTCGGCACGGTGGCGACCAGACGACCGTCGCGATAGCTCGAGGTGTAGAGCGCGGGGACGTACACCCCCTCTATCTGCGCCAGCGCGTGGCGCAGGTCCTCCCGCTTCCGATCCAGCGGGGCCGCGATGAGCCACCCCGCGATGGCCTCGTTGATCTCCCCCACGATCTCCTCGCCGTCGCCGAGGGCGAAGGCGTCCACGAAGTCAGCCAGCGGCTCGGGGTTGAACGCGCAGTGCCCGCCGGCGATCACCCACGGGTCATCGGCCTGGCGGTCCACCGCGTGCAGCGGTACCTCGGCCAGGTCCAGCAGGTTGCACACGTTGGTGTAGACGAGCTCGGCCGAGAGATTGAAGGCCATGACGTCGAAGTCCCGCGCCGCCACGTGCTGCTCCACGCTGAAGAGGGGAACGCCCGCCGCCCGCATGGCCGCCTCCATGTCCACCCAGGGCGCGTAGGCGCGCTCGGCCACCGCGTCGGGGCGCTCGTTGAGGATCTCGTAGAGAATCTGCAACCCCTGATTGGGAAGGCCGATCTCGTACGTGTCGGGGTAGAGGAGCATCCAGGCGACCTTGCCCGGCCCATGCTCGGGGTATTGGGCACCTTGCTCACCGCCGATGTAGCGGGCCGGCTTGGACACGCCCAGAAGCAGTCGTTCAACCTGTGGCCAGAGGGTCTCCATCGTGGGTCAACCCTACGGGACGCCTACGCGCCCGGTGACGTGGTGGTGGTGGTAGGGGCCGGCACGGTTGTCGCGGTGGCTCCCGGCACGGTCGTGGTGGTCGCCCCCGGCACGGTCGTGGTGGTCGTCGGCGTGCCGAAGGCTGGATTGGGGGCCGGTGCCGTCAACGACGGGGGGCTTGACGGAGTCGGCGTCTTCACGCCCCCGATCGGGTTGGTCAAGATGTAGTCGAAGATCGAGCGGACCAGCGGGGCCGCGGCCGAGGCTCCGTAGCCACCCTGATCGATGACGGCGAGCACCACGTACTGCGGGTTCGGATTGGGCCCGAAGGCGACGAACCAGCTGTTGGGCTCGTCGTCGCCGGGGTTGGTCGCCGTCCCCGTCTTGCCGGCCAGATTCCAGTTGGCCGGGAAGCCCTGGAAATCAGGGTTGGCCGTCCCTTTCGGATTGGAGATGACGCCTTCGAGGCCCTGGAGAATCGGCTGGGAAACGCTCGCCGGCAGGTTCACGTGACCAGTCACCTTCGGCGCGATGGTCTCGACCACCTTGCCCGTGGTCGGGTTGACCACCTCGGAGGCCACCTCGGGCGCGTAACGGGTGCCCCCGTTGGCGAAGGTGGCGTAGGCCACCGCCTGCTCGATCGGCGTCAGCTCGGTGGCGCCCTGGCCGAAGGCCATCTCCACGTTGTCGCCCGTGTACCAGCTGGTGTTGGAGTAGACCCCGGGGTCCTCCTGGTGCAGCTTTTCCCGTTCGGGTTGACTGTCCACCCGTCCCGCCACCTCGTACGGCAAGTCGATACCGGTGGTCTCGCCTTCGCCGTACTGCGCCGCCACGTTCTGGATGGCGTCGGGCCCGTACGTCGACTTCCCCTCCCAGAACAGCTCGCCGAGGTTGTAGAAGTAGGAGTCGCTCGAGACCGTCAAGGCCATGGCCAGGTTGTACTGGCCGCCGCTGTCCCCCACGTTGTCGTAGAAGGTGCACGTTCCCCCGGTGCAGTTACTGACGGTGAACGTCCCGGTGTCGTCGTAGTAGCGCGACGGGCTGTAGACGCCGTCCTGCAGGTCGGCCGTGGCGGTGATCAGCTTGAACGTCGATCCCGGGGTGTACTGCCCCTGAATGGCGTTGTTGTTCTCCGCCCCGGTCGCCGCCAGCGCGGCGTAGTTGGCGGACGAAATCCCACCCACCCACTCGTTGAGGTCATAGGTGGGATACGAGGCCATTGCCAGGACCTGGCCGTTCTGCGGATTGAGGACGATGACGGCGCCGTTCTTGGCCGGCGGCAGCTTGTTGTGATCCTCGACGTCGGGCGTCTTGCGGTCCAGGAGAATCTGCGCCGCCAGGTCGTTCTGCACCGCTTCTTGCAGGCCGGCGTCCACATTGAGGACGACGGTGTCGCCGAGCTGGGGCGCCGTGCGCGAGAGCGTCCCCACGACGTTGCCCGAGGCATTGACCGAGAGGGCCTGACTCCCGTTCACCCCCCGGAGGTACCTCTCGTACTGGGCCTCTATTCCTGACTGTCCCACCAGGCTGCCCTGGGTGTAACCGGCCTTGGGGCTCGCCTTCAGTTGGGCCGGCGTGATGTCGCCGAGGTACCCGAGCACGTGGGTGGCCACGGTCCCCCCTTGGGGATAGGTCCGTTGGGTGATGGTCTGGACGGTGACGCCGGGAAACTCGGACGAGTGGGTCTGCAACCACTGCACCGTGTCGGCCGGGACGTCGGTGTCCACCGGCACGGGCTCGTAGGGGCTGTAGCGCTCGTTCTTGACCGCCGCCTTCACCTGCGCCGGTGTCTGCCCTATCAGCGCGGCGACCTTGGCGATGATGGAGGGGTCCTCGGCGGCCGTGACGCGCGAGAGCAAGATCTCCTGCTCCGGCATGTTCGAGACGAGGACGGTGCCGTCGCGATCGACGATCTCACCGCGCGGTGCGGTCACTTGGACGACACGAACCTGATTGCGGTTGACCGCCGCCGCGTACGACTTCCCGTCGATGATCTGCAGAGTCCACAGCCGCAGCACGAGGACGAGGAACAGGACGAGGACTCCCACTCCGACCACGCGGAGGCGGAGATTGGGGCGGGATGGCTCGTCCTCGGGTGATCCCACCAGCGCGGCGACATTGACGCTCTTGCGCGGTCGCATACGCGGTTGGCGCGTGCCGCCGTCCCACATTGGCTGGCGCGATCGGCGCGACGGGCGCGACGAGGGTTTGGGGTGGAGGCGATCTCCCCGAAAGGGATGGCGCAGCGTCCGCCTCACCAAATACCACTGTCATTGGTGTGGGCAGAAACAAGGGTTCGCCGTTTCCCATCGGTGATCAGCGCCCATCGCATCAACCGGTCGACCGGCAGGACCAGGACGACGCTTGCGACGGCCACGACCACGAAGAGCGAGAAGAAGTCGATTTGCACCATTTGCTGCTGTCCGAAGATGGCACCCAGCACAGAGAACAACATGTCAGCTGCGACGCCGCCGATTATCGCGGCCACCGGCCTGAGCCACACCGCTCTCGCGTCCAGCGCGACCACGGCCGCACCGACGGAAAACCCGACGAGACAACCCACCAGCGCACCGAGGCCGAATGGGGTGGGCAGCACGAGATCAAAGGCCAGACCCGCCCAAAAGCCAACGAGAGCGCCCGTCACCGGCCCCGCCAGCAGGGCGGCGGTGATGGGAAGCAGCCACACGATGTCGGGATGCGAGCCGCCCAGGTCAATTGACAGCATCACGGTCGATTGCACGAGCAACAACAAGAGGATCACGAGTGCAACCCGAAGAACGCTGCGCGCGCTCACGCTGCGGGCTCCCACAGCACGACATCGACATACGCCAACTGATTGAGGTTGGCCGCAGGGCTGACCGTGATCGTCTCTTGACTGGCCCCCGCGCTGGCGTGGAACGACGTGACCCGTCCCACAGGGATGCCCGGAGGGAAGGCGCCGGCGTCGAGACTGCTGGTGAACATCTTCTCGCCCTTGTGCAATGGAGTGTGCGGCAGGACGAGATCGGCTGTCATGGACGCAACGGGACCTTGGCCATCGACGGTCCCCGTGTACGCGTTGCCGAAGGTAACAGCAACCTTGGACTGCCCATCCGCTATCAGCTGCACGACGGACGTGTGGTGAAACGACTGGAGTACCTGTCCCACCAACCCACCAGCGCCGACGATCGGCATTCCCACTTCCACCCCGTCCGCGCGCCCCTTGTCGATGGTGATGGTCATGGTGAAGTTCGAACTATGCAACTCGATGGTCTGGGCGGTGATGGTGGGGAGCGAGTTCACGAACGGCAGGCTCTCCAGAGCCATCAGATTGCGGAGTTGGGTGTTCTCGAACCCCTTCTCGCCCTGCTGCTGCCGGAGTGTCCCGATCGTGGCCTGCAGTCTCTGGTTCTCCTTTTGTAGCGCGCCGTAGTGCACCGCTCCGGCAAAGAAATCACCGATCGGACTGGTGACGTCCACGACGGCTTGGCGCAGCGGTGAGTAGACGCTGTTCGCCACCGACTTCACCCCGGAGGTGATGCTGTGGGTACGACCGTTGAGGTCCAACGAGATGATCGAGAGTGACAACACGACCAGCACGACCAGCGTCAGCGTGCGGCGTGACCGCCGAGACCTCGGCACCCAGGAGAGACCGGACGATCCGTCAGCGCGTGGACGTGGTGATCAGCACCCGCTTGAGCGCTTCGAATTCCTCCAGGCACTGTCCAGCGCCGACCGCAACGCAGTTCAGCGGGTCACGAGCCACCACAATGGGCATCCCGGTCTCGCTTTGCAGCCGGGCCTCCAACCCATGCAGCATGGCGCCTCCACCGGTCAGGACAATCCCCTGTTCCATGATGTCGGCCGCCAGTTCGGGCGGCGTGCGGTCGAGCGTGACCTTTACGGCATCAACGATGGCGGAGACCGGCTCTTCGATGGCCCGCCGGATCTCTTCGGTGGAGACGACGATCGTCTTGGGCAGCCCGCTCACCAGGTCGCGCCCACGGATCTCCGCGTGCAGTTCCTGCTCCAATTCGTACGCGGAGCCGAGGGTGATCTTGATCTCTTCCGCCGTCCGCTCACCGAGTGCCAGGCTGAACTCCTTCTTCACAAACGCGATGATCGCTTCGTCCAACTCGTCACCACCGATGCGGACCGACTGGCTGGTGACGATGCCACCCAACGAGATGACGGCGACTTCGGTCGTCCCACCCCCGATGTCCACCACCATGTTGCCGGTTGGTTCGTGCACGGGCAGGCCGGCTCCGATGGCGGCGGCCATGGGCTCTTCGATGATGTACGCGCGACGCGCCCCCGCATACTCGGCGGCCTCCATGACGGCGCGCCGTTCCACCCCCGTGATGCCCGAAGGCACGCAGATGACCATGCGCGGCTTGGCGAAGCGGCGTTGGTGCACGCGATGGATGAAGTACCGCAGCATCTTCTCGCAGATCTCGAAGTCGGCAATCACCCCGTCCTTGAGCGGACGGATTGCCTGGATGTTCGACGGCGTGCGACCGATCATCCGCTTTGCCTCGGCCCCGACCGCGAGTGGTCGCCCATCCTTGACATCCACCGCCACCACGGATGGCTCGTTCAGGACGATGCCGCGACCGCGCACGTAGACAAGGGTGTTTGCGGTGCCCAAGTCGACAGCCATGTCACGACCAAGGAGGGAAAGGCGATTGTCGGCCATGAAGCGTTTTCTCCCGAGTCTGCGCGACGAGTACCGGACGAATCCGGTATCTGTAGGTGAACTACCAGGTTAGGTGACGGCACGGTCCTCCACAAGGCGGTCCACCGAGCCGTCCGCACTGTCCGCTATAAAGGCGCCAATTGCGGGAAGAAAAGGGCGATTTCGCGCGCGGCCGACTCGTGAGAATCGGAGCCGTGCACCAGGTTCTCGGTCGTCTCGATGCCGAGATCGCCCCGAATGGTCCCCGGCGCGGCGGCGGCGGGATTGGTCACCCCCATCATGGACCGGACCACGGCAAAAGTGTCGTGGGGACCCTCTACGACCAGGAGCAGCACGGGTGACCGGGTGAAGAACGCAACCAGGTCATCGAAGAACGGCCGTTCCGCATGCTCGGCATAATGAGCCTGGGCCAGCTCGGGCGTGATGCGCCGCAGCTCGGCGGCCACCAATCGCAGGTTCTTGCGCTCAAGGCGGCTGATGATCTCCCCAGCCAACCCACGCTCAATGCCGTCCGGCTTCACAATGACAAGGGTGCGATCCACGAGCGGTGCACAGTAGCAGCAGCGCACGGCCTCGATGTTCTCGGAAAAAGGCGAGGCGTAAGACCCTCAACCTCACATCGAGCTCACGCGGGCAACCTTAACCCTCAACAAGACGTGGAGACTCCTCACGCCGCCCGCACCGCGTCGGACACGGCGTCATCGACCAGCGTCCTCCCAGCGCACGGCACCGGCCAGGATCTCGCCGCGAGCCGTTCCGACCGTGTACAGCGAACCGGCCACCACAACCAGGCCCCGTGCATTGACCAGGCCCCGCGCCAACGCCAGCGCGTCGAGCACCGACGGCTCGACGTGGACGGTCAGTCCCAGAGCCCGCCCGGCATCGGCCACGTCCGACGCCGGCAGCGCCCGGGGTGAGTCCGGCTGACAGGCCACGAGCGTCGACACGTCGGAGGGGGCGAGCGCGGCCAACATGGCCGATGGGTCCCGTCCCGACAACATGCCGACCACGGCCACGCTGTTCCCTTCCACCGCGAACTCCTCGGCCAGCGCGAGCCCGAGCGCGGTCATCCCGGCCACGTTGTGCGCCCCGTCAACGAGCAAAAGGGGTCGTCGACCCAGGACCTCGAGACGACCGGGCACACGGACGAGACTGAATCCCTCCTCGACGACGGCTTGATCGAGGGGGCGTCCGAAGAACGCCTCCGCCGCCGCCAGTGCGCACGCCGCGTTCTTCCCCTGATGGGCCCCGTGCAGCGGAACCAAGACGTCCTCGTAACGCCCGCCCGGGGTCCACAGCGTCACCAGACGACCCCCGACCGCCACCCGGTTCTCCTCGCAGCCGAAGTCCCGACCCGCCGCCCACACCGCCGCCGCCCCGACCTTGGCCGCATGAGCCTCGACGATCGCCACCAGGTCGGCCCGCGTCTCACCCACGACGACCATGCTTCCCGGCTCGATAATCCCCGATTTGTCGGCGGCGATTCCTTCGAGAGTGGGACCCAAGACGTCGGTGTGGTCGTAGCTGAAGTTGGTCAGCAGTGCGACATCTCCGTGCACCACGTTCGTGCTGTCCCATGTGCCACCCAATCCAACCTCGATCACCATGGCGTCGACGGCATCATCGGCGAACCACGACAAGGCGGCGGCCGTCAGCAGTTCGAAGCGGGTCGGTCGGTCGTCCACCATCGTTTCGAGCGACGCGAGCTCGGAGAGCACAGCGAGAAACGTCTCGTCATCGATGGGTTCGTCGTTGTGAGCCAGCCGCTCGGAAACCCGGTGAAGGTTCGGGCTCGTGTACGTCCCGACACTCAATCCCTGCGCCATCATCAGCGCGGTCACCATGGCCGATGTCGAGCCCTTGCCGTTGGTGCCCGTCACGTGGACCGACGGGATGGATTCGTGAGGATCTCCGAGGACCGCCATCAATGACTGCATGCGATCAAGCGCGGGGAGGGCGCGCCGGCTCGGCATGGCCGACTCGAAGTCGATGTGGGAGTCCAACCACTCCAGGGCGCTCTCCAAATCAATGAACGGGAGTGCGGTCACGCTCACCTCAGAGCGCAGGCGGTCCGGAACGTTCTCCTCCACCACCCGAGTGCGGCCGGATCAGGAAGCGGCGCGCCGGGTGCGGGTCGACTTGGCCGGCACGCCTCCCACCGGGACCAGCGTCGGAGCAACCCGGTCCAACACCACGGCCCGGTCCACCACGCACTTGCCCACGTCGGAGCGACTCGGCAGGTCGTACATCACATCCAACAGGACCTCTTCGAGAATTGCCCGCAGTCCACGCGCACCCGTACCACGCAGCATGGCTTGCTCGGCCACGGCTTCGAGCGCGTCGGGAGTGAACTCCAGCTCTACATTGTCGAGGGCGAAGACACGCTCGTACTGGCGGGACAACGCGTTCTTGGGCTCGACGAGGATCTGCACCAGGGCATCCTTGAACAGCGGCGATACGGCACTGACCACCGGCAGTCGCCCGATGAACTCGGGGATCAAGCCGAACTTGATGAGGTCTTCGGGCAGCACGTGACGCAGGATCTCCCCGTCGTCCCTCTCGCGACGGTGCACCTCGGCCCGAAAGCCGATCCCCCGCTTGCCGATCCGGCCCTCGATCAACCGGTCCAGACCGGCAAATGCCCCCCCGCAGATGAAGAGGATGTTGGTGGTGTCGATCTGAATGAACTCTTGGTGGGGGTGTTTCCGCCCACCCTGCGGCGGTACCGATGCAGTGGTTCCCTCCAGGATTTTCAACAACGCCTGCTGGACACCCTCACCGGATACGTCCCGAGTGATGGAGGGGTTCTCGCTCTTGCGGGCGATCTTGTCGATCTCGTCGATGTAAATGATGCCGGTCTCGGCCCGCTTGACGTCGTAGTCGGCCGCCTGGATCAACTTCAGCAGGATGTTCTCCACGTCCTCGCCGACGTACCCGGCCTCCGTCAGCGCGGTGGCGTCGGCGATGGCGAACGGGACGTTGAGCATGCGGGCCAAGGTTTGAGCCAGGAGCGTCTTGCCACAGCCAGTGGGTCCGAGGAGCAGGATGTTGGACTTCGCCAACTCGACCCCGTCCTCTTGCACCGGCCCGGCCTGCACGCGCTTGTAGTGGTTGTAGACCGCGACGGAAAGAATCTTCTTGGCGTACTCCTGCCCGACCACGTAGTCGTTCAAGAAGGTGAAGATCTCCTTGGGCTTAGGGAGGTCCTCGAAGCTCAGCTCGGTGGTCTCGTCGCGCTCTTCGGCGATGATGTCGTTGCACAGGTCGATGCACTCGTCGCAGATATAGACGCCAGGCCCGGCGATCAATTTCTTCACCTGCTTCTGCGTCTTGCCACAGAAGCTGCACTTGACCAGGTCTCCGCCTTCGCCGAACTTCGCCACCGAAACCCCTCTCCCCGCTTCTCTCGCCTTGACGTTCTCGAAGGCCTATGCCGCGCCGATGGCTTCGAGCGGGGCGAGGGTACGGGAGGTGATGATCTCGTCGATCACGCCGTAGGTCACCGCCTCGTCTGCTGTCATGATGAAGTCACGATCGGTGTCCTTCGTGACCTTCTCATGGGTCTGCCCGGTGTCCTCGGCCAGCATGCTTGTCAGTAGATCGCGCATGCGGAGGATCTCCTTGGCTTGGAGCTCGATGTCACTGGCCTGGCCCTCGACACCACCCCATGGTTGGTGCAACAGGATCCGCGCGTGCGGCAGGGCGAACCGCTTCCCGGGCGCACCGGCGGCCAACAACACCGCCGCGGCCGACGCAGCCTGGCCGTAACAGAACGTCGACACATCGGGCTTGATGAACTTCAGCGTGTCGTAAATCGCAAAGAGCGCAGTGATGTCGCCACCGGGCGAATTGATGTAAAGGTGGATTTCCTTGTCGGGCTCCTCGGACTCCAAGAAGAGCATCTGGGCGCACACCAAGTTGGCCACGGTGTCGTCCACCGGAGTACCGAGAAAGATGATCCGCTCACGCAAGAGACGCGAATAGAGGTCGTAGGCCCGCTCGCCCCGATTGGACGACTCAATGACAGTGGGAACGAGATAGTTGCTCGCTCTGTAACGATCACCTGCGTTCTGCATCTTCACTCGGTCTCCTCGCTCTCCTTGGCGGCGTCGGTCTTCAGGTCATCCCGTGACATCGGGTTACCTTCTTCGTCGAAGAGCTCCACGTGGTCAAGCAGCCACTGCAGCGCCTTGCCTTTTCGTAGTTCCGAGCGTACCGCGCCTGTCCGTCCGGCCGTGTCGAGCTGGCGGCGCAACTCCGCGGGAGTGGTCTCCATCCGCTGGGCCATGGTGACCATTTCTGCGTCGAGCTCGTCCTCGGTCAAGGTGAGCTCCTCGGCCTCGGCCAGGGCGCGAAGAGCCAGGTCAGCCTTCACAGCCCGCTGGGCCTCCGCCCGCACAGCGGACACAAGATCGTCGGGTGTGCGCCCCGTGGCCTGGAGGTACTCCCCCAAACCCAACTTCTGAGCCTCCAACCGGTGTTGCAGATCGTGCAGGCGCTCGTTGACCTCGGCGTCGACAAGCACCTCGGGGACGTCGCCGTCATCGACGAGCTCGGCCACCGCTTCCACCGTCTTCTCGCGCAGCGCCATTTGGCTCTGCACCAACTTGACCCGGGCCATGCGGTCGGTGATGTCGGCCCGCAGCTCGGCCACGGTCGCGAATTCGGAGCTCTCGGCCGCCCACTCGTCTGTGGGCTCGGGCAGTTTCTTGACCTTGACGTCCTTGACCAGTACCCGGAACGAGATGACCTCGTCTTCGTCGCCGGGAGCGGGCGAGGTGAAGGCGAGGATGTCGCCGCCCTTGGCACCGTGCAGCGTTTCGTCCAGCTCCCTCGTGACCGTGCCGCTTCCCACCT
>Ga0302325_10026390_pt1 | contig 12061 bp, 6 predicted proteins | sample Palsa_T0_2_FD_201948 | JGI IMG/M metagenome (GOLD analysis project Ga0302325, IMG submission 201948) | Peat permafrost microbial communities from Stordalen Mire near Abisko, Sweden - Palsa_T0_2 | ecosystem: Environmental > Terrestrial > Soil > Palsa > Peat permafrost | place: Sweden: Abisko...
CACGACGAGGCGGTACGACAACGCCCCCCGAGGACTTCGAAGAGAACATCATCGACATCGATGTCGCCGAGGAGATGCGCGGCAGCTTCCTCGAGTACGCCTACAGCGTCATCTACTCACGGGCGCTCCCGGACGCGCGGGACGGGCTGAAGCCGGTGCAGCGCCGGATCCTGTACCAGATGAACGAGATGGGCCTGCGCCCGGACCGTCCCCACGTCAAGTGCGCCCGGGTCGTCGGCGAGGTGATGGGCCGCCTGCACCCGCACGGCGACTCGGCGATCTACGACGCGCTGGCCCGGATGGCCCAGCCGTGGGCGATGCGGCTGCCGCTGGTAGACGGGCACGGGAACTTCGGCAGCATGGGCGGCGACGACGCCCCCGCGGCGATGCGCTACACCGAGGCCCGGCTGACCGCGGCCGCGATGGAGATGGTCGCCTCTATCGACGAGGACACCGTCGACTTCATCCCGAACTACGACGGCAGCGAGCAGCAACCCGACGTGCTGCCGGCGGGGATCCCCAACCTGCTGGTGAACGGGGCGGCCGGCATCGCGGTCGGGATGGCCACCAACATGGCGCCGCACAACCTGGGCGAGGTGATCGCGGCGGCACGTTTTTTGATTAAGAACCCGGACGCGTCGCTGGACGCCCTGATGCGCTTCGTCCCCGGGCCTGATCTGCCTACCGGCGGACGCATCGTGGGGCTGGAGGGTATCAGGGAGGCGTACGAGACCGGCCGCGGTATCTTCCGCACCCGGGCGACGGCCACCATCGAGCAGATCACGCCGCGGCGCACCGGCATCGTGGTCACCGAGCTCCCCTACAGCATCGGCCCGGAAAAGGTCATGGCCCGGATCAAGGACCTGGTGCAGGCCAAGAAGCTGAACGGCATCGCCGACCTGAAGGACCTCACCGACCGCAATCGCGGCCTGCAGCTGGTGATCGAGGTCCGCAGCGGCTTCAACCCCGAGGCCGTGCTGGCCGAGCTGTACCGGCTGACGCCGATGGAGGAGACCTTCGGCATCAACAACGTGGCCCTGGTCGACGGCCAGCCCCGGGTGCTCGGGCTTCGTGAGCTGCTGGAAATCTACGTGGCGCACCGGATCGAGGTGGCCAGGCGCCGGAGCGAGTACCGCCGCCGCAAGCGCCTGGAGCGCTTGCACCTCGTCGACGGCCTGCTCGTCGCGCTGCTGAACATCGACGAGGTTATCCAGGTCATCAGGACCAGCGACGACGCGGCCGCGGCGAAGCAGCGGCTGATGGACATCTTCGAGCTGTCGGAGGTCCAGGCGCAGTACATCCTGGACACTCCGCTGCGCCGGCTGACTCGTTACGACCGGCTGGAGCTCGAGCGGGAGCAGGACACGCTGCGGGCCGAGATCGCCGAGCTGACCGAGATCCTGGAGTCCAACGCGCTGCTGCGCGCGATGGTCAGCGACGAGATGGCGGAGGTGGCGAAGAAGTTCGGCACCCCGCGCCGGACCGTTCTGCTCGAAGGCGGCGGTGCGGCCGCGGCCACGGCCGTCCCGCTCGAAGTCACCGACGACCCGTGCGTGGTGCTGATGTCCGCGACGGGCCTGGTGGCCCGCGTCGCGGTCAGCGATTCCGACGGGTCAGGTCATCATGCCGAACGGGCCGTGGTTCCACCTCCCGCGGGTGCGCCGCGGGTCGCGCAGGACGTGATCATCGCGGCGATCCGGGCCACCGTCCGGGGCACGATCGGGGTGGTGACGTCCGCGGGACGGCTGGTCAAGCTGAACGTCCTCGAGGTTCCGGCGCTGCCGCCGGGGGCGGGGGTTTCTGGGTCAGCGTCACTGGCGGGCGGCACGCCCGCCACCGAGTTCGCCGAGCTTTCGCGCGGTGAGACGGTGGTCGGGCTGGCGTGCGTTGATACGCCGGGGGCAGGTATCGCGCTGGGGACCGCTGAGGGCGTAGTCAAGCGAGTGCTGCCCGACTACCCGCAGGCCAGGGACGAGTTCGAGCTGATCGCGTTGAAGGAAGGGGACGCGGTGGTGGGCGCGGCCCAGCTGGACAGCGAATCGGCCGAGCTGGTGTTCATCACGTCCGACGCGCAGCTGCTGCGGTTCGGAGCCGCCACGGTGCGGCCGCAGGGCCGGGCGGCCGGCGGCATGGCCGGGGTCCGGCTGTCGGCGGGAGCTTCGGTGGTGTGGTTCGGCGCCGTGGACGCTGACGCGGCCGCGGGGACGCCTTCCGGGCCTGTCGGGACCTACTCTCCGGCCGTGGTGGTCACCGTGGCGGGCAGCGCGGGCGCCCTGCCGGGGGCGGCGGCGGGCAGCGTGAAGGTCACCCCGATGCACGAGTACCCGGCCAAGGGCCGGGCCACCGGCGGCGTGCGCTGCCACCGGTTCCTCAGGGGCGAGGACACGCTGGTGGCGGCCTGGGCCGGGTCGGCCCCGGCGGTGGGCGCCAGCGAGTCGGGCTCCCCGGTCTCGCTGCCGGATCCGATCGGCAGGCGCGACGGGTCGGGCACCGGGCTTTCCGGGCCGCTGGCCGTCATCGGCGGCTCGGTGCGCGTTTTGTAGCCCGCGCTGGTCCGGCGGGCGGCGCTGGTCCGGCCCTTGGCACGGGTCTGGTTGTCGGAGCTGGTCCGGTTATCGGAGCTGGTCCGGTTATCGGAGCTGGTCCGGAGGGCGGCCTGGGCCAGCCCGGTGAGCAGATCGCGGGGGCCGGCCGACGCGACGTCGGCGAGCTGCCACTCCCGGACGAGGAGGGCACCCTCGGGTCCGGGATCGAAGGCCTCACCCCGGAAACATCCCGCCGCGTCCAGTGTCACGATGTCGGGGTCGTCATCAGGAACGTCCCCCAGGTACGCGGCCGCGTCCAGCAGGGAGACGACGCTGCGCGCGGCGTGGCTCGCACTGGCGCCCGCGCTGTCCAGCCGCCACCTGGCCCGTGCCTGCAGGAACTGCGCCACGAGGCTCGACTTTGCCACGAAGAGTGATGATAGCACTACTAAGAGTTACTCAGCGTCCGTTCCTCAGATGTCGATGCGCGAGGGGTCGAGCTCGGCGGCGCTGCCGACGATGAAGTCGCGACGGGGGGCGACCTCGGAGCCCATCAGCAGGCTGAACATGTCCGCGGCCGCGGCGGCGTCCTCGATCCTGATCCGGCGCAGGGTGCGGTGCCTGGGGTCCATGGTGGTCTCGGCGAGCTGGGACGCGTCCATCTCGCCCAGGCCCTTGTACCGCTGGACCGGCTCTTCCCAGCGCTGGCCGCGGCGCTCAAGCTCGAGCAGCGTCCGGTGCAGCTCGGCGTCCGTATAGCAGTACCGGTACTTGGGCTGGCCCTTGCGGACGTTCTTCAGCGCCACCCGGTGCAGCGGCGGGACCGCGGCGAAGACCCGGCCCGCGTCCAGCATCGGCCGCAGGTACCGGTGGAACAGCGTCAGCAGCAGGGTGCGGATGTGAGCGCCGTCCACGTCGGCGTCCGCCATGAAGATGATCCGCTGGTACCTGGCCGAGTCCAGGTCGAACGAACTGCCCGAACCCGCGCCGATCACCTGGATGATCGCGGCGCACTCGGCGTTCTTGAGCATGTCCGCCAGCGACGCCTTCTGCACGTTGAGGATCTTGCCCCGAATCGGCAGCAACGCCTGGAACTCCGAGTCCCTGGCCACCTTCGCGGTGCCAAGCGCGGAGTCTCCCTCGACGATGAACAGCTCGCTCCGGTCATCGGCCGACCGGCAGTCGACCAGCTTGGCCGGCAGCGACGAGCTGGCCAGAGCCGACTTGCGGCGCTGGTTGTCGCGGTGCTCGCGGGCGGCGATGCGCGCCTTGGCCGCCGACACCACCTTCTCAAGGATCGAGCGGGCCTGCTGCTTGGCCCCGCGGGGCGGGTTCTCGATATAGGCCTTGAGCTGCGCACCCACCACCTGCGTCACGATCCGGGACGCGGCCGGGGTGCCGAGCACCTCCTTGGTCTGCCCCTCGAACTGCGGCTCGGGCAGCCGGACGGAGACCACGGCCACCAGGCCTTCCCCCACGTCCTCCTTGGTGACAGGCTCATCGCCGTTCTTCAGCAGCCGGGCCGCCCTGAGCTGGTCGTTCAGCGTGCGCACCAAGGCCCGCTCGAAGCCCGCGACATGGGTGCCGCCGTGCGGGGTGGCGATGACGTTCACAAACGAGCGGACCACGGTGTCGTAGCCGGTCCCCCACTGGAGCGCGACATCGACGTTCAGCTCGCGCTCGACCTCGGTGGGGGTCATGTGGCCGCGGTCGTCAAGGACCGGGATGGTCTCGGTGAAATGGCCTGATCCGGTCAGGCGCATCACCTCGGTGACCGCCTCGCCCGATCCCAGGTGCGTGCAGAACTCGCTGATACCGCCGTCGAAACGGAATTCCGCCTGCCGCGGCCCCTCGGCGGCCTCGGCAGTCCCGCCGGCTTGGGGGATCCCGGGGGCCTCAGTACCCTCCTCGCGGATGCTGATGGTCAGGCCGGGCACCAGGTAGGCGGTCTGCCTGGCCCGCTCGGTCAGCGCGTCGAAGCTGAACCTGGCGTCCTTGAGGAAGACCTGCCGGTCGGGCCAGAACCTGACCCTGGTCCCGGTGGCCTTCCGGCCCGTGCTGGCTTTCGCTGTGCTGGCCTTCGCTGGCCGGCCGAGCTGGCGCAGGCCCGCGCGCTTGGTGAAGTCCGCGTCCGGGCCGGGCGCGGCGAACTCCCCGGTGACGCCGCGGCGAAAGCTGGCCGCCCAGGTCTGCCCGTCCCGGTCCACCTCGACGTCCAGCCGCACGGCCAGTGCGTTGACGACCGAGGCACCGACGCCGTGTAGCCCGCCAGAGGCCGTGTACGAGCCGCCACCGAACTTTCCGCCCGCGTGCAGCCTGGTCATCACCAACTCCACGCCGGTGAGCTTGGTCTTGCGCTCGACGTCGACCGGGATGCCGCGGCCGTTGTCCCTGACCTCAGCGGAACCGTCGGCGTGCAGCACCACGTCGATCCGCGAGCAGTACCCGCCCAGCGCCTCGTCCACCGCGTTGTCGATGATCTCCCACAGGCAGTGCTGCAGTCCGCGGCCGTCGGTCGACCCGACGTACATGCCGGGACGCTTGCGCACCGCGTCCAGGCCCTCCAGGACCGACAGGTGGCGAGCGGTGTAAGCCTCGGCCGGGGTCTTGGGGCTCTCTGGGGACACCCTGGGAGCAGCGATGAGGGTGGGCACGAGCGGCCGATCTCCTTCCGAAGACAGGACATGGCCACGAGGGCCTTCATTGAAGGGTAACGTTCCACCTCGGCTACCTGCCGCACGCCACGCGGCGGAAGCCGGAAATCCCAGACGGACCACGACGAATTGCATCAACCGCCACAATCGGGGTAAGAAGCGCATGTAGAGCACACGGTGCCTGTGTGCTACCGGTGCCGCCCCCGAGTACCGGTAGGACGCAGGCATCGTGCGTTGGTGTGACGGTGTTCATGTGACGGACGCGGCCACGCTGAGTCCATGTGCGGTTTCGCTTGTGGCGTACACCACCCGGATTGGGGAACGAGCACAGCGGAGTATGTGTTGTGCTGAGCAGTAAGGGCAGTAAACCGGAGCCAGACGGATAAAGAGGCCGGAGGCACGACGCGAGAGGAAGGCGACATTGACCGGAGCTATAGCCCCCACCAAGCCGCTGACCGCGCTGGACGTCTGCGATCGATGCGGTGCCCAGGCGTACGTTCGCGTGCTACTCGTTAACGCGGGAGAGCTGCTTTTCTGCGCGCACCATGGCCGCGAGCATGCCCAGGCGCTGGCCAAGGTCGCCGTCGACATCCAGGACGAGAGCAACCGGTTGTCGGAACCGCAGCCCCAGTAGCAGCGCGGCCACGCCTGGCCTTGCAAAGACGCCGACGTCAGTTCAGTTCAAGACGTCGGTTTTCTTTGTGCCCAGCGGCTCCGACGTGATCGTGGATCGTCACTGCCCGCATAGGGGTTCGTCCCAAGTGTCAAAATGTCCGCCCGGGACGAAGGCTCACCATCGAAGCGACGATACAGCTTTAACAGCAGGCCTTAGGCCGTCGGCCACCGGTAACGGAGTAGCCCGGACCCGAGCTATCGCATCGGTCCGTTCGCCCGGCCGGTAGTCGATCAAGCTAAGAAGCCTTACCGTGGCCGCACCGCCGCCAGCGACCGCATCCATGCGGCGATACCGGAAATCCGCCAGGCGGTCGCGTACTGGGATATCGCGCCTGGGCTGGACACGCCACCCCGGCCGCTGGCCAAGCTGACTGCCGACGTCGAACGGGCCGGCCGACTGCGCTGGGAAGCCAGTTACGTGCAGCTCGGCGCGCTGCTTCCTGGCCTCCCGAGCCGGGTGTTATCTGGTCATGTCGCCGGGCCGTCTTAGGCCGGTCTCGTAGGCGAGGACTACAGCCTGGACGCGATCACGCAACCCGAGCTTGGTCATCGTGTGAGCGAGGTGAGTCTTGACGGTGGCCTCGCTGATGAAAAGGCTTGCGGCGATCTCAGTGTTCGACAGGCCGCGGCCGACGTGGCGCAGCACGTCGAGTTCGCGCTCGGTCAGTCTGGCGAGTGCCGCGGGCAGGTCCGGTCCGGGCGGGGGCCGGTGGCAGAAATCCTCGATGAGCCGCCGCACCAGGTTCGGCGCGAGCAGCGAGTCGCCTGCTGCGGTCACGTGGATGGCGTGGATCAGCTGGTCTCTGCTGGTGTCCTTGACGATGAACCCGGCCGCGCCGGCGCGCATGGCCTCGTACAGGTACTGGTCGTGGTCGAAGGTTGTCAGGATGAGGATGCGGGTGGGGCAGCCGAGCCGGATGATCTCGCGGGTGGCCTGGATGCCGTCGAGGACCGGCATCCGGATGTCCATGAGCAGGACATCTGGCTGCCGCTCCTGCGCCAGGCGGATTGCCGTGATGCCGTCTGCGGCCTCACCGACGACTTCGATGCCGTCCTCGACCTCCAGGATGAGCCGGAACCCGGCCCGGACGAGCGCCTGGTCATCGGCGAGCGCGACGGTGATCATCGCGGTTGCGGGAGGGGCAGGTGGGCATGGACTTCGAATCCGCCGCCGACACGGTTACCTGCGGTGAAGGTTCCGCCGAACAGGGCCGCCCGTTCCCGCATACCGACCAGGCCGTGCCCCGGTGGCGCTGCGCCGTTGGCACTGCGTCCTGGACCGTCGTCCTCGACGTCGACGTCGACGGCGGCCGCCCCGCAGCTCACCCGCACGTTGACCCGGGCATGCCCAGCGTGCTTCAGCACGTTGGTGAGCGATTCCTGCACGATCCGGTATACCGACGGACCCACCGCGGCTGAATCCTGCGACGGTTCGCCGTCGACCTGCAAGGTGACCGGGAGACCCGCCGCGCGGACACTGTCGACGAGAGCGGTGAGCTGGGCGATGCCGGGCTGTGGTTCGCGCAGCTCCTTTGGTTCGTCCTGAGCACGCATGACGTCGAGGAGCCGGCGTAGCTCGGTGAGAGCCTGCCTGCCGCTGCGCTCAATGTGGGCCAGCGGCTCGCGCGCCCGGGCCGGCTGGTCATCGAGAACACCCTGGGCGGCTACCGACTGCACGACCACGACACTGACATTATGCGCGATCATGTCGTGCAGCTCTCGGGCGATCCGGACCCGTTCCGCCGATATCGCCGCCCGTTGCGCTTCCTCGGCCCGGTCGGTCTGTGCCTGCAACTCGGTCGCTTCACGGCGACCCTGCACCGCGAACCCCAACAGCCACGCGGCTGCCACGAGCAGCACGAATAGTGCGGCTGCCCACAGCTCCTCGGCGGTGCGGGCCAGGGGATCGAATGCGATCTGCACCCCCAGGCCGGCCAGAGTCACCAGCAGGCCCGCTGCGGCAATGCGTCGCGTGCCGTAGGCCGCGACGGCATACGTGCTGGCGAGAGCGGGCAACAGCAGCGGGGCACCCTCCGCGGCGTCGGAGGTAGCGACCGACTGCACGGCGATGGCTGTTATAAGCAGAACTACCGGCACGAGCGGGGCGCGGCGGCGAACGACGAGCGGAAACCCGACCAGCAGGAACAGTGCCGCCATCGCGACGCGGGGGCCTGCGACGCTCCCGGACCAGACCATCCACTGCGCCAGTGCACCCAGGCAGGCGGCTAGGACGCCGTCGACGAGGAAGGGCCGAGCCCGGAGCAGCCGCATAGTGGTGACTGTAGGCCCCGGTCCCGCGGCCTGTCTTCATCCCAGCCGCTGATCCGGCTCATACCGCCGGCGGAGGCGAACCACCGTGCGGGGCGATTCCCGGGGCCATGGGACGGCCGTAGCGTCATGGTTCAACCGAGCCCGACCCTGGGTTCTCCGTTACGTGGAGGGTGTCATGACCGACAACGTCACGCTCAGATTCGAGGACGCCGTCATCCGCACATCGCTGATCGCAGCGCCTATGCTCATGCTGCTGTCCGGGCTTGTTCTCCCGCGGCTGCGCGGGCCGGACGGAACCGAGCTGTCCGTGAGCGCCAGCCACCCCGGCCAGTATTACGCCTATGTGTTGCTCGGGCTTGTCGGCAGCATGCTGCTCGCCCCGGCCGTGTACGGGATAGCGAGGCGAACCGGCCTGCGCCGCGCCCGGCTCGGCGCGATCGGCGGCGGCCTCGCGCTCATCGGCGTCGCGCTCTCGCTGGCCGACTGGGGCGGGGAACTAGTCAAAGTCGAGATGGGAACGCTCAACGCGACCTACCACGACGCCATGGTCGCCCTGCTGGGCCGCTTCGACTCCTCGGCGCGCATCGCAGTGCCCCTGCAGGTGTCTGGCATCGCTTTCCTGCTCGGAATGATCCTGCTCGCCATCGGGCTCTTCCGTGGCCGCACCACACCCGGATGGGTCTGCACCGGGCTGATCGTGGGGGCACTCGGCAACATCGCCGGGTTCGCGGCCGGATCGCTCGTAATACTCGACCTCGGAAACGCCGCTCTTCTCCTCGGCATGGGATATCTCGCTGCGCGACCGGCGATGCCCGCCGCCAAGCTCACGGACCGACGCGACGACGCCCTCACCACCACCACGGGCCGGCCCGCGGGCGAGATGTGAAAACCCGGTGGCACGCCCTCCAGCTATGACGTCAGTTACACGATCACCGTAATCCCTCGTCACCGTTCCAGCCTTCGGCGGAACGTCTGCACAGGGGGCAATGCCGCTCAGCTTGTGGATGGCTGTCGGGAGTAAGCGTCAGGCTGCCCCGAGGACGAGTTCCGTCCGCAGCACCGGTCACGATGAACTGGCTGCAAGCTTGCTATAAATCATTATTGTGGGCGATTACTCCCCTTATAGAGGCAGTGACGATCCACTATGATCGAGGAAGCGTGACCCGGGCCGCTGGAGGCTGGCCCGGGTGACACAGCACGGATCGTTCTGATTAGTCCAGATAGTCGCGCAGGACCTGAGACCGCGAGGGATGCCGAAGTTTCGACATCGTCTTGGACTCGATCTGGCGGATGCGCTCGCGGGTCACACCGTAGACCTTGCCGATCTCGTCCAGGGTCTTCGGCTGGCCGTCGGTCAGCCCGAAGCGCATGGACACGACGCCAGCCTCGCGCTCGGACAACGTGTCGAGCACCGAATGCAGCTGTTCCTGCAGCAGCGTGAAGCTGACGGCCTCGCCGGGCTGGATCGCCTCGGAGTCCTCGATCAGGTCACCGAACTCGCTGTCGCCATCCTCGCCGAGCGGGGTATGCAGCGAGATCGGCTCACGGCCGTACTTCTGCACCTCGATGACCTTCTCCGGGGTCATGTCGAGCTCGACGGCCAGCTCGTCGGGCGTGGGCTCGCGGCCCAGGTCCTGGAGCATCTGGCGCTGCACCCGGGCGAGCTTGTTGATGACCTCGACCATGTGCACCGGGATACGGATGGTACGCGCCTGGTCGGCCATGGCCCGGGTGATCGCCTGCCGGATCCACCAGGTGGCATACGTGGAGAACTTGTAGCCCTTGGTGTAGTCGAACTTCTCGACCGCCCTGATCAGGCCCAGGTTGCCCTCCTGGATCAGGTCAAGGAACAGCATCCCGCGGCCGGTGTAGCGCTTAGCCAGCGACACCACCAGCCGCAGGTTCGCCTCGAGCAGGTGATTCTTGGCCCGGGTGCCGTCCTCGGCGATCCACTCCATGTCGATGCGCGCGTCGGTGCTCAGCGCGCGGCTACCCTCGGCGAGCTTCTCCTCGGCGAACAGGCCTGCCTCGATCCGCTTGGCCAGCTCGACTTCTTGCTCGGCGTTGAGCAGCGGCACCTTGCCGATCTGCTTCAGGTAGTCCTTGACCGGGTCCGCGGTAGCGCCCGCGACCGCCACCTGCGCGGCGGGAAGATCATCGTCGTCATCGCCGAAGACGAAGATCTCCTCGTCTTCGCCGCCGCCGTCCGGTGAGATCTTGACGACACGCGCACCCGCGGCGGCTTCGGACCCCTCGACCTCGCCGTCGGCCTCCGCGGCCGGGCGACCCGGCTCGGATCCGTCTGCCGCGTCCGCGGCTTCCGGCCCGTCTGCGTCGTCGCCGACCAGCTCGTCGGCCACGGCGACATCGGCGATGTCGGGCTCGTCCAGGTCCGGATCGGCCAGCACCGCCTGAAGGTCCACGTCATCGGCCTCGAGATTGAACGCCTCGAGATCGGCGCTTTCCAGATCCGCGTCGTTATCGAGATCGGCGACCTCGTCGGGCTCTGCGTCGAGATCCACCGCGGTCAGGCTGGCATCCGCGTCGGCGCGCACCTCGGAACGCTCGTCCGGGTCATTAGGTCCAGAACCGGCCGGCCGCGGAGCCGCGTGCACCGCCTGATCCTCGACGGCCCGCGGCTTGACGTCCGGTGTCCTGGGGCGCTTCCGCGCTGCGGAATTGGCAGCGCTCACGACCACGGTCACCCCTTCCTTCGCTGGATAGATGCCACTCGGGACAGATTCAACCCGCATGCCTCCCACTCATCACCATAGGCTCCGGCCGGGAGTGACTTGTACGCCTCCGCCCGGGTCCCCACCCGTAGACTCACCGTGGACCGCCCGCCGGCACGTGCACCACGAGCACTGTCACGTCGTCGTCTTGCTCGTGACCAGCGAGCATACGTTCCACCAGGTACTCAAGAAGCCGTCCGGGGCGGGCCAGCACATCCGCACCGGCACGCGCGGCCACCGCGGCCAGCTCATCCAGGCCCGCGTCGAGCCCGCGATTCCTGTTTTCCACCAGGCCATCTGAATAAAACACCGCCGTGCTCCCTGGCCGCAGATTAAACGCGTGCTGCTTCCTTGGGCTGGCCCAGCCCAGCGGGGTTCCTGCCTCAACCTGATCAAACCGCGGGGCACAACCCGCCTCAAGAACAAGAGCCGGAAGGTGGCCAGCATTCCCGAGCACGCCGTCGCCGGTCTCCGGGTCGATCACCAGGTAGGCGACGGTCGTCACCTGCTCGTCCTGCTCGGTGGCGCTGAACAGGCGATCGAGGCCGCCGAGCACCGCCGCCGGGCGGGGATCAGTCAGCGCGAGCGCGCGCAGCGCGTTGCGCACCCGGCCCATCCCGGCCGCGGCGGTCAAGCCCTTGCCCATCACGTCGCCGAGCGCCACGGCCAGCCGGTGATCAGCCAGCCGGAAGGCGTCGTACCAGTCGCCGCCGATCTCCATGTTCTTGGCCGGACGGTACTTGGCGACAAGCACCAGGCCGGGCACGCTGGGCAGCTGGTCGGGGAGCAGGCTGCGCTGCAGCGTCTCAGCCGTCTTGTGCTCCCGCTCGTACAGCCCGGCCCGTTCGACCGCCAGCTGGCACTGCCCGGCCAGCGCCTCGAGGAAGACGCGCTCCTCCTCGGTAATCTTCCTGGGCCGGCCGAAGGAGAACCGCAGCGCGCCCAGCGGCGCGCCGGCCGCCAGCAGCGGCAGGCCGACCCAGGACCGCTCATCGGAGGCGGCGACGCGCTCCGGGTCAATCTCGAGCTCGCCCTCGAACTGCCTGCGCAGGTCCTCCGGATCCTCGACCAGCACCGGCCGCCGGGTCGCGATCGCCTTGGTCATCACGCTCGGGGACTCGAGCGTCAGCTCGCCGCCCGCGGAGTCGGGCGCGTTGCGCAGGTCGTCGTTGACCACCCGGAGCCGGGCGCTGTCCGGGTCGAG
>Ga0302325_10026391_pt1 | contig 12061 bp, 7 predicted proteins | sample Palsa_T0_2_FD_201948 | JGI IMG/M metagenome (GOLD analysis project Ga0302325, IMG submission 201948) | Peat permafrost microbial communities from Stordalen Mire near Abisko, Sweden - Palsa_T0_2 | ecosystem: Environmental > Terrestrial > Soil > Palsa > Peat permafrost | place: Sweden: Abisko...
ATTGGTTGCTGCCATATTCGGCAAAATATTGTCCGAACTCAAAATGTCGCCAAGATTCATAGATTGCACGGATTATTTCGCCTGAATCGCTGCGGATTGACAAGAGCAATCGGCAGAATCAGATGGCCCCATCTTCTCCTGAGTAGGCGGCTTCCTCTCCGTTGGGAAGCAAACGACCGCGGGGCGCGGGCATTTCCACGATTTGCACCGCGTCAATCTCCTCAAGCCCCAAAAGGAACGCTTTACAGATGCGGTGCATTCCATCCAAAACGTCGCCTTTGGGCGAAAGGATGATGGGGTAGGATAGGTCGGCATTGTAAATATCGCGGGCGCGTTCGGCCACGCTGCGACAGGTCGGACGCAGATTCAGCGGTCCCCCGAACCAACAAACCTCGTTAAGACACTCAAGGTCGCGCAGGGGAATTTTTTTAACCGGCAGGCCTTGCGCCAATGGCCAAAGCTGATCCATCCGCCAAAACCGCATGGAGCCATCCGCTCTGGGCGGCGAGCAGGTCCGGCGTTCGGCCGGTTTGTTGTGGCGTGGTGGTTTGTCTTCACTTTTGCTCATGGAATTAATGCGTTCGCGCCATGCTCCCCAACCGAGAGGCGATGTGTCAATTAACATTTTCGCCCTGATGAAAAGGCCGGTTTGTCAATCCTAGTGGAACAATCCCTTGAGCCGATCCGCCGCATTTTTGATGACGCCTCCGTCTCCGCCCAACTGCGAAGCGTTCTTGGCCATTTCTTTCGTGACGGCGTTGAGTTCGGCATGCAGCGCCTTTTGTCCTACTTCCAGTGCCGTGATGCCCTCCGGGCCGGTGCCGAGATCGGTGAGATGAATGTCAGGGACAGGCAAGTTGATCGTGCGGCCTCCCAGGATCGTCAGATTGACTTGAAGCATGGCGTCCGTGATGACCAGGTCATTGACTTGCAGTTTTCTCTCAGGTTTCCTGGACTTGGAGCTGCCCACATAATCATCCAGGTTCTTTTCGATTTTCTTTAAATTATTGTCCCGCAGACCACCCTCCAGAGTGATGATGGGCGCTTTTATTTTAATGGTGTCCACCACAATTTTGTCCGAGAACAAGCTGCCCGGCTTGAAGCGCACGTTCACATTAGCCACCTCGATGGAAGACGGTGTCCTGCATCCCGGCGGATTGCCGAGGACAAATCCGCTCAATTGAATACGCCAGGCCAGGAGCCAAACCTCCGCGTTCTTGAGTTTCACGTCCACCTGGGTCGCGGTCGGCGCAACCCTTTCCACGCCTTTCTTAAGAATGGCGCCGAGCGAGAAGGCCACGACGAGAAACACCAGGAGCAAAATCAGGAGGAGGGCCATGGTCGAGCGAAGAATCCATTTCCTTTTCATATTGTGCTTCGAAATGCACCGTAAAATAACACCCCTTGGCCCGGAACGCCACTTGCCGTTCCAGCGTGTTCTGGCAAACTTGCGCGGAGCAAGGTTGAACAATTGCGAATAATGCCTTGTCGTGATTATAACTGATCCTAGACTAGCGGATGGGCAAGCTTGAGCATAAGCTGCGATGAGGACTGGCCGGACAAATGATGATTGACGTCTCCAATTTGACCAAGACCTACGCCGGAAATACCGCCGTGGCGGACATTTCTTTTCAAGTGGAGCAAGGAGAGATCGTCGGTTTGCTGGGGCCCAATGGCGCGGGAAAAAGCACGACCATGCGCATCCTGTCTTGTTTCATCCCGGCCAACTCGGGTACGGCGACCATCGCGGGCTGGGATGTTTTTACGCAAGCTGATGAGGTGCGCCGCCGTATTGGCTACATGCCGGAGAATAATCCGTTGCACCCGGAAATGCGGGTGCGAGAGTACTTGCGGTTTCGGGCCCGTCTCAAAGGCTTAAGCAATGGCCGCACCCGCGAGCGTGTGGACGCCGTCATCACGCAATGCGGCTTGGAGGATGTGAGCAAGAGGATCATCGGCCAACTTTCGAAGGGATATCGCCAGCGGGTGGGGCTGGCCGATGCGTTGGTGCATGAGCCGGAATTGATCATTTTGGATGAGCCAACGATTGGCCTGGACCCAAGTCAGATTCGCAGCGTGCGCCAATTGATAAAGGATCTGGGCCGCACCCACACGGTGCTGATTTCCAGCCATATTCTTTCGGAAGTCGAGATGACCTGCAGTCGCGTCGTCATCATGCGCACAGGCCGGATACTGGCGGCAGACACGTTGGATAATCTCTATAAGGTCCTGGGCAAGAATGGCCATCTCATCACGGAGATTGCCGCTCCCTTGGACGAATTGAAGACGTGCTTTGAACAAATGCCTGAATTGGCCCATTACACCATCTCAGCCACCGAAGGAGCGTATCATCGCTGTGCGCTGGCACCTTCCGGCAGCGATGATTTGCGGGCAAGAATTTTCGCCCTAGTCGTTGAACGTGGCTGGGATCTGCGGGAGTTATCGCGGGTCAGGCATTCTCTGGAAGAGGTCTATATTCGCCTGACCCGCCCGGAAAGCGAGGAAGAGCCGCACTGATGCAAGCCTACATAACGCTGGCCCGGCGCGAAATGGGCAGCTTTTTCTACTCATGGATCGCTTATGTTGTCATTGCTGGCGCCATGCTCTTAACGGGCATGGGCTTTGTCACGCTGCTTGACAGGCTGCAAGGGGAACCGACGCCGATGCCACTTACGGAAATTTTTCTGGGCGGATGTTTCTGGCTGATCGTGCTTTTTTCCGCGCCCGTGATTACCATGCGGCTTTTCGCGGTGGAAAGGCATTCGGGAACGTTTGAAACGCTGATGACCACCCCGGTCTCGGATTGGCAGGTGGTCCTGGCCAAGTTTACGGCGGCCATTGTTTTTTACATGTTGATGTGGCTGCCTTTGCTGGCCTGCGTCCTGGTCCTGCGATACTGCGCCCATGACGCAACCTTGTTTGATCCGCGCACCTTGGGCACCACTTATCTGGGCATCTTCCTGACCGGTTGCCTTTACATGGCGGTGGGCTGTTTCGCCTCCGCGCTTACTCACAACCAAATCGTCGCCGCGATGATTAGTTTCGCTATTGGCCTGGCTTTTTTTCTGGCCGGATTCATGGATGGCCCAATCGACCTGCAAGGTACTTGGGCTGGACGGGCCTTCAGCTATGTCAGTGTCCTGGCCCAAATGAAAGACTACGCCCGTGGAGTGGTGGATACACGTTCGGTGGTGTTTTGCTTGACTTCCAGCTTCTTTTTTTTGTTCCTGTCGTGTCGGGTCATCGAAAGCCGACGCTGGAGATAAGATGCCTCAAAACGACACTCCCAAACCAAGCTTTAGCGGAGGACGACGCTGGCTCAGCGCGCTGAACACCATTCTCGCCGCGACCGCCACCCTGGCCATCGTGGTCATGCTCAACTATCTGGCCACCGGGCATTTCTGGCGTTTTCAATTGTCGCGCGATGCCGCATTCAAACTTTCCCAGCCGACCAAAAACGTGCTCGAGAGCCTGACCAATGAAGTGAAAATAACCAAATTCTTCCAACCTGATGGGGACAACCAGGAAATCTACGGTTTAACCAGCGCGCTATTGACCGAATATCAGAATGCCAACCCCAAGTATGTTCATGTGACGTTGCTGGATTATACCCGTTATGCTGGAGCGGCCAAGGAGCTGCTGGCCAGATGCAATTTGACCGGGCCGCGACAAAAAGATTTCGTCTTGTTCGAATGCAATGGTCACCAAAAGACGGTCGATGCCAAGCAAATGGCGGATTACGATTTCGGCGATTTGATGGCGGGCAAGAGCAAGTATGTTCGGCGCAATGCCTTCCGCGGTGAACTGCTCTTTACCAGCGATATTTTTGCTGTAAGTCATCCGCAATCGCTTAAAACATATTTCCTGCACGGCCACGGTGAGCGCGATCCCGACTCCTCTGACAGTAAAGAACTCCCGGGCACCGGTTTTGCCAAATTGGCGGCCATCCTGAAGGAAGAATGCGATAGCGATTGGGAACGTCTTTCCCTCCTTGGCAGCAACGAAGTTCCGCGCGATTGCCAGTTGCTCGTCATTGCCGGACCGCGCAAAGAGGACTTTTTGCCAAGCGAGGTGGATAAAATCTCGGCCTACTTGAAAAGTGGCGGACGTCTGCTGGCGTTGTTAAGCAAACCCACCTCTTTGGAGCCTATGCTGGATAAGCAATGGGGCGTTCGTTTGGGCGACGAGCATATCGTCGATAAAGACCCACGGTTCTACGAAACTCCTTTTACTTTCCGCACAGCCCAACTCTCCGCGCATCACATCGTCAATCCGCTGATCAAGGACGAGACGCCTATTGTTATGGTCTATCCGCGCCCGATTTATCCAGAGGCCGTTCCCAAAGTCCCTGGCGCGCCCGAGGTTTCCATCCTGGCAGCCACCAGCGCGGGCGGGACGGACAACATCCATCCTCCCACCAACTATTTTCTCATGGCGGCCATAGAGCAAGGAGTCATCAAAGGGGTGGATACTCCACGGGGTGGCACAAAAATCGTGGTGGTAGGCGATGCGGATTTTCTCGATGATCAAGTCATCATTCTGGCCGGTAATCATTTATTTGCCAAGCTGGCCCTGAGCTGGCTTTTGCAACGGCCTGAAATCATGATCGAAGGTCTTGGCCCACAGCCGATCAAGGAATATCGACTGCATTTGACTTCGGCGGAGGGCTCCCTAGTCCGATGGCTCTTCCTAGCCGCCATGCCCGTGTCGGTGCTGGCCTTGGGCGCATTGGTCTGGCTGCGGCGCCGTCACTGACCGCCATGAATTGGAAACCCACATGGGTTTTGCTGGCGGCGGCGGCCGTTTTGCTGGGCTTAATTGTGTGGGTCGAGCAGCCCTTGCGGCATCAGCAGGAATTGCAAGCCAGCCGCCTGCTGCTTCCCGGTCTGACTGCTTCTTTGGTGACCAACATTGAAATCCAGCCCAGCGGCGGCGCCATCATCCAGGCTGTGCGCCAAGCTGGTTCCAGCGATGTCTGGCAATTACTGCAACCGGTTGTTTATCGTGCGCAAGGCCAATTCATTGAGCAGCTTCTCGACGCACTGGCTAAATTGGAATGGGTGGATCGAATTACCGAACGAGAACTGGCCAATCGCTCCAACGCCCAGAAGGACTTCGGCTTCGATAAACCGCAATTTTCCATTCTGCTGCAAGGCTCGGGCTCGGACCGCCGTTTGGAAATCGGCAATTTGGGCGCGTTCAATGACCGGGTTTACTTTCAACTGGTGGGCAACAACTCCATCTACCAGATCGACGCCGACACGCTACGTTGGATTCCCCAGGAGAAAGATCAGTGGCGCGACCTCTCGTTGCTCAATCTGACCAACCTCTCCTTCCAGACCTTGCGAGTTCGAGCCGCGGCCAACGAACTTGAACTGTGGCGCAACAACACCAATCACCTTTGGTTTATGCGTCATCCGCTCGCAGCGCGCGCCGACACCTCCAAGATCGACGCCCTACTAAGCCGCCTGCAAGCGGTTTCCGTGCGTGTCTTTACCAATGACGATCCTCAGGCTGATTTAATCCCGTATGGTTTGCAAACTTCCGATAGCACGCCGGAGATGGCTTTTTCCTTTCTCGACGGAACGAATATCGTAGCTGGATTGCAGTTGGGTCGAACTCTCACAAATTTTACGAACTTCGCTTTCGCCAGGCGGCCCAATCCCGGCAACGTCGTTGTGGTTGGGCGAGATGCCTTCAAACCCTGGCAAACTTCTTACACCAATTTTCTGGATCAACATTTCATCAGCCTGTCTCCTGATCTGGTCGAGTCGATTGTTGTTCGAGGGGCGGATGATTTCACGGTGCGAAAACAAACCAACGGGCAATGGATGGTGGAAGCCGGCCAGACCTTTCCCGCCGACGGCACGTTCATGGAGTATTGGCTGGCAAGTTTGACCAATGTGCCCACGGAAATCGTGAAGACGGTCGTGACCGATTTTTCGCCCTACGGGTTGAACGCCCCGATTTTGCAATACACCGTTCGCTTCCACGATCAGGGAGAAGCGCAAATCCAGTTTGGCACCAATCAAGCCGGCAATGTTTTTGAGCGGCGCCTTGGGGAAGACCCTGTGAACGCGATCAGCCTGGGTGATTTTCAAAGACTGCCGCGCCTCTCTTGGGAAATGCGCGACCGGCAAGTCTGGAATTTCGCCGCCGGCAACGTGCTAAGCGTCACCGTCCATCAACTCGGGGGCACCCTCGAATATTTGCGCGATCCAGACGGCAATTGGACCTACGCTCCAGGCTTTAGCAGCCAGGTGGCCATCAATTCGCCCGCATTGGAGGAATGCGTGTTTCGCCTGGGGCAATTGCGCGCGATTTACTGGGACGCGGTGGGGGATCAGCCTCAGGATAATTTTGGTTTCGCCAAGGCCAGCCATGACGTGGAGTTCAAAGTCAAAAGCGGCGCGACGAACAAAATCTACCGCATCCAATTCGGCGCCCGCTCCCCTATGCTTCATCCTTACGCGTCCGTGGAACGGGATGGACAACGATTCGTCTTTGAATTTCCGGTGGACCTCTATGAAGGTTTAGTCGAACCCAACCTTACGCTCGTGAGCGCGCGCCTACAGCATAAATAGAGATGCGCGCATTTTTTCAACGCAAAGGGGTTCGGATTTTCCTGAGCGCCTTCAAGTGGTGCCGGGTTGCGGTGCTCATGGTGGTGCTCTTGGCCGTCGCGGCTTTGACCTATTTTCAATTGGTCGGAATGCCTGATTTTCTGAAAAAGCCATTGCTGCAAGCTTTACGTCAGCGCGGCTTCGAGGCTCAGTTTACGGATGCGCACTTCGCTTGGGGGCCATCGATCATTATTGAAAATGGCAGCTTTAGCTCCACCAATGAAACCGCCGGTCCGCGCCTTTCCGCTGGATTAGTCCAATTGGACCTCAACGCGGCCGCGCTCTTGCGCAGGCGTTTGCACATGGATTCTTTCCAAGTGCTCAAGGCCAGTTTGCGCATCCCGATGACACCGACCAATCAGGAACCGCTCTTGCTGACCAATGTGAACCTGCGCGTGACGCTTCTGCCTAACAACCTGGCCAGATTAACCGAAGGCAGCGCGTGGGCTCGCGGCATCCGCATTCAGATCAATGGCGAGGTGCGCAACTTTCTTTCGATCCACAACTGGAAATTTCCTATGCCGGAGGTTCTTCTTCCGTCGTTCGCGATCAAAACCAATGGCCCTTCCCAGCCTGTTGCGCCCAGTGCCCAGACTTTACTTTGGGAGTTAGCCCAAAAAATTCAATTCGCCGGCTCTCCCCTTTTGAAGATCCACGTGGACGCCGACGGTCATGACCTCAACACCCTGCGGGCGGAATTGGAATTCTCCGCTGACCGGACACAGTCCCCTTGGGGGCAATGCGGCCCTCTTTATTTCCGTGCCGCCTGCAACCGCTTGCTCAACACCAATCAAATGCCCTTCTTCCAGGTCCGATTTTTGGCCCATGATGTGTCCACACCTTGGGCGGCGGGCCGTGATCTCTCTGCTTCTGTTGATCTCCTGCGCAACGTCGAAACGAATTTTTCCACCGATCTGAATCTGACCGGTCATGAACTGAGCACAAGCTGGCATTCGGGCGCTGTGAGCAATTGGATCCGAGTGGCGGATTTGCAATATGACGGAACCGTGGGGCTCAATCCCGGCAAAGCGGCCGGTGCGATTCATGCCAGCAAGGTCGAAACCGGCTGGGGTTCGGCCTCGGCGCTCGCCCTGGTGATGAAAGGCGAACGAACAAATGATCTTGCGCCTGATCCCGCCTGGGGACCGTGGAACCAAATCAAACCGCTGGCGGTCGATTGGGAAGCCCATGCCACCAACGTTGTCACGCCCAAATTAAAATTGGACCGTGTGGCTTTCGAAGGCGGCTGGCACGCGCCTCAACTCACTGTCAACAAATTGGAAGCCCTCATGTATAAAGGCCATCTCAACGCCGGCGGCCGGCTGGACGTTAATTCTCGTGAGGTGCAAACTCACGCCTCCGTTGATTTCGATCCGCACCAAATCGCGCCTTTGCTGACCGCTCCGGCCCAGCACTGGATTTCACTCTATGACTGGGAATCGCCGCCCAATCTCAGCGCTTCCATGCGCTTTGTGCTGCCAGCCTGGACTAATCGCATCGACGTTTGGACAGAGGATTCCCAGGCCAGCCTGCAATTGGCCGGGGACTTTGCCATCGGCCGCGGCGCGTTTAGGGGCATCGCCGTCACTTCGGCCCGGTCTCACTTCGATTACACCAACCGGAATTGGAACCTCTCCGGATTGCAGGTCGCGGTAGATGGCGGTTCGTTGGACTTGGATTGCGACATGAGCGACGTGACGCATGCCTATCATTTTCGATTTGACAGCAAATTGGATCCGGCCCTCGCCCTCCCTTTGCTGACCAAGCCGCAGCAGGACACGTTGCACGAGATGAGTTTTGCCGAAAAACCCGAGATCCAAGGTGAGGTCTGGGGTGATTGGAACGATCCCGCAGCCACGGGCTTCGCCGCGTCGCTGACGGCCGGCCACTTCATTGTGCGCGGCGAAAAAGTGAACGAATTGAAAGCGAACGTGGATTTTACCAATCGGTTTTTGCACATTAGTCAATTGAGTTTGACCCACGACACCGGCCGGGCGGAGTTTCCGGAGGCGGGCATCAAATTTGCCAGCAATTTCATTGTGGTTACCATGAGCAACGCCTCCAGCACGATGGACCCCGAACCGGTTCGCCGCGCGCTGGGAAAAATTGCGCCGTCGTTTTTGCAGGATGTTCATTTTGACACGCCCCCGACCGTCACCGCCTCCGGCACATTCACCCCCAACCATGACGAAGGCACCGACCTGCATTTCACCGTCCAAGGCAACCGCTTTCATTGGAAAACTCTTCATCCCGATTCCATCCAGGGCAAAGTGGATTATCATATTCGCACTGTCATCTTAACGAATGTTCAGGCGGCCTTTTATGGCCACGGCAAAGCTCAAGGCTGGATTGACTTGGAATGGGAGGGACGCAAGAGCGGATTCGACAGCGATTTCCTGTTTACGGACGTCAACCTTGCCGCCCTGGCCAAGGATACCCTCGCCCAAAATAACAAAATCGAAGGCATGTTGGACGGGCAATTGGCCTTGAGCTCTCCATTCGGCACCAACGACACCAATTTTTTTGGTCACGGCTGGGTTCGTCTCCATAATGGCCTTTTATGGAACATCAAACTTTTCGGCGTGTTTTCCCCAATCCTCAACACCATTGCCCCAGGCTCCGGCGAGAGTCGTGCCCGTGAAGCCAGCGCCACTTTCCTCATTACCAATAGCGTTCTTTCCACGGAGGACTTGGAAATCCATTCCTCCGGCTTTCGTCTCTCTTATCGCGGCACCATCGATGCGCAAAAGCGCTTGAACGCGCGGGTGGAAGCGAACCTCTTGCGCGACACGCCCTTATTTGGCCATTTCTTGAGCTGGATGCTGACGCCGGTGGACAAGGTCTTTGAATATCGAGTCACCGGAACGCTGAACAAACCGATCGCCAAACCGGTGTATATTCCGAAATTATTCCTGGATATATTGCGCCCCTTTCACAGTCTAAAGGAAATGTTGCCCCCTCCCGCCGCCTCCAAAACCAATCCCGAAGCCACCCCTGCGCCAACCCCTGACAAGCCAACGGAAAATCCCAAGTAAGGCCCTGGATATTATCAAACTTGGGTTCATTAGTATTTTGGTTGTTCAACGTACTCTTGTTCCGTAACTCATAAAGTGGTGCGACTAAGCACGACTGGGTTTGATTTGGTGCGATTTGGTGCGACTGATTGATTCGACGCGATATGAGTCCACCTCACCACGGTAGAGCGAGACTCCGTCGAGCTGTGACTTTTCTCCCAGGGCAATCGAGTCAGAGCTCGAAGTCAGAACAGAGATGGGAGGCACAACGGATTGTGCCGGAATCTCGCACGGGGGTGATGAGGGGTTCAAATAGCTTGATTAGCTTTGACTGGGTGCGATCAACGCGTCAACCAAGCTAACCCGCGATGAAGACACCACACCGGCGGCTCTTTGGATAACTGCTCGTCGTTTTCGAGGCTGGCGGATCGGCTGGAATGAAGGCCGGTCCGTTTCTTCGAAAAACGATGCGGAACTATCCGAAATTATCGTGGAAATCAATGACTTATGACGCGTGGCCTGCGTTCCCGATCGACCTGAACAGGATCGCCGGCGGTTTTGCAACCGCGCCTTTCGCCGCTGACCTCGTCCCTAAAAATTTCAATGAACAACCCCAATAATGCCCTTACACAAGCATCATACCACAGATAATGGGGACGGCAAATACAATCTAATTTCCTGGGTTCTTCGCTGCATCACTCAGCCCAAGGTTGGCCCGATTCGGAGAGGGCCTACCTTGGGTGACGGCCCGAACGATCATCAACCCCGAAAGGGTTGAAGCATAAGCATTTATGAAAACCGATTTAACCCTTACAGGGTTGTCATTTTTCGTGGTTCTCCCCCAGGGTAGCTCGTTCCTCGCAACCCATGGGCTGAGTGGTTCAATCCCTTTGGGATTGGCAGAGCCAACAACCCGGCCATCATTTTATTCCGCATTCCATCGAAAACAGCGGAGAACCACTGCCCGGGAGGGGCGAGATCCTGCGAGACCCAAATATCTGTGGAATCCCGAGGCAACTCGCGAAAGAGGTCATGGCTCAGCAAGAGCCCCGCCACACCGTTTTTGGATTTTGACAGCCGACGGGCTTTTGGCCAGCACTTGATTTCCAGTTAGAAGCCCCCTGCTCGACGGAAAGCCCGTTGTCATGGTAAACGGCATTCCGATTTCTTTCCATCCGAAAATCATTAGCCATAATCCAAGAAATATTGGGGCTCTGCGGAGCATCGCCCTACCTTTTTTTTGGATTCACGGAGTCGCTGCGCTTCTCTCTCCGATAAATAATGAAGTTGAAAAAGCGCGGTCCCTCTGTCATTGATCTGCGATGGGAAAGCCGGATGAAACTGTGATCGAAACTGATCCTCATCCTATGCGGCCATCTCATTCCTCAGAGCTGGAGGGGCGAGCTCCCGCGAGACCTAAATATTTTCCGCAAACAAATCAAGGTCTCGCAGGAGCTCGCCCCTCCGGAAGAGGCTAAAGGTTTGCGGGGTGTCGCCTTGTTGGCCCGTTGATTTTCAGGTTGCTTCGTTCTTGACTCATGAGATTGCGACTATAGTTTCGGCTGACTTTATCGTGAAATCAATTAAGTCCATCTCCGTCTTCGGTTTGGGAAAACTGGGAGCTTGCATTGCAGCCACCTTTGCCCAAAGGGGCTTCGATGTCGTCGGCATCGATATCGACGCTGAAAAAGTGCGCCGGGTTAATGAAGGGCTCGCGCCGGTGCAGGAACCTTTGCTGGCTGAGACCATTTCCGCAGGGCATGCCCGGCTGCGCGCGTCCAGCGATGCTCGCGCCGCGGCAGGCACGGATGCTTCTTTTTTCATCCCCCCTTCGCCGAGCCTTCCCAATGGGAGTTTTTCCAACGAGTATCTGTTGCGCGCGATGCAATCAGCGGCTCAAGCGGTGCGTGAGGCCGGCAATAAGAACCATATCTTCGTCTGCAATTCCACCACCACACCCGGAACGATGGATTCAGTCCTCATACCGATGCTGGAAGAGGAGACCGGATGGGTTTGCGGCCAGGATTTCGGGGTGTGTTACAATCCGGAATTTATCGCGCTGGGTAACGTGATCAACGGCCTTCTGGAGCCGGACATGGTGTTGATCGGCGAATCGGATGCGCAAAGCGGCGCTGCTTTGGAGGAATTATACCGAAAATATAATCGCAACAAACCGCACATTGCCAGGATGTCCCTGATGAGCGGCGAGTTGACCAAGATTTCCGTCAACAGCTTCATTACGATGAAGATCAGTTTCACCAATCAACTTCGGCTGATCGCAGAAAAATGTCCCCAGGCGGACATTCACGCCATCCTTGATGCCATTGGCAGCGATAGCCGGATCGGTCGGAAATATTTGCGCGCGGGCCTAAGTTTTGGCGGCCCGTGCTTTCCAAGGGATAATCGTTTGCTGGCTTACGCTGC
>Ga0302325_10026392_pt1 | contig 12061 bp, 14 predicted proteins | sample Palsa_T0_2_FD_201948 | JGI IMG/M metagenome (GOLD analysis project Ga0302325, IMG submission 201948) | Peat permafrost microbial communities from Stordalen Mire near Abisko, Sweden - Palsa_T0_2 | ecosystem: Environmental > Terrestrial > Soil > Palsa > Peat permafrost | place: Sweden: Abisko...
GTTCAGCGAGAAGGTGATTTTCTGAACGAGGAGCAGCCGGTATTATATTTTGTATTTGTGTCCTTGAGCAGGGCATTTGTAACGGCCTGGAGTTGCATTTAGCAAGCGTGGTAGTTCGGCGTATGTGCTTTATATTATAGAAGCTGGAAGCAATAATAATAGAACAAATATCACATAGTCGGAGTAGTTCCGCCGGTCTCAACTCTCCAGCAAGGTGAATAATGAATACTTGTTTCTTCTTCTTTTTTTCTTTTTGTTACATAGCGCAGGTCTGGATAACTTCAGATGTTCGCATTTGAGAGCGTAGTTTTGATGCAATTTTGCTTAGAATGTACCGCTTCTATGTCTTTTCCTAATATTGGTAATCTTACACTCTTAATTTTCTAACGAGCTTTGGTTCGAGCATTTGCCACTCGGTACCCCTTTTCTCGGCCACGTGACCATACCTCTCTCTGCTTCAGCAATCGTCAATTATTATTTCGCTTCTACATCTTCAATGATGGACTTCAATATATTGGAGTCATTTTTGTGGTTTGCTATCTTGGAAGTTGGTGGGAAAGCAACTTTGGGCGTTTCTGTTTGGGTTGGGCTTGGCACTGACTGTGTGCTGAGACGAAGGACTTGTTGCATCAACTCTGGCGTGCATTATCTTCTTCCCTTTTCTAAACTTATCATCTTCTTCTTTAGGGAAACGGTAGTTCTAACACCTTGTTCTTGGCCCGTTAAGCTTCCTTCTGGCTCCTTGAGTCTTCAGAAGCATGCTTGCGTGGTATCTAGAATCAACAAAGAGTGTGTCAGCACTTAGGTGTGCTGTTCAGTATACCCAAGCATTATCCCAATGTGGGCATTTCTTCTTCTCACGTCTCAACTGCTGCAAGCGGGCGTCCTGCACGGAACCCAAAGCAGAAATCCAAGAAATCATTCGTCATGCTTATATCTTCCTTCTTCCGTCGAACTCCGCTGCATCTCTTCATGTGAGACATACTTGCCCGCAATCCCTGGTCGGCCTCTTGATATCTTGGCAGGCTCCAGAAATAGATGCAATCGCATTTTTGCCGGCGAATTTAGTTGTCAGCAATTGTCTATTGTTGTACCTTAGCGGCGTACGAGATCGGGGCTACAGACTATTGCTTGTTATCATAACTTCAGCCATATAGCTGCAGTTCGTATTATGTTTTCCTCCACTACTTGTTATACGTCCGGACTATGACCCTACATTTATTGCCGAGTTCCGTCTCCAGGTGGGTGAGGTATCGTGGAACTCGTTCAGCTAGGGTACAGAACGAACGCGAATGGAAACCGAACGCATGTCTCTCACGACCATTAACAAGTGAGCAGCCGAAAGCCGCAGCTGTCGCGCAAAGTGAACACCAAATGGACGCCCAGAGAATCTTGGAATATTTATTGGGAATCACGTGCGGTACTGGGTACAGCCACTCCCGTCTGCATGAGCATTATTCAGCTGCAAATCATGGAAATGACTTCGTACTCGCTTGCTTGACCTATAAATCAGGTTGGGGTTGTCACTGCACTTACGGGAGGCATCGTTCGTCGCGAGAAGGGACTTTGGTGGCTACATCGCTGGCACTCGCTACAATTCTCCTACCTCTTTTCGCTTCATCACCATCGTCTCCCGTGGATATACTATGGAAAGGCCACGCAGGGTGTCTGCGGAGCCTCCGTGAATGTGGTATGTTGAGCCTGGTAAGGATTTATTCTTTGGGTTCTAAATATCCCAGCCCTTCTAAGCAAGATCTTATGGCCTAGTCGATTTTCAAGAATTCGCTGCGATGGAAAATAAGACTGCAAAAACGTAAGACAGAACTCAGAGCACTATTGAGGAAAGAATATGGACCTGGATATCTTCAGTGCCTCTGTACAAAGAATAAGCGCGAGGGTTCTCATCAACATCGTTCAGCCGCCACATCGGACGCATCATTGAGCTCGAGAAGCAGGCCCATCTTGGCGTTAGACTCCAAACCTTCCAGTTTTGAACAATGCAATCTACCATCAGCCTCACAGTATCCAAGGACTCTACTACCCCATTCCTCATGTTCTGTAGCAAAGGCTCGAAAAGTAAGAGTTATATAGATGATGATGTCGCGGTGCAGGGGTATAACAGCAACTTAAGACAGGCGCGGCAGGTTATTGTTAGGGCATTTGAGAATTTTGCTGGGTGTATGAGCGCTAGATGGGATTTGAGGTATATTTTGGATATCTGGGTTAGATGAAGTGGAAGTTCGCTGCTTTGGGGGTGTAATGGCAGATTCAGACGTCAATGGAATCGGAGTTGTGTTTGTGACAAGTATTTAAGGAGTCACGTTTTCTCAAAAGTATTGTACTGGTTTTGATCTGAGGCCGTCTCTCATAGCGGTAAGCGTTGCTTGTTTCTCAGGCGCAAGTCGTATATCCCGTTTGGATTGGGCTCTTGCTCTGCGGTGTCTGCATTTGAAGCGACTGATTCGGTAGACACTTTCCCGAATTCGGGGCAGAGATGACGATACTGAAGTTTATACCACTCGAGTACACAGCAAAGCAATCATCAACAACGAGAGAAGTAGACCCAGAATTTTTGACTGATGAAGCTTTGCAAAGAGCACGCCAGTTGCCAATATTTGAGTCTTAGGGAAAGGAGATCTCATCTTCACTTGATACTTATGTGGTCATTTATGTGCAGTTGAAGCATGAGATAAGTGGACTGCTTAAAGAGTTGCCATTGATCATAAAAGCTGCCTGGATTGATAAACTCCGAACTGATGAGAATATTGGGAGCAAAAGCTTGTCCCTTCAAGTATCACTATAGAAAGATTTCTGGCACCGAAAATCTGACGTGCACGAAACCGTGGTGTTTCGAGGTGAAACCAGCGAACGAAGTTGTCATTCAGAATAGCTCAAAATGCAATGAATAAATCACAATACTCCGTTATGCTTTTGTGCGTATGTAAACTCCGTATGCGAAATATGCAGAATCTCAATAGTCGTCTCCGCGACTGATCACTTCCTTCACATTCGGCCGGAGTACGATGGTCTGGCAAGGTTAATACTTGTTTCTGTGAAACGAAACAATCTTTAGGTATAACTCACATGCTCGAATTGCGCAGTGTATGAACCCTTCTTGTCAACCAAAGGAGGATATGCCTCCACAATACCGTGCGAGACTAAGCTATTCAACTGGAATTAATTAGCAAGCATCTCCTTTACAAGGAAGGATAGCAACTCACCCCCAGCAAATACTTCTCCTGGCCGAGTCGATCCAGGTATCTCCGGCAAAATGGTAAAGTCCCGAAGTTCTTGTTGATTACATTCAATAACTTCCTAGCAGATCCAATTCCTAAATCCACCTTAGCAGCATCTGCTCGCTTTGCGTAATGAGATGTTTCATACTTCCCACTCGTCAGCACAAGATCGAGAGTCAGCTTGAGGCACTTACATCATCTTGAACGTATCCATTTCCGGTACTTCCGAACGTTTCGATAGCAAAGACTTCACCTTCCTCCATCTTAGTCTGATCATTGCTCTTAACAATCGGCACACTCTTTCCACCGTGGATCTGCCATTGCCGGATATCATGTCCGTTCAAGTTTCGGATGCACTTGATTGGGTACGTCTTGCCGTTGATCTCGCATTCGTAACTTTCCATGGTCTCTTGAATGGCAGCGCCAATCTCTCCCATTCTGGCATCGATACCAGCTTCCTTGATACCGGTGTTGGTGCCTTGCTTCACTGCCTCAAGGAGGTTGTCGTACATAGGGTCGAACGACATCGTGAAAGCACTATCAACGATTCTACCGTTGATATGAACTCCGAAATCGACCTTCATAACATTGTCTTTGCTAAGAATCGTCTTGTTTCCAGCATTTGGACTGTAATGTGCTGCAATGTGATCCAAATTGAGACCCGTCGGAAACGCAATACCACCCTTGATATTGTCTCCTTCCTCCAGACCTGGATGGCCAGTTAGAGCTCGAACACCGTCTTCAATTCCTTCGGCGATTTCGGTCAAGCTCTGTCCAGGTTTGATATTCTTTTGCGCCCACTGTCGAACCTGCCGGTGGATCTCCGCTCCCTGTCTGTATTCCTGGAGGAAATCATTGTTCATACGATCTAGAGCTCTCTTCTCTTCATTTGTAGTTCGGTATAAATTCTCATCCTTGTAATCTACTTCCTGACCAACAGGGTATTCTCCATTGGGGAAAAGGTTTGATAGTAGGACTCGTGGGGGATCTGATTGCTTGGTAGGATTTGCTCCAGCACCCCCGGCCTTCTTTGGCTTCCTCTTCCGCTTCCTCTTCTTCTTTGCTGCTCCATCTGTTGCACCTTCTCCCGTGGCTCCCTTTTCATCATCCTCGTCGTCTGAATCATCGGCTTCGGGGGCGTTACCATTTCCATTGGCTTTCGCGGCGGCTGCCGAGGCCATGACGGCTTCTGAGTCTTTCACTGCAAGAGTAATCAATATAGGCAAATAGAATCCTTGCACACTACCACAGGCACCCACCCTTGAGATTCGCAAGTGCATCAGCAGCTTGCGCAGCCATCTTGTGTTGAACAGAGCCAAGCTCTGACCCCTGCTGTTGTAGAAATAGTAAGTGGCTGAATATTTGAACTTCTCAGTTGTACCACTATCCCCGGAGGTATTGTACAATGCTGTTTTGGAAAAAGGAAATTCTCTTGATATCGCGGGGTGTTGAAGTGAAGTGCGGAAGCTAGCGGGGTTTCTTAAATTCCGCGCTTTTTGCAACCCCGCAAAGTACTGCCCTTTTAGGACTAGACTAAGTGATATACCTAATGCCGTCACTGGATATTACAATATCTTGGTCTTTCTTGGAATATCTGTCTACTCTTGCACAGTCTCCATTTCCACCAGAAAGAGAAAGAGAAAGATCGATTCGGGATGAGGAATGCCACTCCGTCCTTTCTCCTCATCCTTCGTACGGACACGACTCCCACGATTCTTCCACACCACTTTTCCTCAAGGAGAAGATGCTCCCAAGCAGAACCACTATGAGACTCTACAAATACCCCCCACTGCCACGCCAGCCGAGGTGAAGAAGTATGTTTATTCCTCCATCTAAGCTCTCTTCTCTGCTTCTAGTTATCTATTGCTTCTTACCCAGACTTAAGTTAACCCCCCACTTCTCAAGGTCCTTCTATGCCCTCTCCAAAAGGCACCACCCAGACCACAACCCCTCCGACCCAAACGCCTCCAAACGCTTCGTCAAGATCTCCGAAGCCTACGCCACGCTCAGCACACCCGCAAAACGCCAACAATACGACCGAGATCTCCATCTCCACTCCTCCCACCACCACTCCCACAACCGACCACAGGGCTCCTACCACTCCTCCGGACCCGCAGGCGGCCGTCCAGCATCAGGATTAAGCCGTCGAAGAACGCAATTCCGCGGCCCCCCGCCGAGTTTTTACAGGAGTGGAGGATGGGGCGAACATTCTGCTAAGCGGAAGGCAGCGCAGGATTCTGGGGCTCCTGGGGCGGAGGCCCCACCTTCTGGTGGTGGGGGAATGGGACCTGGACAGACGCCGTTTGGTCAAGGGGAAGAGAATGATGTTCCGCATTTTGACAGAGTGGGACATTTGAATACGCAGCAGAGACATAGTGAGCGGTGGAGAAAGAGGAAGGGCATGGAGTATGTGCCGAGTGGGGAGAGTCCGAGGTCGACCCTGGCGAACTTTCTATTTGTTGGGGGCATTATAAGTTTAGGGATATTTGTGCCGAGTTTTGTGTTTGAGAAGTTGGTGAAGAAGAAGGGGAAGGAGGAGCGATAGATGGATATGAGCTCACGCTCAGCAATATACGAATCATGATACTGGATAATAGGGAATATGGAAGTTGGGAGTGAGAATCATTCCTGACAATTTTATTCTACATACAAGCCCAACCGTCCCTTCGCAAAGAATGCATGCAATGCGAAAAACGGCCAGGAAATCAATCTGTCTTCGCTCTCTATCGTACCATCTGCCAATCATGCCCTGGGGCCTACTGCTTCTTGTACTCTATGCTTCGAAGGTGAAAGAGGTGCCGACCTTGTGGGTAGCTTGGTCGAGCTTTTGGGTATCAAAGGAGGCACCGAGGCCGAGAGTGACGCCTGGGCGGAGGAGAACATTGTAGGCGACGGCTGCGACACCACGGTCGTTGATCTTGACCTGTTTTACACATTAGCAAATGCCTTTTTGGACGCTTTTGGTTCTAATTCCTACCTTGGCGAATGAAACAGGGTCCAGTCTGTACTTGGCTGCAACCTCAAGTCCAACCTGGCTGCCGGCCTTGGAGTCCCAGGTAGACTTAGCACCAGCCTCAACCTGTGCATTGACCTTGTGGTAGTATGCAGCAGAGAAAACGCTCAATTTGTTGGTAGCAACGATCGAGGCAGTGTATGTAGGCGCCGCGTATCCGACAGCAAGAGAGTGGCCCGTGATAGCTGCCTTCGCGACATCGTATGTAGCAGATCCACCAACCAAGAAGCCATCCTGGCCAACAACAACATCAACATTGGCAGTAGGGCCTTTGATGAGATCGAAGAAAGCACGGGTGTGGAAGTTGGGCTGCTTGAAGTGGAAGTTTGCCTTCGCGCCATAGGCCTTGGTGGCAGGGAGGAAGTTGCCCAAGAACTCAGCCTTGAGACCCTTTGCAATGGTGTCATTCAGCTCAAGCTTGGTATCGAGAATGTTGGCAGTGTTCCATGATTGAGTGATTGTTGTGCCTGCGCGGCGATAGAACATTAGCAAGTGTGCTTGTCCACGACTGTAATCCAGCAAGAAATCGATGGGACTGTAAGAGCCCGAGGGGAAATCCGAATGGATTGTTAGCTGCTTGAAATATATACCGGAAGATTTGTCCGTGTATTTGCCCTCAAGCTGTACACGTTCTACTGGTCAGCCTCCGCTCGCATGTACGAATCGTTTCCTCCGCGAGAGAAATTTCGTACCAAACCACTTGTTGAACCCTCGTGTGTGCTCTTGCCAGTCACCTTGAAGGCAACATTGTTGGGGGTGGTGTTCTTGAGCTCGATAGCTATTCCAAAGTATCGAAGTCAGCAAAATTCTTGCAAGTTCTGCGGGAAAAGAAAGTTCCGGGAGCTCTTGAGCAATGCTGCATTGCCATGGAGCTTTGAAAATAAAGTCAACCGGGAGAATAAAACACTTGCCAGAAGCACTCAAATGATAAAAATCCTTGGATAGAAGCTACAGAATATTAGCAACATTCCCAGAGGCACAATTGAAGCTGAAAATAGGCTGAGCTGATCAACTTTGTCGTCAACCGGGCATCAAGCGACAACCGCATCTACCAGCACAAGCACACTTACATCGTTGCTCGACTTCGCGATATCTGAGAACGCTGGGATTGACATCTTGGCTGATTTTTGGGAGTGGATGGGGGAATCGAAGGTTAGATGTTTTGCTGCGGTTGCGAGGACAAAGTTGTGTCAACACAGGGCACTAAAGGGAAATTGTCGCAAGCGGGAATTGCCCGCTCGGCCAGGACCGGAGCACTGATGCGGCTTGCGGCTCTGATTGGCTCAAGATTTCGCGGGCGGTGAAAGGTACTGCATCGTGAGCTTCAAGATTATTTTTACGCAAACTTCCTTTGATGGAGAGATATTTTGTTTGGAGAGCGAGAGATGGACCAAGTCTATTATTGAAAACGATTCTAATTACAGGTATTTGCATCCACCTATGCAACGCCACGTTTCGGGAAACAACTACCTTTCAAAGTACGAACCCCACTCAGTGATTGGAGCATCAAATCCTTCATTCCGTGTTCTCATACTTCTTCGCGTGGATAGCAATGGCCCTGGTTTATGTCAGAGGAAGTCAATTGACTGAAAACTGCCTGCTCACCTTCCACTGGGATCAGTCTGCTTCGACCACGTCGGGGTCCATCTCATGACAGTATCCGCACAATATGGTGGGAAATGCTCATCAAACATCAACCGATACCAGTATCTGCAGATGGTCAGTCACAGCCTCAGGTATCAGCGCATCACTTACGCTTCCTTGGTATCCGGAATATCAGTTCCCCATTCCGGCTTCGGGTTCTTCATCATTTCATCGGTCACATGAAGCTCGGCGTTGTCCTTCAAAGCATCAATCCACCCATAGCCAACACCGTCACTAAATTGCTCCTTTTGCCGGTACAGAATGTTGTCTGGCAGATATGGCTCCGCTCCGGGCTCATCTGAGGTATCAAAAGCTTTTCGGAGAATATATTTCTCAATTCTCTCCTTGGTGATCAGCTTTTCCTGTGGGTCAATGTTCATAGCAACATCCAAGAACTACTCCCGAGTCAGTTATGGGCCTTTTTTCTCATCTCAGCATACTCACTCCCTTATCCAAGAATGGAACACGGGCCTCAAGTCCCCAGGCGGAAGTCGACTTGTTAGCTCTCAAGCAATCAGACAAGTGCAAGTTCTTAACTCTCCGGACACACTCGGCATGGAAAGCCTCCTTGTCAGGTGCAGCATGGAAATATAGGTAACCCCCGAAGATTTCATCACTGCCCTCACCAGACAAAACCATCTTCACACCCATAGCCTTGATCTTTCTCGAGAGCAAGAACATAGGGGTTGAGGCTCGGATAGTCGTCACATCAAATGTTTCTAAGTGGTAGATAACATCTGTCAGAGCGTTCAGACCTTCCTCAATGGTGAAAGTCATGTCGTGGTGCTTGGTACCCAAGAATTTGGCAACCTCCTTTGCGGCCTTAGTATCAGGAGCGTCGGGCAGGCCAATCGAGTTGAGCTCAGGCAAATATGTCGTGGTTGATAACTTATTCTCGTCATCAATACCAACAAGACCCTCTCCTTTGTCTTCGTTCTTTTTGATCTCCTTCGCCTCCCCGTTGGTGCCGTTCGTATGAGCCGAAGCAGCAGCCTTCAAGCGCAAGGTTTCCCGTTGAGCGATCGAAGCAACCAGACTCGAATCCAAACCTCCAGACAGAAGCACACCATAAGGAACCTCAGCCATCAACCGCTTCCGGACAGATTTCTCGAATGTTTCCCGCAGCAGCTTGTAGTCGACAGGTGCAGTGGGCACGTTGGTAGGATCCCACCACTTCGGCTGGTAATATCTTGTCGTCTTGTCCGTTTTCGAGTCATAGATGTGGCCAGGGGGAAACGAGATGATCTTGTCGCATACAGAGTGTAGACACTTCAGTTCCGAGGCAAAGAAGACAGCCCCTGGCTTCTTGCTGGACCATCCTTGGTAAAAACTTGTGATTCCAATTGGATCGCGCGCCGCAATCGTTCGATCCTGAGTCTTGTCGTAGAGAACGAAGGAGAACATGCCATCGAGGTGCTTTGGCGCATCGGTGTCGTATTCCATATACTAAAGGCAAGTCAGCGCGCATGACTTTGAGCTGCTGCGAGTGTCCCTTACCAGTGGTATTATCACCTCACAGTCGGAGTGAGTCTTGAAGTGGTACGGTGTCTTCAACGTTTTCCGAATGACTCGGTGGTTGTAGATTTCGCCATTGACAGCAAGAGCAATACTCTCATCCTGGTTAGTAAGAGGCTGGGCTCCACTGCCAATACCAACGATACTCAGACGTTCGTGAGCAAGGACTTCGAAGTGTTAGTAAGAGTCTCCAATGCCGATTTCTTTGCGGAGTTCTTACTTGTGCTGTTGGCCATATAACTCCCAGACCAATCCGGACCACGGTGCCTACATTGCTTCACCATCTTCAAAGCCGTAGGCTTGAATGCCTTTGCGTCCGGGACATGGCTGGAGAGAGAGAATGAGTCAGTTCATGGTTTGTAAGGAATTGGAGGATTTCTGGGACATTTTCGCAGGACTTTGGGACATTGAAACCTAGAAGACAATAACTTACTGGCATCCCACTATCCCACACATTTTGGCGACGTAAAAGCGTTGTGTTGGAGGAGGTTCACAGCTCTTTATCCAGGGAAGACGTTTACCGTGCGGTGAGAGGTGAGGACGCCGATTGGGACTCTTGCTGTGCAATTGCACCAAGAATTTTAGTACAACCAATTAATAGGACCAAGCAGTATGTGTCCAGAATAATTGAGGTCCAGAATGATGTTGGTATATGTAGTCTCCAAAGGTGTGACTCTTGCCAGAAATTTTGGGAATCCTTGGTGGGGTTCAATGCCGATCCCGGACTAATGCAGGACCTAGGTGGGCGATAAGCTTCAACTTTCCGCGAAGTTTATGAGAAAATGAATGTCATATGTACAACTGCAAGGGAGCTTTGGAGGGGTCATAAGGAGGGATGAAATGTCGAAGGAAAATCCAGCGGCTTCTATTTGCCCCCCGCACGCCTCCCATTGCGCCTCAGTGTGGGGTTTGCTCCGGCAATCAGGCGAGTTATGCCCTGACGACACTCGCGTGCAGAGTCCACCCCAAAAGAAGTCACACTCTCAACGGTAATGCAGCCTCGTCGCCGTATTGAAAAGGCCTATTACGTGTGGCTTTCCCCCGGATTGATGTTCTTTTTCATTCAATAGCTCATCTACCCCATATCGAAGCAGCGCGTAGGCTTATTGCCAGCCAACCAGTAAGCCCCCCCAAAGCAAATCCGTCCAACGCCGTGCTTAATGCCACCCACCCATATGCAATCCAACACGAAAGAGCCTGCCTATGGCGCCGGATTCTCCTTCACGATCCTCTTGATCTTGCTCTCATACGCTGCTCGGTCCTTCTTGAAGAGGTTGTAGGCATCAGCTTGGGCTGGAGAGTCTGGGTTTGGCTCGTCGAGCAAGTCTTGAACGCCAAGTAGGATCTGTTTGATCGTAATCGCTGGCTTCCATGCATCTTCCTCGTTCAGGATGGACAAGCAGACCGTGCCGGAGGGGTAGACGTTGGGATGGAAGAGGGGTGGGACGAATTTGCCTGTCAGGAGGTCAGCTTTGTCAGTCGCAATATGACGATATGGCTTCTTACACTTGGGTGGCTTTGTTGGGTATTCTGCAATACCGATCAGCTTCCTATTACATGAATGGATGTGTTGTGCAATTCACCATCGGGGAAGATAACACTCAGCTTGAACAGTCCTCCCTCCCACAAGGTCTTCTCCTTGCCTGGTATGCCACATTCCCATATCTTCAGATCAAGCACACCAGTTTGAGGATTACGTTGGGGCTTTGCGTAGAAACCGAAGGGATGATCACGTCGCCATTGCTTCCTCTCCTCCTGGAGGCGCATCTGACACAGAGCCATGTTGTGCTGTTGCGCGTTGTGTTTTCGGTATCGTGACTTGTGAAGAGGCTGAGTTGAATGTTGAGGAAAGAAGATGTGGTAGGCGCCCAGAAAGGCTTGCACACGAAAGAAATAGCTTTTAAATCTCAGAGCCTTGCGCGTAGAACACGGAAGTCTGGTTCAGGTTCACTGTTGTCTCGAGAATGAGGCTGAAATAGTAAAGTTGAGGCCTCAAAGTCGCAGCGAGATTTTGTATCGCGGAATTAAGAGATCAATTGTGATTGGTCGCAGGAAGGAGGAACAGGGGTCCTCGATTGCCTCGGCGAGCAGGCTCAACAGTGAATTTATTCCGAAAGTGAAGCGTGAAGTTTTCGTGCCCTTCTATTTCTCAATTTTGAGCCTTCTTGTGGTAGATAAGATTCCTGTACTTTTGTTTGCGATCTAGAACAGCCGATTTAATTTCATCCCCCACGAATGCGCTTGGGGTAAAGGTAGATATCCGCCGTCACAAGCCACCAACCAGCTCACACAACAAAGGGAGCACCCTTCTGCAACGAGCATATTTCAGGCATGGAGAAGAAACCAGGGGATTTGGAGGGTCTGGCAGAGGCTTCTGGGAAGGCGATGGAGAAAGAATCGGATTCAGCACCAGTCCCAGATGACCCCGCATCAGAGGTTCCTAAGCCCAAGGATCCTGAACCTACAAAAGATGTCCCAGACCCAGACGAAGATGATCTAGACGATTTAGATGGCGAGTCTCATAATTTCTGTACAAGACTGTGCTAACAAATAACAGATATGCTCGATGAATTCTCTCCGGCCCCCTCAACAGCTAAGCCAGCTCTCCCCACTGGTCCAGGCAGACCCAGTGCTCCGAAACCAGATCTTCCAA
>Ga0302325_10026393_pt1 | contig 12060 bp, 6 predicted proteins | sample Palsa_T0_2_FD_201948 | JGI IMG/M metagenome (GOLD analysis project Ga0302325, IMG submission 201948) | Peat permafrost microbial communities from Stordalen Mire near Abisko, Sweden - Palsa_T0_2 | ecosystem: Environmental > Terrestrial > Soil > Palsa > Peat permafrost | place: Sweden: Abisko...
TATAGCATAGCTTACTATAAACTAGTTTTAATAGCACTTAGCTGAAATTATGCTATAAGCAAATACTCTTTACTGCAATTGGAAGGAATAGCAATAATAATACTAATTTGTATAGCTTTACTATTATAAAAGGCGAAAATAACAACTTTTAGGCATTCTTTTTTGAGTATTATATAAAAGCAATTCCAATTGCTAAGGAGCGCGCTTTTGTATACAAAGCATTTACTAGAAATGGATTATTAAGAGCATTATACGTATAGCCACGCAACAAGGAGCTTCTAAAGTAGTTGTCTATTTCTAATTAAGATAAGGGATTGCAAAATAGCATGAGAAGGCTTAGCCTTAATATAAATTATGCGCATTATATATAGCATTTAGGAAAGAATATACAAGAAAACTATAGCAATAATGCAAAAAAGCTTTTTTTAAAGCTAGTATATGCCTTAAATTATAAGAAATTTAATGCTATTTTAGCTAAATTGCAAGCAAAGTGCAAGGATATAAGTAATATAATATTACTAAAAAGTCACACTTGCTAATAATATTTTAGGCAGCTTAGAAATATATCCTTATAACTAGGCTAGAGTAATAGGCAATTATATACTTCTTAAGCCCTCGATTTAATTATATAGCAAGTAATATAGTAGAATTGTATAATAAAGTTTTTATTAAAGACTAAGCATTGTTTACTTTAAAGCTTATTTATAAGCTTTATATTCGAGAGATAGAAAAGTGTTAAGAGTAGCTTATATTTGCTTAAGATTTATATAGTAAAAGAGACAAGATTATATTATATGCAATTGCAATTTTAGACAAGAATAAGTATTAGGCTAAGAGGAGTTATATGGCCTTAGCTATTAGGGAACTTTACTTGGTTATTGCTTATATGACATAGTAAGCATATAAGGAATAACTAACCTAAAATCATATTATTAATTGCAAGCTTTAAACTTGTATATATACTCGATTTTAAGATATGCTTTTGCCTTGCTCTTATGCAATTGCAGCTATTTTTGCTACTAGGGTAAACCTTATAAACTAGATACTTTTAATGTATATAATAGTTAGACTAGTTACTATATACTTGCATATATAGCTATACCTGGTAATTGTTAAGGACTTGGATATTAATCCTTCGGTAAAAGCTTTTAAAAAGAGAAAAATAAGAGGCAAAATCACTAAAAAGAGGAAATAAAAGGGTAGCTAAAGGGAGGCTAATTTTTAAGGATAGTAGAAGTGTAGCAAGTGCAAAAAAAGAGCTCTTTTTAGGGAGAAGAATTATAATGCAAGGACTTGTATATAATTACATGTATAAGAATAGATAAAATATAAAGGAAAATGCTTTATTGTTTCCTTTTTAAGCAATACAAAAATCTGAGGAATTGTTTTGTGATAATAATGTGTTTGACTTTGCAAGTGGAAATATATATATATAAAATTATTAAGGATGCGTATACAAAATTAATATATCGGCATTTCCCTTCTTAAAGTCCGACGCAAATTCGTCATCCGCAAGCTCGGACATATTTGGAATGTAATAACCCCTGCCGACATGGTATTTCAAACGTATGTTGGAAAGACCTCGGGTCGGGCTGGTTGATTGGATCGCCTGTCTGCTCAAAAGGCTTCTGTCCATTTGAAAACGCCTCGTTGGAGGCCATGTTACAGGGGCCGAGTTGCCATGTTCTTTATTGGCTAAGCTAAAATTTTAGGGTGTGAAATCCCAAAAGCTGCTTTGACAAACGCAGAGAATTAGGAGCTGTGGTTGGTTCGCTTTGACGACCACTGCTCGTCGAGGAGCGAGTCGGGGTAAGCATCGCCAAAGATTGGACACCAAATCACGCAGCCTTGTGCACCCACACCATGATTTTGGAGATGGAAATCTAAAGGCTGTTGGGTATCATAGGCCTTAAATGAGACTCTTTGACTAGGTGTGCTGTTCAAAGCCTTATCACATCTTCTCGGCATACTTCTAGTTCTACTAATTCGGATATCGTTCATCTCGCGCATTTGGTACGAAGTATATTTGTGTCATATTAGAGGCAGCATGAACACGTTGATCTCCAATGCAATTCTTTGAAGGCGAAACCCTCAAACATGGTGAGGGGAACACTTTAAACAAGGACGTTTCATTGGGCGCCTGGTGAGTGCCCTCTTGCATGGCACTGCAGGTGCATGATTCAAACAAGGCGGACCGCTTCATCCACATCAGCTTTCATTGGGCCTCGAAGTCAGAAAACGCCTTGTGGAGGCCAAACGACGCGCGAACCCGAAGTACCGGGAATCCATTTGCTGATTGGAGAACCTTAAATCGGGATGTATGAAATTCCAGAAGTTGGTTTGATGGATGGTTGAAATTGGGGCTTGCTATTGGTTCGCTTTCGGTAGCGGGAGGAGGGGAAGCAGGCTGGAAGTTGGATCCCCAACATACCGCAGCCTTGTGCACTTCTTCCTTTAATAGACGGTGCAAATTCTCGAGGCTGCTCATGGAAAATCCCTTGAATGAAATCCGTTTATTAGATGCGCTATTCGAAAGCTCATACCGTTTTACAAGGTGAGCGGAGCAATGTGGATTCCCTTATCTCGCGTATCTTGAATCTTGTATGTCGAACGGCACATTGGAGGCTAGCTGTGTGGTGGCTGTTTCCATAAGGCTTATTTCTTATTGTTCTATTGGACGAGGGAAAATTGAAGTGTCTGAAATCCCAAAAGCTGGTTTGACGGAAGCATAGAATCAGAAGCTATGGTTGGTTCGCTTGGACCACCGCACCAAGAGACGGGCTGGGGCCTGTCAATGTTGAGGCCAGAACCCACGCAGCCTAGTAAAGATCACACTGCTGTGTATAGAGGTGGGGTTTCGAATACCGCCGTAGTCAGAAGCCCCAAATGAGCGACTTCTTGTTACATATCTGTTCAAAGCTTCGTCCCTTCTCGGAAGCTGGGTGGTATGGACTCTCTTTTCTCGCGTATCTTGAATTATGCACGCCTGACGGCATGTTGGAGGCCAAGCGCGATCCAGCGAGGACCTGTGGTTCCCGAAACTCGGGGCAAAAAGTTAACTTTGGTGGTCAGAAATCCTAAAGTCTGCTATGATAAACGTAGAAAATTACGGGCTGTGATTGATTCGCTTAGAGGGCCGAGGCACACAGGCTCGTGCACCTTCCATCGGAGACCCTATCGGCTTTCATCGAACATTTTAGTTGGATATTGAGTGCCTCGTGCCTCCCTCACAAACACTCGACACGGCACCCGGGCGTGTGTGAGGCCCCACCCACACCTTTTCATTCACCCGTTTATAAACTTATTGGATCGCTTCTCTGCATGCAGGCGGCTTGTTGGGGGCCAGTCCGATCGGGACAATGTTATTGAAATCGGTCCGATTGGACAGACAAAATTAAGAGTGTCGGAAATCCCAAAAGTTATTTTGGTAGAGGCATGAAATCGGGAGCTTTGATTGGCTGAAAACCCACCCAAGCAAGGCTGCCGACTCCCCGTCACCTAATAGAATAGCTTTGCGCTTTAGTTCGAGGGCGAGTTTTCAAAGATGAAGAGGGCCTTATACTATACAGTAGCAGAAGTTACAAAAGTTGTGCTCGATCTTGAACTCTAGCTTCACAAAAGTGTCAAAAGTTGCGCGATGAGTGTATTTTCGTGGCTTTCTTCTCCGAGGCCCTGCGCCGGCTTTGGGCAGCAACGCAGAAGACGGGAAGTTGGAGGCCAACAAAAAATAGTGGCGCCCAGCCCACTTGAAATTAGTTATTCTCCTTTATTGGATAAGAAGAAATTGGGAGTGTTCGAAATCTCAAAAGTTGGTTTGGCAAAGGCATAAAATCGGCAGCTGCAATTGGTTGAACATCTACTCGGTGAAGGCTGCCAAGTTCCAACTCTTCCCCCGAAAACATGAGCCTCGGGCTTTGCATGAAGCAAAAGCCTAAGATGGCGGGGATATGTTACGCAATATTATAGCTTCCTAGAGTTGTTGCTAATCGAGAAGTTTTTCGTCCGAGTAATTGTCACGTGCTATCCTCCCTTGAAGAAGCCTCGTTGGAGGCCAAAACAGGGATTGGCATTCACAGCTCGTGTTTCCACTGATTCTCTGGGTTCATAAATCCCTAGTAAAGTTGCGTGGGCAAATGCACTTCAACGAACCTTTTTATTCGCCCTCCCGCGTTGGCTCTAGGAGCACTTACAGTGCAAGACGGGAAATTGGAGGCCGAGCTGTCTCCGGGCAGTGTGATCGGATAGTGTGTACTTCGTACTGCTCCCAACTTTAGTGATAAGCCCAGCAAAATTTTGGGGGGGGATAGTAGCGATATACCCTGTACTACAGGGTAGTTCTACTCCTCTGTATTCTCCGGAGTTTTGACCACAGTCTTTGTACAGTAGAGAGTTGCTTAACCAGCCCTCAGTCAAAAACGGGATTTTAGGCGAGACATTAAAAACACTAAAACGCAGAAACATGATTAAATAAACTACAGTGACCGTCAACTGATATTAACTCAATTGCAAAAACCCACCAAAAATCGCTCTTTTGCCCACTTTGCGATGAAATAACAGAACGCCCACAACGCATGCACTTCTATAATAAATACAAATTATATTAAATAATATAAGATTAAACTTTTTTACAATTTCAAGTAAGCTAGAAATAAGAGGTTCTTGTGTAATTAAGTTGTGGATTGCGTCGACCTGATTTTCGCCAAGAATTAAGCGAATTTTGGTGTAAAACCCGCCTTAATTAATTACTTGGAGTTTTACCCTTACATAACTTCACGATAACATAATTGTGCGATTATTGTAATAGGCAAAATTAAAGGGAACAATCCAATTAACGATTGCATCCCAAAGCTTTTACTATAAAATGTCTATAATATAGCTAGTTCGGAAAGTGTTATACCCGAGTTTTGGTGTAAAAAGGGCTTTCGGCTAATATGAGTTGACGAGTACTGTACCGATTACTTTACACTCATATAGCTAAAACAGGTGCAATATAGCTTAAATTAAACGCAAAGCGTAGAACTTAAGTTTTTTAAAGGTTTTATTAATTAAATAAGAATTAATAGCGTGGCTGGTAGGTAAGTATTTAAGAGGTATAACACGATTTTATATGCAATTTTTTATATACAAAGGTAGTCGCCGACCACGCTACAAACTCTTATTTAAATTATAAGGCCTTATAAAATAAGTAAGTATTATATTATATAATTAATTTGAGACAAGTCGTATGTGTTTTAAAACTATAATTTAAAGTTATATACGAATCAAGTAAATTTTGGCTCGACGGCCAAAAGAAAATCGAGGGGCAAGGCGAGTGGTCCAAGCGCGCGGAGACTTAAAATCGCATTTCCGCTATTTTGCATATAACTTTGTTACTATAATCTTAAAACAAGTGCGGAATGGCTCAAATTAATCGCAAGATATGGAAATTTATTTATATAAGAAGGTTTATAATTTAGATAAAGATCTGTGGCGTGGCCGATAAGCTTTATATCGTGGTTTTGGTGTTCGTGCCCTTTTCGTCCCCTCGCTTAAAATCGCGTTTGTGACAGAGGTTTCGCACGCCGCTGTAAAAAGCCTCGTCTCAACCTGCTGCCAGACGGCGCTGCACTGCCACAACATAGCCGCCACATGTTCCGCTGTGTATGTACCTTCGTTGTTCTCTCACATCTTCTCGTTTCTCTATCATCAACTTTCAAACTCCCGGCGACCCTTTTCGAAGGCGCCTGAGAGCCTTGAACCACACGGTCAGCCAGCGTTTGAGAAATTGAGACTCCAAACGGGCCCTGTCTATCCGGAATATGTCTCATTACTATCATATCTCACCTTCCTGCCATCAACCAGCTTTAACCTTGGTGCAAAATGGTCCTCGATCCATTTACGGCTATTGGCCTTGCCGGAAACATTGTTCAGTTCGTGGATTATAGCTTGAAATTGATTTCTTCAACCTATGAAATATACAAGTCAAGCACTGGCAGTTCCGAAAACCATGTCTACCTGGAGACAATCGCCACGAGGCTGCTGGAACTTAATCGCACACTCGAGCAGCCGAAACCGACTGGCACCAAGCCGTACAATGAAGCCCTCCTCGCGCTGAGGGCAGAATGTGTCCAGGATGCAGAAGCCCTGTTGCGCTTGATAGAGGCTCTCAGGGAAAAGAAGGGCAGCAAATGGAGTAGTTTCCGGCAAGCTCTGAAAAGTGCGTGGGAAAAGAAAGAAATTGACCGACTTGAAGGACGTTTGGGGGCTCATCGAAACGAGATAGCCACCCAACTTACGGCAATGTTGGCGTAAGTGACCTCTTCTTTTCTAGCTATAATGTATCTTCCGAGTCTTTCAGTGTATAGGTTTTCTAACCCGAGTTTGCTAGGGACCAAAATTCAACAATCATGTCCACTTTAAATGCGATGGTTGACGAAAATAAAAAAAGGAATATCCAACGAACGGAGCAGCTGCTTGAGTTGAGAGCCAAAATCAACCAGATTAGCAAATCAAAAGTTGGACTCATCAAGTCAGACCTCGACAAATTGCAGGAGAGTCTTGCGGACGTAGTTCGAATCGGACAGGAGATTTTGACGGAACAAAGCATTCTGAAAAGCCTGAGATTCAGACAAATCAGTGATCGACTTGAACAAATCTCCGAAGCCTACAAGGCAACCCTTGAATGGATGTTACATCCTTCTAGACTGAGTGTTGAAAGTTCTGGACCTGAAAATCGCATAAAATTCTTGGAATGGCTGGAGGATTCCAGTCATAATCAGCCACCGTATTGGGTTGGCGGAAAGCCTGGCTCTGGCAAATCAACTTTTATGAAGTTCGTTTACAAGCATGTTAAGACAAGGGCAGCGCTTCAGAAATGGGCTGGATCTGGCCGTTTGGTTACGGCAAGCTTCTTTTGGTTTTATGGAACTAAAATGCAAAAGTCTCTGGAAGGGTTGTTGCAAACACTGCTTCATGAAATCTTCAGAAAATGTCCTAATCTTATCCAAATATGCGTACCACATCGATGGACGAGTGGAACTCAAGACCCCTGGACTCGCTCTGAACTGCTGGAGGTATTCGGCACAATTAAGCAAGGCTTGACAACCTCGACAAAGTTTTGCTTCTTCATTGACGGCTTGGATGAATTTGATGGCGAGCCGCGAGACCTTTTGCCAATCATTAGAGATCTTTCCGATTCTCCTAACGTCAAAGTTTGCGTCTCCAGTCGGCCTTGGCAGATTTTCATAGATGAGTTTGACAGAAGCCGAGACCTAAGACTGTATCTCCAAGATTTAACGAAAAAGGACATTTTAGCCTACGTCCGCAACAATTTGGAGAACGATACCAACTTCCAACAAGTCAAAGAGGAAGATGCCGGATATGAAGAACTTGTCAATGAAATCGTGGAAAGAGCACAAGGGGTTTGGCTCTGGGTTGTACTTGTTACGAAATCACTCCTGAAGGGCTTCACAGGCGGGGATAGTTTGAAAGAATTACAGGGGAGACTTCAGCATTTACCAGATGATTTGGAAGAATTCTTTCAGCACATGCTGGACTCTGCAGAATCAGTTTATCGGGTTCAGATGGCGCAGACATTTCTGGTTGCCCTTGCTGCAAACGATGATCTGCCACTTATTCTTTATTCATTTCTCGATGAAATTAGAGAGGATCCCAGTTATGCCCTGAAATTGGGTCGAAAGATTGGTTCCAAGCACACGGATGTCTGTAAGTTCGATCCTAATGTACCAAAGCGAGAGATACGAATGCAAAAACGACTGGATGCTCGGACGAAAGGACTTCTCGAAGTTTCAAATACGCGGGATGAGGGAACCTCACTCGGCAAGACGCCGAGACGGTAAATTTTTTGCATCGGACTGTCGGCGACTTCTTGGATAAGAAGGATATTAAAGGGAGGTTCATTGAATCGGCTGGGCCAAACTTTGACCCAAAGATATCACTCTGTCACGGCTACCTCGCTATCATCAAGTCGAAGACTGCTTCCTACTTTAGCGGTGGCGGGACGCTTGAGACATTCATTCACGAACTTTTGGACTGCGCATATGTCTCTGAAAGAGAAATGGAGGTAGCACAGACGGAGGTGATTGATGAACTTGAAGGATTTCTCTGTTCGACTCATCCCTCAACAACTGGCATCAAGTTGGCGGTGGCGGGATTGGCACACGCGCGACAATCATTGAAGCTTGACAGAACGATATTGATGAATTCAGAGTCACACTCAATCCTGGAATTATGTGTACAACATGGCCTGTCTATCTACATGAAACACAGGCTTGAACAGGAACCCTCACTGGTTTCATCCAGGCAATGGCATCAACCATTATTGTCCCACGCATTCTTTCCAGTTAGAATGGGAACAAAACACCGCAGCATCGATCCCACGGCCATGGTTCGAGTTCTGCTCGACCACGGAGCGGACCCCAATGCAGTAGACGGAGATTCAACTACATGGCGCAAGTTCGTCAACAACATGATTGATAACCCCTCAAAGCCAAAATTGGAATTGATGGACCTACTTCTTTCCAATGGCGCTGATCCAAGTGCAGGCAGCGTGTTACTCGAAACTCTTACTATCCTGTCGACGTCTCCTGCCAAGGTCTATCAAATGTCCATGTTTGACAAGCTACTTGACTCCGGAGCAAATCCTAACTCGACATACGACGATTCGACTATCTGGAAGCGCTATTTGAGACATCTACTATACAGCAAAGGCGGTCTAATGAACAGAAACATCTTGCAAAACGAATTCAAGCAGATGAAACGGCTGCTCTTGTCCGGAGCAGATCCTAATGCGACAGCGAATGGCAAGAAGCTGGATCTGATCATCGAAGAGACCTTTGGCGTTTATCATGCGACTGAACTTTTGGATCTTGTCAGCCAGAAACGCCTTCATACGGATGGTGGATTTCTCAGTCGCATATGGAAAGTAACCTGGAGAAGAAGATCCGCACAACCAACAGGCTGTGAGAATGATTGGGCAGCATAGATTGGCCTATGCGGCTTAGGACATAACAATTGTATGTTTAAACGAGTTGAAATCAGATGCATTTCTAACTTTCTGAGCAGTAGAGTTGGAGTCTTGCTCCTTAGGTGCAAAGGCCGCAGCATAACACAGCTATCTAAATTTGACATAATCTAGGGTCAATATTTGATTACCTAAATTCTACATCATATCAGTTATAGAATAAACTTTGAAATGCCACTCGTTTTCATACAGTGCAGGATCTAACCGTGGCCAAATGCACAACTTGAATGATCCTTTATGAATCATAAGGACTCTTGTTTCTGACAATATACACCTCACCCACCAGGATTGTACACCCCACCGCCATAGCACAGGCAATGATTGGGAGATTAACCTGGTAAAAACCATGCCGGTTAACACGGACGTGCTTTCTGGCTAGGATATCGTGCCAAAGGAGACCAGAGAGTGAGGCGCTGATGGAGATGCTGAATGCGCCATAGTTGACGCCGAGAGCCATGCTGTATACTGTGGCCCAGAAGTTTCGATCGGAGATGGGGATCCCGCTATGCTGGTGAATGGTTTGCCATGCTTGGATTACCCGGGAAAGGAGGATAGTAGCGCCAATATCTGTGCCTGCGAACTATTCATGGGCATCAAATTAGTTAATGGTATTCGAAAGTGCGCCAAGTTGAAACTTACGTTGCACAAAATGACGGAAAGAAAACCCATGCCACCAACTGCACCAACAGTTCCTGTTTTGTTCACCCAATGATCCCATCCGTAAGCAAATACCAGGACCCAACGTCTTGTGACCAAAGCTTGAACCAGGACAAACATCGAGAAGATAAAAGGTACAAGGCTAAATGGCAGATGAGTTAGTACAGCTGTGGCGGTGGGGAATGTTTCCCGGGACCATCGGTAGATATCCATTTTTAAATGCACGATTGTCCTCCGTGTCTGTTCCCTTCCTTTCCTTCTCCCTACCTGAAGTGCAACTTCCCGTGAGAGCTGTTCCCTGTGTGCCACCTCCCCAGTTTGCATTTCCCACAATTCCATCCCCGGCTCCTCATGCGCCATCTTTTCCTTATTATCTTCCTCTATTTCTTCGTTCTCGTCCATATCGTCACTCGGACGATTCGAGGAAAGGATCAAATCATCATCATTCTCCAAAACAAAATCTCTAGTATGTCGCTCTTCTGGCTCTGGGGTTGCTTGCCTCGCCACCCGAGTCTCTTGTTCAACTTTGAGATGTCGTTCTGCTTGAAAACGTTCAATCTCCTCCCGGCCCTTGCGAGCAATCTCGCGGGTCTTGTGCCGATGACGCCACCCGAAAGTAATGTCCCAGCAGAACATTACAAAAGCAGCGGGTAAAGTTACCCAGTAGACTGGGTACTGACTTGTGCTCTGGGTATTCAGCGCTAGGATGGTGACGAGGGTGGCAGTCACGATGACGGCTCCGAATGCTGCCGCTGTTTTGTCCAGGAATGGATTGAGAATTTCTTTCATTGAAAGGATTATCGCTCTTTCTGGCCCTTCATCAGCGCCTCTCGCGTCAGGAATGTTAGGGTTTAAAGGCTTTTCGGCCTTCTCCTCCTCTGTAAGTTCTTGCATCTTGATAGAGTGGGGAATAAGATTCGGGTCCGCGAACCTTACGTAGAGCAAGAATAGGAGGAGCATAAGGGCCGTGACGACGACCGGGACAATGATATTAGCTGTATAGTGGATAAATTTAATGTTAAAGGCGCTGGCAAGAATAAGATTGGTTGGATTGGAAGAGACAAGAATAGCCGACGAGATTCTCGCTATGGCAAATTGAGTATGGATCCAAGCTCCGGGGTGGATGATATTGCTCGAAATTCGGGTAAAATATGCTAGAAAAGCCGTGCTAGAAAGAACAACAGCGTCGCCTCCCATAACGGCACCTAATCCAAATAAAAAGGCGTAAAGATAGAAGAATAATCTACGTCCAACATTGTCTCCCCATTGAAGGACTCTAAAGGCTAGGTACTGAATAAGGCCAGAGGCAGCAATAGAGATGGTGATATATGCTAGAGTGATGAAAAAAGCTATGATGTCGATTGGGGAGAAGCTGTCTGCACCGAGGCCTACGGTACTATCGTAAACTTCCTTTTGACCAATGGCCGAGATTGCGAGTAAGAAGAGATCCGCAATTAAGGGGGCCGTAACGAAGTTCATAGGGAATTTGAACCTCACAAAGGCATGTTTGTGGTCGTGGTTGGTACAATAGCAGCGGTTTCGCCTTGGAGATCCCGGTGTTATTCGTAAGGCATTCAGTGAGTCAAAGACGGCGTTGGAAAGGAAACGAGGGATGAAGACCGTGATATGAAAGGGGTCGAGAAGGGCGAGATCTAAAGAGTGAAAGAGTTAATCGGGAGAATCATACCCTGATTATAGCAAAACTTACTAGTCAAGACAAATACGACAAGGGTGATGATTGACTTCCAATTTTTGATTTGACTTGTGTCAAGGTCGTCTGGCTGTGTTGACATTGTAAAAACGTTGTAATGTTTCCTAGAACGCGCAAGAGGGGCGAGGCTGAGCGTAGCTGCGCAGTGATGTTGAGTTTGAATGTCCCTTAGTTATCGCCATACATAACATTGTTATTTGTGAAGGCCTGTAGCTATGTCGGAGAGGACCTCCTACTCTAAGAGTCGGAAAAAATGGAGTAATGGTGAAGTTGGGAAGTAGATGATGTTGAGCTGAGGTCAAGGCACAAGCGACCAGTCCCTCGCTTAGTTCTAGAAGGGTTCACCTAGCAACGGTCCAGACTTACCAACGGGCCAACACCAAAATTCAACCAAAACGCGACATTATTAAAATCGAATAAAAAGAGCTTTTCTAAGCTAATATAAAACTATATAATTCTTTTTCATATATAACATTTGATCTAAAGCCCCCGATTAAAGGCAAATAATATTAAAGTTCATGATTTTGCATCTTTTTACATAATTAAAATTATCTATAAGAGTTTAAAATCAAATTTATATAGAAAGAGAAGGAGTTCTATCGATATATTCACCTTTTAAAGCAAAGGGATTAGTAGTTATATTTTAAATAAAATATATAGTGAAACCTTT
>Ga0302325_10026394_pt1 | contig 12060 bp, 11 predicted proteins | sample Palsa_T0_2_FD_201948 | JGI IMG/M metagenome (GOLD analysis project Ga0302325, IMG submission 201948) | Peat permafrost microbial communities from Stordalen Mire near Abisko, Sweden - Palsa_T0_2 | ecosystem: Environmental > Terrestrial > Soil > Palsa > Peat permafrost | place: Sweden: Abisko...
TGCCGAACGGTCCGTGGCTCTTCGCCCCGCCATCACCTGGCTCGATCGCCGGGCGGAAGCGCAGGCGCAGGAGTATGAGCGGCTGCCCGCGGACCTGCGCGCCCGGCTCGGTAACGCCCCGTCGCCCGGCATGGCCGGCCCCATCCTGCTCTGGCTGGCCCGGCACGAACCCGACGTCTACTGGCAGGCCCGCTGGATGCTGCAGCCCAAGGACTGGCTCCGGTTCCGGATGACCGGCCAGGCCGCCACCGACCCGACCGATGCCTCGGGCACCCTGCTGTTCGACCTCGAAGGCACCTGGGCCACCGATGTCGTGCGGGCGCTCGGGCTGCGCACCGACCTGCTGCCTGTCATCCGCTCACCCGCCGAGATCGCCGGGCCCCTGCTGCCCGCCGCCGCCGGCCACCTGGGCCTGCGCCCCGGCCTCCCGGTCGCGATCGGTGCCGCCGACACGGCGGCTTCCCTGCTGGCCGCGCACCTCCCGCCCCCGGGCTCGCCGGCTGGCCCTTGGGGTCTGCTCACCCTGGGTACCGGCGGCCAGCTCATCGTCCCCACCCCCCCGAACTCCGATATTCCATTTTCGGATAATCCGGATCCGGGGGGCGGCGCCACCAACTTGTTCCGGTCTGCGGACGGCGGGACCTACCGCCTGGCCGCGGCCCAGAACGTCGGCGTGACCCTGGACTGGGTCCGGCGGACGCTCGGTGCCAGCTGGGACGAGCTGTACGACACCGCCGCCCGTCCCTGGCAGGCGGACACCCCCATTTTCCTGCCCTACCTGGCCGGCGAACGCTGGGACCACCGCGCCTCCGGGGGCGCCTGGACCGGCCTCACCCTGGCCGACCAGCGGGACGACCTGCTGCGCGCCGCCTTGGAGGGGGTCGCGTTCCTGCTCCGCGGCAAGCTCGACGACCTGCGTGCCCTCGGCTGCGCCCCGGCCGCGATCCGGCTCGGCGGCGGCGGCAGCCGCCACCCGGCCTGGCGCCAGCTGCTGGCCGACGCCCTGGCCGTGCCGCTCTACCCGGACCCCGACCCGGAAAGCGCCGGATGGCTGACCGCCCGAGGCGCTGCGCTGCTCGCCGTCGCCGCGACCGGGCTGGTCCCGGATACGAGCACCACGGCCCGTTCGGGCCAAAATAGCGAGCCAGTCGGGCCAGCGAGCCAGCAGGCCGAACAGAGCTACCACCGCTTCGCATCAGCAGCTTCCCGCCAAAGCACCTGATACCCATGTATCGTGCTTTGTCGTGAGAGAGGGGACCGGCTGGGCTGCCAAGCTCAGGCGCGTGCTGAACGCCCGCATGGAGGAGATGAGCTTCCGGTCGGGCGTGGTCGTCGTCGGCGGAGTGCTCGCCCTCACCGCGGCGGTTATCGCGCTCACGGTCGCGCTGGGCGGCGGCCACCCGGCCGCCGCGGCATCGTCCACGGTGTCAGCCAGCGTCGGCCCACGCTCGGCGGCAGCTCAGTCGTCCGCCGGGGCCGACCCAGCGCCGTCCGCGAGCCCCACCGCCACCCAGGTCTCGCCCCAGGCCCAGCCGGTCGCGGACTACACGCCCACGCCCGGGACCAGCCCCACCCAGCCGGATCCCTCGACGTCGCCGTCCGCGTCGCCGTCGACCTCCCCTTGGCCGACCTACCGGCCCATGGGCCTGGCGCCCTCTCACTCACTCAAGACACCCGGAATACATCCCCGGAATTAACCGCTGAGCCTGACCGGCATGGCGACGTGACGGCCCGCCCGGTCCGGGTGAGGGAGGGTGGCCTGCCGGGCCGCCAGCGCGGCCACCGCGACGGCCGCCTGGGCCGGCATCGGCCCCACCCGGCCGTCGCTGACGTGCAGGAACATCAGCTCGCAGGTTGCCGCCAGGTGATCCGCGCTGGTCATCTGATGGAACACGTGGATCCGCTTCTCGTCGTGGCCGAGCAGCTGGGTCCGGTACCGGAGCACCGCGCCCTCGGTGGCGCCGCTGACGAAGCACAGGTGGCTTTCCGCGGTGTAGATGCCGCTGGCGGTCCGGGCCTGGTAGGCGGCGCCCAGGCCGACGTGGTCCAAGAACGCCTCGGTCGCCTCGGTGAACGCCATGAAGTAATAGGCGTCCATCATGTGGCCGTTGTAGTCGATCCACTCCGGTGGCACGATCCGGCCGCCCGTATTCAGTTTCTCGGCGAGCTCAGCCATGCTCGAACGCGGGCACGTCGGCCAGCAGCTGGCGGGTGTAGGCGTGGCTGGGCTCGGTCAGCACCCGGGTGACCGGGCCGCGCTCACAGATCTGCCCGGCGCTGATCACCGTCACGTCATCGGCGATGCTGCGGACCAACGGCAGGTTGTGCGTGATGAACAGCAGCGCCAGGCCGCGCTCGGCCTGCAGCCGCAGCAGCAGCTCCACGATCGCCGCCTGCACCGACACGTCCAGCGCGGAGGTGACCTCGTCGCAGACCAGCAGGTCGGGATCCAGGACCAGGGCGCGGGCCAGCGCGACCCGCTGGCGCTCCCCGCCGGACAGTTCGTCGGGGTAGCGGGCGGCGAACGAGGCCCGCAGCGCGACCGAGGTCAGCGCGTCGTCGACCTTCTGCTGGTGTTCCTTGCCCGCCAGCTTGCGGCCCTGCTGTTTAGCGAAGTGAGCGAGCGGCGTGCCCACGATCTGGCCCACGGTGTGCCGGGGGTTGAGCGAGGAGTACGGGTTCTGCGAGACGAACTGGATCCGGCGCAGCTGGTCCTGGGTCCGGTGGCGGACGCCGGGGGCCAGTTCCTGGCCGGCGAACGTGATCGTCCCGGTCCAGTCCTTGTGCAGTCCGACCACGCACCGGGCCAGCGTGGTCTTGCCCGAGCCCGAGGTGCCGACGATCGCGACCGACTGCCGGGCTCCCACGACCAGGTTGACGTCCTGCAGCACCGGCTTGTCGGTATAGGAGACCGACACGCCGCTGATGGTGAGCACCGGCTCCTCGTCCGGGAGTTCCGGACGCGCCCCGGCCAGCGTGGCGGTGCCGGACAGCGCGGCGACCTCCACGGCGCGTACGCACCGGGCGGCGTGCCCGGTGCCGGACACGGTGATCAGGTCGGGCTGGCGGACCTCGCACTCGGCGATCGCGAACTCGCACCGCGGCTGGAAGAAGCAGCCGGCCGGGCGGCTGCCCGGCCGCGGCGGGCTGCCCGCCATCCCGTGCAGCTCGTAGGTGCCCTCCAGCACCGGGATGGCCCGCATCAGCCCGCGGGTGTACGGATGGGCCGGGCTCGCGAACACCTCCCGGGCCTGGCCGACCTCGATCAGCCGTCCGGCGTACAGCACCGCGACCTGGTCGGCGATCTCGGCCACCACGGCCAGGTCGTGGCTGATGTAGACGGCGGCCACCTGATAGGTCCGGCACAGCCCGCGCACGGTGTCCAGGACCCGGCGCTGGGTGGTGACATCCAGGCCGGTGGTCGGCTCGTCCAGCACGATCAGCCTGGGCCGGCAGGCGAAGGCCATGGCCAGGGCGACCCGCTGCTGCTGGCCGCCGGACAGCTGGTGCGGGTAGGAGGCCAGGATCGGGGCCGGGTCTTCCAGGCCCGCCTCGGCCAGCACGTCGGTGAGCCGGCTCGGATCACCGCCGTGGATGGTGAACACCTCGCGCAGCTGGGTGCCGATCTTCAGCACCGGGTTCAGCGCGCTGGCCGGATCCTGCGGGACGTAGGCGATCGTCCGGCCGCGCAGCTTGGCCAGCTCGTGTTCGGGCAGCGTGAGGATGTCCCGGCCGTCGACCAGCACCTTGCCGCCGCCGGGCCGAAGGCCGCGCTTGAAGTACCCGAGCAGCGCGAGCGCGACCGTGGTCTTGCCCGAGCCCGACTCGCCGACCAGGCCCAGCACCTGTCCGGGCTGGACGGTGAAGGAGATCTCGTCGACCACGTCGGCGTCGGGCTGGCCGCGGCGCGGGGTGGTCAGGATGCGCAGGTTCTCCACCGCGAGCCGCGGGGTGCCCTCGGTTTCCGAAGCGGCCACTACCGGGATGTCTCCCGACGGGGCGGTCACGAGGTGGCTCCCTCAAGCGTGAGCTCGGCCAGCGGATCCGGCTCGGTGGAGCGGCGGCCGACGCCGAGCGAGGCCCGCGCCACCGCGTCGGTGAACGTGTTCGTGCCGATAGTGAACAGCGCGATGAGGATGGCGGGCATCAGCACCCCCCACGGGTTGGCGATCAGGCCGACCCGGTTCTCGTTGATCATCAGGCCCCAGCTCGCCGCCGGCGGCTGCAGGCCGAAGCCCAGGAAGCTCAGCCCGGCGATGACCAACATGGAGTAGGTCAGCCGCAGCCCGATCTCCACCATGAGCACCGAGGTCAGGTTGGGCAGCACGTCCCGGCGGATGATCCGGCGGCCCGGGATGCCGAGGATCTGCATGGCCTTGACGAAGTCCCGTTCGGAGATGTCCAGCGCCGCCGCGCGGGTTACCCGGGCGACCTGCGGCGCGTGCGAGATGGCGACGGCCAGCACGATCAGCCAGATCTTCGGGCCCAGGATGCTGACCAGCAGCAGCGCGAACACCAGCTGCGGGAAGGCCAGGATCACGTCCACCGAGCGCATGATCACGGCGTCCCGCCAGCCGCCGGAGTAGGCCGCGACCACCCCGCACAGGGACCCGGCCGCGACGCCGAGCGCGGTCGCCACGGCCGCCATGAGCAGCAGTTCCCAGCCGCCGTCCAGGGTCCGGCTCAGCACATCCCGGCCCAGGGTGTCACCGCCGAGCCACGCGACGCTCGAAGCCCGGGCGAACGGCTCGGTCACGAACGCCGTGCTCGAGTACGGGGCGACGGCCGGGCCGATCGCGGCCACCAGGACCACGCACCCGGCGATGGCCAGCCCGGTAGCCCCGCGTGGGGTGCGCACCGCGCGGCCGAGCACCGCGAATGCCTCAGGTCTGCGAGCCACTGGCACCTCCAGCGAAGTTCAGGATCTGGGCAGCCGCCGCCGCGGGCTCACGGCGAGCGATATGACGTCGGTCAAGATATTGACGGCCACATAAAAGGCCGCCAGGACCAGCACGATGCACTGGATCTGCGGGATATCCCGGTCAGAGACCGCGGCCACCAGGGCCTGGCCCAGCCCCGGGTAGTTGAACATGTACTCCACCACCACCACGCCGCCGGCCAGGTAGAGGAAGTTCAGCCCGATCACCTGGATGGTGGGCGCGATGGCGTTGGGCAGCGCGTGGACGAACAGGATCCGCCACCTCGGCACGCCCTTCAGCTGTGCCATCTGCACGTAGTCGCTTTCCAGCGAGTCGATCATCGACGCCCGCATCATCCGGAACACGTACGGGACGATGACGATGACCAGGGTCGCCACCGGGAGCACCAGCTCGGCCGGGTTCGACCACGGCGCGGTCCCCGGCGCGAACACCGAGACCGCGGGGAACAGATGCCACACCACCGCGGCGAAGAAGATGACCAGGATCACCGCCACGACGAACTCCGGCAGCGCGGTGATGGCCAGGGCCCCGACCGAGAGCACGTGGTCAAGCAGGCTGTCCCGGCGCGCCGCGGCGAGCACGCCGAGGCCTACGCCGAGCACGGTGCCGATCACGCCGGCCAGCACCACCAGCACCGCCGAGTTCAAGATCCGCCCGCCGACCAAGGTGCCCACCGAGGCCCCGTTGGCCAGCGACGTGCCGAAGTTGCCGTGCAGGATGGCGATCAGCCAGGTCCAGTACTGCTCCACAGCTGGCCGGTTGAGGTGCAGCTGTACCTCCAGGGCGTGCAGCCGGGCCGGGGTCGCGGTGTTCAGCAGCACCGCGTTAGCGGCGTTGCCGGGCAGGATCTGCGTGGCCGCGAAGACCAGGATCGACACCAGGATCAGGGTGAGGATGCCGATCCCGCTGCGCTTGATCAGCGTGTCGCGGATAGGGTGCGGCCGGGCGGCCTTGGACGGGGGGCCGACGCGTTCGGGCGCCTGCGTCGCGGTCGTCACGAGAGCCACACCCCCTTGAAGTCGTAGGCGTTCAGCGACAAGCCGATCTTGGACGGGACCAGACCGCCGACGTTGGCGCCGTAGCCGTCGATCACCGGGGGGAAGAACGGGATGATGTAGCCGCCCTCGTCGTACTCGATCTGCTGCATCTCGTGCGCGAGCTCGGCGCGCAGCGAGTCGTCGACGGTGGCGATGGCCTGGTTGTAAAGCGAGTTGTACCGGGAGTTGTCCCAGTGCGTCTCGTTGAACGAGGCGGTCGGCAGTGTGGCCAGCGACACCTGCGGCAGGTAGAAGTTGTAGAACCAGTAGTCCTGCGCGAACTGCCACTTCAGGTAGTTGGTGCCGTAGAACTCGTTCACCGTGACGTCGCTCACGCTCACCGTGATGCCGGCCGCCGCAGCCTGCTGGGCGAGCACCTGCGCGGCCAGCACGGTGCCCTGCGCGATGTCGGAGGTCACGAGCTGAACGTGCAGGCCCTCGGCGCCCGCCGCCTTGAGCAGCGACTTGGCCTGGTCGATGTCCTGCTCCCGCTGCGGCAGGCTGTGGTTGTACTCCGGGGCCCAGATCCCGAACAGGTCGTTGCCCAGCGTCCCGAAGCCGCCGAACACCAGGTCGAGCATCTGCTGCCGGTCCACGACCAGCCGCATGGCCTGGCGGATCCGCACGTCGGCGAACGTCCCGGTGTCCACCCGCATGGTGAACGGGTTCCAGCCGCCGCCCGCCGAGACCAGAACGTTCTTGCTTTCGCCCTGGACCTCGGAGATCACGTCCTCGCTCAGCAGGTTGACCACGTCGACCTGGCCGGCCAGCAGCGCGTTCACCTGGCTGGTCTCGTCGCTGTAGTCGGTAATGACGATCTCGTCCAGGTACGGCAGCCCGGTCTGCCAGTAGTTATCGTTGCGTACGAACACCGATTGCGTGCCCGGGCTGAAGCTCTTCAGCCGGAACGGGCCGGTGCCGACCGGCGCCGTCACGTCGTACCCGACCGGGATGATGTCTGAGTAGCCGGGGATGGCCAGCGCCTGGCCCAGGGTGGCGAACGGGGTGCTGCAACCGATCCGCATCGTGTACGGGTCGAGCTTGGTCATGGCCTTGACGTCGATCGAGGCCAGGCCGGCCGCGGCGGAGGCCGGTGCCTTCGGGTTGAGGATCTGCTGGAAGGTGTAGATGACGTCGTCGACGGTCAGCGGCTTGCCGTTGTGGAACGTTATTCCCTGCTTGATCCGCAGCGTCCACTCGGTGGCCTTGGCGTTGGGTGTCAGCTCCTCGGCCAGCACGAAGACCGGTTGCGCGTCCGGGGTCAGCCCGATCAGCGGCTCGTACAGGTTGTCGATCCGGGAGAAGTCCACGTTGGTGACGGCGTTCAGCGGGTCCAGCGTGTCGGCCGTCGATCCGCCGGACAGGCCCGCCCGCAACTGGCCGCCCCGGCGCGGCTTGCCCGCCGTGGAGGTGGTGAACGCCTTGATCGTGTTGCCGGTTCCGCACCCGGTGAGCAGGCCGCCGGTCCCGATGGCCAGCGAGCCGGCCAGGCCGGCCTTGAGGAAGTCCCTGCGGCTGAAGGTCATTTCTGCTCCCGGCGGTGCGCGCAGCGGTAAGGCCGCTATGAATCCGGATGCCGCGGTAGTCGTTCTGTCACACGCTCACAAGACCATGAGTTCACGATGCGAACATAATGTGCATAATGTGATTTAGGCCGATGGTAAAGACGGTCCCCGTAGTGTGTCAAGGATCACAAACAGCCGTGTACCGCTCCACCAGCTCGAGCAGCTCGGCCAGGAAGCCGTCCCGCACTCGCTCCAGCTCGGCCACCGAACGCCCGTCCGCCTCGCGCAGGCAGCCCTCGATCATCTGGTCCCGCAGTTCGGGCGTGAGCGGCGGCGCCTGCAGCCGGGTCCACGGCTCCTCCAGCGCCGCCCCGAAGTGGTCCAGCATATGGGCCATGCCGCCGCTTCCTCCGGCCAGGTGGAAGGTGAGGCACGGGCCCATCAGCGCCCAGCGCAGCCCCGGGCCGAAGGCGATCGACGCGTCGATCTCCGCCACGGTGGCCTCGCCCGCGGCGACCATGTGCAGCGCCTCCCGCCACAGCGCCTCCTGCAGCCGGTTCCCGACGAACCCGGGCAGTTCCCGGCTCAGCCGCAGCGGGCGCTTGCCCGTGCCCGCGTAGAACCTCACCAGCCAGTCCACCGCCGCCGGATCGGTCCGGGAACCACCCACCACCTCGACCACCGGGATCAGGTACGGCGGGTTGAACGGGTGCCCGACCACGCAGCGCTCGGGGTGCTCGCAGTCGGCCTGCAGCATGGTCATCGCGAACCCCGACGTGCTCGACGCGATGACCACCTCCGGCCGGGCGGCCCGGTCCACCTCGGCCAGCACCCGCTGCTTGACCGGCCCGTTCTCCGGCGCGTTCTCCTGCACCAGGTCGGCGTCGGCGACCGCCGCGGCCAGCGTGTCGTGGAAGACGAGCCGGTCCGGGCTCGCGCCCTCGCGCAGCCCCATTCGCTCCAGCAGCGGCCAGCTCGCCTCCACCATGCGCAGCAGGTCGGCGTATGCGGCCGGCGACGGGTCGTAGACGTCGACGTCGAAGCCGGTCCGCAGGTAGTGCAGCGCCCACCCGCCGCCGATCACCCCGGCGCCGACGATGCCCACCCGGCGCGCCTGCTCCGGTTCAGTAGCCCACATTGTCCAGGCCCTTGAGGCCCAGCATCTCCCGCGCCTCGGCCGGGGTGGCCACCTCCAGCGACAGCGCCTCCAGGATGCCCCTGATCTTGGTCACCTGGCTGGCGTTGGACTCGGCGATCTGGCCCTTGCCGAGGTACAGGCTGTCCTCCAGGCCGACCCGGACGTGCGAGCCCATGATCGCCGCCGCGGTGACGATGCCCATCTGGAATCGCCCGGCGCCTAGCGTCGACCACTGGTACGCGTCGCCCAGCAGCCGGTCGGCGGTCCGCTTCATGTGCACGATGTGGTCGACGTCCGGGCCGATGCCGCCCATCGTGCCGAAGATGGTCTGCACGAAGATCGGCGGCTGGACCAGGCCCTGGTCCAGGTAGTAGGCCAGCGTGTACAGGTGGGAGGTGTCGTATGCCTCGGCCTCGAACCGGGTGCCGGTCTGCGGGCCGACCACCTTGAGCATGTACTCGATGTCGGCGTAGGTGGAGACGAACGGCTCGGCCCGGGTGGACTCCAGGTACGGCTCTTCCCAGCCGAACTTGAACCGGCCCTGGTACCGGTCGATCATCGGGAAGCTGCCGTAGTTCATCGTGCCCAGGTTGAGCGTGCACAGCTCGGGCTTGAGGTCCAGCACGCCCTGCAGGCGGTCGGCCACGGTCATCCCGGTGCCGCCGCCGGTGGAGATGCTCACCACCACGTCGCTGCGTTCCCTGATGCCCTTGGCGTACTGCGCGAACAGCTCCGGATCGGCCGACGGGCTGCCGTCCTCGGGGTTCCTCGCGTGCAGGTGGAGCACGGCCGCGCCGGCCTGCGCCGCGGCCACGCCCTGGTCGACGAGGTCACTGACCGTGTACGGCAGATAGGGCGACATCGACGGAGTGTGGCCGGAGCCGGTGAGTGCGCAGGTGATGATGACCTTGCCTGCCATCGTGCCACCCCCTGGTGTTCACGATACGAACGATTTGTTACTAATGTGCAGCGTATCGGCCGGTTGGACACGGGTCAATATCCCGAACGCAGCGTGGTGCGTGCGCCCGGTCAGGTCCGGGGTCAGTCCAGCAGATCGCGGATCTCGGCGGCCGTCCCCACGGCCGCCAGGCCGATCTCGCGCAGCCGCCGGGCCGAGTTCATCGGCGCCGGGCCCCAGACGTTGACCACCGCGATCGGCGCGCGCCGGGAGTTGAGCACGGCGGCCGACGCGCCGGAGGAGAACTCCTCGTACTCCCGGTCGCACAGCGCGAACCCGATCCGGCGGACCTCAGCGAGCTCGCGCTCCAGTTCTTCGCGGTCGGTGACGGTGTGGTCGGTGTAGCGCGGCAGGACCGCGGGCAAGATGCCGTCCCGCTCGTCGCGCCCCAGCCAGGCCAGGAACGCCTTGCCGCCGGAGGTGGCGTGCAGCGGCACCGGTTTGTCCAGCCAGTTCGGCGCCATCATGTTCGGCGGCTCCACCTGGTCGGCGTAGACGAGATTGAACCGCCGGGCCACGGCCAGCGTGACCGCCTCCCCGGTGCGCAGGCACAGGTCGGTCAGCAGCGGGCGGACCCGGCGGATCAGCGCGTCGTCGGTCACGGCAGACGCGACCACCGTGGCGCCGTAGCCGACCGTGTACCGCTGGGTGACCGCGTCCCGGTCCACCAGCCCGTGATGCTCGAGCGTGCGGAGCAGCCGCCACGCGGTGGCCCGGTTGATACCGCACCGGCGGGCCAGCTCGAGCACGGTGGGCGGGGTGGTGCTCGCGGCGACCGCCTTCAGCAGCACGATGGCCCGGTCGACGGCCTGGATGCGCTGCACGCCGTCGGTGGCCGGACCAGGCATTTCGGCGGTGTTCGCCGCTAGGCCTGACATAAAGTGCAGCATAACCACGAGTCGCCCCCGGTCGGTCCCACCGCGGTGCCCAACCTAGTACATGATGGGCGGATGCCACTGTTCGAGTTCGAGGGCCGCGGACCGCAAATCAGCCCGGCCGCCTGGATCGCGCCGACGGCCACCCTGGTCGGTGACGTGCGGGTCGAAGCCGAGGCGTCCATCTGGTACGGGGCCGTGCTGCGCGCGGACTTCGGGCCGATTCTGGTCCGGCGGGGCGCCAACGTCCAGGACGGGTCGGTGCTGCACGGCGGCGATGACCCGGTGACCGAGGTGGGGGAGGGGGCGACCATCGGTCACCTGTGCGTCGTCCACGGCGCGGTCATCGGGGAGGAAGCGCTGGTGGGAAACGGGGCCACGGTGCTGGACGGCGTGGTGGTCGGCCGCCGCGCGCTGGTCGCCGCGGGCTGCACGGTGCCACCCGGCATGGTCATACCCGATGGCATGATCGCCGTGGGCGTCCCGGCGCGGATTGCCGGGGAGGTCGCCGGCGGGGCGAAATTCTGGGTGGAAAACAATCCCGGCGTCTACCGTGACCTGGCCCGGCGGCACGCCGCCACGGTCAAGCCCGCGGACTGAGAGGATGGTGTGTCATGGATAAGGATCTGGCCGAACAGGTGGCCGGCATCGCCCATCGTGTGGTCGCCAGCGGGGCGATCTCCGCCAACGGGCACGGCAACGTCAGTGTCCGGGTGCCCGGCGCGCAGGAGATGTACTTCACCGCTGGTCCTTCGCTGCACGGCCACCCGGCCTCGGCCGTCGTGCGGGTGTCGTTGGACGGGACCCTGCTGGAGGGCGACCTGCCGCCGATCCAGGGTGCCGTGGTCGCCATGCATACGGCCATGTATCAAGACCACCCCGAGGTCGGCTGCGTGCTGCACACCCACTCGCCGTACGCCACCGCCTACGCGGTGGCGCAACGCCGCATCGGATGCTGGGTCGAGGCCATGGCCATGTTCGGGCTGCCCGACGGCGTACCCGTCGCGGACTACGGACCGCGCGGGTCGGCCGAGGCGGTGGCCAATATCCGCAGCGCGGTTATCCCCGGCGTTCCGGCCGTGCTGCTGGCCAACCACGGCGTGCTGATCTTCCACCGCACCCCGGACCTCGCCATCCTGGTCGGCAGCGTCGTCGAGGAGGCGGCCCAGGCGGGCCTCAACGCCGGCGGGCTGGGCGGGCCGGTGGAGATTCCGGCGGACCTGCGGGCCGCGGCCTTGCAGCGGGCTATGGCCTTCGACAGCCGGGGGACCGTGCACGCCTGAGATGCATGCCACTACTGAGCTCTCCGTTGCCGAGCAGGCCGCGCTGCGCGGCCAGTGCACGGTGTTCGTGGCTGGTCACGGGCCGCTGAGCGCGGCCGGGCTGCTGGGCAGCATCCCTCCTGACACCGCCCTCGACCGCTACGGCGACGGCGGCGTCGTCGCCGAGCTGGAGACCGAGATCGCCGACCTGCTGGGCATGCCCGCGGCCGCGTTCCTGCCCAGCGGCACGATGGCCCAGCAGTCGGTGCTGCGGGTTCACGCCGATCGGCGGCAGCGCCGGACCGTCGTGTTCCACCCGATGTGCCACCTGCACCGGCACGAGGG
>Ga0302325_10026396_pt1 | contig 12060 bp, 12 predicted proteins | sample Palsa_T0_2_FD_201948 | JGI IMG/M metagenome (GOLD analysis project Ga0302325, IMG submission 201948) | Peat permafrost microbial communities from Stordalen Mire near Abisko, Sweden - Palsa_T0_2 | ecosystem: Environmental > Terrestrial > Soil > Palsa > Peat permafrost | place: Sweden: Abisko...
ATCGCCGGAGCAGCGGGCATTCGAGATTTCGCCGAAAGGGTCGAGGAAGCGATATGGACAGCGCTATGGCGCGGGCTAATCGATCGGGGAACGACTCTGGACTCGCCGATGGGTTGACTCGCCGCGAACACGACATTTTGGCTTTCGAACGCCAATGGTGGAAATATGCCGGTGCTAAAGAGGAAGCCATCAAAGAGTTGTTCGGAATGTCGGCCCCGAACTACTACCGGGTACTCAATGCGTTGGTCGACCGGCCCGAGGCGTTAGCTGCCGATCCCATGCTGGTGAAAAGACTCCGGCGGCTGCGGGCCAGCCGGCAGAAAGCGCGAGCGGCCCGGCGACTGGGCTTCGAGCTCACCTGAGTTTTTTTTGCCTGCTCACAGGGCGTCGGTGTGGGTTTTTGCCCACCTCTAGATACAGTGACGTCAATGAATGAACGCGTTCCCGACTCGACCGGCCTGCCGCTGCGGGCCATGGTGATGGTGCTGTTGTTCCTCGGTGTCATCTTTTTGCTAGTCGGGTTTCAAGCCATGGGTTCGGGCAGTAACACCGATGACGATTCGTCTGTCTCCAGCGTCACGACCAGCGCAGCAGCGTCGAAGACCTCGGCGAAGCCTGCGCCGCCAAAGGCCGATGTGCTGGTCTTCAACATCTCCAGCTCCAGGGGTGTTGCCGGGAAGGCCGCCGACACGATCAAGCAGGGTGGTTTCAACGTCACCAAGATCGACAACCTGACGTTGCCCGACGTGTCGAAAACCACGGTCTACTTCACCGACGCGCCCGGTGAGCACGAAACCGCTGACGCCGTGGGCCAGCTGCTCAAAGCGGATGTTGCGCCGCGAACGAAGGAAGTCGCCGACCAACCGCCCGGCGTGCTCGTGGTGGTAACGGGTTAGGGTCCACCTTCCCCGCCTAGAACGGCGGCGGATCGTCGTCGGTGTCAGGTGGGGCGGGGCCAAGGTAGCTCATCGACTCGAAGCGGCCGGTCGTGCGGGCGCGGTGGTTTTGTCGGCGTTCGGCGGCGACGCGGTGGGCGCGGTCTTGCCGTCGGGTCCGAGACCGCCTGGGCATCATTGAGGTTCGGTCACCGCAGTAGTCAATCGGCGGGTCGGCTTGGAGCGCCGGTAGGTCACCGGTAGGCAAGCACAGGCTGGGGAAGAGTAGCGCGCTACCCGGGGTGGTGACATAGGTCTTTCCCGAAGGTGACTTGAGAATTATTGTGCCGTCGGGCAACTGCTGATCGCGCCAGCCCCAGAAGGTTTTGACGAGGTGATGAGTACGGCAATAGCACTTCAGGTTCGACGCGTGGGTGGGTCCGCCGTCGGCGTAGGGGACGGTGTGGTCGATATCGCAATCGAATGCCGGATGATCGCAGCCGGGCCAGCGACACGTCAGATCCCGGCACCGCACGAAGTCGGCGAGCTTCTTCGACGGCACATATCCCGGCTCGGGCGCGGCATCGACCGGGTGGACCAGGGGCACCAGGTTGGCCTCGGCGGCCAACTCGGCAATAAGTTCGGGTGAGACGAGGCCGTCAGCGCATACCTCGGATGCCGTTGTGCCGCTGCGGCTGTCGATCATGGCTTGTTCGGCGATCACATGTATCACCACAGGCGTTGCGGCGGGCCGTTTTCCAGCGGTGCAGTCACGGAGTTCGCAGCGACAGCCCAGTCGATCGGCCCCCGCCGCGAGCGCGGCCAGCGCGTCAGCACGGCGTTGCTCGCGAGTTCGTGGATCGTGCTCGCATACCGTGCCGGCCAATGCAGTGAGCCGCTTGTCCATGGCATGTGCATCGGGAGTCAGCAAGCTGCCGTGAATTTCGGACAGCCCCTCGCCGAGATCGGCGAACCACACCCCACGCTCGGTGCGTCGTTCCGTGCGCCGGCGCACAGCGTCAGCGTCGGCCTTGGCGACGATCTTGTCGATCTGTCCCGCCAACCGGCCCCGGGTCATCGATGGCCAGCGCGCCACGGTGAGAGCGAGTTGCCCGTCGACGGCCATGAGCACGTCGCCGTCCGTGATCAGGTCGGTGCGATAGACGATCGTGGCGAATGTGCGCTGGTCGATGTCACCGGCTTTGAAGACTTCAGCCAGCTTCGGCAGCCGTTCGCGCATCGCGCGGGCATAACGTAACTGGCTCGCCGCCAAGCCCTGACTCATCCGTAGAGCCGCAGCCACCTCGGCACTTACCGCGGCCTCGGTGTCGACCGCCCAGTCCTCGGTGTCAGAGCAGCGCGTCAATCGATACGCGAACAATTCGCCGATGGCCGCTAGACCCGCGGCGGCGCCCCGATTCTGCTCGCGCCATGACGAACCGATCCGATCAAGCAACGCGGTCGACTCCGCAGTGCGGCTGGGATAGCGCCGCTCGAACATCTCGTCAAACCGGGCGATGACCTCCGGTGATGAGCGAAGAGTGGCGCGCGATTCGAACATAGTTTCGATTATGCCAGCGCAGTCCGACATGTATGACCGTCGGCTGATCCCGCCACCTGATCGGGATAGGCCGGTCGATCCCGCTCCTCAGCGGGTCGTTCCGACCCGCATCGTCATCGGGCTGGGCCTGCTGATCCCACTCCTCAGCGGGTCGTTCCGACCCGCATCGTCGTGGAGATAGGCTCTCCCCATGCTTAAGTCCGCCAGCGGCCGCAAATTTGCCGCCGCCACCGCACTGCTTCCGCTCGTCGCATCCGTCGCGCTGATGAGCGCGTGCAAGCCGAATCAACCGCCGGCGACTTCGCCCGGCACGCAGCCGTCGATCTGGACCGGCTCACCGGCGCCGTCGAGTGCCGAGCCGACCGGTCAGCAGGGCGGAGCAGACAGCCTGACCACGCAGTTGAACGCGCCCAACGGCACGAAGGTCGCCACGGCCAAGTTCGAGTTCAACCAGGGCTACGTGACAATCACCATCGAGACCACCGGAACAGGTCAGCTGAGCCCCGGTTTCCACGGTGTCCACATCCACTCGGTGGGCAAGTGCGAGGCCAACTCGGTAGCGCCGACCGGGGGAGAGCCCGGCGACTTCTTATCCGCCGGCGGGCACTTCATGGCGCGCGGTGAACATGCCAGCGGCGACCTGACCTCGCTCGAGGTGCGCAAGGATGGTGGGGCATTGCTGGAGACCACCACCGATGGGTTCACCAAGGCTGACCTGTTGGCAGGCGCGGGCACCTCGATCGTCATCCACGCCGGCGCCGACAATTTCGGCAACATCCCGGCGGATCGCTACAACCAGGTCAACGGTGCGGCAGGGCCCGACCAGACGACCATGATGACCGGTGACTCCGGCAAGCGGGTGGCGTGCGGTGTGATCGGATCCGGTTAGTTACTCGTCGGACAGGGGTACCGCTATCAGGGTGAACTTCGCTTCCTCACCCCGCCCGACACTTGGAGTCGAATGGGAATTCGCGCTTGTCGACGCCCAGACGCGCGACCTGAGTAACGAAGCCACCGCAGTGTTCGCCGAGATCGGCGAAAACCCACGTGTGCACAAGGAATTGCTGCGCAACACCGTCGAAGTCGTCACCGGTATCTGCGACTGCACGGCGCAGGCGATGGAAGATCTGCAGTCCACGCTGAGTACTGTCCTGCCGATTGTTCGGCAGCGGGGCATGAAGTTGTTCGGCGCGGGCACCCATCCGTTCGCGAGTTGGTCGTCGCAGAAACTGACCGATGCACCGAGATACGCCGAGTTGATCAAGCGCACCCAGTGGTGGGGCCGCCAGATGCTCATCTGGGGAGTGCACGTGCATGTGGGGGTTTCGTCACCGGACAAGGTGATGCCGGTCATGTCGTCGTTGCTCAACTGGTATCCGCATCTGTTGGCGCTGTCCGGATCGTCGCCGTGGTGGGTGGGCGATGACACCGGATATGCGAGCAACAGGGCGATGATGTTCCAGCAGCTGCCTACCGCCGGGCTGCCGTTTCAATTCCAAAAGTGGAGTCAATTCGAGGGTTTCGTCCACGATCAGAAAAAGACGGGCATTATCGAGGACGTCAACGAGGTGCGTTGGGACGTGCGGCCTTCACCGCACAACGGAACCCTCGAGGTGCGGATCTGCGACGGCGTGTCCAATGTTCGCGAGCTCGGCGCGCTGGTCGCGTTGACCCATTGCCTGGTGGTCGATCTCGAACGTCGACTCGATGCCGGTGAAGACTTGCCGAGCATTCCGCCGTGGCACAACCAGGAAAACAAATGGCGCGCTGCCCGCTACGGGTTGGACGCGATCATCATCCTCGACGCCGACAGCAACGAACGTTTGGTCACCGAAGACCTCGACGATGTGCTGACCCGACTGGAACCCGTTGCCAAATCCTTGGATTGCGCCGACGAGCTGGCCGCGGTAGCCGACATTCCCAAGCGCGGAGCGTCGTATCAACGACAGCGACGGGTTGCCGAGGAACACGACGGAGACCTGCGCGCGGTGGTCGACGCGCTAGTCGGCGAATTGAAGATCTGATGGCAACCACAGCCGAATTCGGCCGTCTGGCAATGTTTCCGCTGCAATCGGTATTCCTGCCCGGCGAGGATTTGCCGCTGCAGATCTTCGAGCCCCGCTATGCCGAGTTGGTGCGGGACTGTATGCGCGACAACAACCCTAGGTTCGGTGTAGTGCTGATCTCGCAGGGGCGCGAGGTCGGTGGCGGCGACGTGCGCTGCGATGTCGGGACGGTGGCCAGGATCGCCGAATGCGTCGAGATCGCCGACTCGGGCAGGTTCACGCTGCGCTGCCGGACGTCCGAACGGATCAAGGTGTGCGAGTGGCTGCCCGACAACCCGTACCCGCGGGCGGTCGTCGAGGAGTGGCCGGACGAACCCGGAAAGCCGGTGAGCGCCGGCCAATTGGAGGAGCTCGAAGACCGGATGATGGGGCTGTTCGAGCGCATCGCCAACGCCCGCGATTTCCCAGTGCCGGATCGAGAAGAAGTGCTCGGCGCCCGCACTGATACCGATGATCCCGGAGAATGGCTGTACGCGTTGGCATCTCGCATTCCGATCGGGCCGGCCGACCGCTACTCCGTACTGGCCGCGCCGACGGCCGCCGACCGGTTGGCGGCGCTGAGCGAGGCGGTGGATTCCGTCGCCGCGGTGATCGAGTTCCAGCTTCCGCAGTAGCCGTCAGGTGGGCCGGCGCACGGTGTGCAGCCGTCCTTCGATGAATACACTGCGCGGAGCCACATCCTTGAGGTCGCCATCCGGCGGCCGGTCGTAACGCTGCATCAGGTTCAGCGCCTCGATCGCCGTGACCGCCCAACCGCGTTCAGTCAGCCACTGGCGAAGATCCGTGCGCTCCTCGATGAACCACAGATCAGGAATGTCCGGTGCGGTGTCTTCTTGGACACCGCGCAGATATTGACGACGACGCTCGAGGTAATCCGGGTCGAAGAAGCTCGGGCTCAGGGCCTCGACCGCGATGCGGCTGCCGGTGGCGCTGAGTTCTACGATCCGCTCGAACAGCAGATCCTGGCCGGCTGCCGACAAGTAGGGCAGCAGCCCCTCGGCGGACCACGCGGTGGGCGTCGACGGATCAAACCCCGCCTCGCGCAAGGCTGTCGGCCAATCGGCCCGCAGATCAATCGGCACGGCCTGATAACTGCCCGCCGGTTGAGCGCCACGCGCAGTCAGCACGTCACCCTTGAACGCCAATACCCGCGGCTGGTCGATCTCGTAGATGGCGCTGCCCGTGAGCCACGGCAGCCGCCAGGCACGGGCGTCCAGACCCGCGGCCAGAATCACGGCCTGGTCGATACCGTTGGCGCCGGCGGCGATGAAGTACTCGTCGAACCATTTGGTGCGCACAGCGGCGTAGTCCTTGATCATCGGCAGTCGCGCGCCGATTGCCGAGGAATCCCAGCCGCGCTTGACGGCGGCGTCGACGAAAGGTTCCGCATACCTGTCGGTGAACAGCGGACAGTCGCAATCGGATTCAGCGGCGCGCGCCATGGCCACGCCCAGCGCCGTCGCGCCGACGCTCTCGGTGATGTCCCAGCTGTCGTCGTCGGTTCGCACCATGACCAATGTCCTTTCCGCTTTTGGGGCAGTACTGAATGCGGCGACTACGCTGTCCGGCAAAACCCAGGCTAATGAAATTGCCAACCATCCGCTGGGCCGGAGGTGGGCGTGGTGTACTTCGAGTGCGATGAGCACCGATGTGGCAGTGGATGTTAATGCGGGCGTGGCAGTGCTCACGCTGAACAGGCCCGAACATCTCAACGCCTACACCGCCGAGATGGGCGCCTTGCTGAGCGCGGCATACCGGGACTGCGACAACGACGACAATGTCCGTGCCATCGTGGTCACCGGTGCCGGACGGGCATTTTGCGCCGGAGCGGATTTCTCGGGCAGCAGCTCACCGTTCGACTCCCCGCCCGACGACAGCGCGTTTTCGTCTTCGCCGATCGACCCGGCCGCCTTTGAATTGCGCAAACCGGTGATCGCCGCCGTCAACGGTCACGCGATCGGGATCGGTTTGACCATCGCGCTGCAGGCCGACATGCGGATCGTCGCCGACGACGCCAAATACGGTGTGGTTCAAGTCCGTCGGGGCGTGATACCTGACTGCATGTCGCATTGGACACTGGCGCAGCTGACCAACCTCGGTGTGGCCGCCGAGGTGTTGCTCACCGGACGAACCTTCAGCGGCGGCGAGGCCGTCGGATGGGGTATCGCCAACCGAGCGCTACCCGCCGCGGAGGTTCTCGACCTGGCGATGGACATTGCCCGCGATATCGCGACCAACGTCGCGCCGATGTCGGCGGCACTGTGCAAGCGGCTGCTGTGGGACAGCGCGATCAACGGCTACACACCGCGCCAGGTCGCGTCGCTGGAAACCCAGCTGCACCACCGGGTGATGGGAAGCGACGATGCTCGCGAAGGGGTCACCGCCTTCCTGGAGCGGCGGGCGCCGCGGTTCAGCGCGCAGCTTTCGGCCGAGTGGGCTCCGCTGCCCGAACCGGAGCTGTGAGAGTGCACATCGACCTAATGGCCGATGGCCTCGGGTTCACCGAAGGCCCGGTGTGGCTACCCGACGGTCGGGTGGCCCTCACGTCCATCAGCCACGGCTGCGTCTATGTCGTCGACCCGTCCGGCGGCCCTCATGAGCGCATCGACACCGGCGGCGGGCCCAACGGCTTGGCATGCAGTGCCGATGGCACGTTGTACGTCGCGCAGAACGGCGGGGCCTGGGGCGCAAGTGGTCCCGCCGAGGCGGGCGTACAGGTGATCACCGGCACCGACGTCGAATACCTCGTCGAAGGACTGGGCGCACCGAACGATCTGATGTTCGGCCCGGACGGGCGACTATGGATCACCGACACCCGCGGCGAGTTCGACATCGGTACCCCCGACGCCGGACTGCCAGGCCACGTGTACGCGACGGATACCGAGTCCGGTGAAACCCGACAGATCCTCGACGACGGACCGGTATTCATCAACGGGCTCGGGTTCACCCGCGATGGCTCCAGATTGCTTGTGACAGCGACGTTGTCGTCACAGCTGCTGTCCTATGAGGTTGGCGCATACGGTTCGCCCGAACTTGTGCACACGTTTACCGACGGCTGGCCGGACGGGATGACGGTCAGCGCCCGCGGTGACTACTGGGTGGCGCTGACCGCCGGCGACAAGATCGGCATCGTCGACGGAGATTCTGGCCAGCGGGCCGGGGAGATCGGGCTACCGGCCGGATCGCTGGCCACCAACATCTGCATCGGGGGACAGCAGGCCGACGAACTCTTCGTCACTGCCGCGCAAAGCCAGTCGCTGCTACGAATTCGGTTCGACGACAACGACCCAGAGGGCGCCCGGCTCAGGACGTGAGTAGTTCGGCCAGGGCTACACCCAGGTTGTGCAGATTGGTTTCCAGCGAGTAGGTCCCGTCGACGGTCCAGTTGACGATGCCCCCGGATAGCGCACCAACGATGATGTCGGCCAACGTTTCCGCGTCGTGTCGCACGCTGACCTCGCCGCGGGCCACGCCCTCTTTGACGAGCTCGACGAACGTGTCGTGCAGGTTGAACCCGCGCTGGATGCCGTAGCCACTGGCGGCCAGCATTTCCCCGATCATCTCCCGGTAGGTGGCACCGGATTTGACCAGTGCGATGGCAATGTCGTCGAACACACCGATAAGCCGCACCGGGATCGCCTCGTCGCCGCGATCGAAGAAAACATCGTGCAGGTTGACCAGTCGTCGCTCCGCCAACGCGCGCATCATGTCTTGACGAGTGGCGAAGTGGTTGAAGAAGGTCCGGTTGGCCACGTCGGCGCGCTCGCAGATCTCCTCGATCTTGGTCGCATTGACACCCTGGGCGAGGAAAAGGTCGAACGCGGCCGCGAGAATCTTCTCGCGAACCTCCCGCTTGCGCCGTTCCGTTCTGGTCACGTTGTCGCACAAAACTTCTCGGAGAGAGTCCATAGCTCCGCAGCGTGCTCAGCGTCGTCCGCGTAGGGTGCGACCGCGTCGCTGACACCGCAGTTTTCCAGGTACAGGCCGCCCCGATCGGCCAACTCAGGGCTTACCGCGGCCCACACCTGGGTGGCCGAGCCGTACTCCGGCGTGGTGAAGTCGAGGTAGCCATCGGTGCGTTCGCCACGTGCGACTCGGCTCGCGACGGCATATTTGCGCAACTGCGAAAAGTCGGACTTGGACATGTACCGTGCCAGCGACGTGGCCACGGTTCCGGGATGCACAGCGTAGGCGCGGATTCCCAACTCGCGCATTCGGCGGTCGGCTTCCTTCGCGTGCAGGATGTTTGCGGTCTTGGACGCGCCGTAGGCGGCGAACTTGTCGTATTCGCGATGCTCCCAGTTCGGATCGTCAGCGTCGACGTCACCCATGACGTGGCCACCGGAGGAGAGGATGACGATCCGGGCGCCCGCCGCGGCGGTGAGTTGCGGTGTCAGGAGCCGCGTGAATTCGAAGTGTCCGAGATGATTTGTGCCCAACTGTATTTCGAAGCCATCCTGAGTGCGGCTGAACGGCGTGAACATGACGCCCGCATTGTTCATCAAGATATCAATGACCGGCGTGGCCTCGCGGATCTTCCCGGCCGCCGTGCGCACGCTGGTCAGCGAGGTCAGATCGAGTTGCACCGTCGCGGTCTTGGCGTCGGGCACCTCGGCATGTATCCACCGGTCCGCCTCGCCCAGGGCATCGGCGTTGCGGGCTGCCAGAATCACCCGCGCACCCGCTGCGGCCAGCGCCCGAGCCGACTCGCGGCCAAGCCCGGACGACGCCCCAGTGATCACGCACGTTTTGCCCGACAGGTCGATACCCTCCACGACGTCCAGGGCGCTGCGCGACTGGGTCATGCCGGCGCGAGCTTCCACAGCGGGATCACGACGCTAGCTTCGCATTCCTCGTCGACGATCCACTTGCACATGCGCCGAATCGGCTCGATGGCGTCCTGGGGTGCGGCGATCGCGACATTGCATGCGTAGCCCAAACTGGTCAGCCGTTGGGCACCAAACAGCGGCAACGTGTCTCGCAGCCGGCGCTTGAGCGATTCGGGGTAGATGCCGATCGTCTGGGTGTACGCGTTCTCCGCGGCGGTCACCTTGTCGATGCTATCCACCGGCACGATGTTGGCAACGCGCCCCGACAGCATCGGCGAATAGTCGACGGGCTCGTCGAGCTGGGAGACGACGATTGCGCCCTCGCGTTGCTCACCGCCGATTACGCGGTAGAAGTCGTCGTTCATCCGGGAGGACTCCAGGTGGTCGAGCAGTTCGCGGTTGGGGTAGCGCGGCGGGGTGCTGACGACGGCGGGCAGCGACGTCAGCTCTCGATAGATCAATTCGCCCAACCGGTTCGCGTTCGCGAGACCGTCGGCGTCGGTGCCGCTGAGCACGTAGATGACCCGCGCGTTCGCGCACCCCTCTTGGTTCGCGACGCCGATGTCGGTCGCGGCGCGGCGGGCCACTTCGCGCATCGTGTCGTCGTCATCAAACGCCTCGCGGCCGATAATCGTCGCGCTGCGCTTGGGATCCAGCGCGATGAGCTCCAAACCGGGCTGAATGTACCGGGTTACGTGCTTGACCGACGCAAGTCCGCCCCACGCCACAATCTTTTCGATGTGGTGCGGCTTGTAGAGGTTCTCCTCGACAGCCAAGTCACCACCCTTCCAATATCCGACCACCAGGTGCTTGGTGATCGGGTGGTTGGGCGCCACATCGGCGAGTGTGCGGGCGATGGCGATCGCGGTCAGCGGGTCGTTCGAGGGCGCCTTGATGATCACGTCCGATCGGGTGATCACCGACCGCAGGATGGTGACTGCCGAGACTAATCCGCCGTTGCCGGCCGGGATATGCAGCACTCGGGATCCGAACGCCCGCACACGTAGTTCGCGGCCGTCCCGCAAGGTGTGCGGCACCCATCCATTGAGGTAATTCAACCCAACCTGGCTGTCGGCGATTTCGGTGACATTGTCACGGGAAAACAATGGCCGCAGAATGCGATAGCTGTTCTGCATCATCTCCGGCGGCAGCACGTTGGCCACCAACGAGGCTTCATAGGCCTCCTGCAGGTGAGCGTTCGAGTCGAAATCCAGCGCGTCGCCCAGGGCCTCGAGTACGTCGAGGATCTCGTCGAAGCTCACCTCGTAGAGATCGGCCATGTCGGCCGGGCTCTTGAGTGGCAGTTGCTCGACGTATTTGCTCATGTCCGGCGCCTGGAATTGTGCAGCGCCCACGCGGGTATCGAACGGCACAAGGTCATCGGTGATGACGCGCCCACGCAGGAACAGCGGAACCGTGTAGGCGATCACAGTTCGACGCCCTTCATGAAGTTCACCGCTTCGTCGTGTACTTCTTGTGTTGCGGCGCAGGTAATCCGGTCGTCCTCAACGCCCTGCTTCTCGCTGTAGCGCATGATGCCGGGTTCGAACGCCACGCTGGCTTGCCCGCAGGGGCACTGCAGGTCCCAGTTGACGGTGACCTCGTCGCCGGAGATGACGCCGCCCCAGTGGGCGCGCAGCAGAATGTCATAGACGGCGGCGCGGCCGGTCTGTACGCCGGTACGGGGGAGCGGCTCGCTGGTCTCGGGATCGAGCACGAACGGGATGACCCACGGTGCCACGTGATAGCGACCCTCGCTGCAACCCCAGTGAAAGGTGCTGGATTCGGAGAAACCGTATCCGACCTGGATGCGATCGACGCCGAGAAAGTCCGTGATGACGTGCATGAAATCATCCGGCAGCGCAACGCCTTTCATTCCGCCGCCGGTGAGAATCGCCGAGTCGGGCGCGAAGACATTGCGCACCCCGCGCTCAAGGCCGGCCTTGGCGATGTCATACATCAGGTGGTAGGTGCCGAGCATGAATACCCGTTTGCCACGCAGTTGTTCGGTGATCCGGGTAAAGAACGCATCCATATCCTGAGCCTGCCGTGCCTGCATGGCGATGAACTCATCTTTACGCGCGGCCAGGGCTGGGTCGATCTCCAGCCGGTCGAGCTCGCCACGGGAGGCCGCCGCCCGCATCTTGGACGCAAGGAACATCAGATCGGTGTCGACCGCGAACGGATAGAGGGCGTGAAATTTGGATTCGTCGCCGCCGGTAAAGCCGCGCTTGATCATGTTGGCGATGCGCAGATGGCCCAGCTTGCCGTCGGCGAAGTTCGGCCACACCACATCGACCGACGGGTTGAGTTGCTCGTCGGTGGGCTCGTGCCCGAAAGTCTGGAATAGGCAGATCTTCCACAGCACCATGCCGTCTTCGGCGCCGTGCTTGTCCTTGGGGAGGATCGAGATGGTGCCGGTGGTGCCGCTGGAGGTGATGACTTCCAGCGGGGTCTGCGCGTCGAGCCGCTCGATCCAGTCGTCGATCCCGGTGCAATCGGTGGTGTCGACGGCGGACAAGTCGTAGCTGGTCAGCTTGTCCAGCCACTTGGTCATCAGGTCGAAGCGCTTCTTGTCGATGAGCGCGGCCGGATACGACTTGAACGCGGTGTGCGAAAAGAACAGCGGGACAACGTCGTTGAACTCTTCGACGGCGGTGACGCCGAGCCGGTCAGCCAGCTTTCGCAGCATCTCGATGCTCTGATAGTGCTGCCGAAATCGGATGGCC
>Ga0302325_10026397_pt1 | contig 12060 bp, 9 predicted proteins | sample Palsa_T0_2_FD_201948 | JGI IMG/M metagenome (GOLD analysis project Ga0302325, IMG submission 201948) | Peat permafrost microbial communities from Stordalen Mire near Abisko, Sweden - Palsa_T0_2 | ecosystem: Environmental > Terrestrial > Soil > Palsa > Peat permafrost | place: Sweden: Abisko...
TCGGAACCATGCGGACGGGACCTACCGCTGTGGGGCCTGCGGTGCTGAGCTATTCAGCTCCGGCACCAAGTTTGAGTCAGGAAGCGGGTGGCCCAGCTTTTCGGTGCCGGCAAACGCGCAGGCAGTGGAGCTCCACGAAGACAAGGGCTACGGGATGACACGCACCGAGGTTACATGCGCCCGTTGCGGCGCCCACCTGGGGCATGTCTTCCCGGATGGCCCGGGGCCGGGCGGGCTTCGCTATTGCATTAACTCGCTGTCGCTTGGTTTTGACCCCAAACATACGGGGACAAAGGAATAGTTACGAGGCTTTCACGACCTTGCCCGCCTTGATGCAGCGGGTGCACACGCGAATCCGTTTGTTGCCGCCGTCCACCTCAGCCTTGACGGGACGAAGATTGACGTTCCAGCGGCGCTTGGAAACATTGTGCGCGTGCGAGATCTTGTTACCGAACTGCGGGCCTTTGCCGCAGATTGTGCAAACCTGAGCCATGACAAACTCCAGATCACTTAAGCTTTTCGCAGAAACCGTGCGGCAGTCTAACTCTGTGCACGCACTATCGAAGAGGATGATAGTGGGCTAAAGCACAAGACACGTACACGCAACAAACTCGCGAACTACCAGTATAGCCGGACCCGCAGCCGACGACAACCCGGGCTGCCTGGTTGCGGCAGGCGAGGGAGCGGTAGGTACGGGGCTTCAGCCCGTACATAAATCCGCAGAGGCATTTGGCCTTTAGGCCCCGGGCTCTTTTCGGCTCGAGGGTATTTCGGGCAGGATACGCCCCAGCAGGCGCTAAAGAATCGAGTCCCGCAGGGACGGCTGAAAAAGTTATCGGACCGGGAATTCTCAATCGCGGAATGTTTTCAGGTGGATCCCCTCCGAGTACCTTCCAGTCGTCCCTACGGGACTTTTCGTCGCTCGAAATCTCTACCCAGGACTGCGTCCTGGGCTAAGTTCAGCCGTCCCTGCGGGACTCATTTTGCCACCGGTAGATTCTCACGCACACTCTTTGGGCCCTGAGGTGCGCTTCTCATTTCATTTATGCCTTAGGCGGTTGCTCTCCTCTGCGATTTCATGAGCGCTATAGAATGGCGGATCACGACTTCCTACTCCCTCGATGCCCAAACGCGATGTAGCCGCTCCTTCCCGCCCAAAACAAGAACGATTCCGTCCGCCTTGGTTGGTTTTCTGGGCGGCATTCGCCGTGCGGGTGCTCTACCTCACCCTGGCGCATACCTATCGCTTCCGGCCCTATGACGACCACATGCTGTTCGGGGAAGAGATGGGCAGGATTGCCCGGGCGCTGGCTACCGGGTACGGCTTCTCCGATCCCTTTCGGGGACACACTGGCCCGACCGCGTGGGTGGGGCCTCTCTTTCCCCTGCTTCTCGCTGGAGTCTTCAAGCTGTTCGGCGTGTTTAGCCCGCTGTCTGCGTGGGTAATTCTCACCCTCAATAGTCTGTTTTCCGCCCTGACGGCCCTGACGATCTGGGAGATTGGGGCTCGCTGCTTCAACGGGAACGTGGCCAGATGGTCGGCCTGGATCTGGGCGCTCTACCCGGCGGCCATGCAGTATGCCGTCCGCTGGGTATGGGATACATCGCTCACCACGTTTCTCTTTTCCTGGGTTCTGGTGCTGGCTTTGCGCTTGCGATCGGGCGAAACCCTGGGACGTTGGGCGCTCTTTGGGGTCCTCTGGGGATTGACCGGACTGAGCAATCCCGCTCTCCTGATCTTCCTGCCCGCTTGCGGGCTCTGGGTGCTCGCCGGAACGCCCAGGCGCCAGGTGGCCGGAGTGCTGCTGGCGGCTGTGTTGTTCGCTGCCTGCCTGGCCCCCTGGACCTGGAGGAATTGGTTGGTCTTCCACCACTTCGTGCCCACCAGAGGAAATTTCGGCGCAGAGCTGTACCTGGGCAACGGGCCGGGGGCGACCGGGTTGTTGATGGAGTATGACCACCCTATCCAGGCGCCCGATCAGCTTCGGCTTTACACCACGATGGGCGAGATTTCCTATTCCAGGATGCGTGGCGAGCAAGCCATGGCGTCGGTGCGCGCGGACCCTGTTCGCTTTGTGAAGAACACACTCAAGCGGGTGTTCTTTTTCTGGGCCGGGGTTCCCCACCCGGTAAGCCGGACAGAGTGGGTGGAGTACGCGCGCAGCCTCAACTTCATCTTTGGCAGCGTTTGCGGACTGCTCGGACTCGCGCTCGCCCTGCGACAAAGAGCTCCGGCCGCCTGGCTGTTCGCGGGGGCCTTTGTACTTCTGCCCGCGGTGTACTACGGAGTGGCGGCCCATGCCCGGTTTCGTCACCCGCTGGAGCCTTTGATCGTGATCCTCGGGGTTTACCTGTTTCAATCCGCCGAGTTGACCAAAACAGGCAGGAACCGTAAACTTAGAGAGCTTGGGACCTAAGCCTTTGGTGCGGTCTGCTCACCTTCGGGTTTGAGCACAATCAGCAATCCATTATTTGCCCAGCTAGTTTTTTCAGCCGATGTGATTCGGCGTGGAGGATTTTTATGTACGCTGTGATCCGCACGGGTGGTAAGCAGTATTGCGTCTCCCCAGGCGAAGTAGTCAAAATCGAAAAAGCAGGCGTCGAACCCAGCGGCGCGGTGGAATTCAACGACGTGCTGGCCTTTTCGGACGGACAGTCTCCCGTCTCCAAACCCACCGCGGGTAAGGTGCTTGGCACCGTCCTCAGCGAGGGACGCGGGGATAAGATCCTGGTCTTCCACTTCAAGCGCAAGAAGCAATACAAGAAACTGCAAGGCCATCGCCAGGCCTACACCGAGGTGCGGATCAACAGCATCGAGGTAAACGGATTTAGCTATGGCAGCGAAAAGGCTGCCCAGTAGGCAAATTTCTGAGTGATTGAGGATTAGGCAATGGCACATAAAAAAGGCTTAGGCAGTTCTAAAAACGGTCGCGACTCAAATGCCCAGCGACTGGGCGTCAAGATCTTCGCCGGACAGGTGGTCACCGGCGGTTCCATCATCGTGCGCCAGCGTGGCACCAAGTTGAAGCCTGGTTTGAATGTCGGCCGGGGAAAAGATGACACCCTTTATGCCGAGATTGCCGGCCGGGTGAACTTCATCGACCGCGGCAGGACTGGCCGTTTTGTCTCCGTGGAGCCGGTAGAAGCCCCCGCGACCTAGCGCAGGAAGGCTTTACAGGTAAAGAGCCGCTGTAACCGAAGGGCACGGCTTCAGCCGTGTCCCCATGAGCCTGCGGCTCACCCAAGGTGATGAAAACCACTTGGATTCGCCCATAATGATTCTAAGGGGCTTAGAGGTGGTTTTCGACTGTGCCGCAGTTATTTGGGCGAGTCAGGGCTTTAAGCCCCTGAGGTACGTCTGTTCCGCGGTTTGCCTCGAACTACATTTCCTTCCTACAGATATCGAAAAGCGTACCTCAGCGGCTGAAGCCGTCAAGCGCAGGCCTTCTATGGCACGGCTGAAGCCGTGCCCTTCGTTTAGGGTGATTGCTCAGGACACAAGTACCTCAGGGGCTAAAGCCCGACGTATTCTCAATCGCTTATGGCCCGCCTAAACCGAGTTTTTCCGCAGCCTATAAAGCCGAGCTCATTTCGAGGCAGTTATGTACGGCCTAAAGGCCGTACCCTTCAGACGGATGAGTTTTTCCGCAACCCTGTGAAGCCGTGCCCTTCGTTGAGGCACTTACCCCCTTCGTGTTTGCCCAAAAGCAAAGAGGCCGTAACGGAGTATCCCGTTACGGCCCTTTTCGCGTTGCGTGGAAGTTTAACTGGCTACGTGGAGTGAGTTCTTAATGAGAATGCGGTCGACCACTTTTTCGACATCCTGAAGGAAGAAGTCGCTGGCCGGGACGGCTACTGGAACCCGAGGAGTGCTATGTCCAAAGGTGGTTGCGATTTCGTTCCAACGCGCCAGGGGCGAAGAGGTGCTGAGCGCGGTAAGCCGGCGAGCTGGTTCCGGTACCATGAAGTAGGCGGACCAGACAACCAGAGTCACCAGGCTGGCGCTGGTCGTGACCACGCTAACGGTTGACGTCAACATGTCGCCTCCGAGGTGCAAAAACCCTGTAGAGATGAGTAAGTCACTCGCTGCCATGATGCCGAAGCCGAAACTGATACCAAAGACGCGGCTGCGGTAAGAGAGCCCAAGCTTGCCCGCGGCCAGCAACAGGAACAGCAGGAGGCTAAGGATGAAGATGCTCTCGCAACGCATCGCCTGGGCCACAAGGGCGAGGAAAAACTTGTTGCCCCTGCCGCCCGGTGTGAGCAGGGCCGCCGACGTGGCGACAAAGGAAATGGAAGCCACCCAGCGGAACGATATAGCGCCCAACCACTTCAGGCCTGGAAAGGGATCCATGGAGGACTGGAATAGCTCCTGGATGACCAGGAACACGATGATCGCGCCCGCGACGTAGCTGCACCAGTAGGTGTAGAAGTAGCACGAGTAGACGGCTTTCTCGCTCACCGTGATGAAGCGATGGGCCTGCAGCAGGAGGTGAAGGATCACCGAAGATGTGAGCCGAAGGGAAACGTAAGCGAAAAGCGCAGGAAAGCGCCGATGCTCCCGAGATCTAAGCAGAGCCACCATGGCCACGACCATGAGGAGTGGCTCTGCCGCGTACAAGGTGCTGAGGGCTACGCTCGTCATCACACCACCCCTTCCGAGTCTTGAGAATAGCTCGAAAAGGGATGATGCTCAACCTAAGAAAGCCCTCAAATCTGGCACTTTTGTGCTACTTGTACATGATTTGGGTACTGCTGGAGATCGCGTTAGTACTGTTTTTCGCTCTACCAAATGCAAGCACTGTCGCCCGGAGGGCACATCGGTACCGGCATGGCGTGCGATACGACCAAGCTATGACGCGCGGTCACATGCTCTGTAGGCTTGATAGTTACTGCACTGGCGACAAAACCGGCGAAGACGATGGAAAAGATGGATGCGTGAACGAAAAGTTTCATGACTGGTTACCTCCGGGGGGTGTGTGTTTCGTTTCTGGTGGAAGGGGGGAACAATCACGAGTATAGTTCGCCAAATTCGTGAGCGTGTGTTTTTAAGCACATATAGAGGTTATCTACTCTCGCCCTTACTGAAGTACCCTTTTCGACTTTCCCAGAGTACCCCATTTTCTGGTTACTTCAGAATTCTCCTAAAGGGGCACATTGATCACCTAAGTACCGACTACCTTCGTGTTCCGGAAAAGCTCTACAGTCCGCACACAAGGCGCATTTACGCGTCGTTTTCCACCCTCCACGGTGCGTTTACGGGCCGTTAATCGGACCCCGAAACGTGGTAAACTTGAAGCAGTCAAGTGCAGCCAAACCCTGCACTTTCAAGATGTTATTTACAATCGGTCCCTTCGTACCGAGAGCCGCTTTCAAGCTTTGCTGTTCGGAGTTGCATGTCCACCAAAGAACTTTCCGTTTCCGCTGCTCTTCCCCAGGCACCCATGCGCGATGATTTAATCCCGGAACGCACCTATACCGGCGACAACATCAAGATTCTGGAAGGCTTAGAAGCTGTTCGCCTGCGCCCCGCGATGTACATCGGGTCAACCGGCGATCAGGGTCTGCACCACCTGGTGTATGAGGTGGTGGACAATTCGGTGGATGAAGCGCTCGCTGGCTATGCAACGCACGTAGACGTAATCATCCACATCGACAACTCGATCACGGTCACAGACGACGGACGCGGCATTCCTGTGGACGAGATGGATGTCCCGGGTGGCGAGCGGATGCCGGCCCTGCAGGTGGTGCTCACCAAGCTGCACGCTGGAGGCAAGTTCGACTCTTCCAACTACAAAGTCTCAGGCGGACTGCACGGGGTTGGTGTTTCCTGCGTGAACGCGCTCAGCGAAGAGCTCGACGTGGAGGTCTGGAAAGACCTGCACACCTATGAGCAGGAGTACGCCAAGGGAATCCCGATTACCAAGCTGAAGCAGACGGGGACGACTAAGAAGCGCGGTACAAAGATCCACTTTCTCCCTGATCGCTCTATTTTCACGGTAACCGAGTACAACTTCGACACCCTGGCCCAGAGGCTGCGCGAACTCGCCTTCCTCAACAAGGGCCTGGAGATCAGCCTGGTCGACGAACGGACGACCGATCCCAAGACCGGAGAGGCCAAGCGTTCCGACTTTAAATATGCCGGCGGCATCGCCGAGTTCATCAAGCATCTGAATCGGGGCAAGCAGGTACTGCATGACAAGCCCATCGTCATGGAATCTTCCCGTGACGGGGTGGAGTTGGACATTGCCCTGCAGTACAACGACAGCTATTCCGAATCGGTGTTCAGTTTTGCCAACAACATCAACACGGTCGATGGCGGCACTCATCTTTCCGGCTTCCGCACCGCGCTGACCCGTACCATCAACACTGCCGGACAGCAGATGGGGCTGTTCAAGGACGTCAAGGAGAATCTCTCCGGAGACGATGTCCGCGAAGGCCTGGTAGCGGTGGTCAGCGTGAAACTGTCGCAGCCGCAGTTTGAAGGGCAGACCAAGGGCAAGCTCAACTCCGACATCGCGGGCACGGTGCAGGCTTTCGTCAATGAACGGCTGGGCATGTTCTTCGAGCAGAATCCTCCCGTTGCCAAGAAGATCATCAACAAGGCGATCGAAGCTGCGCGCGCCCGCGAGGCGGCCAGAAAAGCACGCGACCTGACCCGGCGCAAAGGCGCGCTCGATGGCGGAGGCTTGCCCGGCAAGCTGGCCGACTGCAGTGAACGCCAGCCCGACCGCTGCGAGTTGTACCTGGTCGAGGGTGAATCGGCCGGTGGAACCGCCAAGCAGGGACGCGATCGGAAATTCCAGGCAGTCCTCCCGCTCAAAGGCAAGATCCTGAACGTGGAGAAGGCCCGCTACGACAAGATGCTGGGGCACGAGGAAATTCGCGCCATGATTACCGCCCTGGGCTGCGGTATCGGCAAGGACGACTTCGATCCGGCCAGGTTGCGCTACGGCAAGATCATCCTGATGACCGACGCCGATGTGGACGGATCTCACATCCGAACCCTGCTTTTGACCTTCTTCTTCCGCCACATGGTCGATCTGATCAAGCGCGGGCACGTCTACATCGCCCAGCCCCCGCTCTACCGCATCAAGAAGGGCAAGTTCGAGCAGTACATCAAGGACGACCGGGAATTTGTCAAAGTGATGATCAAGCGCGCCTCAGAAGGCATGGGCTTGCGCTATGGAACCGCGGGTAAGAGGCTCGAAGGCGCCGCGTTGACCAAGTTCATGGGCCAGCTCAACGATTACCTCGGCGTGTTTGAGAAGGCCAACAAGCATATGCGCAACGAAGAGGTCACGGAGCTGCTTCCCAGGTTTGAGCTGATGCGGCGTTCCGACTTTGAGTCTGAGGGAACAGTGCCTGCGAAACTCGCCAAGCTGCACGCCGAGCTGGTGAAGATGACCAAGCGCCTCCAGTTCAAAGCAGTGGCAACGCCGCGATACGAGGAAGAGCATCGCACCTGGTCGGTCAGCTTTACCGACAGCCAGGGAGCAGAGCGCCGGGTCGACTGGACCTTGGCGTCGTCTCCGGAATACCGGCAGATGATGGCTAAGTACTCCCTGATCCGGGAGGAGCTCGAACCACCTTTCGTGATCGAGTACGCCAAAGCCACAGAAGCCGAGGAACCAGAAGCGGATGCGCCTGCGGTGGAAACCACGGCCGCCAAGCCAAAGAAGGCCAAGCGGGTCACCGCTGATCCCGTGACCAAGCAATCGGCGCGTGAGGTATTTGAGTACGTGATCGAGCAGGGCCGGCGTGAATACGACGTGCAGCGCTATAAGGGCTTGGGTGAGATGACCTCTGTACAGCTGTGGGAAACAACCATGGACCCCGACCGCCGTACGCTGCTCTCGGTGAAGCTGGAAGATATAGCGGAGACTGAATCTATCTTCAGCACTCTGATGGGCGAGGACGTAGAAGCGCGGCGTAAGTTCATCGAAGACAACGCGCTGGACGTCAAGAACCTGGACATCTAAGTTTCAGACATCCAGGTTTCAAGTCGGCGATAGGGCTAGCGGCTGCTACCATCCGGCCATGGCTCTGCTCGAGGTAAACCAACTCACCAAGAACTACGCGCGGCGCAGCGGCTGGCTCGGTGCGAGCCAGGAAAAGTGCGTCGTTGACCGGGTTTCTTTCTCCATCGCCCGAGGCGAGACCCTGGGGCTGGTAGGCGAATCGGGCTCCGGTAAAAGCACGGTGGCCCGAATGATCCTGGGCCTCATCCCACCCTCTTCGGGAACTGTCTCTTTCGCTGGCGAAGAAGTCATCTGCGGCGCTTCCAGCGCCGGGCTGCGGACGCTCCGCCGGCGGATGCAACCTGTGTTCCAGGATCCCTTCGCGGCCCTCAACCCGCGCATGACGGTCGCCGAGATCATCGCCGAACCCTTTCGCATTCACCGCCACGATGGTTCGAAAAACCCGGCCGAAAATCCCCGGGAGCTTCTGGCCGAGGTAGGTCTGGACGAGTCTGCCCTGCCTCGCTATCCTCATGAATTTTCCGGGGGGCAGCGCCAGCGAATCAATATCGCCCGAGCCCTCGCTCTTCGCCCCGAGCTTCTGGTGCTCGACGAGCCCGTTTCCGCCCTCGACGTCAGCGTGGGAGCTCAGATCATGAACCTGCTCCGGCATCTACAGCAAACATTCCACTTGACTTACCTTTTTATCTCCCACTCCATGCCCCTGGTGCGCTACCTCGCCACCAGTATTGTGGTCATGCGGGCGGGCAAGGTGGTGGAAATGGGCGCCTGCGACCAGATTTGCCGGTTTCCAGGCGAGGCCTATACGAAAGCGCTTCTGGAAGCGACACCGGAGTTACCGCAGCAAATATGATAGCAATACACTCATATTTTATGCCTCTTTTGTGCTATAGTTGCATCAAAAGGACACCCGGCCAACGAGTTGGCCGCAATTCGGAGGAGATGTATGGCAGCCGAAACCGCTAAGACAGCGTAACTTTACGGGTTGAGTTCACCTTGGGGCGTCCTCGGGGTGAACTCCCCAAAGCTTTTTCAGATACCTAGTTAACAATTTCAAGATCGAAACAGGAAATGACGACCGATCCGAGTGGCATCCCGCAGATGCCGCGCTCACTTTCGCGCGATAAGCGATGAGAATGATCTGGTCATGAAGGATGACACCCATATGGCTATCCGCTGGGACAAGTTCACGTTGAAATCACAGGAGGCAATTCAGAGGGCCAGTTCACTGGCCAATGAGAATGGCCAACCCGAAGTGTTGCCAATCCATCTGCTGCTGGCATTGGTAGAAGACAGAGAAGGCATTATTGTTCCATTGCTGCAGAAGATCGGTGTGCCCACCGAGCAATTGGTCTCGAGTGGCCGCCAGGTCATCGACAAACTACCTAAGGTCTCCGGCGCAGCCTCAGAGCCGGGCCTCTCTTCAAGCATGCAAAAAGTATTGAACGACGCCTCGAAAGAGGCGCAGGACTTCAAGGACGAGTACGTATCGACCGAGCATTTGCTTTTGGCCCTGGCACAAAGTAAGAAAGACCCCGCGCAAATGCTGCTGGCATCGCTGGGGGCCACCCGGGACGCGATTCTGCAGGCACTCACCTCGGTGCGCGGCAATCAGCGAGTCACCGATCAGAATCCTGAAGGCAAATACCAGGCTCTCGACCGTTACGCCAAGGACCTGACGGAGTTGGCGCGGCGGGGTAAGTTGGATCCGGTCATCGGACGGGACGAAGAGATCCGCCGCGTGATCCAGGTGCTTTCTCGCCGAACCAAGAACAACCCGGTGCTGATCGGGGAGCCTGGCGTAGGCAAGACCGCCATTGTGGAAGGCCTGGCGCGCCGCATCGTCTCGGGTGATGTGCCCGAGTCGCTGCGCGACAAGCGGGTGATCTCGCTTGATCTTGGCTCCATGCTGGCGGGAGCGAAGTATCGCGGTGAGTTTGAAGACCGGCTCAAGGCGGTGCTCAAGGATATTGAGGAATCGAATGGCCAGGTCATTCTCTTCATCGATGAGTTGCATACGCTGGTTGGGGCAGGCGCCGCGGAAGGCGCCATCGATGCCTCCAATATGTTGAAGCCGCCGCTGGCGCGGGGCGAGTTGCGGGCCATCGGCGCCACCACGCTGGCCGAGTATCGCAAATACATCGAGAAGGATGCCGCGCTCGAGCGCCGTTTCCAGATCGTGTATGTGGGCGAGCCCAATGTGGAAGACACGATTGCGATTCTGCGCGGCCTCAAAGAGCGGTACGAAGCTCATCACAACGTCCGCATCAAGGACTCGGCGATCGTGGCTGCGGCTACGCTTTCACATCGCTACATCTCTGACCGTTTTCTGCCGGACAAGGCCATCGACCTGGTAGATGAGGCTGCCGCTTCCCTGGCCATTCAGATTGGCTCGGTGCCGATGGAGATTGATCAGCTGGAGCGGAGAATCATGTCACTCGAAATCGAGCGCACCGCGCTGAAGAGGGAGACCGACCGGAACTCAAAAGAGCGGCTGGAAGCGGTGATGCGAGAACTCGCGGGTCTGAAGGAAGAGGCCACCGGACTGCGCGCTCGCTGGCAGACAGAACGGGAGGCCATTACACGGCTGACCGAGGTGAAGAAGAAGATCGAGGCGCTGCGATTTGAAATGGAAGAGCAGACGCGGCGCGGCAATCTGGAGCGCTCCGCTGCCATCCAGTATGGCGAGCTTCCCCAGCTGGAAGCAGAGCTGAAGAAGCTGGAGGCGGTGCAGGACGGTGCTGCCGGGGGCAATCGCCTGCTGAAGGAGGAAGTGGACGAGGAAGACATCGCCAAGATTGTGAGCAAGTGGACCGGCATCCCGGTGGACAAGATGCTGGAAGGCGAAGTACGCAAGCTGGTTGAGATGGAAGGGCGCCTGCGCGAGCGCGTGGTTGGGCAGGACGAGGCGCTACAAATAGTAGCCAACGCGATTCGCCGGTCACGCGCGGGGTTGAGCGACCCCAAGCGACCCATCGGATCCTTTCTCTTCATGGGACCGACGGGCGTGGGTAAGACAGAAACTGCGCGTGCGTTGGCGGAGTTTCTGTTCGATAACGAGCAGGCCATGGTTCGTATCGACATGTCGGAGTACATGGAAAAACATTCGGTCGCCCGGCTCATCGGCGCACCGCCTGGATATGTGGGCTACGACGAAGGCGGTCAGTTGACTGAGGCTGTACGCAGGCGACCGTATTCGGTGATCCTGTTCGACGAAATCGAGAAGGCGCACCCCGATGTCTTTAACGTTCTGTTGCAGGTGCTCGATGATGGGCGGCTGACGGATTCCAAGGGCCGCACGGTGGACTTCAAGAACACGATATTAATCATGACCTCGAACCTGGGAGCGCATTTGCTACAGTCAGAGAACCTGGATAGCGAAGCGGCGTTTGACCTGGCGCGCGAGCAGGTCATGCAACTGTTGCGGCAGACTTTCCGGCCGGAATTTCTCAACCGTATCGATGATGTCGTGATTTTCCGTCCGCTGGGTGAGGAGCAACTGGAGCACATAGTCGATCTACGACTGGGCGATCTGCGCAAGCTGCTGGAGCCGCGCAAGATCACTTTGGAGTTGACTGATGGTGCGCGTCATCAGCTGCTGCTAACCGGGTATGACCGGCAGTATGGGGCTCGTCCGTTGAAGCGGGCTATCCAGCGCTTGATCCAGGATCCCCTGGCTATCAAGATTCTGGACGGCGAGGTGCTTCATGGCGATCACATCCGCATCGATGCCGACCCGCTGAAGAGCCGGCTGCTGTTCGACGTTGTGGGCAGAACTGTAGAAGCCTGATTTGCGGCTGTTGCCGGTATGAGCCGCAGATCTCTCTGCTGCGCCACCCCGGATTTCCTGTAGAAGTTGATGGCGTTGGCAAACATCATGCGCCTTTCCTTAAAGAAAGGCGCACACGCTGCCCTATCCAGTGCTGCGTGGCAGGAAGTCCGGGTTCGCTCTGTCGAAAAACATCTCCACGAAGGGTCTGCGGAACCGCAGGTCCCTCCGCTCCGCTTCGCTCCGGTCGGGATGACAAGGAAAGGGTAACGGTTCCAGAGAGAGCGGATGCCGGACCGAGGCGTTTTG
>Ga0302325_10026399_pt1 | contig 12060 bp, 9 predicted proteins | sample Palsa_T0_2_FD_201948 | JGI IMG/M metagenome (GOLD analysis project Ga0302325, IMG submission 201948) | Peat permafrost microbial communities from Stordalen Mire near Abisko, Sweden - Palsa_T0_2 | ecosystem: Environmental > Terrestrial > Soil > Palsa > Peat permafrost | place: Sweden: Abisko...
GCCCCCCGGTTGGGCGCCCGTTTTTATTTGTGATTGAAGATAAAGGGTTTCCGCGCCGATGACGTGCAGGAGACGGCAGACCGCATCCAATAAGTAAGCAGGTGAAGTGCCAGTGCATAGATGCGATCTGCGACTTTGGGGTTGGTTGATGCATCCAATGTAGGAAAATTGATATAAAGACACTCAAGGATATCCAATGGCCAACGATTTTGTAAGTGTAATCAAGCCGACAGGAACAAAATCCGCTGACGAGCCGGCGGAAGTCTCAAGATCCGGCCGCCCCATCCCGGTGCTGCCGGTGCGGGACACCGTGCTGTTCCCCCATGCCGTTCTACCTTTGACCGTGGGGCGGGAGAGCTCGATCCAGCTGATCCAGTCGCTCGGCGAGGAGAAGACGATCCTGGTGGTGGCGCAGCGCGACGCTCGTCAGGACGCACCGCAGGCGGTCGACCTGCACCACATCGGCACGCGGGCGACTGTGCATAAGGTTGTGAAGATGCCCAACCAGAGCCTGTTTGTGTTTACCGAGGGCAACGAGCGCGTGCGGCTGGGCGACTTTGCGCAGATCTCCCCGTTTATGACTGCCGAGTGCGAGCTCGTGGAGGAGATTGAGCCGGCTGCCACGCCTGAGACGGAGGCCTTGCAGCGCAACGTGGTCAGCCAGTTCCAGCAGATTGTCAGCTCGTCGCCGACACTGTCGGACGACCTGCAGACGATTGCCATCAATATTGAAGAACCGGGCCGGCTGGCGGACTTCATCGCCTCGTCGCTGCCGTTTCTGACCACCAACGACAAGCAGGAGTTGCTGGAGACGCCGGACATTGCCGCGCGTCTGGAGCGCATCAACAAGCACCTTGCGAAGGAGCTTGAGGTACAGCAGTTGCGCAACAAGATCCAGACCGAGGTGCAGGATTCGGTGCAGTCTTCGCAGCGCGACTACTATCTGCGCGAGCAGTTGAAGGCGATCCAGAAGGAGCTTGGCGACCTCGACGACACCCAGAAGGACATCGCCGAGCTGAAGGAGAAGATCGAAGCCGCGGGCATGCCGGAAGAGACCAAGAAGGACGCGCTGAAGGAGCTGGGCCGGCTGAGCCGCATGAACGCGATGGCGGCGGACTACTCCCTGACGCGCAACTACATCGAGTGGCTGGTCGTGCTTCCGTGGGCGAAGTCCTCGGCAGGCGCAGTGGATATCCTGCGCGCCAAGGAGATTCTGGACGAGGACCACTATGGGCTCAAGAAGGTGAAGGACAGGATCCTCGACTACCTTAGCGTGCGGCGTCTGAAGCCGGACATGAAAGGGCCGATCCTGTGCTTTGTCGGACCTCCGGGCGTGGGCAAGACCTCCCTCGGCCGGAGTGTGGCGAAGGCGCTGGGGCGCAAGTTCTCGCGCATCTCGCTGGGCGGCATGCACGACGAGGCGGAGCTGCGCGGACATCGGCGGACGTACATCGGCGCGCTGCCGGGGCAGGTGATTCAGAGCCTGAAGCGGGTTGAGACCAACGATCCGGTGTTCATGCTGGACGAGATCGACAAGCTGGGACGCGACTTCCGCGGCGACCCGGCGAGCGCGTTGCTGGAGGTGCTCGATCCGGAGCAGAACAACACGTTCCGCGACAACTATCTCGATCAGCCGTTCGACCTGTCGAAGGTGCTGTTCATCTGCACGGCGAACCAGCTTGACCCGGTTCCGGCGCCGCTGCTCGACCGCATGGAGATTATCGAGCTGACCGGCTACACCGAGGAAGAGAAGGTGGCGATCGCGACCAGGTACCTGATCCCGCGGCAGACCAAGGAGAATGGGATTGACCCGGCGCTGATCGAGTTCCCGCAGGAGAGCATCGCGCTGATCGCGCGGCACTATACGCGGGAGGCGGGCGTGCGCAAGCTGGAGCAGCAGGTGGGCACGATCTGCCGCAAGCTGGCGCGGCGCATCGCCGAAGGGCATCCGGAGAAGCTGGTGATTACGCCCGAGGTGATTCTCGAGTTCCTCGGCGGGATCAAGGTGCGTGTGGATACGGAGATTGCCGAGCGCACCAAGCGCGCCGGTGTGGCGGTCGGCCTGGCCTGGACGCCGGCTGGCGGGGATGTCCTGTTTATCGAGGCCAACAAGATGCGCGGCAAGGGCGGCTTCACCATGACCGGGCAGATCGGCGACGTGATGAAGGAGTCCATGCAGGCGGCGCTGACGTGGGTGCGTTCGAACGCACTTGCGCTGGGGCTCGATGAAGATGTGCTGAAAGATACCGACCTGCACATCCACGTGCCCGCGGGCGCGATCCCGAAGGATGGGCCGAGCGCGGGCGTGACCATGGCGACGGCGCTGGTCTCCCTGCTGACCAACACGCCGGTGCATCCTCTGCTGGCGATGACGGGCGAGATCACGCTGAGCGGGAATGTTCTCCCGGTGGGCGGCATCAAGGAGAAGTTCCTCGCGGCCAAGCGGGCCGGGGTGCGCGATGTGATCCTGCCCACGGATTGCAGGCAGCAGGTGGATGAGGACCTCTCGCAGGAGCAGACTGCGGGCGTGACCATCCACTACGCGAGCAGCATCGAGGACGTGCTGGCGATCGCGTTGCCGAAGTCGGCGCGCGAGGCGGTGGAGGACGAGGTGGTGCGCGAGGAAGTGTTGAGCGCGACGGTCTAAAGCGCCGATAGGTGGTCCAGGATGACCGCATCGCCGTCCCTGATGAGCCTCAAACAGCACGCATAAGAAACAGCAAAGGGCCCTGCCTTCCTCCTAATCGAGATTCGGCAGGGGCCTTTTTTTGCGTTTAAGGATTTGGGCGCTTAGGGCTGGGTGAAACCCGCCGTTACCTCTGATACGAGCTACGGCAGCGGTTGCAGGCCTTCGTAGCGAACCTTCCAATCCTTGGGAAAGCCGGGCGCATGGGAGGTGGTGCCGTCCCAGCCGGCGGCCATCATGGCTGCGGCCGCGAGCCAGCCTCCGTTGGCGGGCATGTACATCGGCGTCTGGTCGGGGCGGCGGACGGTGTAGCCAGATGCGCGGAAGGGATTCTGATCGTACTTGCCGACGAGGAGGGCGACGGCGGTGTCGGGCTCTCCGAGGCGCGCGGCGCACATCGCCATCATCGCGGTGCCCCAGGTGATTGCGTTCTGTGGGGCATCGGGATGAGAGACGCGGTGGAGCGTGTTGCGCATTGCGTCAACGTCGATCCCCTTCCCGGGCAGGACTCCGTACATGAAGGTGGTCATGCCGGACGGTGAGGTTTCGACGGGCAGTTCCATTGCGGGGTAGATGCCGTTGCGGACGGTGGGTGAGGCCATGTGGTCGATGACGTCCTGCCACTTGGGATCGGGTGCGAGGCCGAGGCGGATGCGCCACTGCTGCGCCGTTTCGAGTGCCCACTTCCAGTAGGCGAGTTCCATGGTGGGGTTCAGGTTGTGGGCCAGGTCGGTGTGCTTCTCGTCGGCGGAGTTGAGGCCCGGGCCGAGGACATATTCTTTGCGCATGGGATCGTAGTCGACGAAGGTGGCCATGTAGTCGGCGGTTTCGAAGACGATGCGCCGATAGCGTTCGAGGGTGGCTTTATCTTTACGCGCGCGGTAGACGAGTTCGCTGAGATAGATCGGGTGAGGCTGCTGCCAGACCAGCGCGGGGCCTACGCCGGAGGGGCTTTCGATGCCGGTGGGATCGGTCATCTTGGACCACTTGACGCCTTTAGCGCCTTCGAGTTTGGCCATGGCCTCGCCGGGCGGCATGAGCTGGGTCAGATTGTTGAGCGATCTCTCGAGCAGTTCGGGATGACCCCATAGCGCCCAGTGCGCGGAGTGCCACCAATACATCTCCATGTGGAACTTGCCATACCAGGAGTTGACGCCAAGGCCGGTCTCCTGCGGAGGGTAAGCCTGCGCGTCGTGGACGGCCATGACGTATTGGGAGAGGACGATGCGGCGCTCGAGTTCGGCGGCGCGTGGATCGGTGTTGCCGGAGAGATCGATTGCGCCGCCTGTGGTCCAGTAATGCTGCCAGTGGGCGCGGGAGGCGGTCTCGACCTGGGCGAAGGTATCGGGAGTACCTGCTTTGAGGTATGGCTCGGCGAACCACTCGGTCAGTTCGATGGTTGAGCCTGAGGCGCTCAAAAGGAACTGGTGCTTGTCAGTTTGTGCAAGGACGGCACCCGGTGACCAGCGGGTGCGGACGAAGTAGCTTGTGGAATCGAGCCTGCGGTCAAACAAGGCGCCGGCCGTGCCGGTGCGCGTGAGCGTCGTCGTGTGGGCTTCGGGATGGTCCCAGTCCTCATAATTGGGGCCGAATGACTTGGAGGCATATGGAAATGCGATGCGGACTTTGAGTCGGCCGCTCGCGATGAGTGCCGATTCAATGCGGACGGCCACCTCATCGCGGTCAGGGTGAGCGGCGGTCTCGACATGGACCGGCGTGCCGTCGACTTGGAAGCTGCTGGTGAGGATGCCTGCCCAAATGTCGAGGCGCTCGTCGATATTCTTCAGGTCGGTGATGAGGACCTTGGATCCGTCAGCATGCGTCATTTCAAGGCCGATGCGTCCGAGGCCGAAGCGGTTCTCGTTCTCGCGGAGGTAGGCTGCGTCGGGCTGCGGATGGCTGGTGCTGGCGGAGGGGAGGACGAACTGGCGATCGTATTTGGGGATCACCGTCATCTTGAACTTGTCCAGCGTGTAGCCATTGGGATTCGGAAAGCTGTGCCAGCCCCAATCGCTGAGGATGCCGATGGGCATGGTCTTGGCGTAGTACTCGGGAAAGGATTGGAGGCCAGTGACGTCGAAGTTGAAGGCGAAGCTGCCGTTGCCGACGGCCATTGCGCCGTTGGGGTCGATGGCGTGGACTTCGATGTTGTGGCGCGTAATCAGCGCATGACGATCGATCGGAGTGTCGGATTGGGCGGACACCAAGGGCGCAATTGCGGCGCATAGGAAGGCTGCGGCCAGAACACGGGTGGTTGGCATGGATGCTCTCTCAGTTAGTAAGAGTACATGAGCGCGTGCATGGGTGGCGATGGAAGCCGGCATCCAAGGCACTTTACCCTGCGCCCTGCATGCTGCATGATGGATCTGGCTACCCAAGCTACTTTGCGAGAGTCCTGATAGACATCAGGCACACCGCGGTTTTCCCAAAAAGAGTGTTTATGAAGACCCTTCGTCCTGCCGTCGCCCTTCTCCTCCTCTGCTCCGCACTCATGCTCGCAGCGCAGACTCCGGCTCCGGCAACGGACGCCGGGGCAAAAGCCGCGATGGAAGCGCTTGTAGTGGATGTGCATTCCGCGCCTTACCGCGCGGGAATCTACGACACCAGCAACATCAGCGACCAGCGCTACGATCTGCGCAACGCGACCATGCTCGACCTGATCGCGATTGCTTACGATCGCGAGCGCGACGATGCGACCATCCTGGGTGGGCCGACGTGGATCGAACTCGACCGATTCGATCTCGTAGCGAAGATTGATTCGCTAAAAGCTCCGAAGTCGAACCCGGTGATGAATGCGAACCCCAGTGCGACAACCCCCGACAACCGCGAAGCAAATCCTTACGACAATATCCGGCCCGTGCTCAAGGAAGTGTTGGCCAGGCGTTTCCACCTGACGTACCACATGGAGGACAAACTGCTGCCCGGCTACGTGTTAACCGTCGCCAAGGGCGGGGTAAAGATGACCGAAACAAAGGAGCCCTCGGACTCGCCAAGTTGCCGCTCTGCAGAGGACAAGGACACACCGGGTCAATACGTTATCAGTTGCACCTCAATGACGATGGCGCAATTCGTTACTTCCTACGGGGGCATCTATTCGCATCGCGTCATTGATAAAACCGGTCTGACGAAGTCGTACGACTTTACATGCAAGATGAAGTTTGGCGAGTTGCGGACGCGGGACGAGTATGTGCGCGCCTATACGGACGCGTTCCGCGAACAGCTGGGCCTGGTGGTGGCCTCGGGAGATGTGCCGCAGCCTGCCATGATCGTCGACAAGGTGGACCGCACGCCGACGCCGAACGCTCCGGACATTGCAAGGCTGATTCCGGCATTGCCTGACCTGGAGTTTGAGGTTGCGAGCATCCGGCCCACGGCCGACGGTGAGCCGCAGGGAATGATTCGGCCGGCGGGCTCGCAGATCACATTTACCGGCCTCCTGCTGCAAGAGTTGATTGTGCGGGCTTGGGACCTGCCGACCGCCGCGTCGCTGGGCGATGCGCTTCAGTCGATGCCGAAGCAGCGGTACACCGTACTGGTGAAACTGCCGCCGGATATCGACGCGCGCGCGGTTTGGCAGGATCAGGACCAGGTGAACGATATGCTTAGGAAGCTCTTGGTCGATCGCTTCCAGATCAAGTACCACCGGGCCGAGCAGATGCGAACCGGATATGTGCTCCTGCCGGGGATGCCGAAGATGAAGAAGGCCGATCCAAACTCGCGAAGTTTCTGCAAGTTTGGGCCACCGCCCGGCGAAAAGGATATGGAGGGTGGGAGTTCTCTATATGACCGCGAGTTCCACTGCCAGAACGTGACCATGGATCAATTCGCCGATCTGCTGCAATCCGTCGCGGGGACGGAGGTCAAGACTCGCGTGCCTAACAGGACTGAGCTGCAAGGCGCTTACGATTTCGCGGTCTATTTCACGAGCGGACACAAACTTCGAGTAGACGCGGCAGCCGCCGACGCGGCGGCAAAACAGGCCGAAAATCCAACAGCTGAGCCGACCGGTGGAGTGAGCATCGAGGATGCCTTTCGCAAAGAGCTTGGCCTGAGGCTGGAGCAGCAGCAGCTGATGCTGCCTACACTCGTGCTCGATCATTTCGAAAAAACGCCGACGGAGAATTAGGTGGATTGATAGCGCGCGGCACCGGTCGGTCGGTGGCCCCGGGCTCCACGGCGGTGACAACTGCGGGTGGAAGGAGAAGCGCACAGCTTGAATCGGCAGATCGCGATCGCGTAGGATCAGCAAACTACGAAGGGGACCCGTCAACATGTTCTTGCGGCGACCCACCAAGTCCATCGCAATCTCCGCCACGGTCATCGCGGTCCTGGCAGTAGTCGCGTCTCCCGCTGCAATATCGGTGCAAGGCGCGCCCGGCAGCGGGGGGCCCCGCGGTCGCTCTGGGCCGGCCGCAGGGGGAGTAGTCGGCAAGGTCGATAGCGTGTCCACATCGAGCTTCGCGGTCTTGACGTCGGCGGGTCAGAAGGTAACCATCCAGGAGGCGCCCTCTACGGAATTCCGGAAGGCGACAAACTCGATCCCAGCGAGTTCCCTTACAAAAGGCGACAGCGTGCTTGTACTCGGGATGGTCGACGGACCGACCATCATGGCCAGCCATGTCATCGTGCAACCTGTCAACGGAGGCGGCTCCGCGACTTCCTCGACGGCAGGTGTCGTCCCCTTCGAGCGCGGTGTACCATCTGCGGCAAAGCAGGTCGGTAAGATCCCAACCAATTACAATCAAGGGTCGGGGACGATCGTGAGCGGAACTGAAGCAAACAAGGCGACCGAAGCTGCGTTGGCTATTTATCCGGGGGGCATCGTCAACCGTGTCGTGGAGCTGAGTGACGGCGAATATGAGGTCCACAATATCCGCGTGAACTGGCCGCACCACATCTTCGTCAGTCGCGACTTCAATGTCGTCGGCGCCTCTTAGCCGCCGCGGATTCGCGTCCCTCCGTTCGACCGGGACGATGGCCGGCCTGCTGCAAGCGAAGAGGATTGTTACTGGGGAGGCTTAGTCTAGAATCTGTTTAAATGCTGTCCTGCCGGACGGGCGCGCCCTACGCGGGCAGCGGTCACTTCGTGACTCGTATTGGGCTTCGCGTGGTGCTACCGATGGTCGCAATCAAGATTCCCTGCCGACCAACGGGAGCACCACGCGAAGCTCTTAAAAGGCGTGTGAACGCCCGCCCCACGCGCAGTGGGTCCGTCCGGCAGGACCATCCTTTTGTAGTCTTATCTACGAGCGGGCTGCTCGCCATTCTGTCGAAGAAGCCGAGGGAACTTTATGTACAAAGCAAAAGCCTATTCCGTCGCCAGCGCGACATCGCCGTTTGCTTCCACCACGATCGCACGGCGCGATCCCACCGAGCACGACGTCCAGATCGTGATACTCTTCTGCGGCATCTGCTATCCCGATCTCCATCAGGCACGCAATGAGTGGAGTGGAGTCATGCCCACCGTCTACCCCTGCGTCCCTGGCCATGAGATCGTCGGCCGCGTCGCCAAGGTCGGCTCCGCCGTGACCGAATTCAAGCCCGGCGACCTCGCCGCGGTCGGCTGCCTCGTGGACTCCGACGGCACCTGCCCCGAGTGCAAGGCCGGCTTCGAGCAGTTCTGCCCGAACATGACCCTCACCTACAACTTACCCGACAAGCACACCGGGGGCGTCACCTACGGTGGATACTCCGACAGCATCGTCGTCCTGGAGCACTTCGTGCTCAAGGTTCCATCGGACCTCGATCTCGCCGGAGCCGCGCCTCTCCTCTGCGCCGGAATCACCACCCACTCGCCCATGCGTCACTGGGGCGTAACCAAAGACAAGAAGGTCGGCGTCGTTGGCCTCGGCGGACTCGGCCACATGGGCGTCAAGTTCGCGCACGCTTTCGGAGCCCACACCGTCGTCTTTACCACCTCGCCCAGCAAGAAGGACGACGCCCTCCGCCTCGGCGCCGATGAGGTCGTCATCTCCCGCAACGCCGACGAGATGGCGAAGCACGCCCGCAGCTTCGACTTCATCCTCGACGCTGTCGCCGCCGACCACGACATCAACGCCTACATCAACCTCCTCCGCCGCGACGGCAACATCACCATGGTGGGCGCGCCGGAAACGCCGCTGCCCGTCTCCGTCTTCGGGCTCATCTTCGGGCGCCGAAGCCTGTCGGGTTCCCCTATCGGCAGCCTCGCCGAAACCCAGGAGATGCTCGACTTCTGCGGCCGGCACAACATCACCGCCGATGTCGAAGTCATTCCCATTCAGAAGGTCGACGAGGCCTACGAGCGGTTGCTCAAGTCCGACGTGAAGTACCGCTTCTCCATCGATATGGCATCCCTCAAATCTGAGTAACGGCGAAACAATTCTCCCTCAATTCCATACGAGGCAGCCCGTTCCAAAACAGTTCCAAACAATCCGCGGGAGAAACAAATGCAGAAACGTAAATTGGGAAACAGCTTGCATCGTCGAGCATGAGCCGGATGGGTCGCTCTCCCTACGGACGGGCCTCGGGACTGAGGAGCGCTCGATCGGTTGGTCGCTTGATCGCTTGGTCGCCGACCATCCATAACGGCAACGATCGGAGGTCGTCAGGCTCACCGCAAGGCTGTTTCATCTCTCTGTAAGTGCCTTATTGTGAATCAATGGATGGTGGACGCGGCAGGGATCGAACCTGCGACCAGTCGATTAAGAGTCGTACTTGGTTGTGCGTCAATCATCAGTATTCACGCGGCATGTGAAGCGTTGAGGCTGTCACTGTGCCCAAAAGTGTGCCCAACACCCTTAGCTCCGCAATCCGTGATCGCGGAGCGCGCAATGCGGGCAGCGTTGCGCTTGTTGACGGCAGCGACGAGCTGGGCCGTCTCCTGGTGCTGGTAGGGTTCCATACTCTTGATATCGCAGTGCCCCGTAGACTTCGACACGGCGAACAGATTGCCGGTCGCAGCCATTGTGTAGGTCCGTACGTGTGGCGTGCTGAGTAAAGGACCATGCGAGGGTCAAGGCCGGCACGATCGCGAGCAGCCTTGAAGGTGCCCGAGATCGACAGAAGATGGCCCGTCTCACTGCGGCTGGGAAAAAACCACCCTGGACCTTCACTGCCAAGGCACCAGGTCGAGAGCAGCTCGTGCATCCTCTCCGACATGCCGACGAAGCGGCGTGACCGCTCCGTCTTGCCGGACGGGATTCAGATGCGGCGGTCGGCCCAGTGAATATCCTCGAGACGAATCGCGAGGATCTCCGATGGGCGCATGCCTGTGTCTTGCGCGATCACGACCACGAGCCATGCCTGAAGACGAGACTTTGCCCGACCTGCGCTGCTCGCCAGTTCGCGCTCTAAGGCTGCCTCCGACTCGGGATCGATCAGCGTGTCGCGACCAGGAGTTTTGGGAATGGTAAAGCTGGTCCGTTCCCGCAGCACCTTCCACTCTCGGGCCTTACCGAACATGACCTTCAAGGTACGAAGGGCCTGGGCGGTGTAGGTCCTGGAGCAATCAACCATCGTACCGGTTTCCTCGCTAGTCCGGCGGTCAATCACAGGACGTCGGAGCTTGATGACGTCGATGACTTCTGCGGTGATCTGGTCGATAAGCATGGATGCGAGCTTTGAGGACATCAAGAGCCGCACACCGTATGCGTAATACTTCCGGGTTGCGGGTTTCCGGGTTGTTGAGTTTTGCGACCACTCCAGGAACCGCTTGGAGAACTCCCGAAGGATGGGAGCCCTGTGGTTCCGCTTGGTTAGGATGGTGCCTTCTGTCAACCTAGTGAGTGCTGCGGCGGCAACAGTGCCGGCCGCAGCCTTCGTCTTCTCGCCGGTAGAGCCGCGGTATCGTCGGCCCTCAAAGCGGAAATCGAACCACCAAAACGAACTGCCGGGCTTTCTCACGAGCTTCATTTCGTCCTCCGGTTTTCGCACGCGGGAACGCAACGATGCTCATTGACATACTGCCGTATGTCGCGTTCATCATACCTCACGCAGCGAAAGGAGAGCTGGATAAAAGGTGGACCAATGCGCTGAGCCTTCCAGCCACGCAATGTTGCGGGGCTGATGCCCATCAGTGCCGCTGCTTGGGCGGTGGTTAGCGTGCTTTTGGAACTGGAATCACCAACTGACATGGCGGTTAACACCCAATAAAGTGCCATCGGATGGCAGGGGTTCGAATTTGGGCGTAATGGCTTTCAAACTGGTTCCATCCAGTCTTATGTCCCGTTTTCTCGGTTGGGTCAGCAGCCCTGGATAGAACTAACTGGCAATTAATAAAATCAATCAGTTACTATCGCCCATCGACGCTGTTTTGATTTCCGCCTTGATACCTCGGACTGTTAGGAGATCCATCTATGTCATCGAGCCCCTCTACTTGGCGACGGAGCACTGCCCGGCCCGTCTTCCTAATTAAGCCTCGATTGTTAGGAGAACAACGAAGCCGAGGCTTCGTTATCGGGAAATACTAATTGTTTCTGGGGAAACAATTCGAGACATAAGAAATCGTCCGGGGTTGAACTCCGGAACGGTACAAATGGAAACGGAGATGCAGGCTAGGACTTCAGTGGTTTGTCGTGCTGTCTACTGGAACTGGACCTTCGATTTAGGTAAGGTTGAGGCCTCCCTCCGAGGAGGCGTCATGGAACGAAGAGCAAGGGTACAGAGGACAGCGGAAGAGTAGTGGCAGAATGTGCGGGAGGATCTGAAGATCGGCGACGTCGCTGAGGCCTGCCAGAAGTATGATATTGCACCGATTTTGTTCAATCACTGGAAAGATGAAGTGGAACAGGGCGCGCAAGGTCAGGCGCCGAAGCTGGTGGCCGAGACGCTGGCGATCAGCCGCTCCAGCCTCTACGACCGGAAGCGTCGGCACAACAGTCGCGCCGATCGCACCGACGATGAGCGGATCGTTGCTGCCTGCGGTGAGAAGCCGGCCTATCGCCGCGTGGCCCGAGTGTTTGCAGCGCAAGCAGGCATGGATGTCAACGGGTGCGCGTGTTGCGGGTGATGCGCGAGCGCGGCCTGCGGGCCCGGCAGGAAGGTTATCGCGTCTCGCGCCGGATGGACTGGAACCGCGTGGGAGCGCCGCAGTCGAACCTGGTCTGGCAGTCGGACATGACCAGGTTCTGGGCTGGGCCTTCGACCGGCTGGTCTACTCTGACCAACGACGACGAAAACTAGTTCACCTTGCGCGATATGTCGAAACCCTCAACCGTCTCGGCATCTAGCTTCGCCGCACCGCCTACACCCACCCCGAAGGGAACAGCTACATCGAGCGCTTTCATCGCAGCTAGAAGAAAAGGTCTGGATCAACCAGTACCAGGGCTTCGACCACGCACGGCGATGCATCGCCCAGTGGATCCAGGAACACAATCACGACCGCGCACCGCGGA
>Ga0302325_10026400_pt1 | contig 12059 bp, 6 predicted proteins | sample Palsa_T0_2_FD_201948 | JGI IMG/M metagenome (GOLD analysis project Ga0302325, IMG submission 201948) | Peat permafrost microbial communities from Stordalen Mire near Abisko, Sweden - Palsa_T0_2 | ecosystem: Environmental > Terrestrial > Soil > Palsa > Peat permafrost | place: Sweden: Abisko...
TGGGCGACAACCTGGTTCCCGACTACATCACCGCGGTGCGTGAAGGCGGCTTCTACGGCTGGCCCTGGTGGTACATGGGCGGGCATCAGGACCCGCGACACGCCGGCAAGCATCCGGAACTGCAGAGCCGCGTCATCGTGCCCGACGTATTGCTGCAGCCGCACGATGCCTCGCTGCAGATCGCGTTCTATCGTGGCAGGACATTTCCGCAGGAATACGCCGGAGACATCTTTGCCACGCAGCACGGCTCGTGGAACAAATCGGTGCGCGCCGGCTATGAGGTGATTCGAATCCCGCGTCATCAGAGCGGCCGCGCCAGCGGGGAATACCAGGATTTCCTGACCGGCTTCGTCATGCCCGACGGCCAGGTGTGGGGGCGCCCGGTCGGCATCGCCGTCGCGCCCGACGGATCGCTGTTGGTCACCGACGACGGCTCGAATTCGATCTGGCGCGTCGACTATGTCGGTCACTAGGCCCGCTGTGCCGCGACCGGTGGTGGATCTGAATGGCCAGTTGAGCCTGCATCCGCAGTTCTCCTCGGCCGTGGTCCCGATCGGTGCCGAAGGCGTCTCGGTACTTGTGGTCGACAATTTTCTCAGTCGCCCGCAGGTGCTGGTCGACTATGCCGCAAGCTGCGTGTTCGAGGGCGTGTCCGATACCTTCTATCCCGGTGTGCGCGCGCCGATACCGGCGATCTACTGCTTCGCGCTGCGCGCTTTTCTCGGCCGCCTGATCGTCGAGGCCTTCGGCCTGGCGAGCGAGCGCATCGTCGGTGAGCTGGCGCACTTCTCCCTGGTCACGACGCCGCCGGCGGACCTGAGTGTCCCACAGCGCCTGCCCCACATCGACAACACCGATCCCGGGCAGCTGGCCGTGCTGCACTATCTGTGCGGGCCCGAGCACGGCGGCACGTCGTTCTATCGCCACCGCCGCACGCGCCTGGAATTTGTGGACCATACCCGCAGCGCGCTCTACCGCCAGGGGATCGCCGAGGACCTGGCGTCGACCGGGCCCCCGCCGCCGTGTTACATCTGCGGCGACAGCCCGTTGTTCGAACGCACGGCATCATTCGCAGCGGCCTATAACCGGCTGCTCGTCTACCGCAGCATCAACCTGCACAGTGCCGACATCGGCCCCGGCTTCCGGTTTGACCCCGATGCGCGCTCCGGACGTCTGACCGCCAATACTTTTTTCTACTATCGCTAGAACCTGAGCGCGACGTCGAGCAGGTACGATCGACCGTAGATCTGGTAACCGCCGTCGTTCGCCAGATTCTGCGGGTTGTTGTCGGTGTCGAAGCGCGCGCGCTCGTTGGTCAGGTTGCGCCCCTGCAATCGCACGCTCCAATGCTCAGCGAAGGTATATGCCACACTGGCATCGAGCGTCGTCTCAGGCTCCAGGATCTTCAGCGTGGTGCCGACCCAGGTCGGCGCCACGGTGAATGCGCTGTGGTTCTTGACCGCTACCCGCGATTCGAAGCCGGCCTTGTTGAAGAACAGATCCGCTTCCGTAGTGCTGGTCGCGAGGCCAACCATCGGAAACGGGTTGGGTTGCGGAGTCGATTCGTGAATGTTGGATTCCGCGTAGGCATGGTTGACGTAGACACCGAAATCGCTGAGCACACCAGGCAGGAAGAAGAACCGCGTCTGGAATGTGGTTTCCACGCCGGCGATCTGCCCGCCCCTGGTGTTGTTCTCCGAAGTGATGATGTACGGGAAGCCGCCGATAGTCTCGGTAGATTGGCTGGCACCGATGTAGTTCAGCACGTCCTTGTAGTAGGCCGCGATTGCCAGCAGCGACTCGTCGTGAAAGTACCATTCCCACGACAGATCGAGCTGATCGGCCTTGAACGGATTGAGCTTGGGATTACCGCCGCCGCCGGTCCTTGTGCCCGTGGTGTTGAGGCTGAACCCGGTCGCGAGCGAATCGAGCGGCGGGCGCGAGATGCCGACCGAGGCGCCAAAGCGCAGCAACTGATCGTCGGTCAGGTGTAGCACCGCATTGAGGCTCGGCAGGAAGTCCGAGTAGCTGTTGCTGATCGATATGGGCGAATAGCTGGTGCCGCCGTTGAAAGTCTGAAAACCGTCGCTTTCGGTCCCGGTATGAACCAGTCTGGCGCCGATATCCCCCGTCAGCGGCAAACCACCGAACGTGGTCTTGTAGTTGGCGACCAGATAGCCCTCGGTGGTGGACTCGTTGACCCGGGTGCGCAGCAGCGGCTCATCAGCGCCTGCCGGCTCCAGGTCATTGGGATAAACCAGCGGCTGCAGGCTGCTGAATCTGCCGTAGACCATCGGCGGCGCGGTGAAACCCGGCGCGTTGAAGCTCGACAGTCCGGCGTCTGCCAGGCTGATCACCCCGGTGCCTGCCGGGCAGGACTGTGAGCCCTGGTCACCGGGGATGGCAAACGTGGTCGATCCGGTGCCGGCGCACAGCCCCCACTGACTCTCATGGTGCGTCTTTTCGCGCTGCGAGAACCGGGTTCCGAATTTGAATGCGCTGAACAGCGAATTATCCAGGTCGTGGGAAAAATTCAGCGCCAGTGCCGCGATTTGATCCTGCGTGACCTCGGGACCTGCGCTCTGCCCGGTGCCGGTGAGGCCGCCGACCCCCTCGGTGCTGCGAAAGCCCCCAACCGACTGCAGCGACGGCAGCGCCGGATTGGAGCCGGGCGTAGACGCGTACGGCGGCTGCCCGTCGGTGACATTGAACACCAGGCTGTTCGGGTACACGTCCGACAGGTAGATGGCTTCCCAGCGGTTATCGCGCCAGGCATCCGAATAGGACAGATCCGCCGAATTGTCCCACCCGTCCAGTTTCCAATCGACGTTCAGGCCGGTGGCGAACAGCCGATGGCGCTCGTTGTAATTGGCGATCTCGCTCTCGTAGTTCGGGAACGAGTTATACAGATTGGCCGCGACCACCGAGCCGTTGACGATGTGGTAGGAGTTGCCCGGAGCGTTGTAAGTGGCGGCATTGCCGTCGGCCCAGTTGCCCAGAATGTTGTTGCCGTACCAGGCTTGAAAGTCGTTCTCGTGGATATGGTAGGTCGACCAGAGCGCATCGGCCTTGATGGTCAGAGCGTCCGCCGGGCGCCATCCGGCGCTGCCACCCACCGCGTAGCGGTCCTGCTGCACCTCCTTGACCTCGGTGACCAGGCCCCAGGTGGTGTTATCCGGCACGCCGTCGCCGTTCAGGTCACCGGTATTGCCGGCACCGGCGTTGTACGGCGTGTTCCAGCCGAAGGTGCGAAAATCGCTGTCGGCGTTCTTCTCGCGTTGTGCGCTGGCGGCGAGCGCGACCGCGAAGTCATCGGTGATGTGTTTCACGAATCCGGCGCTGCCGCGAAAGCCCCAGGGAGTGTAGTCGGGCAGATCCTTGCCCTCATCGTTGTAGGTCGGGCCGGCGCGAAAACTGTATTCCGGGCCCTTGTAATCGAGCGCCGAGATGGTACGGATGTCGACCGTGGCGGCAATGCCACCGGGCACCAGAGCGGCGTCCTGGGCCTTGTACACCTGGGCGCCGGACAGCAGTTCGGATGGAAAGATCTCCCAGCGCAGATCCTGTGAAGGCTCCGAGGAGGCAATCTCGCGGCCGTCGACCAGCCCCAGCACCAGCCGCGGGCCCAGTCCGCGCACCGACGCCTGGCTCGCATTGCCGCGATCGCGCGTGGTGTTGACGCCGGGAAGACGATTGAGCTCTTCCGCTATCGTGACATCGGGCAGCTGACCGATGTCCGCAGTGGAGATGTTGTCGCTGATCTGGTCGGTATTCTGTTTTACGCTGATGGAGTCGCGCATCGCTTGGCGCACCCCGCTGATCACTACTTCTGAAAGCGAACTCTCGCTGACCGCAGAGCTCTGCGGCTCGGTCGGCGCCTGTTGCGCAAATGCCGGCACGCCGATCGAGCCCAGTATCGCCAGTGCACTGGTGCGATACACAGGCAATCGCATACGACTAAGTCGTCTCTTCGCTTTCACGGACACCCCCACTTGTTTGAGCGAGACACTCGTTTTCTAATTGCGCATCTATGCGCAGAACCGATTAATATGATTATACGATAAATAGGATGATAGCTGTCAACAGCCAATTGGCAAGCCGGGGGCGTTCCGCGCGTCGCCCATTGCGTCGCAGCAGCAGGGGAGTCGCGGCATGTTGCGCGATCGCATCAGCAGCATAGCGATCCTGGGCGGTGGCGCGGCCGGCTGGCTGGCCGCGGCGACGCTGGCGCGTCTATTGAAACCGGACTTCTGCGCCATTCGGCTGATCGACTGTACGCCTGCGGCAGCCGAGCCCATCAGCGTCACCGCACTGCCCTCGTTTCATCGGCTGAACAAGCTGCTCGGCATCGGCGAGCAGGAGCTCATGCAGCGCAGCGGCGCGACTTTCAGGCTCGGCGTGCGGTTCATCGACTGGAGCCTGACCGGCGCTGACTATTTCCACAGCTTCGGCCCGCTGGGATCCCGGTTCGACGCACTGCCCTTTCACCACTACTGGCTGCGGTTGCAGCAATCGGGCCTGGGCGGGCAGCTCGCGGATTACTCGATCGCCACCGTCGCATGCCGACAGGGTCGATTCGCGCGCCCGCTGGCGGATCGGCAATCGGTGCTGTCGCTGTATTCCTATGGTTATCACTTCCACGCCGCAGCGCTCGCGGCTTGCCTGCGGCAGTATGCGCAGGCGCACGGCGTAGTCGGCATCGAGCGCGGCGTGAGCGAAGTGCGGCTGCATGGCGAGGACGGCTTCGTCGATGAGATACGGCTCGATGACGGCTCATCGGTGCGCGCGGACCTCTATATAGACTGCACCGGCGCCAGTGGTACCGCTCCCGCAAGCCTGCCCGGGCAGCAGGTATGGCGCAATCCACGCATCGACTGGTCGCACTGGCTGCCGTGCGATCGCGCCATCGCGCTGCCTTGTGCCGCCGGGGGCGAGCCGCCGCCGTATTCACAGGCGTCGGCCCAGAGCGCGGGCTGGCGCTGGCAGGTTCCGCTGCAGCAATGCATCGACAGCGGCTATGCCTACGCCAGCGGCTTCGTCAGCGATGACCAGGCGACGGCGACCCTGCTGAGCGCGCTACCGGCCAGGGCGTTGGCCGAACCGCGCCATCTGTGTCTGTCACCTGGCCGGCCGACGCGATTCTGGGAGCGCAACTGGCTGACGCTTTCCGGCAGCACGCTGGAACCGCTGGAGTCTACCGGCCTGCATCTGGTCCAGACCGGCATTACCCGTCTGCTGGCATTGTTTCCGGTGCGCCGCTTCAGCCCAAACGACATCGAGGAATACAACCGGCTCACGATCATGGAACATGAGCGCATCCGCGATTTCCTGATCCTGCACTATAAGGCCACCACCCGCGACGACTCGGCGCTGTGGCGCTACTGCGCTCAGATGTCGATTCCGGATACGCTGCGCGCCAAAATCGAGCTGTTTCGCTCCTGCGGCCGGGTGCCGCTGCTGGAAGAGGAACATTTCGGCGAGGAAAGCTGGCTGAGTGTGCTGTTCGGACAGGAGCTGCGCCCGACCGACTACGATCCGCTGGCCGACGTGGCCGGCATCGATGTAGTCACAGCCGCCTTCGCGCAACTGCGAGGCGCGATTTGCAATGCCGTCGCCACGCTGCCGATGCATGCACGTGTGCTCGAGCAGCAGTGCCGCACGCCGGTCGAGGGAACGCTGTGAGCGACCGCCTGCGCGGTATCGCCATCGTCGGCGGCGGCACGGCGGGCTGGATGGCTGCCGCCATCCTGGCACGCCGACTGGGGCAGCACTTCGGTCCGATACAGCTGATCGAGTCGCCGGAGATCGGCACTATCGGCGTGGGTGAGGCCACGATTCCACCGATTCGACTGTTCAATGAAGCCCTGGGCGTCGACGAGTGCGACTTCCTGCGCCAGACCCAGGGCACGATAAAACTCGGCATCGAATTCAGGAACTGGGCGCGCATCGGTCACTGCTACTTTCACCCGTTCGGGGTCCACGGCACCGGGCTCGACCAGGTCGCCCTGCATCAGGAATGGTTGCGGCTGCACCAGCTCGGCGAGCCAGGCAGCTTCGAGGATTTCTCGCTCAATAGCCTGGCGGCGCGTCGCGGTCGGGTGCTCGACTTTGGCGCCGAGCCACATGCGCTGCGCGCGGTGTACTCCTACGCCTTTCATTTCGACGCCAGTCTGTATGCGCAGTATCTGCGTGGCTACGCCCAGGCGCGCGGGGTGAGGCGCATCGAGCGCAAGGTGCTGCGGGTGGAACTGCGCGCCGAGGATGGCTTCATCCGCGCTCTGCACCTGGACGATGGCACACAGATCGAAGCGGATCTGTTCATCGACTGCTCCGGCTTTCGCGGCCTGCTCATCGAGCAGGCGCTCAACACCGGCTATGAGGACTGGACGCATTGGCTGCCGTGCGATCGGGCGGTGGCCGTGGCCTGCGACAGCGCCGCCGCCCTGACGCCCTACACCCGCTCCACCGCGCACCGCGCCGGCTGGCAGTGGCGCATCCCGCTGCAGCATCGTATCGGCAACGGCTACGTGTATTGCAGCCGCTTCATCAGCGATGATGAAGCCGCCGCCACCCTGCTGGCCAACCTCGACGGCAAGGCGCAGGCCGAGCCGCGTTTGCTGCGCTTCACCACCGGCCGGCGCAAGAAGTTCTGGAACCGCAACTGCATCGCGCTGGGACTGGCCGGCGGTTTCCTCGAACCCCTGGAGTCCACCAGCATCCACCTGATACAAAAAGGCCTGACGCATCTTCTCAATCTGTTTCCCGGTCGCAGCTGCGCGCGCGTGGTGGCGGACGAATTCAATCGACTGGCCATCGCCGAATATGAACGCATTCGCGATTTCATCATCCTGCATTACAAGGCCACCACGCGCGAAGATGCGCCGCTGTGGCAGTACTGCGCCAACATGCAGATTCCCGAAGCGCTGGACTACAAGATCCGGCAATTTCGCAACAGCGGACGCATCGTGCGCTATGGCGGTGAGCTGTTTGCGGCCTCCAACTGGCTCGCCGTGCTCATGGGTCAGCAGCTATGGCCGGAGCACTACGATCCACTGATGGATCAGCGCGATGTCGCAGCAGTACAAGCCAATCTGCGCGGCGTGCTGCGCACCATTCGTCAGGCGGTGGACGCCGCGCCGCGCCACGAGGATTACCTCGCGAGCCATTGTCGATGACTGACAATCGCATTCGCAGCATCGCGATCGTTGGCGGTGGCACCGCCGGATGGATGGCTGCCGCGATGCTGGCGCAGGTGCTCAGGAATGGCTACAGCAGCATCAGCCTGATCGAATCCCCGGAGATCGGCACCATCGGCGTCGGCGAGGCGACCATTCCGACGATCAGGACTTTCAACACGCTGCTGGGCATCGACGAGGACGACATCATCCGCAGTACCCAGGCCACATTCAAACTCGGCATCGAGTTTCGCGACTGGAGCCGGCTGGGCCATCGTTACTTTCATCCGTTCGGCAGATACGGCACGCCGATCGCACAGGTGGCCCTGCACCAGCACTGGCTGCGGCTGCGCGCCGCGGGTATCGAGCAACCGCTGCTCGACTATTCGCTCTCGGGTACGGCAGCGAATCTGGGCAGATTCAGCCGTCCCGCCCAGGATCCGCGCCTGATCCTCTCGAGCCTCGCCTACGCGCTGCATTTCGACGCCAGTCTGTATGCGCAGTATCTGCGTGGCTACGCCCAGGCGCGCGGGGTGAGGCGCATCGAGCGCAAGGTGCTGCGGGTGGAACTGCGCGCCGAGGATGGCTTCATCCGCGCTCTGCACCTGGACGATGGCACACAGATCGAAGCGGATCTGTTCATCGACTGCTCCGGCTTTCGCGGCCTGCTCATCGAGCAGGCGCTCAACACCGGCTATGAGGACTGGACGCATTGGCTGCCGTGCGATCGGGCGGTGGCCGTGGCCTGCGACAGCGCCGCCGCCCTGACGCCCTACACCCGCTCCACCGCGCACCGCGCCGGCTGGCAGTGGCGCATCCCGCTGCAGCATCGTATCGGCAACGGCTACGTGTATTGCAGCCGCTTCATCAGCGATGATGAAGCCGCCGCCACCCTGCTGGCCAACCTCGACGGCAAGGCGCAGGCCGAGCCGCGTTTGCTGCGCTTCACCACCGGCCGGCGCAAGAAGTTCTGGAACCGCAACTGCATCGCGCTGGGACTGGCCGGCGGTTTCCTCGAACCCCTGGAGTCCACCAGCATCCACCTGATACAAAGCGGCCTCGCGCAGCTGGCGGCGATCTTCCCCGACCGCTCGTTTGACCCGAGCGATGCTGCGGAATACAACCGCGTTACCATCGAGGAGTTCGACCGCGTTCGCGACTTCATTATCCTGCACTACAAGGCCACCACGCGCGAGGATGCGCCGCTGTGGCAGTATTGTCGCAACATGGATATTCCCGAAGAGCTCGGGTACCGCAGCAACCTGTTTCGCAGCAGCGGCCGCGTCGCCGTCCACGACCGGGAACTGTTCGTGGAGTCGAACTGGTTGTCGATATTCATCGGCCAGGGCATCTGGCCGCAACGCTACGATCCGCTGGCCGATTTACTGCCGCTCGACTCCATCAACTCTCACCTGACGCAAATGAGGAATCTCATTCGCCAGACCGCCGAGGCGATGCCGAGCCATGCCGGCTTCATCGACGCCCATTGCCGCGCCGGCAGCGGCCGTCTCGGGTAACGGATGCCGAACGTCGCCATCGTCACCGGAGCGGGTAGCGGCATTGGGCGCGCCGTGGCGCTGGCGCTGCTCGGCGCCGGCTATGCGGTCGCGCTCACCGGGCGACGCACCGCAGCGCTGGCGCAGACCATCGCCCAGGCGCCCCCGGGCACGACCGCGCTCGCCGTGGCGGCCGATATCAGCGATGAACGCTCGGTAGAGCAGCTGTTTCGCGCCGTCACCGAACGCTTCGGCCGCGTGGACCTGCTGTTCAACAACGCTGGCGTCGGCGCCCCGAACGTTGCGTTCGAAGATCTGAGCCTGGCGCAATGGAACGATGTCATCGCGGTGAACCTGACCGGCGCGTTTCTGTGCGCCCGCGCCGCCGTCCGGATCATGAAGCAGCAACAGCCGCAGGGCGGCCGCATCATCAACAACGGCTCCATTTCCGCGCACGTACCGCGGCCGCTGTCGGCACCGTACACCGCCAGCAAGCACGCCGTCACCGGGCTGACCAGGTCCTTGTCGCTCGACGGGCGCGCCTTTCACATCGCCTGCGGCCAGATCGATATCGGCAACGCCGCCACCACGATGACAACACGGATGAGTCAGGGCGCATTGCAGGCCGACGGCTCACTGGCCGCCGAGCCGACCATCGATGTGCGTCATGTCGCTGACGCCGTACTGCACATGGCCAACCTGCCGCTCGACGCCAACGTGCAGTTCATGACCATCATGGCGACGCAGATGCCCTTCATCGGCCGCGGCTAGCCACGCTGCGGCCGAGCGCCGCCGGTCTTGGGCCGCGGCTGTTTCATTATATATGATTAATGTTATATTAACGCTCGCGCCTGCGCGTCCCTGCTTACTACGGTTTGATTCGGCTATGCGATTAGTCATCGTCGTCGCCTGGATAGTGTCGGCCCTGGCGCTTTGCGCAGCGCCGCTCGCCGCCCGCGAGCCCGCGAGCGAAGCCGCGCTGCGCCCGGTATACCTCGACCACGCCGGGGTGGTGCGCTGGAGCGATTCGCACCAGGAGGTCGCGCTGTACGGCGCCAACTACTGCCTCATGTCCGGCTCGGACTACCGCATGGCGGGGCTGGTGTCGGCCGATCGCAAGGCCATGATCGATGAGGACATGGCGCAGTTCGCGCGCATGGGCTGGACCGCGCTGCGACTGTGCTCCTGGGGCGACTGGGAGAACGCCGATCAGCAGGGCAACCTGATCGTCAACGAGCATGTGGATCTGCTGGATTACCTGATCGCCCGGGCGCGTGAGCGCGGCATCTACATCCTGCTGACGCCGATTCACACCTACAACCCCGCGTTCGCCGACCAGGTCAACGGCCCGACCACCAATATCGGTTTCTCGCGCTACTTCGAGCGGCCGCAGATGGGAACCAACCAGGCATCGATCGCCGCGCAGGCCAACTACATCGGGCAATTGCTGAATCACGTCAATCGCTACACCGGGGTGGCGATCAAGGATGAGCCTGCGATTTTATTCGTCGAGATGATCAACGAGCCGGTGCATCATCCCGAAGATCTCGCGGCTTCCGTCAACTACATCAATACGCTGGTGCACGCGGTACGCGCCAGCGGCAGCAAACAGATCACGTTTTTCAACGTCTCCCAGGATTTCGCCATCGCCCCCGCCATCCGGCAATCCCGGGTCGATGGCGTGAGTTTCGGCTGGTACCCCACCGGCCTGGTCGCGGGGCACACGCTGCAGGGAAACTTCCTGCAGGCCGTCGACGCCTACCCGGACATGCTGCGCCCCGAGTTGAACGGCAAGCCGCGCATCGTGTACGAATTCGATCAGGCCGACCTGCTCTCCGGCTACCTGTACCCGGCCATGGCCCGCACCTTCCGCTCGGTCGGTGCTCAATTCGCAACCATGTTCGCCTATGACATGTTGCAGACTGCGCCGTTTAATCTGGGCTGGCAGACGCATTTCCTCAATCTGGTACACACGCCGAGGAAAGCCGTTAGTGCCGTCATCGCCGCGGAGGCGATGCGGCGGCTGCCGAGAATGCAGTCCTACGGCCGCTATCCCGACAACCTCGCGTTCGGCGATTTCCGCGTCAGCTATCAGGATGACCTGAGCGAGCTCAATGCCGATGACGCGTTCATGAATGCCGGTACGACGCCGGACCGGCCGCGCAATCCGGCAGCGCTGCGCCGCATCGTCGGCTTTGGCACCTCCGGCGTGGTCGAGTACGAAGGCAGCGGCGCCTATTTCCTCGACCAGGTGCGCACTGGCATATGGCGTCTGGAGGTCTACCCGGATGAGATCCTGGTACGAGATCCGTTCGAACAGCCGCAGCCCGACAAGATCGTCTCGCGGCTGTTGTATCGCGCATGGCCCATGGGGCTGCAGTTGCCGGACCTGGGCCCTGAATTCCTCGCTACTCCGGTCAACGTCCCCGCGAACGGCGCGGCCACCGCGCGCCGCGCCGTGGGTGGCGCCTTTACCGTCGAGCCGGGCGTCTGGGTTCTCAGCAAGAGCACCGCGCTCGATCGCACTACCCTGCCCGCACGCATCGCCCGCGTCGGCTTCGATGAATTCCATGTCAACCCGCCGGTCTCGTATCCGGATTTGATTCAGTCGCTGGCACCACGAGAATATCCGGCCGGCTCGCCAATCGAGATTCGCGCCCGGGTTTCGAACAACGAGCTGCCTGACGAGGTCAGACTGTGGATGCGCCCGGCAGGCATGGCCTCGTTCGGTAAGCCGATCGCGATGCATCGCTTGCGCGGCAATGACTATGGGGTGGTACTGCCTGGGGACGCAGTATCGCCCGGTCTATACGAGTACCTGGTGAGCGAGAGCCGCGGTGAGCGCATGACGACCTTTCCCGGCGGCGTCCCCCAGCAACCCGGCGCCTGGCCATTTCGTACCGACCACGTTTGGTCGTTCCGCGTCACCCCATCGGGCACGCCGATGCGACTGCTCGATCCCGGTCAAGACTATTCGCGCCTGTCGTTTGTGCGCGTAGGTGAACAATATCGCACCCCATTTTTCCAGATCGTCCCCGGCCAGAGTGACGATGAATCTGCGCTCAGTCTGGCGCTGCCCGATCTGGGCAAGGACACGCCGGCGCGCTACGCCGCGGTGCTTTACGTCGGCGACGCGATTGCAGCGCGGCGCATGGAAGCCGCGCGCGCGCAGTCGCTCGATGTGACACTGCGAGCCGTAGGCGGCGTGCGCAAGACCATCGCGGTGACGCTGATCGAGCAGGATGGATCGGCCTGGAGCGTGCCGATCGTCGCCGGCGGCTCCTGGTCGACCATCACCGTGCCGCTGGCACAACTGTACATCTCGCGCAGCATCCACATTCCCAGCCCCTTTCCCGGTCTTTGGGACTACTGGCGCGACAGTCCGGCA
>Ga0302325_10026401_pt1 | contig 12059 bp, 13 predicted proteins | sample Palsa_T0_2_FD_201948 | JGI IMG/M metagenome (GOLD analysis project Ga0302325, IMG submission 201948) | Peat permafrost microbial communities from Stordalen Mire near Abisko, Sweden - Palsa_T0_2 | ecosystem: Environmental > Terrestrial > Soil > Palsa > Peat permafrost | place: Sweden: Abisko...
GCCTGGCCACCACGGCGGCCGAGCGCGCGCTCGGGCAGCCAGGGCAGCTGCCAGGCGGCCATGTACCACGAGCGGGCTGCCTGGTTACTGGAGATCAAGGCCTGAGCGAACGCCTGCGGGTGCGGCACGGACAACGCGGCCAGCGAGGTCACCCGCCCCCGATGGCGGCCCGCCACGTACCAGGCCAGGGCGGCGCCCCAGTCGTGCCCGGCCAGGTAGAACCGTTTCGCTCCGGCCGCGTCGGCCAGGGCGAGCACGTCCGCCGCCAGCTGGGAGTTCCGGTACGCGGACCGGGCGGCCGGGCGGGCCCCCGGGGAGTAACCGCGCAGGTCGGGCGCCAGGACCCGGTAGCCGCACCCGGCGAGCGCGGACGTCACCCGGTCCCAGCAACGGCGGTCCTGCGGGAAGCCGTGCAAGAGGATGGCGACGCCCTTCGGCCCGTCCCGGCCGGCCGCAGCGGTGTCGGTGACCTCGAAGCTGAACGCCGCGTTGGTAAAGCGATCCATGCCACCATCTTGTCCTCGGCCGTGGGCGCGTAGGCCAGCTTCGGCTAGCCTGGCCGCCCGGATAATCTTCATTCTCGGGAGGTGGCGCATGCGGATCGGTGTGGTGTTCCCGCAGACCGAACTAGGCGGCGACGTCGGCGCGGTACGCGCCTACGCGCAGGGAGCCGAGGAACTCGGCTTTACCCACGTGCTGGCCTACGACCACGTGGCGGGCGCGGACCCGGCGGTGCATGCTGGCTGGGACGGCCCCTATGACGTGCACACCACGTTTCACGAGCCGATGGTCCTGTACGGCTACCTGGCCGCGGTGACCTCCATGGAACTGGTCACCGGGGTCATCATCCTGCCGCAGCGGCAGACCGTGCTGGCCGCAAAACAGGCGGCTGAGGTGGACCTGCTCACCGGCGGGAAGTTCCGGCTGGGCATCGGCATCGGCTGGAACCGCGTCGAGTACGAGGCTCTCGGCCAGGACTTCAGCACGCGCGGCAAGCGGTTGGAGGAGCAGATCACGCTGCTGCGCCGGCTGTGGACCGAGCAGACCGTGACGTTCACCGGGACCTTCGACCGGATCACCGGGGCGGGCCTGGCACCGATGCCGGTACAGCGGCCGATCCCGGTGTGGGTCGGCGGTCAGTCGCCGCCCGCCTACCGCCGCGCCGGGCGGCTTGCTGACGGCTGGTTCCCGCAGGTGGCTCCAGGCCCGCAGCTCGATGAGGCCCGCCGGATCGTGACGGAGGCGGCCGCGGAGGCCGGACGCGACCCGGCCGGCCTCGGCATGGAAGGGCGTGTCCGCTGGCAGCCGGACCAGGACAAGGTGGCGGGGGCGATACGGAAATGGCAGGATGCGGACGCCACGCACCTGTCGGTTAGCACCATGGGGGCCGGCCTGAAGACCGTCGATGACCACCTGGCCGCCCTGGCCGCGGCGGCCGAGGCAGCCAAGACGGTCACCGGCTGATGGCACTAGGTGGCTCCCGCGGCCAACCGGGTAGCGGCTGACCGGTCTCACGTAGAGCTTTGCTATGGCTTCCTTCTTCACGAGCCATAGCAGTCATGCCGCGACGCGCTCCTCGCGGACTACGCACCGGATGGCGGAATCCGGCCGCGCTGGTCGTCGCGCAGCGCCCAGGACAGGACGGCGTCGCGGACGGGGCCGGGCAGGAGCAGAAGTTGCGGTTCGGCTTCGGTCCAGCCCGGTTCCTTGGTGCGCTTAGCTTGTTCGACATGGGCATGGTCGAGCGGATTGTCAGGGTCAAGGCCTTCGCCACCGGCTCCGCGGACGCTGACCCAGAACAGGTAGTCCTCGCCGTTCTCCTTGAGCCTGAAGACGATCTCGATGGCCATGCGTTCCCGGTCGAGGGTGGCGACGCATTCGTCGATGCGGTCGTTGAGCATGGCCATCCACCGGTCGGCTTCGGCCGACGCTCCGGGGAGGACCTTGCCGCGCGATAGCTCCACGACCAGGCCGGGCGGGATGCTCGGTGTGCGTGTTTCCGTCATGGGAGCTGATCGTAGCTTCGGACGCGCAGCGCGCTTGTCAGCGATATGTCAGGGGCGTCAGCCAGATCTTGGTGAGCTGTCAGGACGCCGCGGCACGCTAGCGGCATGACTTACTCAATCATCGCTGAAGGGCTAGTCAAGCGGTACGGCGAGACCGTGGCGCTCGACGGCATCGATCTAGCTGTGCGCACCGGCTCAGTGTTCGGGCTGCTGGGGCCGAACGGCGCGGGGAAGACGACCGCGGTACGGATACTCGCCACCCTCATACGGCCCGACGGCGGGCACGCAACCGTCTGCGGGCACGACGTGGTGAGCCAGGCTCATCAGGTCCGGCAGCTCACCGGGCTGACCGGGCAGTACGCGTCGGTGGACGAGACGCTCACCGGCACCGAGAACCTGATGCTCATCGGGCGGCTGACCGGGCAGTCGCGGACCGCGGCCAAAGGCCGGGCGCGCGAGCTGCTGGCCGCCTTCCGGCTCAGCGACGCCGCCGACCGGGCGGTGAAGACGTACTCGGGCGGCATGCGCAGGCGGCTGGACCTGGCGGCCAGCCTGGTCACCAGCCCGCGGGTGCTGTACCTGGACGAGCCGACGACCGGGCTTGACCCGCTGAGCCGCAACGAGATGTGGGAGGTGGTCCGCGGGCTCAGCGCGACGGGGGTCACGGTCCTGCTGACGACGCAGTACCTGGAAGAAGCCGATCAGCTCGCCGAGGACATCGCGGTCGTCGACCACGGGGCGGTGATCGCGACCGGGACGCCTGACGAGCTCAAGGCCAGGACCGGCGCGCAGACGCTGAGCGTCCGCCCGGCCAGCCCAGCCGACGTGCCAGCCGTGACGGCCATCGTGGCCGGGTTCTCCCCGGCCGAGCCGGAGGTCCGCAATACGACGGTCACGGTGCCGGTCAGCCAGGAGGACGTGCTGCCGAGCGTGATGCGCCGCTTCGAGAACGCCGGGATCCGGGTCGCGGAGCTCAACCTGCGCGGATCCACCCTCGACGAGGTGTTCCTGTCCCTGACGGGGCGCCGCACCGAAACCGAAGCCCAGGCCGAAGTCCTGGAAGGGAGCGCGGCATGACCACCACGACGATGAATAATACGGTTCCGGATAATTCGCAGGCGGGAGCGCTGAGCGCGCTCAAGCCGCTGGGGCCGCTCGGGGCGCTGTCGCCGCGGGTCGGGCCGCTGCAAGGGCTGCGGCAGACGTTCTCGCTGGCCTGGCGGACCCTGGTGCAGATCAAGCACAACCCGGCCGAGCTGATCGACTTCAGCATCCAGCCGGTGATGTTCCTTCTCCTGTTCACCTACGTGTTCGGCGGCGCTATCGGGGGCTCGCCGCACGCGTACCTGATGTTCGCGCTGCCGGGCATCATCGTGCAGAACTCGCTGTTCACCACGCTGAACACCGCGACCGGGCTGTCCACTGACCTGGAGAAGGGGTTCTTCGACCGGCTGCGATCGCTGCCGATTGCCAGGTTCGCGCCGTTGTCCGGCCGGATCCTGGCCGATATCGCCAAGCAGGCCTGGGCGGTGATCATGCTGGTGGGGATCGGGTACATCCTGGGCTTCCGCATCGGCACCGGGCCGCTCGGCCTGCTCGCCGCGTTCGGCCTGGTGCTGGTCTGCACCCTGGCGCTGTCCTGGGCCCTGGTGCTGGTCGCGATGCTGGCCGCCAATCCGGAGAAGGTGCAGATCTTCGGTTTCGTGGTGCTGTTCCCGATCACGTTCACCAGCGACGCGTTCGTCCGCACCGCGTCGATGCCGGGCTGGCTGCAGGCCTGGTCCAAGGCCAACCCGGTCTCGCTGATCGCTGACGCGATGCGCGGGCTGATGGTCTCCGGGCCGGTGACGCGGCCCGCGGTAGAAGCCCTGCTCTACGCGGCCGGGTTCACCCTGGTGTTCGCGCCGCTAGCGGTGCGGGCCTTCAAGCGCCGGGTGTGATCGCGGGATAAGCGCGGCCAGGGTGCCCATCGTGGCACCCTGGCCGCGCTGGCATTTCCAGATGGAGCCCTGGTGGCCACGGCACTGCGTGGCGGCACAGCGCGGCGGGTGAGCTCAGGCGGATTTGCGGCTGACGCCGAGGTCGAGCTGGATGGCCAGGTCGGCGTGGCCGATGGCCTGGCGAGCATGCGCCAGCGCTTCGGTTTCGATGCGCTGGTGCAAGGCGTGCAGGTCAGCTGACTGGCTGGCGGTGACGGCCACGACGATCGCCGGAGCACGGGCGTCGCCGACGATCCGGCTCCGGGCGGAATCGACGCCGTGATAGGTCCCGATCTCCCTGGTGAGAGCGCCGGTCAGGGCGGCCGGCTGCAAGATGGTGGTGCCCTCGTGCGTCTTGATGGGGATGGGGATGTCGCCCGTCCGGTCGGTGGAGATCAGCAGGGCGACGACCCAGCGCAGCGCGGCGAGCATGATCAGCAGGCAGACGCCGGCCGCGACGGGCCAGACCCAGGTTCCGTGCTGGCCCAGGTAGGCGCTGAGGCGGTTGGCGAACAGGGTGCGCCGGGAGAAGCCGTTACCGAAGGCGCCCACCGAGGTGATCATGCCGGCCACCCCGGCGAGCAGGACCAGCAGGCCGAACACGGCGAGGGCGACGCGGTTGGTGCGGTCGGCGTGCATCAGCGGCTCCGTGAGTAGACGCGCACTTTGAGGCGTGGCGGGTGATGCAAGTTCAGGCTGTCCAGCCGGTCGCTCAGTGCCTGCGTGACGGGCTGTTGGAGGGCCTCGGCGGCAGGCCGCCCGCGGGCGGCCGAAGTCGCCGCGATGCGGGCCCGCCGGCGGCGGACGACGACCGCCGCGCTGGAGATTCCGTCCACGTCGGTCGCCGCCGCCCGCAGTGCCCCGGCGAGGCCGCCGCGGGTCACGGCCGCGTCGGTGGCGTCATGGCTGGAACGCAGCGACAGCCGGGTGACCCGGCGGGGCTTGAGCTCCAGGGCGAGGATTCCCGCGCCGATCACGATCAGGATGGCTGACCAGACCTCGACGACCTGCGCATCCCAGTGAGTCCTTGCGGCCCAGCGGTACCAGGTGGTCCAGTGCAGCAGCAGCGGGCCGGAATTCAGGTGGACGGCGACGACTTCGATGATGACGATGATGCTCGCCACGGCCAGAGCCGCGGCGAGGACGAAGGCGAGCGGTCGGTTTAGCAGGCGCATTCGCTGTTCCTCTTTACCGGACTCGTGGCGGCGGCGTGATGTCGGTGGCCAGGTCGGAGACGACGATGTGGACTTCGTCGACGTCGAGCCCGGTCAGCTCCCTGACCCGCTCGCGGACGTGCCTGCGTACCCGCGCGGTTACCTCGGGAACGGAAGCGGGCCAGCGGACACTGATTTCCAGGTTCACGTACGCCTTCGAGCCGTCAACGTCGACGGATGTTTTCGGCAGCGCGTCCAGGTCGGTGCCGCGCAGGCCCAGATGGCCTGCACCAGGAACCGCGCGGCCGAGCATGCGTGCTGCCGCGGCTCCAGCGTCGGGGTTCTCCGCGGCGGACCGTGCGGCGATCTTGGAGACTACTGCGTCAGCGATGCTGATGGTCCCCAGCTCGTTACGGCCGGCCCGGACGGCTATCTCAGCGCCGGGTTCGGCGCTCATCTGCGGTTGCGGCTGCGCGACAGCCATCCCTGCACGTCCAGTTCACCGTCGAGCACCTTGGCGATGCCATAGCCAATCGCGCCGAGCAGCGCCACGATCAGCATGTCGCCGAAATTCCCGAACACCAGGGCCAGGCCGAGGATCAGGCCGGTCACGGTGGCAAGCGCGGTACGGTTCATCACTCACTTCCAGACTGGGGTGGATCGTCGATGTCGCCGATCACCACGTCGACGGGACGGTTCCCGGTGAGGGGAACCAGCGCGGTGCTGAGCAGGGCGGCCAGCGCAGGCGCCGGGACCGCCCACTGGGCACGGACCTGCACCCGCACCCGGCCGTCCCTGACCACGACGCCCGCAACCTTGCGGCCGGGCAGATAGGAGACGGCCTCACTGAACCGGCCGCCGTCAAGGCCGGACACGCCCGCGCATCCCCTGACGAGCGTGGCCACGGCGACCACATCGACACCGTCTATGACGGCTGTCTCGTCTACGACGGCAGGTCCGGTAGGACTGGGCTTCGGCCGCGCCGTCATGCCACGCGGGAGGGGGCGTCCGGGCTGTCGGCGGCGGTAGGCAGGTACACGTCGTCGACGGCGATATTGACTTCGACGACGCGCAGGCCGGTCATCCGCTCCACCGCCTGCTTGACGTTGCGCTGGATGCTGCGGCCCAGTTCGGCGATGCCGACGCCGTACTCGACCACGATGTCCAGGTCGATCGCGGCTTCTGTCTCGCCGACCTCGACGCCGACGCCCTGGGAGAAGTTGGGCCCCGAGCTGCCGGGGATGCGCTCGCGGATCGAACCGAAGGCACGGGTGCCACCGGTGCCCATCGCATGCACGCCGGCGATCTCGCGGCATGCCTTCCCTGCGATCTTCTGCACGACGCCCTCGGCGACGGAGATCTGTCCCTCGTCGGTGGCCAGCCGGTCCCTGGTAGACGGGCTGGCATTGGTGCTCGTGGTGACCGGGATCTGCTCGCTCGTACCGGACCCTGGCTGGCTCATATGGAACGCTCCCTTGCAATGGCGATTCTGGCCTGAAGATGTGTGACGAGGCCCGTCCGGGGCAGTGGGCCCCTCGCGGGTCGTCTGTAAGTTAGACACCGCGCCGAGAAGATCGTCGCAATCTTTCTCATTTCTTTCCGCGGCAGGCCCGGGGCGGCAATCGCAGGACGAGGGACACCAGGACGCAATGAAGGCAGGACCCGAGGTCGGGGACAACTACCTGGTGGCCCGCGCCCGGGAAGGGTATCTCGACGCCTACGAGATGCTGGTTCAGCGGCACTCCGCGATGGCCTACCGCGTGGCGCTGCGGCTCTGCGGCAACCACCACGACGCGCAGGACATCGCTCAGGAAGCCCTGATCGCCGCGTGGGAGAACCTGGACCGGTTCAAGGCCGAATCCTCGTTCTCGACCTGGCTCTACCAGATCGTCACCAGGCGGGCCCTGAACAAGGTCACCCGTGGCCGGCGCCGCGATCTCACGGATCTGCTCGACGATGCCGTCGATCCCGGTACCGAACCAGCGGTGCAGGCCGAGCGCAACCTGGCCGTCGACGCGGTCACCGACGCGCTGGCCGCGCTGCCGTTCCCCCAGCGCACCGTGGTGGTCCTGCATCACTTCGAGGGCCTGTCCTACGCTGAGGTCGGGGAAGTGACGCACAGTAGTGTTCCGGCTGTCCGTAGCCATTTGTTCCGGGCCAGGCGCACACTGGGGAAGCAACTGGAGGAATGGAGGTGACCGCGTAATGAACGAGCCGACCGCCGACGGGCAGGCCGCCGCGCACCTGCTGAGCGCGGTCACATTGCCATGCGGAGCTGAGATCGATCCGCTGCTGGAACAGGTCGCCGATGGCCACGCGGCAGAGCTGGACGCTCACCAGCGGGAATGCGTGCACTGCCAGGCGGCCATCGCCGAGTTCACCGCCTTGTGGGCGCCGGTGACCGAGACAGCGGCCACCTCAGTGCCAGCTCCTCCCGGCCTGACCGCAGCAGTCATGAGCCAGATCCGGGTCATGATCCGCGACGTCTGGTACACCCTGCAGACCACCGAACTCGGTGCCATCCGGATCGCGGCCCGGATCGTCGCAGCCCTCGCCCGCGACAGCGCCCGGCTGGTCCCCGGCGTCCGCGTCGCGCTCGGCCGCAGCAGCCACGGCAAAATGGCCGCCCTCGCCGAAGAAGCTACGTTCAGGCACCGTCATCCGCACGCCGCCGTGGGCGTCCTGGGGCGGACCGCCATCGTCGACCTCGCCGTGGCGGTCAGCTACGGAGATCCCGTGCGCGAAGTAGCCCGGGATATCCAGCGGCACGTCATCAGGACCCTGCGCGAGGATGTCGGCCTGAAAACCGTCGTCGTCAACGTCACCGTCGACGACGTCATCATCGATGAGGAGCCGTGAGCCGGCGCGCTCAGCGGACCCGGGGTGATTTTCTGCCGCGGTGACGACGCCGCCCGGCCGCGCACACCAGCCGGGCCAGCCACTTCTCGCGCTTGATGACCACGACCGTAGCCGCCGGCGTCCATGGCGCCTGCTCAGCGTCGAAGGCGCGCATGCCCGCGATGAACGTTTCCGGATCTCCACCCAGGTCAGGGTGATGCTCCCGGACGAACTGCCGGCGGCGGCGGTCGATATCGCTCAACGTTCAAGCGCCGGGTGTGAGAGCGGGACGAGCGCGGCCAGGGTGTCCGTCGTGGCGCTCTGGCCGCGCTGGTATGCCGCCTCGAAGCCCGCGTCACCCAGCTCGGCACGGGCGGCCGACGCCACCCTCTCCTCGTCCCTGACCGTGCGGTCAACGGTGCCGCGGATCGCCGCGCTGGCCCCGAGCAACTCCGCGGCGCGGCCCGGGTCGCCTTCGCGCAGCGCGAGATCGGCGAGGCCGGTGAGGGTCTGCCCGATTATCGGCGCGTCGGCCGAGGACATCGCGGCCTCCAGGGCCTGGACGTGCCAGCCGCGGGCCGCCTCCAGCTCGCCAGCGGCGACGGCCAGGTAGCCAAGTGAGGTCGCGGACAGAGCGCGGAGCTGCAGTACGACTTCCGGCGGACCGCCCAGCTCGGCCGCCCGGGTCAGCTCCGCGCGGGCGACCTCCAGGTCGCCGTCGAGCCGGGCCAGGTCGCCGGCCGTGTAGGCGGCCAGGGCCGTGACTTCGGGCAGCTTGAGCCGTCCGGCGTCGCGCTGGGCCCGGGCGAGCTCGGCGTAGGCCGCATCGCGCTGGCCAAGCAGCCAGATCTCCCGGGCCAGGAAGAGCCGGAAGTGGATCTCGTCTTCAGCCGAGCCGATCTCGGCGCACAGTCCGATGGCCCGCCGGTAGTGGTCAGCCGCGGCAGCGTGCTCACCGCGCCACCCTTCCAGCATGGCCAGGCCAGACAGGGCGATCGCCAGCCCCCACCGCTCCCCCAGCCCGCTGAAGATGCCGGTCGCGGCGAGGAAGTCCTCCTCCGCCGCGACGTGCTGCCGGCCGAAGTTCACCGCCACGTGCCCGCGCATGACCAGGGCGGTGGCCCTGACCCACGGCTCGGGATCGGCCACCGCATCGTCGAAAACGGCCGGCCGCTGCGCGCCATGATCGTGAAACGTCCCGAACAGCGCGCTGAGCGGGCCGACCAGCCGCAGCACGTGGTCCTTCGGGTCCGGTATCGTCGCGGTGAGCTCGTTGGCGAGCCGGAACCAGTCCTGAGCCAGGCCGCTGACCGGCGTATCGATGGAAAGCAGCGCGCCCATCGCGTAGACGGTGGCGAGCGATTCGGCGTCCGGTTCCGCGCCCGGGCCGCGCGGCAGGTCGACGGCGCCGGCGATCAGCTCGGCGCCCTCGACCTTCATGCTGCGCAGCCACCAGTACCAGCTGAGCGCGCCGGCCAGCCGGACGGCGGCCCGCCCCTCGCCGGCCGCGATCATGCCTCGGATCGCGGCGTGCAGGTTGTCCTGGTCATCAGAGAGCTTGCCGAGCCAGACGAGCTGTTCGGCGCCGAGCAGGTAGTCGTCGCCGATCTCGGCCAGCCGGGTGAAGTACCCAGCGTGCGCCCGGCGGAGCTCGTCCCGCTCCCCCGCCTCGGCCAGCCTTTCCTGACCGTAGGCCCGGATGATCTCCAGCATCCGGTAGCGCGCCCCGTCGGACCCGTACCTGACCGTGAGCAGCGACTTGTCGGTCAGCGCGGTGACCAGGTCGAGCACCTGATCCGAGCCGATGCCGTGGCCTGCGCACACCTGCACGACGGCTTCCAGCGTGGCGCCGCCGGTGAAGACGGAGAATCGGCGCCAGAGCACGCGTTCGGGTTCATCGAGCAGGTCCCAGCTCCAGTCGACGACGGCGCGCAGCGTCTGGTGCCGCGGCATCGCGGTCCGGCTGCCGCCGGTGAGCAGCTGGAACCGGTCATCGAGGCGGGCCGCCAGCTGCTCCGGGGTCATCGTGCGCAGCCGGGCCGCAGCCAGCTCGATGGCCAGCGGCATGCCGTCAAGCGCGCGGCAGATCCGGGCCACGGCGGGCGCGTTGGCCTCGGTCACACTGAACTCGGGGAAGACGGCGCGGGCTCGCTGGGTCAGCAGGCGGACCGAGGCGTAGTCGTCGATACCGGGCGGCGACTGGGTGGGCCCGGGGGCAGGCACGGCGGCCCGTTCGGGGAAATCAGACGATACGGCGAGGGCCGGCGGGAGCGTCAGCGGGCCTACGGTGCACAGTGCCTCCCCCGTGATGGCGAGCGGCTCCCGGCTGGTGGCCAGGATGCGGACCTGCGGGCAGGCGGCGAGGACGCGATCGGCCAGCGCGGCTGCGGCCGCCACCAGGTGCTCACAGTTGTCCAGGACCAGCAGGGTCCGCTGCCCGGCCAGGGCGGTCAGCAGCCGGCCGAGGGCGTCGGCCTGCTCATCCGGCGCCCCGGCCTGACCGTGCGGCAGCCGCGCGGTCAGCGGCTTGCCACCGTAGAGCAGCCCCTGCTCCCGCAGGCCGAGCACGCTCAGGACGGTGGACACGAGGTCGGCGGGGTCGGTGACCGGGGCCAGCTCGACCAGCCACACCCCGTCGGGCATCGCGCTGAGCTCGGCGCGGGCAGCCTCGGCGGCCAGCCGGGTCTTGCCCGCCCCGCCGGGGCCGACGAGGGTGACCAGGCGGTTGGTGCGCAGGAGCTCGGCGACCTGGGCGAGCTCGCCGTCCCGGCCGACGAAGCTGGTGAGCTCGGCGCGCAGGTTGGTGTGGACGGTGCCGGCCTCGGGAGCGGGGGTGGCGGCCCGCGGGGGGCCGGCGGCGCTCGGGGCTTCGGCGGCGGGCGGCAGGACGGCGGGCGGGTCGTCGGCACGAAGGACGGCGGGCGGGTCGTCGGCACGCAGGATGGCCAGGTGCAGCGCGGCCAGCTCGGCCGAGGGGTCGATGCCGAGCTGGCCGACGAGGCGTTCCTTGGTCTGCTCGTAGACCTCGAGGGCGGCACCCCGCCGCCCGCAGGCCTGCAGCGCGCGCATCAGCCGGGCGGCCAGCGGCTCGCGCATCGGATACGCGACCACCAGGCCCTCGAGCTCGGCGACGAGGGGGGCGGTGACCCCGGTGCGCAGGTCGGCGTCGATGCGGTTCTCGGTGGCGAGCAGCCGGAGCTCCTCCAGCCGGGCGATGACGGCCTGGCCGAAGTCGCTGTCGGCCACGTCCATCAGGGCCGGGCCGCGCCATAGCGCGAGCGCCTCCCGCAGGGTCGCGGCGGCGGCGGCCGGGTCGTCGCGCAGCTGCGCCCGGCCCTGGGCGGCGAGCTCCTCGAACCGGACGATGTCGGTCGAGCGCGGGTCGAGTTTCAGCTGGTAGCCGGCCGGCCGGGATTCGATGACCGCCCCGGGCAGCGCCCGGCGCAGCCGGGACACCAGGGCCTGCAGCGCGTTCGCGGCCCCGGCCGGCGCCTGGTCGGCCCACAGCCCGTCGATCAGCTGGCTGACCGGCACCAGCTGGCCGGGGCGCAGCGCCAGCATGATCAGCAGTGCGCGCAGCCGGGAGCCACCGACGTCGAGCACGCTCCCCGAGCCGTCATCGGTGCGGACCTCCAGCGGCCCGAGCATCGCGACCTGCACAGCCTTATTGTGCCCGACCCGGCCGCATCGGCCCCCACGGCGCGTTTGCGGGAAGATGGCGGGTATGGGTGCGCACGTGGAGCCGGCCGAGGCGTTGCGGCAGATCGCGTTCCAGCTCGAGCGGAGCGGGGCGCCGACGTACCGCGTCCGGGCTTTCCGCAATGCCGCGGAGGTGCTCGACGGGCTGAAGCCAGGTGAGCTCGATAAGCGGATAGCCGCGGGCACGCTGGAGGCCCTGAAGGGAATCGGCTCGACCACCGCCGAGGTGATAGCGCAGGCCGCGGCGGGTGAGCAGCCCGCGTACCTCGCGCGGCTGCTTGACGAGCAGCCGCCGGCCGCCGAACGCACTGGGCTGCTGGCGGCGCTGCGCGGCGACTGCCACACGCATTCGGACTGGTCAGACGGCGGCAGCCCGCCCCGGG
>Ga0302325_10026403_pt1 | contig 12059 bp, 12 predicted proteins | sample Palsa_T0_2_FD_201948 | JGI IMG/M metagenome (GOLD analysis project Ga0302325, IMG submission 201948) | Peat permafrost microbial communities from Stordalen Mire near Abisko, Sweden - Palsa_T0_2 | ecosystem: Environmental > Terrestrial > Soil > Palsa > Peat permafrost | place: Sweden: Abisko...
GCGCCGGCGCCTGTCTGCCGAACGGAGACGTTCCGCACGCGATCAGGGCGCGCTGGTCCGCGATCGCCATCGGATAACCACGTAGCTGCCGAGCACGGCTATCAGCGCGGCCAACCCGATAAGCTGCGCCGCCCGATGGCTCATCTGCAGCGAGCTCCATTCGTCGACTAGCAGGTAGCCGATCGCAATCATAATGAAGCACCATACGATCGCTCCGAGCACGTTCCACCCGAAAAAGCTCCAGAACTTCATTCCGGCGGCGCCCGCCATCGGCCCCGCCATGAAGCGCGCGCCCATGACGAAGCGGGCAAAGAAAACCGCCTTGGCGCCGTGGATCTGGAAGAAACCCTTCAGCCATTCGTAGCGCCGATGGACGAATTCGAATCTCGAGGCCAGCCGCTCCATGAGCCGCGCTCCGCCCGTGCGTCCGAAAAGGTAGCCGCAGCCATCGCCGACAATCGCGCTCACAACGGCGACCACATAGACGGTTTTGACGTCGAGCAGATCTTGACCGGCGAGGAATCCGGCGACGAGCAGAACGGTCTCTTCGGGAACCGGCACGCCGAGATTCCCGATGAATACACACAGGAAGATTCCCAGATAACCCCACGTCGCGATCGCGTCGGTTATCTGGCCGGCGGTGAATAGGTGCATTTATTGATAACCGACCGGCGATGACGAATTGGCGAATTGGCGAATTAGCGCGATTACGATGACAGGGCGATCGGGATGATTCGGACGGCTTGGACGAATTCCTTACGGCGCGCGTAGAGCATCGAGCACCGGCAGCCAGCTATCCATCATCGGCTTGCGAGCCGCATCGTCGGCGGTGAACTCGATACCGTGCACGACCGGAAGCCCCTCGTGACCGTCCGACTCGACCGACTCGACGAGGATTTCAAACCGATCGATCTTTGGATTGTCCCAGGCTGCGAGCGCCCGCGATTTCCCGCGAATGTATAGAACGGTTTCCGGCGCGACGTAGCAGGCGACCACGCGGCCGCCGCGGGCAAGGTTCGCTCCCGTGCGCGATCCCGGCCATAGCGCGAGCCGGATGGCATCGGGTCTGTTCACGAGCATCTCGCCCGCGCTCAGCATGCAGGGACGCGGCGTGCCATCCTGATCGGTGGTCATTATCAGATAGGTCTTGCCGAACTTGCCCTCGAGATCGCGGCCGTCGAGCGCCGCGATAACCTCGGCCGGAAGCTGATTGCCGATATGCTTTGCCATGTGAATGTACTTATTTGCCGGTTATGAGCGGTGCTACTCGCCCGGCTCTTTGTCCACATCCCCGCCCCAGCGCTGGAAGAGGTGATGGCCCCAGCCAAGCTGATCGAAGATCTTGCCGATAGTGTGGTCGATTATGTCGTCGATAGTTTTTGGACCGAAGTAAAACGCCGGCATCGGTGGCAGCATGATCGTTCCAATTTCGACCGCCGCGACCATCGCGCGCAGATGGCCCAGATGAAGCGGCGTTTCGCGCGGGAGCAGGATGACAGGGCGGCGCTCCTTGAGGCATACGTCGGCGGCACGGGTCAGCAGGTTGTTCGATTGGCAGTATGCGATCGCCGCCAGCGTGTTCATCGAGCACGGCGCGACCACCATCCCTTCTGTCCTGAAGGATCCGCTCGCAATCGACGCCGCAATGTTGCGCACGTTATGCACCACCGCGACCTTTTCGGCGAGGTCGCTGGCACCGAGGCCGAGTTCCTGCGCCAGCGTGATCCGCGCCGCGTCGGTCATTACGAGATGAGTTTCCACGTCGTCACGCTCGCGCAGGCGGTCGAGGAGGCGAACGCCGTAAATGATACCGCTGGCACCCGTGATGCCCACAATTAACCTGCGCATCAGCAGATCATACGCCGCCGCGCATCTCATGAAAATCACCGTAGGCTGGCCGGGACGCAAGTAGGTAGGAATAAAGGCCAATCAACCGATTGGAAACATATAGATAAAATCGCTAAGCTAAACTGGTCAACCGCATAGTGGCGGGCAGGTAACGTCAATCCGCCGCGCGGTCGAGGAGAACCTAATGAAGACTCAGGCGAAGTTCGACTACGACTACCTGGTCCAGACCGACAAGATCCATTCGAGCCTCTATTCGGAGCCGGGGGTTTTCTCCGATGAGATGGACCGGATTTTCCATCGCGGATGGGTCTACGTCGGGCATGTCGGCGAAGTTCCCAACAGCGGCGATTTCCGCCTGAAGAAAATAGGACTCCAGCCCGTAATTATGGTCCGCGATCAGAGCGGGAAGGTTAACCTCCTGCTCAATCGATGCCGCCATCGCGGCTCGACGGTATGCCAGAGCGAACGGGGCAACACCCGCGCGTTCCGATGCTCGTACCACGGATGGACCTATCGGCTTAATGGCGACCTGAGCGGCGTGCCCTATCCCGAAGGCTACGGCGACAGCCTGCGCAAAGATGAGATGGGGCTGACCCATGTCCCGCGCGTCGGTATCTACCGCGGCTTCGTCTTCGGCAGCATGAGCCCGGCTGGAATTACGCTTGAGGAGCACCTTGGCCGCGCCGCCCGGGAACTCGATCTGTTTTCCGGCCTCGCCGATGCTGAAGATATCGAGGTCACCTCCGGCGTCCACAAATACGACTTCAAGGCCAACTGGAAGATGGCGGTCGAGAACTCGATGGACGGCTACCATCCGAACATCGTTCACGCGTCTTTCGTCGATGCGCTCGTCGAGAAGATCAAGAACAAGCCGAGCCCGGAGCATCAGGTCGCGTTCAACCCATCGTCATTTGCGGCCGACGGCGCCGGTATCACGCGCGATCTCGGCGGCGGCCATGTGATGCTCGACTATGGCTTCAGGATGTACGATCCGCTCAACCGCGATCCGATGCCGACCGTGCGTGCGATCACTGCCGCCGGCGAGGAGAAGCTGGCCGAGCTTTCGCGCCAATGCGGTGCCGAACGGGCCGCCGACATGATTCGCGAGGGCGGTACGCATACGTTCATCTTCCCGAATCTGATTCTGATCGGCTTGCAGATGCGCGTTGTCCAGCCCGTCAGCCCGACCTACACGGAAGTCTGCCTCTACCCGACGCTGCTCAAGTGGCTCACGCCCGAGGTCAACGCGATCCGGCTGCGTTCACATGAGGCATTCTTCGGATCGGCCAGCTTTGGCGGGCCGGACGACTCGGAAATTTTCGAACGCGTGCAGGCGGGAATCGTCGCCGACCTCGACCCCTGGATGATCATCTCACGCGGTATGAAGCGCGAGCATATCGATGACGAAGGTCTGACGATCAGCGACATGACCGACGAGCTGACGCAGCGCGCAATCTGGAAGCAATGGAAAAAGATGATGACGCAGGAGGCCGGCGCGGGCACGACTCGCAAGCGCGCTTCCCGCACTGCCGTCGAGAGGGCGTAATCGAAGATGGCGGTGGATCGTTTGCAGGTCGAGCAGTTCATCTATCACGAGGCGCGCCTCATGGATGAAAACCGCTACGACGAATGGCTCGCGCTGTGGGATGACGACGCGCTCTACTGGGTTCCCAGCAACCGCGATGACATCGATCCGAAGCGGGAAGTCTCGCTCATTTACGACGACCGGGTGCGGCTCGGCACGCGTATCCTGCGTTTGAAAAGCGGCCTCGCGCACGCCCAGGAGCCGAAGTCGCGAATGCGCCGGCTGGTCTCGAATTTTGAGATCGAGAACGGCGCCGACGGCGAGGTGACGGCCAACTCGAATTTCCTGCTGGCGGAATTGCGGCGGGGCAGGCAGGACATCTTTGCCGGCCGTACGATCCATCGCCTGCGCCAGGTCGATGGCGGCTTCAAGATGGCTTACAAAAAGGTGCTGCTCGTCAACAACGACGAGTACATCGACAATCTTACTTTTCTGATCTGACCTTCCCCGATTCGATCATGCCCGACCGGAGTCCGCGCGTGCGCTTTCGCGCCGGCTGAAGGGCGGGAAATGACTGCAGCACGAAGGCGCACGCCTCCTCGATTCCGTCGACGATCGTAATCGCCTCGAAGTGCGAGGGCTTCGCGATGAGTCTGCGCTTGAGAATCGCAAAGATCGCGCGCCATTCGGGACCGACCAGCACCAACGGCCGCCGCGGCATCAGGCCGAGCGCCTGCTCCTGCCATACCTCGCAAATTTCGGTCAGCGTGCCCATGCCGCCGCCCATCGCGATGTAACCGTCGGGCCGTCCGATTAGCCAGTTGAAACGCTCGTGGAAAGTGTCGGTCGCGATCTCTTCTTTCACCCATCGGTTGGCGCCCGCTTCGAACCGGCGGAGAGTCACGCCGATCACGTGGGCGCCACGCTCATGGGCGCCGCGGCTGGCCGCCTCCATCACGCCCGAGCTCCCGCCGGTCATCAGGTCGAAGCCGGCGGCGGCGAGCATCGAGCCGATCGCGGCAGCCTGATCGTACAGAGGTTCGCCCGGCCTGACCGCCGAACTGCCGAACAGCGCGATCAGTGGTCGTTGGGAATCGCCGCCGCCCCCATGAATCTTTGCCGATCTTGAAGGCGCCGAGGATATCGACTGCGATCCAGACTTCGATCGCCGGCGGACGCTTTGTTTCGGTTTTCCAGTCGACATGAATCGCCCCATCACCAGCAATCGTCCGAGCGCGCCGCGGATGTCATCATATGATCAATCACTTGCGCGCCTCGGTTGTTTACCGTGGCGGCGCGCACGACTAGAGTCGAACCAGCGGCAGTTTCCGTTCAATCACTTTCCGAGGAGATTCAGATTAATGGCTGAAGAACGCAAGGGCGCAATCACTATGCGGGGAAATCCGTTGACGCTGGTCGGCCCCGAACTAAAAGTTGGGCAACAGGCGCCGGAATTCACGGCGGTCGGCAAGGGCATGGCCCCGGTCAACCTCGAGCAGTTCAAGGGAAAAGTAAAAATCATCGCGGCGGTACCTTCGGTCGACACTCCCGTCTGCGACCTGGAACTGCGGCGCTTCAATGAAGAAGCCTCCAAGTTGCCGGGCGACGTGCAGATTCTGACCGTCTCGATGGATCTGCCGTTCGCGCAGGCGCGCTGGTGCGGCGCTGCCGGAGTGGACAAGCTTACGACGATAAGCGACTGGCGCACCGCCGATTTCGGCAATAAGTATGGCGCGCTGATCAAGGAGCTGCACCTGTTGGCGCGCGCGGTCTTCGTAGTCGACCGCAACGACAAGGTGACCTACGTCGAATATGTGAAGGAAGTTGCTAACCCGCCTGACTTCGAGGCGGCGCTTGAAGCCGCGCGCAAGGCGGCAGCCTGAGAATCCCGCGATGGCGTGGGACGCATCATTGCGTCCCGCGCCAATGAACCGAACCGGCGTCCGAATCGTGTGAGTCGACGGACGAAAAATGCGCCGGCGCACCTTACCGAGCGGCGCCAACGTCGAAACGCCAAGGTTCTCCATTCGCTGGTTATTGCAATTGGACTGACACTGGCTTCAGGTGTGGTCGCGCGGGCGGCAGCAGATAGAGCCGAGAATAGAATCGTTTCACTCACGCCGGCGGTCACTGAAATTCTCTTCGCGATGGGAGCCGGGCCGGAAGTGGTGGGAGTTTCGCAATACTGCGACTTTCCGCCCGCCGCGGAAAAGCTTCCCCAAGTAGGATCCTTCCTGGACCCGAATCTTGAGGCGATCGTCGCGCTAAGGCCGAACTTGATTGTCAGCTCGTGGCTTTCCTCGGATCTTCGAGCGATAAGAACCCTCAATAGTCTGGGCTATCCGACGCTGATCGTGCGTGACGACTCGCTCGAAGACATCCGTGGCAGTATCACGCAGATTGGCGTGCGGATCGGGCGAAGCGATCAGGCGGCGGCGATGCTGGAGCAAATGAATCAGCGCTTCGGCGCGGTGCGAGAACGACTGGCAGGCGTGAAGCCCCGGAGCGTGCTGATGATCGTGGGGCACGAACCGATGATCGCGGTCGGCAGCGGCACCTTTCTCGACCAGCTGATCAAGATGACAGGCGCGATAAATATCGCAGACGCCGCCGGCGGGACGTGGCCGCGATTGAGTATCGAGTACATAATCGCGCGGCGTCCTGAGGTAATTCTCGACGGTCAGATGGGCAGCGACGCGTCATCGCCTTCGGGCTTCTGGAGAGCCTATCCGATGATTCCGGCCGTACGGAACCATCACGTCTATGGCTATCCGGAAGATCGCGTTCTGCAGCCTGGCCCCCGCGTCGACGAATCGTTCGAGCTCATCGCCGAGCGTATCTATCCGGAACTTTGGCCGGAACTTTGGCCCGCAGCTTGGCTCGCGCCGTCGAATGCGGACGAGACGAATCCCGCGCAAACCGCACGAGTTGCGGACGGCCATCAATGAGGCTTCTCGAACGGACGATCGGCTCGATTGGACCGATTGATAAAGAGGCGGCTGATCGAGCTGGACGACGCCTCGATTCGTTGACCAAGCCCGTCGGCAGTCTCGGTCTCCTCGAGGAGATCGCGCGGCGCTACGCGGCGATCCGCCACGATGATTCCGGCGTACTCGGCCGGATTGCGATCACGATTTTCGCCGCCGATCACGGCGTCGTTCAGGAAGGCGTCAGCGCATATCCGAGCGCGGTAACCGCCCAGATGGTCCGCAACCTCGCCAACGGCGGCGCCGCGATTGCCGTGCTGGCGCGGCGTTTCGGCTATCAACTTCTGATTACCGATATCGGCGTGGCGGGAGAACCATCGCTGACCGCGGTTCCGGGCGTGCGATGCCTTAAGCTTGGCGCCGGGACGCGGAATTTTCTTAACGGGCCGGCAATGTCGACGGACCAGGCGCGTCGCGCCATTCAGATTGGAATCGAAACGGCTCAGAATCTGGCCGAGAGCGGCGTGACGCTGATCGGGACCGGCGAAATGGGTATCGGTAACACGACCAGCGCATCGGCGTTGATCGCACGTCTGACCGGAATCGATCCAACGGAGATAGTCGGCCGCGGTACAGGTCTGGATGACGCCGGTTTGAGGCGCAAACGCGAGGTGGTCAAGGCCGCGCTCGTCCGCCACGCCACTCGCGATCCGATCGAAGCGCTGGCTGCGTTTGGAGGGTTCGAGATCGGCGCGCTTGCCGGAGTATGCCTCGGTGGCGCCGCGGCGCGCATTCCGGTCGTGGTTGACGGCTTTGTGGCGACGGCCGGCGCGCTTATCGCCGAGCGCCTCAGGCTCGGTCTGCGCGAATCTCTTTTCTTCGGCCATCGTTCGGCCGAAGGCGGGCATGCCGTGGTGCTCGACAAGTTGGGCGTGCGCCCGATACTCGATCTCGATATGCGCCTGGGCGAGGGCAGCGGCGCCGCGCTGGCGATGCGCGTGATCGAATCGGCGCTCGCCCTCTACACCGAGATGGCGACCTTTGCCGACGCCGGCGTATCCGGCAAGAACACATGAATCCGCCCGATGCGGCTCCGATGGCCGAGGCGGAATCGCGACTCCTGTCCACGGCCCGTTCGACCGTTCGTGGCGTCAGACTCGCCGCCGGATTTCTCACAATCCTGCCGTTTCTGCCGGCGCAGCCTGCCACCGCCGACGACGTTGCGGCGTCGTTGCGATGGTTCCCGCTGATTGGCTTTGCGCTCGGCGCTTTCCTGGCACTGGAGAATCGGCTGCTCAATTTATGGCTGCCGGCCGCAGTCGCCGCAGTGCTGACGGTGCTGTCGCTTGCGATAGTCACCGGCGGGGTGCATCTGGACGGTCTTGCCGACACTGCCGATGCCCTGGGCGCGGGTTCCGATCGCGAGCGGGCGCTGCAAATCATGCGTGACAGCCGGATCGGTAGCTTCGGTGCGATAGCTCTTTTCTTCGTACTCGCAATCAAGACGACAGCGCTTGCGCAAATGGGGCCGGCCCGCGCGACGGCCGCGCTCCTTATCGCCCCGGGAATCGCGCGTTGGTCAATGGTGGCCGCGGGCTACGGGATGAAATATCTGCGCGAGAAGGGCGCGGGGTCGGCACTGCTGGCGGCTCGGGATCGCAGCGGCCTGATAGTCGCATCGGCAATCACGATTGCCGGTGCGGCGTTGGCGTTCTCCACTCATACGGCGGCTGCTGTCGCTGCCGCGCTCGTAGCGACATGGTTTCTCCGCCGCTTCTATCTGCGATGGCTGGACGGCGTGACGGGAGACTTGCTCGGCGCCGCCGGTGAGATTGCCGAAGCTCTCGTGCTCGTCATGATGTCGCTGAAACTCTAGCCGACGTCATTTGATCCGGATCGGACAGCCGACGACCATCATGATTACACGATCGGATACTGCGGCGATCCGCTGATTCGTCCAGCCAAGCAGATCGCGGAAGCGGCGGGCCACCGGATGGTCGGGTACGATTCCGCCGCCCACCTCGTCGGTGACTGTGATCGTCGAGAACGAGGCATCGCGGAGCGATACCGCAAGTTGGTCGGCCGCTGCGAGTATGCTCCGATCGTCGCGTTCCGCACCGATCAGATTCGACACCCAAAGAGTCAAGCAATCGACGATCACAATGTCGGCGCTACCTTCGAGGCCACGAATCGCATTGCCGAGCGCAAGCGGTTCTTCGATCGTCTGAAAGTGCGCCGGCCGCGTGAGTCGATGGTGATCGATTCGCGTGCGCATCTCGTCGTCCAAACCTTCAGCCGTAGCGACAAAGAAAGCCCGATCATCGCCCGTGGAAGCCTCGCCGGCCAGCGTGATCGCGTGGTCGCTCTTGCCGCTGCGGGCACCGCCGGTGAGGAGTGTGATCTTGTCAGCCATCGTTCCTTTCGATGAGCATCAAGGTGAACTTCGGTCCGCACCAAATCGTCCGTCGGATGCGCACTGCTCGACCGCGAAGCAGCGCGTAAAGATCGTTCGGATTCGCGCACGGCGCACGGTGAGCTCATCGAGCATCGTACGAGCGCCGTCATCGCCGCTGAAACCCATGCGGCGCGCGAGCGGTGTCAGTTCCGTTACGTCCGTGGTTAGCGCCCACGCGGGCGAGTCGGTCTCGATCCGGAGTCGATTTTCGAGGTGCGCGAGAAATCGATAGTCCGCTGCAAGATTGACGGCGTCGTCGGATGGCAACAGGCCATGCTCGGCGAGCGCCCGGATAAGCGCGATTGTGCTGCGAGCCGTCAAGTCGCCGATATCGGCGCCGTGCCGCATCGCAATCATTTGCGTCAGGAACTCGACGTCGACCAGTCCGCCGGGTCCTTGCTTGAGGTTGAGGTGGCCGCCTTTTTCGTTACCGAGCTCGCGTTCCATCCGCATCCGCATTGAGACTATCTCGCCAACCTCAGCGGTATTGAGCGGTCGGCCGAAAACGATTTTCCGCCGCGCCGCTTCGACTTCGCGGCCGAGCGTCCGATCGCCGGCAACGACGCGCGCGCGAACCATCGCCTGCCGCTCCCACACGGCCGCCTGCGCCCGATGGTATTCGCGAAAGCCGGTCAGCGAAGCAACGAGCGGTCCCGCATTGCCCGACGGTCGCAGCCGCAGGTCGATCTTGTAGGCGTAGCCCTCGCGCGTGCGCGATTCGAGTATCGCGATAAGCCGTTGCGTGATGCGCGCGGCCACGTCGCGACTCGAAGCGGAAACTTCAGACGGATCATCGTAAATGACGATCAGATCGAGGTCAGAATTGTATGACATTTCGCGCGCGCCGAGCCGCCCGAGCGCCATCACGCACAACCGCAAATCCGGCGGTATGATCCGTTGCGCGGAGACCGCGGCGGTTGCCATGGCGAGCGCCTCCCGCAAGACCGCTCCGGCCAGCGCGGTGAGCTCGATCTGGACGGCTTCGAGTTCCAGGTTGCCAGCGAGATCGGCTATCGCGATACGAAGGAACTCTTGATGGCGAAAGCTTCGGAGCGCGTCGAGGCGGCTCTCGAAATCCGGGCTGGCAGCGACCAGCCCTGCTACCTCGCCGGCCAGTTCGGCGGGCACGCGAGTGAGCCTGGCGAGGTCGGACCGCACGAGCGTGTCGAGCATCTCGGGATGACGGATAAAGAGCGTTGACAAATAACTGCTCGACGCAAACAGACGCAGCATCACGCGCCGCGTGGCTGGATGCTGCTCGAGCAGAGACAGGAAGGAGGTGCGCGCGCCGACCGACGCGATGAAATCTGCGAGGTTGCGCAGAGCCAGCCCCGGATCGGGAAGGCGGCTAATCTCGTCGATCAGGATTGGTCCGAGCTGGTCGAGCAGCTCGCGGCGCCGCGGACTCGCCGGCGCGTGCACCGGTCCACGAATCAGCAGCCCAAGATCGGCTGCATTTTCAGTCGGATGTGCGAAGCCCATCAGATGCAGAATAGGCGCGGAGCCAACGGGTTCGAGGGCATTGCGCCACGCAGCGCGGGCCGCTTCCGACGCAATCGGCACAGATTCCGCATCGCTGCCGGAGAGCATTTCGCGGAACTGGGTGGCGACCAGATCACGGCAGCGTTCGAGCTCAAGCTGGAAGCGCTTGGCCGCCTCGGGGTCTTTGCCACTGCCCATCCGCGCGGCAAGGGCCGCGAAGGCTTCACGCTGGGTCGGCAGGCTGTGCGTCTGGCGCCCCGCAACGACTTGCAGCTTATGTTCAACGTCGCGCAGGAAGAGGTATGCACTTGCGAGCTCACGCGCGCGATCTTTCGACAGATAGCCGAAGCTCTCCAGGCGGTCGAGTGCGGTAATCGTCCGTTCGGTCCGCAGCCGCGCATCGCGTCCACCGTAAATCAATATAAGCGCCTGAACGATAAACTCGAGCTCGCGAATACCGCCGTAGCCGAGCTTGATGTTGCGTTCGATCATCGCGGCGGGACGCAACTCTTCTTCGATTCGCCGCTTCATTACGCGAAGCTGGCGCAGGGTGTCGAAATCGAGGTAGCGCCGATAGATAAACCGGTTGAGTTCCGCCAGTAAGTTGCGGCCAAGCTCGAGATGGCCGGCGATCGGGCGCGCCCGTAGCAGCGCCGCCCGTTCCCAAGTCTGGCCGAAACTCGAATAAAAGTTTACGGCGCCATCCAACGACACAACCAGGGGAGAGTCCCGTCCACCGGGCCGCAATCGGAGATCCGTGCGGAAGCAACAATTTGATAGTAGTTCGGTGGTCAACTCGGCCAGGCGCGATACAGACTCCCGTGAGCCTTCAGGATCGGGACTGTCGAACAAATACATTAGATCGATATCGGAACAGAGGTTGAGCTCGCCCGCGCCAAGCTTGCCCATCGCGACGACGCAGAATGAATCGGCGAGATCCGTCGCGCCGAGAAGTTGGCCGGCTGCCGACAGGGCGGCGCGAACACACTCGTCGGCCAGCCGCGACATCGCGACCATCGTTGCGGTCACATCGAAGTGCCCGGTCAGATCGGCTATCGCGATGCGCAGGAAGTTGCGCCGCTTGAACTCGCGCAGCCTCAGTTCAGCATCGGCCCGGTTGGCGACCTCGTCGATCGGACAACGCATATCTTCGATGAGCGAATCGAGATCCCGGGAGATGGATGACTCGAACAATTCAAGGCCGTCGGCCTTCGCCGACAGACCCGCGGCGACAAATTCCGACGCCCCGAGACTGAAAATGAGATCGCGCGCCGCTTCGGGCTGACGCAGGATCGCGGCGAGCCGCGGCTGAGCCTGCTCGGCAAGCTTGACGAGATATGCGAGCGCCAGGCGCTCATCGGCGGCCTCGCGCAGGACGATGTCGATTGCCGACGAAGCCGTTAGCGCCTCACCGAGCCGATCGGCAAATTGGATCGCCAGCGGCGCCAGATCCGGAGGAAACGCGTGCTCGGCCGTCATATAGACGACGATATCAGAAAGGACGGGACGCCGCGGACCGAGGGTCGGCGGCGGGCGAGTCAGCGCATCGTGATCTGTCTGTTCGACCGGCGATGCGCCGTCGAGTGCGCGCGGGCCGTGTGTTTATGATGAGCCCTCAAGACCGGGTGCGGCAGTTCGGTGCTCGGCTCCGGGGGCGGCGGCGCATAGGCGTATTCGATGCCGGGGAAGTATTCGATTTCGTGCTCATGAACTTCGAGGGCGGCGAGAAACTCGGAGTAGTAGTTCTTGGCCGCAAAGCCGAAGCGGGGACCGTCGTAATTCGTCACGATACGCGCATAATTGTGCGCGTAACTGTCGGCCG
>Ga0302325_10026404_pt1 | contig 12059 bp, 10 predicted proteins | sample Palsa_T0_2_FD_201948 | JGI IMG/M metagenome (GOLD analysis project Ga0302325, IMG submission 201948) | Peat permafrost microbial communities from Stordalen Mire near Abisko, Sweden - Palsa_T0_2 | ecosystem: Environmental > Terrestrial > Soil > Palsa > Peat permafrost | place: Sweden: Abisko...
GCTGTGGATAAAAAAATTCTGAAGTTGGAAGGCAGCTTTGGGATTAGGCCTTGGAGGTTGTACACCAAGGACATGGAGGACGCGTTTGGATGGAAGTGCGTCTCGTTTGAAGAGACCCTGAAAGAGCTTGTCGCTCAGTACTTGGGGTTTGTCGAGGCTGGGAAATTGTGATTCTGGGTGGCCTCTGTCTTACTAAATTTCGTTTGCTTTGGCATTTTTCTCCTTTGTTTTCTTTTGCCCGAGATTAGAGATTGTTTCACGGCGTACATAGATGAGAAGCTCATAAATTGCGATGAGTTCACTCGAGACACGTACAAGATCGCTTCAGCTTGAGGCGTTGTAGCAGTTTATGACGCAAATTAAAATTATCTATATCATTACAGTGATTACCTCCGGGTTGTTTGGTTTCTCCTTGGACCTGGTCCTGAAGGCAGACCAGATCTGGGACCTCCCGGCAACCCAATATTTCCCACGCTTCCGCCCGGAGCTCTAGGAGGCTTCTGCAACACTCCAGACCTGTTCACTGGCCCAGGCTTTGCTCCGAAGGCTACCACTGTATTGTTTCTACCCATAAACCTGTCCGGCTTCTGCGCTTCCGGTTCCCTGGACTCCCTTCCAGCTGGCATGATTCCCCTGGCGAAATTCTTGGCAGGTGGGATTGGTCGCGGCATCTGGATTGCAACAGTGTTTGACCGCTGCATCCCTGGGGTGTTCTGGTTCTTCTCTTTCGCAAGGCCTGCGAAAGCCTGGCGGATCTTCTCCTCAGCCTTCGCCATCTCTTCTTCCTTCGTCAATGGCCGGTCGTCATCAGACTCGTATTCTTGCTGTCTGCGTTCGAGTTCAAATTGTCTATCGGCATTCTCTTGAGCTCTCCGTCGCGCCTCGTCCTCCTCAAACTGAGCTCGGTGTGCTCTTTCCTGGACTACACGTCTCTGCGCTTTCATTCTTTCATCTCTAGCACGCTGCCGCTCCCTTTCGGCCTCTTCTTTCTCGAATTTCTCACGTTCTTCCCTTTCCTGCTCCAGTCTCTCGCGCTCTGCTCGCTCAGCCATTAAGCGACGTTGTCGTTGCCTCTCGAACTCCTCGTCCTCGGCTCTGCGACGCTCCTCTTCTTCCTGCTCTTTCTCAAACCTTCGACGATCCGCTTCCAATTCCTCTTCATATGCGTTGCGTCGACGGTTTTCTTCCTGGGCTTCCCGAGCTTCCCGAAGTGCCAGAGCAGTCAAGCGATCAGCTTCCTCCTGGGCTAGTCGCTCGTCCTTCAGCCGAAGTCTCCGCTCCTTCTCCTCGGCTTCTCGTTGGCGCTGGGCTCGTCGAGCTTCATACTCTTTCATTTCCATTTCCTCCTCTTCTTTGTCTCGAATAGCCTGCCGTCGCCGTTCTTCAGCTTCCCAGTTATCCCGTTGTCTCCTCTCTTCAGCTGCAATCTCAGCCAACCGTCTCCTCTCCTCCGCTGATTGCTCTTCCCTCACCTTCTTCTCTTCAGCCTCAATTGCTCTCTTCCTCTCCCGCTCAGCATTCTCAGCCGCCTTTAGTTTTCTCTCCTCATTCTCTCTATCTTTCTCCATCTCCGACTGGAAATTCTTCATAAACTGCTCCATCTGCTTCTCCTCCTTAGCAAGTCTCGCTTCCTCTTCCTCGAATTTCCTCTGCTCCTCCATCATCTTCTCTCTTTCGGCTTCCATTTTCTCCCGCTCATACCGCATCTGATCTTGCATCTTCTCGTATCTAAGAATTTTCTCACGCTCCTCATCCCGGATCTTTTGCTCTCGTTTCAATTCCTCTGCTTGTCGCTCAAATTCCAACATTCGTGCTCGGAAATCCTCAGATGGCTCGAGAGATACAGGGCTCATGGCAACAACAAGCTTCGATCGTGACAGGATTGGGGAAGTCTGGCCTCCCAATGATCCTTTCCTGAACGAGCTTGAGGAGACCGAAGAGGCGGGAGTGGATATGCTGCTGATTTGGCTCTGAAGAGAATCTTTCCTTGACGGTCGGTATGAAACCGGACTCGACGTCATGCTCCAAAAGGAATCTTTCCTTTCTGGTGCCGGTCGCTGGTTGTCTTTTGCCTCCTGGGGAACGATATTCTTCGTTTCCAGTCTCAGCCCTGCTGCGACTGGTTTCTTTACCGGTAGGTCGGGCAAGACTCGCATTGCTTCCGGATTTTCTGCGAGGCTAGCAAAATCGTCAAGCATGGAGAAAATATCTTTCTTGGATTTTGGCTTCGGGACAACCACTGGGATATTTTTATTCTCATCCGCCAAGCTTGCGAAGTCGTCAAGCATCGAGAATACATCCATCTTCGACTTCGGCTTCGGTGGAACCACTGGAGTATCTTGAGCCTCACCTGCAAAGCTTGCAAAGCTGTCTAACATGGCGAAAACATCTTGCTTTGACTTTGGTTTCGATGGACCTGCTTGAAGAGGCTTGGACTCAACTTTTTTGGGTGGTTGCGGTGGCGGTACCACAGCTGCTGTGGTTTGATACCTGTTCGTGACTGATGGTATAGCCGTGGGTTCCGGCAAGCTTTCGACTTTCTTCGTGAATGATAGTGGCACAACTGGTTCAATTTTCGTCCATGTTGCCATGGGTGTAGCACGCTCAATCTTCACCTCCGTCTCGGGGGCTGGAGCTGGAGCGCCATACCCGAACATCTTCGCAACCCTTGCAGCATTCGAACCTGATCTCTTTGGTTGGTCCGATTGGGTTGTGATATCATAAAGTTTCACCACGCCCTTCTGCGAGCTTCCCGACTCAATACGTTTCGGAGCTGTCGACGACTTGGCCAAAAATTCCTTTTCTTTGAGCTCTTCAAGTTCTTCTTGCTTCGGATCGCTCGTCTTCTTGACATAGGAACTGAAGTACGAGCCCCATGTCGCCATTGCGCTTGTGATTTGATTCTTGTGGCTCCCCTGATCTCCCAGGAGCTGCAACTGCACTGCAAGGTGATGCCAATGCCTTGATTATTGCAGACAAATGCTATCCAACCAATCCGTTAGCTCTCCAAACGCATCATAAACGTTGTGCAAATAAGAAAGGGAATTGATGTTCAAGGGAACCAAACTTGATTTGAACCAAAGTATGGCTGCTTTGCATCCTCGTCAAACTTCAAACTCACAAATAAAGCAAAAAGTTCTTCCTTTCCACCCTTTCAATTGTGGGTTCTGACGTCCGGTGGGCTCTTGAAACAGCCGAGTCTTCGCTTAGCACCCCCGAATATGAGAAAGATTCTTCCAAAAGACACGATTTCGAAGGGAGCGATGGGGCAAATATATCTGCAATTTTCTCCAAAGTAAGATAAATTCAGAGGTAGATTATTATCAGAATATGAAGTAGGAGGGATAAAAAGGTGGCGAGGGGCCTGTCATTTCCGAGCCGCGGTGTGGTCGCGTGGGTGGTGTGGTTGAGACTCGATTGAGACTTGCACGAAACAAATGCTTAACGAGCCGAAACCCGAAACCCCTTGCTTCCAGTGCACGACCCCGGTTTCGAAGAGCCGGGAATCGTGGTTATTGGTCGGAAGGGGATACTTTGGGCGGGTAGATAAAGTTTAATTGTCAGGAAAACTATTTTGGGTTGGGGATGTGTTTGGTTGGAGGGAAGTGGTGTATGTTTTTGAAGCTGCACGTGACGGTGTGCAGCGGTCATGATGCGAAGTAGGAAGGTTGCTGCTTAGGTTTTTGGAATGCATGTTTCAACTGTTTGGTGAATACGCATTTGAGTCCTGTAGATATGAGTATGTTTCAATGAGACGGACTCTGAATTGCGCCATGTCTAGTATATGAAAGTTGCTGTATCCCAAGGGAAGCAGGTTGGAAAGCCTTCCCTATTCCTCGTACCCTCGATGCCACGGGCTCATAAAATAAATTATTCGATACTGAAGTTTCTTTGAGGAGGAAAATAATTGTAAATCCTGGTTTGAGAAGGCTAATATCCTCGATTTGTTTCCGGTGCCGACTCCGGTTCCATGTTTCAAGAGTTTCTCAAGGGGCGAGCCGCCGAGGAAACTCGCTTGGGTATCTGATACACGTTGACCACTTGAAGAATCTGAAGTCTCGGCATCGTCCCCACAGAAGAAACCGAAGGAAGCCATTATCTTTGTACGGTTATGTAAGTATTTGCGAGATCTGAGTTTGAAGCTGCAATTGTAATATCATTTCCGAGAATAATTTTGAAGACATTCACGTGATCTCGGCTCCAGCTAAACTCCCCCCTTTCCCGCAAGCCGAGTTTTTAGCTGGTCTCTGGAAAGAAATCGCCCTTTGAAATATCTATATATTAATTATTAGTGATTTGCTCCGAGTATAGATGTCTGTGGCAAGGTATACATTTGTTTTAAAACGACGCTGAAGGATTAGAGTTAGTTGGAGAACGGGTAGTTATGCACTTGATCCAAGAAGTTTGCGTGAGCACAACTAAGAATGAATCTTTGATCAAATATACCACTTCTATTTAGCAATGCACAAAACGTGTTCAAGATAGAACAAGGCGGTAGGTGGCCACTTGGAAAGGACTCAGGTCCACCTTGAACCTCCCGCCCTTGATAGGAACTTCCTCCCCATCATCCTCCAGAAGATTCGTCTTGAAAACTTTGCTGACAGACCAAGTTGTCTTCAATAATTTCCTCTCCCACGACCCCCTAACGCATCATAAACTCGAATAATCACACTTGTTCCCATCGTCTTCGGCAGCTCCCCCGAACTCACATCCTCGTCATTCTCGCCCCGCTTAACAGTATCATGAACCAAGTTATCGCCACTCTTCAACTCAACCGGGAAAGTATTCAACAAGATTCCTTTGAGGCAGACACAGGCTTCAGCGGGTTGTTAAAGTTGAAGGCCGCACGAACAGTCTCCGCACCAAGCTCACCCTGATGTGGCATAATAAAGCAGCGGATGGAATGGTGTTCCATATCCGCTGTATCATCTGGTGGTTTCGGCGCTCGGAGGAGGGAGAGTCGCATTATGTTTCCGACGGTAGCGAAGCCATATTTGCTGTTGTTGAGGATGGACACACCGTGCTTATATTCTGAAGCAACTGTCGCTTGTCTATTCCAAGGCTTTGTAACTGGCCAATGGCCACCCACTTTTGAGAACAGGCCAATTCTTCGGGTGTGCGCAGGGTTACTTGTGCGCACTATGCTCCAGAGTCTGAGGCTTCAGCGGGATCACTAACCCTTTTGGGACACCGCTGGGGCGGGAGGGACAGGGAAAGATGCATATACAGGCTTTCCAGCCCCGGAATACAAGCAGTTCATCCTTGCTTTTTGAGCACCAGATCAAAATTTGTGTTGCAAATAATTTTTAGCAGACTGAAAAACTTTGTTTAAGTCTCCGGTAACGTTAATCGAAATAAATACTAATGAACCGTACAAAACGCAATCTTCCATGCTCCAGTTTTTCTAGAAACTCGTGGATACTAACAGCTAACCGTAAAACTTCTGGAAAGTTTTCAAACTCTAGGTTCAGTAAATGTATCTGAAGTTGACGTTTTTCTAGTTTGCAAGTTAGCCACGTGCTCTCTAAGACATTAGCAACGAGTTAACGCACCCGGTCTGTAACATCCTCGAGGGCATGTGTGTACAAAGCGTCTGCCACGGCTTCACCCCGCTCAATCTTGCCATCCCGTCTCTTGTTCTGCCAGACATAATATGTTCGAAGAGCTCCCAATGTCAATAAGAGGAGCACAAAGCAGACCAGGATTATAGCCAACGCAAGGAAGTACCGAGGTGCATCCTGGGAGCGGAAGACTTGGGGTCCAATGGCATTGCCAGTAGCCCAGAAAACAAAGTTGGCTGCAATGACAACGCTCTTCTTCGTCTGCCCGGCCACGTTTCTGGTAACAAGAGACAGGGCAAGACCGGAACAAGCCCAGAAGGAAATCATGATATAGTATGCGAGGAGCAATCCCACACGCTTGCTGCGCTCGAAGGGAACAATCAGCAGAACAATAGTACCAGCAATTGTAGGAACAACGGAAGCCATCATGGGCAAAATGGTCTGTCTAGTGCGTTTATCGATCCATACGGCTGATAACATTGCCGTGACCTGAACTACCCCCGAAACCATCTGCAGAAGTTGGGTTTGCCAAGTTGTGAAGCCGAACGACTTGATAATGATATTGGCGAAAGCACCCAGACCGCCGGAAGGAAGAGTCAAGAAGAACTGAATGAGGATGAAAGCCCATACTGTAGAATCTCGTCAGACACACATGAGACGGACTACGTGAAAATCGACTCACCTTGAGGATCAGTAGCTGCATCCCATACCTGATCCTTCCTGAACTTTCGGTTTTGGACACCGGTACGATTCTCTCGAACTCGCTCGATCATCAACTTTTTGTCCTCTTCACTGAAACACTTAGCTTTCATTGGCGAGTCAGGCATCCACCACAGAACAAAAGCACCCCAGAATACGGTGATGATACCGTAGGTCATGAACAGTGCCTGCCATGAGTTGATAGCAGAAGTGCTGGGGACGAACGAGAATCCGAATGCCAGAAGACTGCCGATCACCTGTTGAACACCGTTCATCATGTACCTATTTTCAGTCAGTGAGAGAATATACCACGACTGAGGACGGCTTCTGGCAGAAATCCCACTCACCAGTAGATGACTGCACCAGCTTGCTCATCTCGCTTGTACCACATACCGGAGAGAAGGACGAAGGTTGGTTGAGAAACTGCTTCGAACAACCCAAGGAAAGCTCGAAGGGTGACAAGACCAGCGAAATTCTTCATTGCAGCGTGGAGAGATAGTGTGATCCCCCATAAGATGATATTCAGGCCGAGCCATTTGGCAATGGGAACCCGCTGGATGATCCAGTTCTCTGGATATTCGACGACGAGAATGATAATGTAAATAATGGAGGTCAGCCATGAGTACTGTCCTTTATTTTAGCAACCGCTCTCGGGACGGAGATGGATTGATATTCTCATACCTGGGTTCCAACCAAATGTGTCTCTTTGATAATTCCCATAATAGAGGCGAAGGACATCGTTCCTTTATCCAGCGTCTGGATCAAGTATGTGCCAATCATAATGGCCAAGACGCGCTTGTCTATCATCCTCTTCAGACGCGAGTTCGTCTCCTGGTCAACTTCCACGATTGTCTCGCTCGCATACTTGGCTACCTCCTCATCCACGAGGTCATAATTCATATGCCCCTTCTTGAGACCCTCATCTTCAACAACCTCGGGAAGATCCTCGCGAGCTTCAGAGATCTCATTTGTTTTGTCTCTTTCCATGGCTTTCGATTGAGAGGAGAGGGATGTGCGCGTAGAATATCAGGCTTGGGAGGGTAAGGAGGATAACGGCTCGAGGGCCTTGCAAGCTTTAAGAGGTTCCATGGCACACGGCAATCGCCTCATTTACCCATTTTCAGAATTCTCCATCCAAGTTCCAATGCCCCGCATTTGGGGTACCCCAGCTGGAGCAGTCATTCTGCTGGCGGAGATATATCCCACTTTCAAGGATCAAGCGCGCAGTCCATGCGGCGAAGTGATACTTTCGGCACCAACCCCGTGCACATTTCGTCCAAGTTGACATGATTCCTTGCCGATCTTTTCCAAGCTCACAAAAACTCTTGTAAGTATCTGCACCGACCTCACCCGGTTCGTGGAAAACGTGCCACTCTCGGCAGTTCTGCCGCTTCTTAATCCCAATAACTGTACCAAATGCAGAGTCAACCTCGTGACGATTGCCACCATGTCCGAGTCAAGCTACAGTGCGAAATGTTCGCGCTACCCCTAAACGAAACCCCGCCGCTCCCCGCAGGGTTCCGCATCCCCTCGCATCCTCCCCCAATTCGCTGATTCTCATCTGCTGATGATCAGATCAAGGTCAAGGCCATTTCGTCCAAGGTTATCTCGCCGATTTTCACCAGATAAGAGTAAGCAAGGGTATTTACTCCGAAAAAGCTTCGGTACCACCACCGACTGAGCGAGGAGCAAGAAACAAGGTATCCCAAGTGCATTACATGCCCCACGGCTACCGCGAATCAAAATAAAGAATCGCGCATAGCCAAACAAATATCAAGCGATTCGGATAATTACATTAGCGCCAATAGCGGTTGAGTTCATGACTCTTATGGGTTATCTGCAGTGTAGCGTCGAAAATCAGTTCAGGTACGATCCATTCATGGGGCCTCGCAAGGAATCATTGGCAAAAGGAGAATTCAAGTAGAGGGTTCATTAGAAGAAATCTCCAAAATGTTTGACGAGAGGTTTATATCCTTCGTCGACGCACCGGGACTTCTTAGGTTGGTAGGAGTGCCTATAATGGTTGATAAAGCGGATCTTCCTGGAGTCCATATTGCGGCTCGAAACCTTTCAACAGACTTCGCCAAGGTCACAAAAGGGGCTTCGTCTCCCCTCAAACTTGTTACCAGCGAGTATGATGGCTTCGAACAGGAAGCTGAGACCGCCATCATAGTCGGCAGCATCGAAGCAAGCTCTCTGCTTCAGAGGCTCGAAAAGAGTGGGAGGCTTGATTTCAACAAAATTCGAGGGAAATGGGAATCATACATGACTACTATCGTTGAGAATCCTTTCGAGAGATGTCATAAAGCACTCGTTATTGCGGGAAGTGACAAGAGAGGCGCCATCTTCGGCGTGTATGCGCTCTCTGAGCAGATCGGGGTTTCACCGTATAGTTACTTTTCTCTCACCTCCCTCGCTTCTGTCTCTAATGTATGCTAAAATCGAAATAGGTGGTATTGGTGGGCTGATGTCGTTCCTCAATCCCACACGGAAATCTATGCGCTTCCTATAACAACCATGCAAGGCGAGCCAAGCGTCCGATTTCGAGGCATATTCATCAATGACGAGGCGCCAGCACTCACAGGCTGGGTGCGAGAGAACTTTGGCACGTATAACATCGAGTTTTACAAGAAGGTGTTTGAGTTATTATTACGCTTGAAAGTTAGCAGCTGCTGGTATCTCCAGTTTTCTTCGAAGGTTTTGACATTTCAATAGGCCAATTTTTTATGGCCAGCCATGTGGCCCGGATATCCTAATCCTGGTGCATCGTTCTTTACTGACGATTTAGACAACCAAAAGGCTGCTGACGAGTATGGTATATGTATATCGACATCTCACCACGAACCTATGCAACGCATGTCCAACGAATGGTTCGCCGAGAATGCAGAAGGCAGCTGGAATTGGCTGACAAATAAAGAAAACATTATGAGATTTTTCGCTGAGGGAGTTGGGAGAGCGAAGGGCCATGAATCATATTTCACTCTCGGAATGCGTGGGGAATACGACAAGAAGATGGTCACGAATGACCCCGCCGCTGTTGTCCGAGACGTTATTAAAACGCAACGGGCAATAATCAAAGAATTTCATGGATCAGAGGATGCAGTACCCCGTAAGTAAGGTCTGAAATCTAACTTTTGCTCCCATTTACTGAACCGATTTCCAGAAGTTCTCGCTCTTTACAAGGAAGTACAGCAACAATATGAAAGCGGTCGGCTAGAGGTTCCCGATGATGTTACACTTCTTTTTGCAGACGATAATTTTGGCACTATTCGCCGTCTTCCGCATGGAGCAGAGCGGGAGAGGAAGGGCGGAGCTGGAGTTCGTGTTACCCATAACCCCTATCGGATGTGGATATTCGCTTACGCTAGCGAGCCAGATCTACTACCACTTCGAGTATGTGGGACATCCTCGCAGCTATAAATGGACCAATAGTAACTCACTTGTAACCATCCTTTCTCTGATTTGTCCAAGGGTTTAACCACAAGTACAGGGCAAATCGTGGCACCAACTCCAGGAAGCTCATCGCCGAGGAGCGAGACAGATTTGGATCTTCAACGTCGGCGACATCAAACCTCTAGAGATTCCTATGGCATTTGCCATGGCACTTGCTTGGGATATCAACTCTATCAAATCAGGCGAATTTAGGAGGTTCTTCAGTACACTGGCCGAACGCGAATTTGGAAAAGAGTTGAGTGAGGCTATTGGTGCTGCATGGCACGAGTATGATCGTCTCGTGTCATTGCGCAAACATGAACACATCGAGCCCCACACCTTCTCTCTCCTAAATTATAATGAAGCAGAAGATATCTTGAATCGCTGGAAAACCCTACTGGGTACTGCAGAAGCAATTCATCAGTGTGCCACCGATGAGCAGCGTCCTTCGGTCTTTCAGCTCGTACTGCATCCGATCAAGGCTTCAGCAACCTTCACTGCTTTACAGATAAATCTTGGAAGAAACCAGCTTTACGCCAAACAAAGGCGTAACTCAGCGAATACATTAGCACAACACGTTCTCGACCTCTTTGATGCAGACTTCACCCTTTCTGAGGAGTTCCACACCCTGCTGAACGGGAAATGGAACCACATGATGCGGCAACCTCACTATGGGTTCGGTAACACCTGGCATGCTCCTTCCCGAGACATGATCAGTGGCCTTTGCTATGTTCAACGCAGGCAAAACTCAAATCCGATTGTAGGTCAGATGGGCATCGCTGTCGAAGGTCATGAAGGTGTGCGTCCGGGACGGTGTAATGAGGAATCTGACAGAACGCATCCAAGTCGGCGAGACTTGGTTCCCGGTGTAACACTGGGGGCCGTGACTCGGTATGGCCCTGCGAGTAGATGGGTTGATGTCTTTACAAGGGGAAGTCCAACCATACATTGGTCGACGAGTGTACCGTACGATTGGATCAAACTGTCCGTCGAGTCCGGCACACTGATCCCGGGCGAGGGAGACGCACGTTTAGAGATCACTATTGACTGGGACCAAGTACCGATCGACTTCAATGAGGAAGTTTTGATTGACATCCGCTCTGCCGAAGGCGATTTCGAACAAGTCCATCTTCCGATCCTTGGTCGGAAAGTCCCAGAGACATTTTACGGTTTCGTGGAAGGAGATGGGTATATCTGCATTCCCGCATCTTGTGGCCCTACCCCTTCATACCGTCTTCTTCCCGAAGTCGGTAGATCATTGACCGGTTCCGTTGCATTGAACCTACATGATGAGAAACATGAAGTATCGCAGATCATGAGTAAAACGAATTATCTCACATACAATGCTTACTTCTTCACCAAGAGCGGCACGCTTGAGTTACTGCTCTACTTCAACATGACTCTCGACATTGACCCGAGCGATCCAATGACCTACGACATCCTGATTGATGGTAATATGCAAACACACAAACTAATCCCCGAATCAACGAATGACGGGTATTTGCCTGAAGGATGGGCTGAGGCTGTGCAAGACTGCGTATGGGTAAAGAAACATCAGTTCTCAGGAGAAAATCCGGGGCCCAGGGCACATATAATTCAGGTTGGGTTAAAGCACTCCAACATGTTGCTTGAGAAACTGGTTGTGAATCTTGGTGGGGTGAAGGAGAGTTATCTGGGACCTCCACCGAGTTATTGTGTCTGCAAAATGATTGGAGGCATTAAGCAGCCGTAAGGTGGTTTACAAAAGTTATCTGGAAATTTTCTCTTCATCAAATCCTACTTTCTATAGTTTAGGTTTACCATAACCTTCTTATATCTATCAACGCCCTCCTCACTCCCTTCCCTGTTCCCAACCTTCCATACTTTGCTTTGGTGCTATGTCCTCGAAGCGAGTTCGTGATGGACAGTAGATGCCGGACTAATTAATACAGGCTATTTGATTAGACCATCTGGAAAGATCTTTCGAGATGAATAGCATGGAAAATTCAAACCCCAAATTTCAACCTGAGTTGGGATATTTAAAAAGTTCAACATTTGTAAAATTAAGCAAGTCAACGACGGCTTGCCTTGACTTGGCTATTTACTCGTCCCTTAGTCTTTGAAGAGCCTTTGTCTTTGAAAATTCTCGCCTCGAATGCTTAGCGAGGTGGTTCAGTGCCTGACACCAGCAGAATTTGTGATGCAATAACGGTTCTCAATGTACTATAGCTCGAGGGAAATTTAGAGGCTAACTGCCATTATTGCTTCTTAAATGTTCCTTGATCTGAGGAACAATATGAAGAGTGGTGACTTGTCGCTTTACGAATGTTCCATAAGTTACAGTACATTGGAACGCAGCTTTGTGTCACGAACCCTGACAACCGCTAG
>Ga0302325_10026406_pt1 | contig 12058 bp, 12 predicted proteins | sample Palsa_T0_2_FD_201948 | JGI IMG/M metagenome (GOLD analysis project Ga0302325, IMG submission 201948) | Peat permafrost microbial communities from Stordalen Mire near Abisko, Sweden - Palsa_T0_2 | ecosystem: Environmental > Terrestrial > Soil > Palsa > Peat permafrost | place: Sweden: Abisko...
GGTAAATGGATACGCGAGAACTGCGGAATTCCGAAGGATGCTGGAAGGGCTCGATTTGACTCGCCCACTGGCTCAATGGAAAGGACACTATTTCTACGCCCACGTTGGAATCATGGAGAACCAAGAGCTCGATGTGAATTTCTGTGCCTGTGACAACGGAATTAGTTTCGTCTTCCCCATGGAGCACTGGAAGTCCATTCAGAATCTGTTTCGCCGCGCATGGCAGTCGCCAGACGTGATGCAGGCGTGGGACACGTTGGCGTTGGAATATGGCGAGATGTGAGCGAGGCGGTGCTTCGCACCGGAAGAATGGTGGACACGTCACCCCCAAGTTGGGAACTGCGGAGCGCCAGACAAGCGCTTCGATGTTTACGCAGGTTAACTTTAGCTGCGTCAACAAAATTGGTCTCCGCTGGGTGACTGCAATATCGAACGGATGATGTTTGTTTGCGACAAAGCGGTGCCCATCGTCGATCACGTAAACGCATTGAAGCGCAAGACCTTGCGGTGAACTGACAATTACGCAGCTTAATCGCAGCGGCATCAAGCGCAGTAGTGCAACAAGGCGGTTCGTCCAATGAGTAATCCCAGCGTTCAAGCTAATCCTCAGTCTAGGTTGCCGTTCGGAGAAGAGCCGAAGCCCGGTTTCCGCACCAAGACCGCAGCCACGAGACTGACTCCCGAAGAACTAGGAGAGATAGAAGCTGCCGCCGAAAGCGCGGGACAGGCTCTCTCCGAGTGGCTGCGCGGGACCGCCCTGTGCGCTGCGCGCCAGCGGCCCGCCGATCCCGCCGAACTGGTTTTGGCTGAACTCTGGGCGGTGCGTTATGCGCTGCTGAATCTCTTCCATGCAGCCTCTCAAGCGGCATCGGAAGGCAGGCAAATGTTGCCCGATTCCATCCTCAAAATCCGCGACGAAGCCGATGCGCGCAAGCTGCAACAGGCTCGTAAATTGCTTGACGATTTTCGCGCACCAGAGGGCATGGCACGAGGACGGAAACCATGAATGACATGCCCTTTCCGAGACGATTTCCGTGGCTGCCTGCGATGGCAATACTGGCCTTTTCCGGTGCGTTGTTTCTGTGTAATTGGTTGGTCTGGACGCCCATGCAACGCTACTACCTTGGAGCCTATTTGAGGTGCGCTTTGTTCGGTACTGAGCCGGCTGTGGGTACCGAGGTCCGATGGTTGTACAAGACCGCACCGCACAAGCAACAGGAATTGGCTACGAATGCCGACGTGGTTCCGGCAACTGCGGGCGACGGCCGTGGAATCCCGATACAGCTTTCGCCAGCGGCGCGGCAGGCCGGTTGGACCGGCCTGCTACAGGGGCCGGAGGAATGGCTCCAAACCGTCAGACTCCAACCGTTTCTTGAGGCGCAGTTCTATGACGGAAAGAGCATCTGGAGATTGCTATTGACACCGCTGCTGTGGGGAGCCGCGATGTTCTTTTCCATGCTGGCGGGGCGGAGCGCGTTGCAGAGCTGGCTAGAGCATAGACAGGAAGAGTTTGAGCGGACCATGTGGGACGCCCCTCCGCCAAGATTGCTTGAGCGATGGAGGGCGAAGATGGGCAGATTGCGGTTCCGATTGCCGCGATTTTGGAAGCCGCGAGGGGTTGAGATTGCGCCGGAACCAATGCAGCCAGGGCCAGCCATCGCTCCCGACGTGCCGATGAAAAAGCCGACTCTTTCGGTGCTCGCGGTCTTCGGCGGTGCACCTGCCGCCGAACCCGGAAAAGCGTTTGTTTGGGACGAAAGTAACGGGATTGATTAGGAGGTTATGCGATGGAGAAGTGGCGCATTTACTTACAAGAGGCTAGGACGCAAATCCGATTTGCGCTTCGCTCGTATTCAGAATTTGAACTAGCCCGTGATGCAGGGGACGTGGAAACAGTGTTCTATAGCTTACATCACTTCATCGTTCACGTCGCCAATGTCGATAGGATTCTAGATGTGAAGCCTGGTTCTGAGAGGGCCACCATTTTTGCCGGACGAATTGACCTTCAGGGTCTCAACATGAAGATCGCCAGAAAACTTCGTAATCATCTAGAACATTTTGACGAGCGATTGGATCGCTGGATTTCTATGTATTATGGCCATGCTTTCTTTGATATGAACATAACCACAGGATCGACCGGCTTCCCGTATCACGCTGCCCTGAGAGCTTTGGACGGAGACACGGTGAGATTTTTTGGCGAAGCTTACTTGTTGCCGGATGTAATCAAGGGAATTGGGGAACTTGACGTACGCCTAGCAGCTATTGAGGACAGTACATGTTGACGATCTCAAAACCCATCTCCGCCAGTCAGGCGCGAATATACCATGCGCGGGAGTTTGCCGCGCAGGAACAGAACTATTGGAGCCGCGACCAGCAAGGCCATTCGGAATGGCAGGGCAGGCTCGCGGAGCAATGGAAGCTCACGGGCGAAGTTGACGCAGAGCACTTCGCGCGGCTGAGTGAGGGCCAGCATCCGCACACCGAAGAGCAGCTCGTGCGGCATCAAGTTTCGAGAACCTATGAAGGCAAATTTGGCAGAGATGTAACCAGCGCGGAGCATCGTGCCGGGTGGGACGCCACATTCTCTGCGCCGAAGTCGGTATCGCTCACTGCGCTTGTGGGCGGCGATGATCGGGTGCGGGAGGCCCATCGGGAGAGTGTACGCGCGGCGCTTCAGGAGCTTGAGCGATACACGCAGGCGCGGATCGGCAATGTCCATGCCCCAGAGACGACCGGAAAATTCATCGCCGCCACTTTCGAGCACGACACCGCGCGGCCTGTCGATGGCTATGCTGCGCCCCAGCTTCATACCCATGCCGTGATCTTCAACATGACCGAGCGCGAGAACGGTCTCGAAAATGGGAAACAGATGCGAGCTTTGCAGCCGCACGAAATGTTTGTCTCACAACGCTACGCCACGGCAGTCTATCGATCCGAGTTGGCTCTGCGTCTGGAAAAGCTGGGCTACGAACTGGAGCGCGGCAAGCATGGACAACCGGAAGTAAAAGGCTACACGAAGGAGTATCTGGAGGCTTCCAGTCCGAGGCGTGAACAGATCAAAGACCATCTCCGGGAACAAGGAATCGACGGAGCCGCGGCGGCACAGATCGCGGCCCACCATACTCGCGACCGCAAGGAACTGCTGTCGCCTGGAGAAGTCTTACAGCGGCACCGCGAGTTGGCCGCACAGTACGGGCATCAGGCGGACCGCGTCGTCGCACAGGCGCGCCAACATGGGCAATACCAGATGCCGGAGCCAGAGATGCAGGCGCAGCGGGCCGTGACATGGGCGCGAGATCATGTCTTTGAGAGATCGGCAGTGCAGGACCGCCGCGCGATCCTCGAAACAGCGCTGGTGCGCGGCATGGGGGAAACCACCTATGCCCAGGTCCGGCAGGAGTTCGAGCGCCGGATCGAGGCCGGAGAGTTCCGCGAAGTCTCGCACGTTGGTGCTCGCAGACAGTACACAACCGCCGCGATGGTTCGCATGGAGCGCGAGATCGTTGGCCGGATGCAGGAAGGCAATCGGCGCGACTACAGCGATCCCATGCTGGTCTCGCCGCAAGTGCGCATCTCCACGGACGACCGCCACCCAGAACTGAATGCGTCGCAGCGCCAAGCAGTAGACGAAATCTTTCTTTCGCGGGAGAAGGTTGTCGGCTTAGATGGCATCGCGGGCGCGGGCAAGACAACAACTCTGTCCGTGATCCGCGAAGGCGCGGAGGCTGAGGGCTACAGGGTGGAAGGTTTCGCGCCAACCTCCCGCGCGGCGCAGAAGCTAGGGGAAGCTCGCATGGAGACATCCACGCTACAGAAGCATCTGGTGCGTGGACAGCAGCCGGATACCGGCGAGAAACGGCTCTATGTGCTCGACGAATCCTCGCTGGCATCGACCAGGCAGGTGCATGAGTTTGTGAACCGGCTCCATCCGAATGACCGTGTGTTGCTGGTCGGCGACCGTCGGCAACATGAGGCAGTTGAGGCCGGGAGACCCTTCGCGCAGCTCCAGGACGCCGGTATGAAAACGGTGAAGCTCGAAGAGATCGTGCGCCAGAAAGACCCAGAACTGAAGCAGCTAGTTGAGCAGCTTGCACGCGGCGAAGTGCGCGAGGCGATACAGAATCTTGACCGGCAGGGCCGAGTCCATGAGATTCAAGGTCACGACGAGCGCATCGCCGCTATTGCGAAGGACTACGCAAAATCGCCGGAGGACACGCTGGTGATTTCTCCCGATAATCGCTCTCGCATGGAGATCAACGAGCGCGTCCATGCGGAATTGCAGCGGAGTGGCCTCGTCAGCAACGAGGAGCACCGCATCAGGACGCTGGTGCCGCGCCAAGACCTCACCGGCGCGGACCGCACATGGGCCGAGCGCTATGAGGTGGGCGATGTGCTGCGCTATTCGCGCGCCTCAAAGGAGACCGGCATTGGGAAAGGCGCGTACGCACAGGTGAAGAGCATCGACGCGCCGACAAACCGGCTGACAGTCGAACTGCAGGATGGCACGCAGCGCACTTACGATCCACGCCGACAGCAGGGCGTCTCGGTTTTCCACGAGGATATGCGGAGTTTTTCAGTAGGCGACCGCATTCAGTTCACCGCGCCGGCCAACAACCTCAGAGTTGCGAACCGCGAGTTGGGGACCATCGAGAGCATCGACGGAGTCGGGCGCCTGTGTCTGAGGATGGATGGTGGCCGCACCGTTGAACTCGACCCGATCAAGCATCCGCATCTCGACCACGGTTATGCCATGACCAGCCACTCCAGCCAGGGACAGACTGCCGACCGTGTCCTCATTCACGTGGACACCGAACTGGGTGCCAAGGATCTGCTCAACAGCCGCATGGCCTATGTCGCTGTCTCGCGTGGACGCTATGACGCGCGGATTTATACGAACAATGCAGCGACGCTGGGCCAGGAACTCAGCCGCGACGTGTCCCATTCCCCCGCCATTCAGCAGGAGCCAGCGGCGCACAAGTTAGAACCACAAACCACGCACACGAATCAGATCAGTCAGGGTTTCGGTCTTGGTCTTTGATGCGGCATTTCCGAATGACATACCCCGGATAGCCAGAGCATAGCCGAGGCCCGGCCAGTGTCAAGGCCGCGCTTCGCGCGCCGCGTTCGCGGTCACAGAGCCTTGACACTGGCCTTTGCGCCTCGGCTTATTATTCAGCTATCCGGGGGATGTCAGATTTCTAGTCCTACGAACCGGGCTCCGCCCCGAGTCGAAGCACTGCCGATAGTAGTTGTCCTCTTACACAACCCGACGGTACCAAAACTGCTGTCCAGTCGGAGGAGATCTGGCACTTGAGAAAGACGTGTTCAAACAAACATTCTCTTACGAGCATGAGAATCATTACTTACAGCGACCTGCATCTTGAATTTGGCTCGGGCTGGATACTACCGCCAGATGCCAGTGGAGATGTGATGATCCTGGCAGGCGATATCGTCACGCTCAGGGATTATGAGCCGCTCAACCAGATTCTCCGGAAGTGGAAGAAACCAGTCCTCTATGTCACGGGAAACCACGAATATTACACACGGCGGCCAATGAACGAAGAGGACAATAGATTCAAGGCGTGGCTGGAAGACAGACATCCGCATGTGAAACTGCTGCTTGATGAACAGGTCAGCGTTGGCGGCGTCAATTTCTTCGGCGGCACGATGTGGACGGATTTCAACGGCGGCGATTTGCGCGCCATGGAGACCGCCCGCTCTCAAATGAATGACTACCGCCTCATCTATAACCCCGACGAAACGCTTTTCACGCCAGCAGATTCAATTGGGCTACATAGAAACTTCGCGTCGAAATTGCTGAACTGGTTCGGCAAGAATCTAAGTGGTCCGCGCGTGGTTATCAGCCATAACGCACCGGTCATCAATCCCAACTCCAAATACAAGGGCGGCGCTCTCACGCCGGCATTTAATTCCCTAGACATGGTGGAGATCATTAGGACCTACCAGCCGGCCCTCTGGGTGTATGGCCATACGCATGAATGTGACGATCAGACGATCGGGCGGACCCGGATCATTTCAAATCAACTCGGGTACCCCGGCAACCTTGGCGGTTTTGAATGCAAGGGTTTTGATGAAGCGGGTCTGCCAGTCGAGGTAGGCGTTTAGCCCCGAGCGGCGGAAGACATTACCTTACGAAGACAAACAACATGCCGTACATTCTGCCGAAAATGGACATTCCCCAAGTTCTCGTAACCGACTTTTGCCCCGACCGCTCAGCCGATCACAACAGGAAGCAGCGGGGATTTTCACGCTAATGCTGGGTATGCGGCAATGCTTGCAGCAACTCAACGGGAAAAAGAAAAACGAGTTTATCGTCGCCAATCGGGACCAGCACTCGCACGAAATAGCTCTTGTAATCCTTTCCAACGATCCCCTTAAGATTCGCCGTCTTGGGCTTTCGAAACATCGTGGTGCCGAGAACGTAGCTCTTCGGTGGAATCGTCTGCGCCCCGACTGCGCCATGGTTCAACTCCTCGATTCTTTGGCCCGCCCGTGCCGCAAGTGCCGCCCGGTTCTGCGCATTTTCCGCCGCCAGTTGCGCGTGATCGACAGGAACCCGCGTGGTTGTTGTTGCGAAATAGTTTCCCCGGACCCAAGTTCCGCCGCTGTCATAAGCAGAGAGTGTTCCGGTCGTATGAGCCGTGACCATCGATTGCGAGTAAGCCCGCATCCCGTTTCCGAAGGCCATCAGCGCAGAGGCCACGGCCATCCGGTGCTCGATGCGCGCCGCGATTTCCGAAGGCGACACGTAGGGCAGAACTTTGTTTTCATTAAGGTCGTCCACACGAATCGCGCTCGGAATGAAGTTGAAGGCTTGGTCTGAAGCATTACTGACCAACACAAGCAACCGGAAGTAGTCGCCGACTTCCTGCGCCCCCACAGCTAAGAAGGCCGAATCCGATCGCGACAACCAAAAGGGCAATCCATTCTGATATACCAGCTTGAACGGCTGAACATTGCCGTCCTTGTCTCTGGTGATGGGGGCGGCTGGTTTCAGCTCGTCCGCTGTCTTGTGCCTCATCGAAACAACGCCGTTCTCGTGATCGCCGAGGCAATCCTTGCCGGAAAAAGTGCCGTCGCCGCCATCTGCCGACAGCGTGAGCTTCGCTTGATAGCTTCCTGGGCACTGCGATTGAGTCTGCGCGAGGGTGGCGCTCAGCGTCCCTTCTGAGACACTTCCTGTGACCAAGCCAGCGCCGCCAAGCGTGGACGTATAAGTACCCGAGACGTGCCCAGCCGTATCCTGCGTCATGTGGAGTGCGAGCGTCCCTGCAGAGGTGGAGTCGCCGAAGGTTGCAATCCAATCGCCCGTCAGATTCGCTACGGCGGCTGTCTGTGCCCCGGAGGCACAGCACACTACAGTCCAAACGATTACAAAAGAACAAAGATGCACTCTGATAGGAGTTCTTCTCACTGTTGACTCTCCAGTGTTACAGATCTTCAGCGGTCCGGAACCTACTTTTCGGCTATGCGTCCGACGCCGGCTGTGATTCCTAGCAGCAATAGATGGAGGCTTTCTGGTCCAGAACAGCGGGACGACTTTACATCTTAACCTCCCCTTCTATCACGTCAGTCGGAACGTCAAATTCCTCTTTAGCCACCGGGACAAGCACCTTGCTGAAATGAGGGCTAATCCACCATAAGATAGATAGTGGTGGTATAGTAGGTGGTGGTGGTGTTATATGACTGAGAAATTCAAATTTACGGTCGGCGGCGTCGAGGTCTTTTTGAGCAAGGAAGACGTCGAGCAAAAACTTCGAACAATAGAGCCCGAAAATATCCGTGAGGTTTCGGTCGAGGTTAGCGGTAAGCGGTATCCCGTTAAACAAGCCCTCTCAGAAGCAGCAGGGTTACTCCGGGGCAATTTTACTTCCCATGACGCGATGAGGGTGTTTCGTAAATTGTCTCTTCCTATGGGAACTGGGCCAGGGGATGTTTCGACGTACCCGGAGCGTTTCTTCACCGCAATCAAGAGCCTCAATGAGTTTGACCACGCAGAGGTCCGGGGAGTGATCGGAGGGTTGGTAGCAAAAACCGACAGAGATAACTGTTTCGCCGGAATTTACTATCGCGGCAAGGCCAACGTTGAAAGCCTGTTGTCCCTCAAGGGAGTGAAGGACGTTCAAGCAATCACGATGCTGGCCCGGAGCCTCTTCGAATTTGCAGCCGACATAAAACTTATCGACGTAATCCCGGATGCCGTGAAAAAAATTAGGACATTCTCTGAAGTGGAGATGCTGCGGGCAGCTGAACGGGTAGTGAAGTTCAAATCCGCCAACCCGACAGCCTCGGTAGATTCGAGCGTTCACGCCGAGTTCATTAAAAACAACGCTGCACGAATTAAAGCTGAGCAGAAAACGGTCTGGCCCGGAGCCACGAAGGTACGTCACTGGTCGGAATTGGATTTACGCGCTAGGGCGAAACTACTGAAAGCGCCGTTCGATGAAATCTACGAAGTTAAGTATGCCGAACTAAGCTGGTACACTCATGCGGCTGGACTGACGGGGTTCAACATAAAATCCGAAACATTCAAGCTGCTGGCAGGCTGTCAATTCGCGCTTGCGGCGAATTGCTATGCCATTCTGATAACGGCAGTAATTGATGAGTTTCACCTCTCCAAAGCGGACGCGAGAATAAAAAGCCACTTGAAGTTCGCCCACCGGGTCCCTTTCACTGATACTGATGAGCAAGAGGACGCGCTGAAACAGGAATTACTGGGTTAACGCAGTCCGTTGTGTGCGGGGACGGCTGCCCGCCCACCTCCGGGTTGCTCCAGGGTTTCATCATTCGTTTGGGAGCATCTATGCCAAGGATCGAAGACGAATATCTGGAATGCGCGATCTACATGTACGAGACCAAGAGCGATGCGGAGGATAGCAAGGACGAGGGAGCCACAGGCTTTATTGTGGGAGCAGAATCCCCTCCACCAATCAAAGTATCGTATTATGCGGTTACAAACACTCACGTCATACGTGATGGCTTCACGGTTATACGCGTTAATACACGAGAGGGTGGCCATGACGTGATCGAGGTTCCACGCGACTCTTGGATTTCCCACCCACTAGATGATGTCTCTGTGTGCCCGATTGAACCCATGCTCGCCCGTCACAAATCGAGGTACGTCAGGACGGCGTCCTTCCTGAGCGAGGGCTTGGTAAACAACTACGACATTGGTCCGGGCGACGAGGTGTTCATGGTGGGCCGCTTCATGGGACTTCAGGGGACGCTTACGAATCTCCCGATAGCCAGATTCGGGGCAATCTCGATGCTCCCGCGAGAGGAAATCGAGAACCCCATAGGAAACAGGACTAAGCATTTCCTCGTAGAGGTGCGGTCAATTTCCGGGTTTAGCGGCTCCCCTGTGTTCGTTTATGACACGGTTCCCCACAACAGCAAAAGAGCGACCACCTTTGGGCCTACGCTTCTTGGGGTTGACTGCGGACATTTTCCGTCTGGAAGCTCAATGATTAAGGGTGGTATTGCGCCAGTGGTTCCAGCGTGGAGGATCTCCGAAGTGATAAGAAGTGCGGAGATAACGGAAGCCCGAAAGAAAATGGAAGGAAAGAACCCTTGAATGCCTCGCTCGCTAGGGGGACTCTTCCAATGTCACTGAGCCCAGAATGTTCGTGCTGTCATGAGGCGGGACACGCAGTCGCATGGGTCGTAAATGGCGACCAGTTGCTGCTGGTCATCGGGCGTTCTGACGCCAACCTGACTCCCGAGCAGGAAAGCGTTCGGGACGGATCCATAGTCGGCGCTGGAGGCGGCACAGTTGACCTGGTCAACCAACTCTTCAGAGCACGGCGTTCAGGTGGGGCGACTATACGGCAGGGAGCGAAAAGCTCCTGCGAACATTGCAAGAACAGCGTCTTTACTGACACATGCCCGGCCTGCATGAGGACGCTGACCCATCACCTCGCCTGTATCTTTGCGGGCGGTTCCGCGACAGCTCACCTCTTGCCGGACGAGCACCACGGAAGTCAGCTGCGCGACGATCTCGCACAAGTAGATGACCTCTTGCAAAGAGCGATTGCAAGCGAGGAGCGACGAAAGAACATACGGAATCAAGCGGAGCAAAAGGCGCACGAACTAATAAAGCGCGAGTCCAAAGCGGTCCAGAACCTTGCGAGCGAACTGCTAGTTCGGGGCGTTCTTGACGGCTCGGAAGCTGAACAAATCGTACGAAATAACCTTCAGAGTTTGCGCTTCTGATTCGCCTTCCCCCTGTCGCGAGGAGAGTGTCTAGTCGCAGTCTGGCTTGCGTGCAAGCCCTACGCTCTCATCTAGTCGCCGCTGGCAGTATCGCCGTAAGCGTCCGCCGGAGACCGTCTGGACGAGAATGTAGATAGAAGTCATGCTTCGGATGTGGACACAAGCAGTAGTGTCCACTTGGAGCGATGATGGACACTTACACTCAATCGGTCTCAGGGGCAGTCGTTGGCCCAGCCAAGAGCCCTAAACGCCAACTCCGGACGATCGCGGAGAAACGGCAGATCGTCGAAGAGACGATGGTTGAAGGCGCATCCGTGGCGCGAATCGCTCGGGCTCACGGTGTCAACGCCAATCAGGTTTTCTACTGGCGAATGCTCCATCGAAAAGGACGGCTGGGCGCAGCGACGCTGCTGCCGGTCCGGGTGACATCTGAGAGGTTGTCTCTACAAGGACCTTCGCTCCCAGAGCGTGCTTGCGTTAAATCCGCTTCTGGTTCTGCTGGCACGATTCACATTGAACTTCGGCATGCACAGATGCGAATCGAGGGAAGCGCCGATCCAGCTGTGTTGCGGGTGTTGCTGGAGTGTTTGCAGCGATGATCGCACCTCCCGCCAACACGCGGATTTGGATTGCGGCCGGCGTGACCGACCTGCGACGCGGTTTCATGGGCCTGAGCGCGCTGGTACAAACTAAGCTGGAACAAAGTCCGATGTCCGGGCACGTGTTTGTGTTTCGCGGCCGTCGAGGCGATCTGATTAAACTTCTATGGTTCGATGGCGACGGGCTATGTCTATTTTGCAAACGACTTGAGCGAGGTCGTTTCATCTGGCCACAAGTGACGAGCGGTACCGTGTCTCTTACACCGGCGCAACTATCGATGTTATTAGAAGGCATTGACTGTCGCCGACCTGAACGCACGTGGGATCCGCACCTGGCCGTTTAAGATCAGGTTCTTTTTCACAGATATTTTCGTGGTGTAAGGATGAAGGGAGCAGAGTTCGTGCGATACTCCGCGCATGCTGACTGCGACGCTTCCGGATCTGAACACGTTGACTCTGGATGCGCTGAAAGCGCTCATCGTTGCTCAGCACGAGCGACTGCTCACGCGGGAACGCGAAGTCGAGCATTTGCAGTTGCTGATCGCTCGACTGCAGCGCATGCAGTTTGGGCGCAAGTCGGAGAAGCTCGCACAACAGATCGAACAGCTGGAGTTGCGACTCGAAGAGCTGCAGTCGGAGCCAGTCGAAGACTCAGTTGCGGAGGCGAAACCCTCCCTCCTTACTAATAAGGACGCGGCCTCCGCCAAACCAGCCCGCCATCCGCTACCCGAACATCTTCCGCGTCAGACACGCAGACATGACCCGAAGGAATCGGCATGTCCAGATTGCGGTGGGGTGTTGCGCAAGCTGGGAGAAGATGTGTCGGAGATGTTGGAGTACGTACCTGCGAGTTTCTTTGTGATTCGCCACGTGCGTCCCAAACTAAGCTGCAGCCGTTGCGAACGAATCGTGCAAGCTGCGGCTCCAAGCCGTCCGATCGAGCGCGGTCTGGCCGGAGCGGGACTCTTGGCGCATGTGCTGACATCGAAATATGCGGACCACTTGCCTTTGTATCGCCAGTCGCAGATCTATGCGCGCCAGGGTGTGGAGTTGGAGCGCTCGACGCTGGCCGATTGGGTGGGCAGCACGAGTCAGTTGCTGACGCCTCTGGTCGATGCGCTGAGGCGTCATGTGATGGCGGCAGGCAAAGTGCACGCGGATGACACGCCGGTGCCGGTGCTAGCTCCTGGGAATGGCAAGACGAAGACGGGGCGGTTGTGGACCTA
>Ga0302325_10026407_pt1 | contig 12058 bp, 8 predicted proteins | sample Palsa_T0_2_FD_201948 | JGI IMG/M metagenome (GOLD analysis project Ga0302325, IMG submission 201948) | Peat permafrost microbial communities from Stordalen Mire near Abisko, Sweden - Palsa_T0_2 | ecosystem: Environmental > Terrestrial > Soil > Palsa > Peat permafrost | place: Sweden: Abisko...
GACCGCGCTGGCGACGCTGGTCGCCACGGTCGCCGAGCTGTCGGCGCTCACGCCGGAGGCGACCGCGGCGGAGCTGCTCGAGCTGCTGCCCGACCTTCCGGTTGCGTCCGGCCACGGCGCGGCCACGGCCGACGAGCCCGAGGCGGTGCTGCTGTCGGACCCGATCTCGGTCCGGGCGCGGCGCTTCCGGGTCGTGTTCGTCTGCGGGCTGCAGGAGGGCGAGTTCCCGCGCGCGGGCAGGGTCGAACCGTTTCTGTCCGACGAGCGCCGCCGCGAGCTGGCCCAGGCCTCGGGGCTGGTGCTGCGGGCGCGGGAGGATGCGCTGGCGGCCGAGCGCTACCTGTTCTACTCGGCCGTCTCACGTGCGACCGAGCGTGTCTACCTCGCCTACCGCAGCTCTGACGAGGAGGGCAACCTGGCGCTGCCGTCGCCATTCATCGCCGATGTCGCCGAGCTGCTGTGGCCCGACTGGTCCCGGCACCGGCGTCGCCGGCTGCTGTCCGACGTCGTCTGGGAGCCCGATGCGGCCCCCACCGAGCTCGAGCGTGCGCGCGGCGTCGCCGCGGCGCTGGCGCCGCGCACCGGCGAGCCGCCCGGGCCCGCCAGGACGCTCGGGCCCGGCGCACTTGCCCGGGTGCGTCACACGCGGGTCGTCTCGGCGGGCGCGCTCGAGCGCTACGTCGACTGCCCCGTCCGCTGGCTGGTCGAGTCCCAGCTGTCGCCGCGCCGGCTGGCGCCGGACGATGAGCCGGTGGTGCGCGGCTCGCTGATTCACGAGCTGCTGGAGCGGCTGCTGGCCGAGCTTGGCGGGGCGGTCACCGAGTCGTCGCTGCCGGATGCGCTCGAGATCCTGCAGCGGCTGCTGGGCGGGCTCGGCGGGCGCGCGCGGGAGCTGGGCGCCGGCGCGCCGCCGGTCGTCCGGACGGGGGCGCTGCGTGAGATCGAGGCCGCACTGCGTCGCTATCTGGAGCACGAGGCGGCGACGTCGGAGGGGTGGACGCCGGTCGCGCTCGAACGCCGGTTCGGGTTCGACGAGGAGGGGTCACTGCCGCCGCTGGCGCTCGGGGACGGCCCGGAGCCGGTGCTCGTCCGTGGCGCGATCGACCGGATCGACGTCGACCTCGCGGGGCGCGCGCTGGTGCGTGACTACAAGAGCGGCGCGCCGCGCGCTGACTGGCCGGCGGCGCGCTGGAAGCCCGACCGGCGGGTGCAGGTGGCGTTGTACATGCTCGTGGCGCGTGAGCTCGAGCAGCTCGACGTGATCGCGGGCGTCTACCAGCCATTGCGCGGCGACGACCTGCGGGCCCGGGGCGTGTTCGCCGACGAGGTCGATAGCGCCGCTGGCTTTCACGCCAGCGATATGCGCTCGCGTGAGGAACTCGACGCGGAGCTCGCCGACGCCGGCGCCCGCGCGGTGGCGCTCGCGGCGCGCCTGCGCGCCGGGGACGTCGAGCCGTGTCCGTCGACCTGCTCACGGGACGGCTGCGCGTATCCGGCGATCTGCCGCAGCCAATGACCGCCGAGCTCCTGCATCCGGCGCCGGCCGGCGGTCTTGGCGGGGCCGGTGGCCGGCGTTGGACCGGCGAGCAGCTGGCCGCGATCGAGCGCCGCCGCGGCGACTTGCTGCTTGACGCCGGCGCTGGCAGCGGCAAGACCTCGGTCCTGGTCGAACGGTTCGCCCGCTCGGTGATCGAGGACGGCATCGACGTCTCGGCGATCCTGGTAATCACGTTTACGGAAAAGGCGGCGGCCGAGCTGCGTGACCGGATCCGGGCGCGGCTGCGTGAGCTCGGGGCGCTGGACGCGGCCCGCGCCACCGAGGGCGCGTTCATCTCGACGATCCACGGCTTCTGCGCGCGCGTGCTGCGGGCCGGGGCGCTGGCGGCGGGGCTGGATCCGGAGTTCGAGGTGCTCGACGAGCTGCGCTCGGGGCGCCTGGGGGCGGTCGCGTTCGAGCGGGCGCTGACGTCGGTGGCGGCGCGTGATCGGCGGCTGGTGGACCAGCTCGCCGCCTACGGCGCCGGTCCATTGCGGGCCGCGACCGCCGGCGTCTACGAGCAGCTGCGCTCGGCCGGATTCATCTCGCCGCGGCTGCCCGAGGTGGTCCCGGCCGCCGATGACGGATCGGCACGGCTGAGCGCCGCCGCGACCGCGGTCGTGGCCGAGCTGTCGGCGATCCCGGATCCCGGCACACGCGTGCTGGAGGGGATCGACCGGGCCGTCCGCGCGCTCGAGGTGGCCCAGCATGGCGCCGGCGACGTGTGGCCGGGGTCGCTGTGGCGTCTGGCGCTGCGCAACGGCGCGGCGGCGCTGTCGACCGACGCCTGCGCGGAGTATCGCGACGCGCTGGCCGAGTTCCGCGCGGCCGCGGGCGCGATCGCCGCGGTCGACGTCCGGGACGTGCTCGACCGGCTGCTGTCGGCCTACGCGGCCGAGTACGCCCGCGCCAAGCGGGCGGTATCGGGGCTGGACTTCGAGGATCTCGAGCTGGGTGCGCGTGAGCTGTTGGCATCCGACGACGCGTTGCGCGAGCGCTACGCCGAGCGCTTCGCCGCGATCATGGTCGATGAGCTGCAGGACACCAACGCGGTCCAGCTGTCGTTGGTCGAGTCGATCGCGCGGGACAACCTGTTCACGGTCGGCGATGCGCAGCAGTCGATCTACGGCTTCCGGCACGCCGACGTGGAGCTGTTCACCGCGCGCGGGCGGCGACTGGCGCAGGCCGGCGCACGGCTGACGCTCGCGACCAACTTCCGGTCACGCCCGGAGATCCTTGAGGTCATCAATCACGGCTTCCGCGACGTGCTCGGCGACGAGTTCATCGTGTTGCGCCCGGGCCGGAACTCCGAGGCACACGCCGGCGAGGCACTGACCGAGCTGCTGCTCGTCGACAAGGGCGCCGACTGGGAGCTGGAGGGGATCGCGTCGCCGTGGCGGCTGGCCGAGGCGCGGGCGCTCGCGCGGCGCGTCGGCGAGCTCGTCGAGGCCGGCACCGCCGCCGGCGAGATCGTCGTGCTGCTCCGCGCGATGACCGACGTCCGCGCGTACGAGCGCGCGCTCGAGCAGTACGGCCTGCCGACCTACGTGATCGGCGGCCGCGGGTACTGGGATCACCCCCAGATCGTCGATCTCGTCTGCTACCTGCGGGCGCTGGACAACCCGCTCGACGAGGAGGCGCTGTACGGCGTGATCGCCTCGCCGCTGGTCGGCGCCTCGCTCGACGCGCTCGTGCTGATCTCGGCCGCCGTCCGCGACACCGGGCGTGACCCGTGGTCGGTGCTGCGCGCCTCCGATGGGTTGCTCGACGCGCTCGGCGCCGCCGATCGCGAGCGCCTGCAGACGTTCGTCGGCTGGTTCGCGGCTGAGCGCGCGCGGGTGGCCCGCCGGGCGATCGACGAGCTGATCGACTCCGCGTTGACCGTCTCCGGATATGACCTGGCGATTCTGGCGATGCCCGGGGGCGTCAGGCGCCTGGCCAACGCGCGCAAGCTGATGCGCCTCGCGCGTGAGCACGAGACCTCGAACGGCCCGGGCCTGCACGGGTTCGTGATGTCGCTGGCGCAACGCGCCGCGGGTGGACAGGGCGCCCGGGAAGGCGAGGCGCCGGTTGAGGGCGAGGGGCTGGACGCGATCCGGCTGATGACAATCCACCGAGCCAAGGGGCTCGAGTTCCACACGGTCGTGGTCGCCGACCTGGGCCGCTCGGTGCGACCGCGGCCGGAGATCGTGCGCGTTTCCGGCGATGGCCGGCGGCTCGGGCTGCGGTTGACCCGTGCCGGCGTCTCAGGGCGCGAGTCTGCGCTTCAGTACACGCCGCTTGGCCACGAGGCGACCGCCGCCGCGGACCGCGAGGAGCGGCGGTTGTTCTACGTGGCGATGACCCGCGCGCAGGAGCGGCTCGTGCTGTCGGGTGCGGCGAAGCTGTCGGGATGGCTGGACGGCTCGGGCAAGGTCGGGGGCGGGCCGATCGCGTGGATCGCGCCGGCGTTCGTCGGCGAGCTCGCAAACGTCGTCACCGAGCGGGGAGCGGACGTGAGCGCCGGCGCGGCGCGCCTGGCGGTGCGGATCGGCCAGCCGGAGCACTTGGCCGACGCAGAGCCGGCGCGGAGCAGCGCGGCGCCGGCGCCGGCGCGGGCGCCGAAGCCGACGCCGGCGCCAGCGCCGAAGCCGACGCCGATGCCGGCGCCGACGCCGGCGCCCAAGGAGCCAATCGAAGGATGGCGATTTGACCCACGTATCCGGGGTCAAATCGCCAACCCTGAGCAGATCGTGGGCCAGAGGGCGCCCGCGGCCGCCGCGCTGAGCTACTCGTCGCTGCAGGAGTACCGCCGCTGCGGCTACCGGTTCTATGCCGAGCGGGTGCTGGGGCTGCCGCCGTCGCACGAGCTGCCCGACGGTCCCGGCGCCGAGTCGGGCGGCGCACACCCCGGCGCCGCACGCCCCGGCGCCGCACGACCCGGCGACGCACACCCCGGCGGCGCACACCCCGGCGGCGCCCAGCCCGGCGGCGCCCAGCCCGGCGCCGCACGCCCCGGCGGCGCCCAGCCCGGCGCCGCACGCCCCGGCGGCGCCGACGCGGTCGCCCGGCCCCGCGGTCGCAGCGCCGCGGACCGCGGCGTGCTCGTCCACGCGCTGCTCGAACGGCTGCACTTCCGCCGCCCGGTGGCGCCCAGCACCGCGTCGGTGGCCGCCGCCGCGGCGCGGTCGGGGATCGAGCCGGTGCCCGGGCCGGGCGAGTCAGACGAGCTGATCGCGCTCGTGCGGCGGTTCGCCGAGTCGGAGCTGTGCGCGCGGCTGGGACGCGCCACGACCGCCCGTCGTGAGCAGAGATTCTCGTTCGCGCTCGCGGATCAGACGATCGTCACCGGCGCGCTCGACGTGCTCGCCCGTGAGCCCGGCGGCCTCGCCCTGGTGGTCGACTACAAGACGGATCGGCTCGATGCCACCGACCCGCAGACGGCCGCTCGCGGTTACGAGATCCAGCGCCTGATCTACGCGATCGCGGCGCTGCGCTCCGGTGCCAACGAGGTCCAGATCGCGCACTGCTTTCTGGAGGCGCCCGAGGTACCCGTGATCGTCAGCTTCGGCGCGGACCAGCTCCCGGAGCTCGACGCGTCGCTTCAGTCGCTTGCGGCCGGCGTGGTCGCCGGCCGGTTCGAGGTCTCTCCGGAGCCGCATCGCGCGCTCTGCGCCGGTTGCCCAGCCGAGGGCAGCCTCTGTTCCTGGCCGCTGTCGATGACCCGCCGCGCCGCCGCCGACACGCTGTTTTAGAGCGTCGGCGCGCGCCGATCCCGCGGCGTCAGCGGTCGCCGGTTGTCGCCGATGGGTCGAACTCGACGTCGACCTGCTGCTGCTCGTGGCGCTGCTCAATCTGGGCCAGGCCGCGCAGCGTGTCCTGGTCGGCGCCGGTCAGCGGGGGCCCGAAGAAGCTGCGCGGCCACAGCTTGCGGGCGCGGACGACGTTGATTTCGGCCGAGTACAGGAACACCTGTGCGCCGAGATGCAGCCACACGATCAAGCCGATCACGACCGCGAAGACCCCGTAGGTGCTGCTCTTGCCGCTTGAGACGTGCTTGAGGTAGTAGCCGCCGACCGATTGCAGGATGGTCCACACGACCGCGCCGAACAGGGCGCCGGTCCACTGGTCGGAGTTCCGCGTCTTCGAATCCGGATCGGTCATCAGCCGGAACGAGATGAAGAACAGGCCGAAGTTGACGATGATCGAGACGACGTAGCCGGCGATCTTCGTCCCGGCACCGCCGAAGCCCGAGCTGACCGCGCCCGAGGCGAAGCTCGAGACGACGAACAGCACGCCGAGGGACACGAGCAGCATGACGCCGCGCAGCCTGGACTGGATCCAGCTCGGGCGATCCTTGCGCGGCACCGCCCACACGGTGTTCATCGCGTTCTGGGCGGCGTTCGTGATCGAAAGCCCCGCATACAGCGCCGTCAGCACGCCGATGACCAGCGCCACCAGCGAGCCGGAGATCGCGTTGAAATGGATCAGGGTGCCGAGCGACGGGAAGTTCTTGATCACCGAGGTCTCGACCGACTGCTGCTTGCCCGGGTCTCCGTGCAAGACGTAGCCGAGGATCGTCGCGAACACGAGCAGCAACGGGAACAACGAGAAGAAGCCGTAGTAGGCCATCAGCGCCGCGAGGTTGCCGCCGCCATCGTCGCTGTTCTTCTTGATGACCGCGAGCGGGAACGCCAGCCACCGACGGCGCTGCTGGAACTCGTCGAACCGCTCCTGCGGGGAGGGCGACTTGCTCGCGGGCGCGGTCTCGGCTGCCATCGCCGGGAAGCTACCCGCGATCGCAGAACTTACGCAACCCCTTCCGGTCAGACGGCCGTCACGTACCGACGGCGACGGGCGCGGTCTCGACGGGCGCCGTCGCTCGTGCCCGGAGAATCACCGTCGCACCGCCGGAGGGGCTGAACGTGATCGAGCGCCGGCGGGTGGTCTCGGGCGCGCCCGCCGGCTCGAGCTCGAAGCGCCGCAAAACCGCCGCCAGCACGATCTTCATCTCCGCGATCGCGAACGACGCGCCCAGGCAGCGGCGACGGCCGCCGCCGAACGGGATCCAGGTGTAGGTGCCCGGAGGTTGCTCAAGGAAGCGCTCCGGCCGCATCGCGTCGGGGTCCGCGTAGAGCTCGGGGTCATGGTGGACCAGGTACGCGCTGGCCAGCAGCACCACCCCCGGCGGGTAGGTGAAGCCGCCGACCGTGACCTCCCGCATCGTCAGCCGCGGTTCGGCGTTGGGCAGCACCGGTCGCAGCCGCAGGATCTCGGTGATCGTCGCCGACAGATAGGCGTCGCCGGCGCCGGCTTCGAGCTCGGTGACGAGACCGGCGGTCACCTCGGGCTCACGGGCAAGCCGCTCCAAGGCCCACGCCAGCTGCGACGCGGTCGTCTCGTGCCCGGCGACGAGCGCGGTCATCAGCTCGTCGCGCAGCTCGGCATCCGACATCGGCGAGTCATCCTCGTGCCGGGCCTGCAGCAGCATCGCCAGCACGTCGTCGGCGTCGGGGTCGGCCTCGGCACGGCGCTCGCCGATCAGCGCGAACAGCTCTTCGTCGACGCGCCGGTGCGCGGCCTGGAACCGGCGCTGGGTCGGCGTCCAACGCAGCGCCCGCTGCAGCGTCGGGACGACCGACAACGGGCTCTCCGCGGACGCCAGGACCTCGCCGAGCAGCGCCCGCAGCCGATCCAGGCGCGGGCCGGCGCCGAGCCCGAACACGGCACGCAGGATGATCTCCAGCGTCAGTCGCTGCAGCCGCGGGTGCAACATGACCGGCTCGCCGGTCGGCCAGGAGCCAAGCTCGGCGTCGGTCAGCGCCACCATCACATCCGCCATCCGCTGCATCCGCTCGCCGTGGAACGCCGGCAGCAGCAGCCGCCGCTGCTCAAGATGCTCGGATTCGTCGAGCAGGATCACCGAGTTACGCCCGACGATCGGCTCCAGCACTCGGGCTCCGGCGCCGGGGTGCAGCACGTCCGCGGGCGCGGTGAACAGCTCCCGGATCTCGGCTGGATCGCTCAGCACGACGAACGGCGGCTGGAACGGCAGCCGGATGGTGCAGCGCTTGCCGTATCGCCGCAGTCTCTTGAGCGTCGCCGTCGGCCGCGTCCAGGTGCCCAGCAGCTGCATGAACGCCGGGGCTCGCGGTCCCGGTGGCAGCTGTGGCGTGCGCGTCGCTCTCATCGCTGCCCGTAAGCCTGTCGGGTTCGCGCCGAGCGAGATTGTGCGATCGCGCACACAAGCTCAAACCGGCAGGCGCGACCGCCCGGACTCAAGCTCCAGCAGCGTGCGCTTGCGCTCGAGGCCCCCCGTGTAGCCGCCGATCCCACCGCCGGCGTGCAGCACGCGGTGGCAGGGGATCACGATTGGCATCGGGTTGGATCCGAGCGCGTTGCCGGCGGCGCGGGACCCGCGCGGGCTCCCCGCCTCCCGCGCGACCGCGCCGTAGGTCGATACCGATCCGTACGGGATCGTCGCCGTCGCCGACAGCACGCGCTGCGTGAAGTCGCTCATCAGCCGCCGGTCCAGGGGCAGGTCGAACTCCCGTCGGCGGCCGTCGAAGTAGTCGGCGAGCTCGCGACGGGACTCGTCCAGCCGGCGCGGGGCCTCGAGCATCCGCGGCGAGACGCGGTCGGCGAGCGACTGCAAGACCTCGTCGCGATCGGCGAAGTCGAGGTAGGCGATGCGCACCAGACCGTGGTCGGTGCTGGCCAGCAGCAGCGTGCCGAGCGGGGAGTCGGTCGTCGTATAGGCGAGATCGAGCATGCCGGCGGCCGCGGCGGCCGCCGGGAGATCAGGCAGCTCCGGCATCAGTCGTGCGCCCGCCCGCGCCAGGCGGCGCTCCAGGTCATCCGTCTCATTCATCGATTCAGTTCCTTTCGCAGTCGCTTCAGTGCCTCGTGGACGTTGCGTCGGGCCGCTTCCTCGGAGCTCCCCATCAGGTCGGCGATCTCCGCGTATGAGCTGTCGACCAAAAACCGCAAGGTCACCGCGGTCCGCTGCTTGTCCGGCAGTTGCGCGACCGATGACCACAGCTGCTCGTCGGCGAGCGCGGTCTCCGGGGCAGCGCCCGCCAGTTCGGCCGCCTCGGCGACCGGGATCGCGCGGCGTCCGCGCGCCCGCAGATGATCGATCGCCTTGCGGTGCGCGATCGTGAACACCCAGGCGCGTAGGTTCGACGCGTCCTTCAGCGACGGGTACGCGCGCAGCGCCGACAGCCACGTCTCCTGCCAGCAGTCGTCGGCGTCGACCGGCCCGACGTTGGCGGTCAGGAACCGGTAAACGTCACGACCGTGGCCGTCGAGCAGCGTCTGGAAGGGGGGAAGGGCCACTGAGGATCAACGCGCCAGGTCACGAAAACGTGAGATGGCGCGCCGGGACTCACCGCCTCAGGCGCCGTATTCCGCGTCGGTCACCGGCTCGCCCCACACCACGTCGGTCCCGGACTCGTCTGTCTCCTGCACGACCAGATGGGTCATGAAGGTCTGAGGCGCCGCGCCGTGCCAGTGGTTCTCGCCCGGCTCGAAGTACACCGTCGTGCCCGCCGAGATCGTCTCGACCGCACCGCCCACGCGCTGCGCGCGCCCGACCCCTTCGACCACGTGGATCGTCTGACCCAGCGGATGGGTGTGCCAGTGCGTGCGTGCCCCCGGGGTGAAGTGCACGCTGTTGAACCGCACCCGGGACGGCGCCGGCGGCGCCGAGATCGGGTCGATGAACACGGAGCCGGTGAACCATTCCGCCGGGCCGGCGTTGGAGTCGGGACGGTTACGGGTGATCAGCATCGGGTGGCTCCTTGGAGTCGAGGTTCAAACGGTGCGCACGAGATGGTGACGCGTTGCGACGACGAGGCCCCGCTTGAGCGATAGCTTTGAGCGATCTGACCGCGCAATTGGCCGATCCACTGCTTCCAGCGTCCTCCGGGGCACGCCGATGACCCAGCTTGATCTCGTCACCGGGGCGTTCAGCTACTCGGGCGAGCACATCGCCCGCCGCCTGCTCGAGGCGGGCCATCGGCTGCGAACGCTCACCCACCACCCCGACCGTCCTCATCCGCTGCGCGACGAGGTGGACACCTGGCGCTACCGGTTCGACGACCCGGCCGAGCTGGCGCGGAGCCTGGCGGGCGTGACCACGCTGTACAACACCTACTGGGTCCGGTTCGACCACGGCGCCAGCACCTACGCCAACGCGATCGAGAGCTCACGGATGCTGTTCGCCGCCGCCCGCCGGGCCGGCGTGCGTCGGGTCGTCCACCTCAGCATCACCAACCCGACGCTCTCCTCGCCGCTGCCCTACTTCCGCGGCAAGGCGCTGGTCGAGTCCGGGCTCGCGCAGTCCGGCTCGCCCTACTCGATCGTCCGGCCGACCTGGCTGTTCGGCGGCGAGCGAGATGTGCTGGTCAACAACATCGCGTGGATCCTGCGGCGGATGCCGGTGTTCCCGGTGCCCGGCGACGGCCGCTACCAGGTCGCGCCGGTGCACGTCGACGACCTCGCGCGGCTCTGCGTGCAGGCGGCCGGCGACGAGCAGGACACCGTGATCGATGCCGCCGGTCCCGAGCAGATGAGCTTCGCCGGAGTCGTGTCGCTCGTCCGTCGCGCGGTCGGCTCGTTTGCGCCGATCGTGCCGGTGCCCGCGCAGCTGATGGCGCTCGCGGCCCGGGGGCTCGGCAGGCTCGTGTCCGACGTCGTGCTGACGCGCGACGAGATCAGCGGGCTGACCGCGGGCCTGTTGGTCTCCCACGAGCCGCCGCGCGGTGAGATCGGGTTCAGCGAATGGCTGTCGGCGCACGCCGACGAGGTCGGACGCCGCTATGCCAACGAGCTGCAGCGGCACTTCGCCGGCGCCTGAGCCGGTGTGCGCGCAGCCTGGAGGCCGCGCCGATGAGTTCTCGTGACCGCCGGGGTCCTTGCTGGTAGACCACCCGAACAACGCCCACTGAGGAGGAGAGAATGAGCCTTCCCGACGTCGTGTCGCACGAGCAATGGCTCGATGCCCGCAAGGAGCTGCTGCAGCGTGAGAAGGAGCTGACCCGCTGGCGCGACTCGCTGATCGCCGATCGTCGACGACTGCCGATGGTCCGGGTCGCGAAGGACTACCGGTTCACCGGCCCCGACGGCGAGGTCAACTTCGAGCAGCTGTTCGAGGGACGCACGCAGCTGATCGTCTGCCACTTCATGTTCGACCCTGAGTGGGAGGACGGTTGCGCCAGCTGCACGGCCGGCGCCGACGAGATGTCGCCCGGGCTGCTCGAGCATCTGCACGTCCGAGACACGACGCTGGCGTACGTCTCCCGCGCGCCGTACGAGAAGATCGCCGGCTACCAGGCCAAGCGGGGCTGGACGTTCCCCTGGTACTCGTCACACGACTCGGACTTCAACTACGACTTCTCGGTGACGCTGGACGAGGCGGTGGCCCCGCCGTCCTACAACTACAAGGACGCTGCCGAGATCCGCCGGATGGGGTTCGATCCGGCCGGTGAGTTCCCCGGCCGCAGCTCGTTCCTGCGCGCTGGGGACGGGATCTTCCACACCTACTCGGTCTACGCCCGCGGGACCGAGACGATCGGCGGGTCGTACTACCTGCTCGACGAGACCGCGCTCGGGCGCCAGGAGGAATGGGAGGAGCCGAAGGGCCGGTCGGAGTCGGCGCGCGCGGCGAGCCCGGATTTCGCGTCCTAGGCTGACGAGAATGGACAAGCGCACGCTGGGAACACAGGGACTGGTCGTATCGGCCGAGGGGCTGGGTTGCATGGGGATGTCGGAGTTCTACGGAAGCCAGGACGAGGGCGAGGCGGTCGCGACGATCCAGCATGCGCTGGAGCTCGGGGTCGATCTGCTCGACACGGCCGACATGTACGGGCCGCACACGAACGAGCGGCTCGTCGGCGAAGCGATCGCCGACCGTCGTGACGAAGTCGTGCTCGCCACCAAGTTCGGGATCGTCCGCGATCCGGAGGACCCGCGCGGGCGCGGGGTCAACGGCCGCCCCGAGTACGTGCACGCCTGCTGCGACGCGTCGCTGCGGCGCCTCGCCGTCGAGCACATCGACCTCTACTACCAGCACCGAGTCGATCCCCAGGTGCCGATCGAGGAGACGGTCGGCGCGATGGCCGAGCTGGTCGACGCCGGCAAGGTCCGCTTCCTGGGGCTCTCCGAGGCGGCGCCGGAGACGATCCGGCGCGCGCACGCGGTCCACCCGATCAGTGCACTGCAGACCGAGTACTCGCTGTGGTCGCGTGATCCCGAGGACGAGATCCTCGCCACCGTGCGTGAGCTCGGGATCGGGTTCGTCGCCTACAGCCCGCTCGGCCGCGGCTTCTTGACCGGTCAGATCACCTCGCCCGAGGACTTCGAGCCCGACGACTTCCGCCGCCACAACCCGCGCTTTCAGGGCGAGAACTTCACGCGCAACCTGGAGCTCGTCGACCGCGTCAGGGAGATCGCGGCCGACAAGGACTGCACGCCCGGCCAGCTGGCGCTGGCGTGGGTGATGGCCCAGGGCGACGACATCGTGCCGATCCCCGGCACCAA
>Ga0302325_10026408_pt1 | contig 12058 bp, 6 predicted proteins | sample Palsa_T0_2_FD_201948 | JGI IMG/M metagenome (GOLD analysis project Ga0302325, IMG submission 201948) | Peat permafrost microbial communities from Stordalen Mire near Abisko, Sweden - Palsa_T0_2 | ecosystem: Environmental > Terrestrial > Soil > Palsa > Peat permafrost | place: Sweden: Abisko...
CCCGGTTGCCGTAGTAGTCGCGTTCCCAGTTCGCCACCTCGGCCGACCCGCTTCCCCGCTGCAGCATCGCGTTGCCAGTCGCTAGGTCCGTCCAGACGACGGTGACGCTGTCCGCGCCGGAACCTTGCGCCGCGGTCGTCTGGACGAAATAGACGGCCGGATCCTGAGCGGCCTCGATCCGCTACCGCAGCTGAGCGTCGACGGCGGAAGCGCCGGACCCGCTCGAACAAGCGGCGACGGCCAGGCCGCAGCCCACCGCGAGCGCGCATAGGGCCGCCGTCAGGCCCGGCCGCCCGCGGCGCCCGACGATCGCGGTGCTGATCACGTCAGCACCGGGAAACTGTCGCCTGCGCATAGCTCTCTGTCTCCGCCCACTGTTGAAGAGGCCTGGCTGCCCGCTCGGGGGGGCGAGGCGGGCAGCCAGGCCGGTCTGTGGTTGGCCCGGCAGGGTCAGGAGATGTTCCAGTTCTGGTAGGTGTTGTTCCAGTTGCAGGGGTCGGTGTGAGTGGATCGCCCCGGCACGGTTCGTTCGCTGCTGTCTCTGCGAACCCGTGTGCGCACAGCCACGATCAGATCCTCCGCTAACCGGCGGCATGTGACCACGCGCTATAACCGGAAGAATGACCGGCAGAATCGAACCGCGCGTCACGACGCCGGGGCGCCGGCGATGCCTGCTCACGCCGACCCGCACGGACGCGGGGACGCCGAGGGCGGTACAGATGGCGTGCGCTGCCAGCCGGTGGAGTCACGACTCGCCGATACCGGCCCCCTCCCGGGGAACTGGTGGACCCGGAGCCGGTCGGCCAGCGGAGTCAAGACTCAGCTGGAGAACCAGTTGCCGGTCCCGTCGCGGGGATGCTGTCCAGTTCGGCGGCGACGTCGGCGGCCTCGGCGGCGCTGATCCGCTGGAAGATGTCCCGCGCCTGCCGCAGCCCGGCGATCGCGTCGGCGATGCGACCGTCGGCCAGGGCGCAGCGGCCCAGCCCGGCCAGTGCGTGGGCCTCGTCCTGGGGGCTGGTGATCTCGCGGGCCAGGGCCAGGGCCTGCCGGTGGTATTCGGCGGCCTGGCCGAGGTCGCCGCGGAGCCGGTGCAGTGTCCCGGTCTCGTTGAGCGTCTCGGCCTCGCCGCCCCGGTCGCCGATGTCGCGCGAGATGGCGAGGGCCTCCTCCAGCGCCTCGGCCGCACCAGGGTAATCGCCCGTCATCCGGCGCACGACGCCAAGGGGGGCGAGGACCCCGGCCTGGCCCTGCCGGCTGCCGATGTCACGGGAGATGCTCAGGGCCTCCTCCAGCGCCCTGGCCGCGCCACCGTAATCCCCCGTCATCCGCCGAACGATCCCCAGGGGGATGAGAGCGTCGGCCCGAGCCAGCTGGCTGCCGATGTCACGGGAGATGCTCAGGGCCTCCTCCAGCGCCCTGGCCGCAGCACCGTAATCGCCCTTCATCCGCCGCACCTTTCCCAAGGAGATGAGGGCATCGGCCTGGCCAAGCCCGTGGCCGGCCTCGCGATAGATGCCCAGCGCCTCCTCCAGCACCCCGGCCGCGCCCCAGTAATCCCCCGTCATCCGACGCAAGCGCCCCAGGGACATGAGCGCATCGGCCTGGCCAAGCCCGTGGCCGGCCTCGCGATAGATGCCCAGCGCCTCCTCCAGCACCCTGGCCGCGCCACCGTAATCTCCGGTCAGCCGCCGGACGGCCCCCAGGCCGGTGAGGGCATCGGCCTGGCCCAGCCGGCTGCCGACGTCACGGAAGATGCCCAGCGCCTCGTGCAGCGCCTCGGCCGCGCCACCGTAATCTCCGGTCAGCCGCCGCACGTCGCCCAGGTCGATAAGGGCGTCCGCCTGGCCCGGCCGGTCACCGAGGCGCCGGGCAGCCGCGACGGCGGCCTCGTGGCGGGTGATGGCACCGGCCCAGGGGCCATCGTGGCGCAGCAGGGCGGCGATGGCGGCGGTGAGCGCGACGACCCGGTCGTGCTGCCCGGTGGCGGCGGCGTGGTCCAGGCAGGCGAGCAGGCCGCCGCGCTCAGCCCGGACCCAGGCCAGCGCCTGGGTGCTGCCGGTCATGGCAGGGACGGCGGCCGGGGGCGCTTGACTGGAGCGGGCCGCGCCGGTGGTGCGGGCCGGGCGAGCCAAGAGCGTCTCAGCGCGGGCGGCGGTGTGCTGGTAGTAATCAAGCAGCCGTTCCAGTGCCTGCTCGCGGGCGATGGGCGGGTCGGCGGCAGCGGTGTCCCGGGCGTAGCGGCGGATCAGGTCGTGCATCCCGTACCGGCGGTGCCCGACCTCCGTCAGCAGCCCCTCGCTGTGCAGGGCATCCAACTGGCGTCTGGCCTCTTCCAGGCTGCCGCCGGCCAGCGCGGCGGCAGCGTAACCGTCGATGGTGGTGCCCGGGTGCAGGCCCACGCGGCGGAAGAACTCCTGCCGGACCGGGTCCAGATACTGGTAGGACACGGCGAACGCGGCGGCGACGCTGTCGTGTTCCGCCGTCAGGGTGAGCATGCGGGCCCGGGTCTCGGCGGCCAGGTCCGCCAGCGTCCAGGACGGGTGCCGGGCGCAGACGCGGGCCAGCAGCGAGATGGCCAGCGGCAGGTACCCGGCCAGCTCGGCTAGTTCTGTGACGTTCCCTGACGGCCCGTCGGCGGCGCGCGGAGCCAGCCGCGTGAACATCTCCCGTGCCTCCTGCGATGGCAGGGCTTCCAGCAGAACCGGGGCCGCCCCCGGCAGGTCGCCGAGGTGCCGGCGGCTGGTGACGAGTACCAGGCAGCCCTCACCACCGGGCAGCAGCGGGGTCACCTGGGCGCTGTTGGCGGCGTTGTCCAGCACGATGAGCGCCTGCTGCCCGGCCATCCGGTCTCGCCACAGGGCGGCCCTGCCGTCCAGGTCAGCCGGGAGATAGCGGGCGTCGACGCCGACAGCGCTCAGCAGCCCGGCCAGCGCCGCCTCCGGGGTTACCGGATCCCGGCCGGGAGTGTGGCCGTGCAGGCTCAGGAACAGCTGCCGGTCAGGGAACCGGTCCTTGAGCACATGCGCGGCGCGCACGGCGAGCGCGGTCTTGCCGACCCCGGGCATCCCGCCGATCGCGTGGATCGCCACGACCCCTCCGGTTCCAGCCGGGCCGGTGACCGCGGCGGTGATGCGGTCCAGTTCGGCCCGTCGGCCGGTGAACGCCGCCGTATCCGGCGGCAGCGAGTAACGCTGCCCGATGCCACGCCCGATCGGCGCACCCGCCCCAGGCGGGACCGCAGTCTTTATCAGGCGACGGGCCGCCAGCCCGACGAACTCCGCCCGCCGCGCGCCACCCAGCTCAAGCGCGTCAGCCAGCCGGTCCACCGAATCCGGATGGGGCCACCGGGTCCGGCCCCGCTCCAGGTCGCTGATCGCCCGGACGCTCATCCCGGACCGCCCAGCCAGCTCCTCCTGCGACAACCCGGACGCGAGACGGCCAGCTCGCAGCTGGAAGCCGAAAGCCTCGTGATCACCACCGCCACCAGCGCTCATCACAAGGCAGATTATGGCAATACCACCATGTTCCGTGCAGTGCAAGTTCAAACGTTTACGGGTTAAACGGGTATCAAGCGGCGCATAGCGGGTGTCTAACTACAGAAGTAAAAGATGGTGAGAGTTCACTGTGAATGCTGGGCTATGCGGGCCGTCTTCTCGGCTCCTGTCATGAGTCGGCGATGCTACTGACGAGTACCTTTGCGGCGGTCGTCGGGGTCGCGGGCGCGGGCGGCGTAGCCGGCCGAGGCGAGGCGTTTCACGGTCTGGCTCATGGAGGCGGGAGAGCCCCGGTCGTGCTCGCCACCGACGCGATAGACGACCCCGACCCTAGCCCAGACGCACCGGTAACCAGATTCACTGGTAGCTCGCAGGTAACCAGATTCACGAGTAGAACCAGATTCGCAAATAGAAGTAGAAGGAGACGAAGTCATGCCCGCAAATCCCCTCGGCGTCGTACTGCGCAACCGGCGCGCCGGTCACCACGCCCTCGTCTGGGCCCGCCCTGACCTGCAGGGCCCGGAGAACTTCACCCTCACCAGCCCCGCTTTCGACCACGGGACGCCCATACCGGAAAGGCACCGCGGCCGGCTGCGCGGCCCGAACATCTCACCCGCCCTCAACTGGACGCGGCCGCCGGCCGGCACCGTTGAGCTCGTGCTCATCGTGCAAGACCCCGACGTTCCGTTCGGGAAGCCAGCCACCCACGCGCTCACGCTGGGCATCGACCCCTCGCTCACCGGCATCCCCGAGAACGCACTGACCAACCCCAGCCCGGTTCCGGGAATCCGGCACGGGAAAGGAGCGCTCGGGCACCAGGGCTGGGCCGGGCCCATGCCGATACGGTCACACGGACCCCACGCCTACGTCTTCCAGCTCTTCGCCGTCGACCAGGCCCCCGGCCTCCCCGCCAGTTTCACCCTCGATGACGCCATCGCCGCCATCAAAGGCCACGTCATCGGCCGTGCCCGGCTGGACGGAACGTACGAAATCCGCTAGGTCGTGGGGTAGCTGTCGAGGTGCTCTTCTTGCCCGGACCAGTCGCTACGGGTCAGCTCGTAGATGAAATCACCGTGCTCGGCCCCGAGCATCAGGTCAGCGTCCGGGTAGTGGAACGTCCTGGCCCGGCGCAGCCCGCACTTCTCCAGCACCCGCCACGAGCCGGCGTTGTCGGCCATCGTGGTCGCGACGACCCGGTCGACGTGCAGGCGCCCGAATGCCGACCCGATCAGGGCACGTGCCCCCTCGGTGGCGAGCCCGCGCCCCCAGAACGCCGGGTACAGCCGGTAGCCAAGCTCCGTGCCACCGTCCAGGCCGTAGCTGTTGGCGGGTTTAAGTGAAAACCTCCCGGCCAGCTGCCCGCTCACCTTCTCGATGGCCGCGAAGGAGCCAAGGCCATCGGCCAGCTCCCGGTAATCGCGCAGGTAAGCGGGCAGGATGGTCGACTCCACCTCCGCCAGCGAGGGTGGCTGCGGCGTAATGAACCGCATGACTCGCGGATCGCCGTACAAGGCGGCCAGCGGCCCGGCATCCGCCTCGGTGAAACGCCGCAGCAGCATCCGCTCGGTCTCCAGCACGATGTCCACCCGACGATCCAACTACTCCCAGGCCGGTCAGCGCCAGTTAGTTAGCCTGCGCCGCCATGGCCGCCCGCTTCGGATGGTTGCCAGCGCGTCGATCACGGCCGCCCGCGGCAGCAGGATGATTCAGTGGGCGAGCAGCGGGGAGCGTCGGGAGGCCGTGGTTCTCGCCTACGAGACCGGCGTTGTGTCGCCGGGAGGGATCAGGCGCTAGCCGTGTAGGGTTTCAGAATTCGGCCGTCCGCTCGGGGTGAGTTCGCGCCGCCGGGTCGTGAACCCCGCGTAGCGGAGCCCCGGATGGCGAGTGGTCTGTAGTGCCGTTGAGTTGAGACGGCGTGAGCTGGCCTGACACGAGGGAGAGTGCCTTCATGCTGCAAGACACGGACAGGTCCCGACTCCGAGCCGTTCTTCCGCTGTTTCGGTATGCCGCCACGGCGGCCGCGGCCGCGCGGGTGGCAGTCGGCGTAGTCGCGCTGACCTGGCCGTCGGTCCCAGCCCGGCCATGGGTCGGCGCGTCGGCGGATGAGCTGACGGCCGAGGTACTCGGACGCGCGCTCGGCGCGCGTGACCTGGCTCTCGGCCTTGGCACCCTTGCCGCCATACGCAAGTCGCCCTCCGGCCCTTGGCCGGCTGGCGCACTGTACGCCGCAGGGGCGCTGTCGGACGCTCTCGACGTGGCGATAACCGCGGCAGCGTGGCCGCGGCTGCCGCGGACTACCCGGTGGCTGGTTGCCGCATCGGCGGCCGGCGCGGCGATCGCGGGCGCCGCCGGGGCGCTAGCCGCTGTCCTGGAGTAGAAAGTACGGAGATGACCGGCGAGCAGACGTGAGCCCCCAGCCACGATAGAAGCGCGCCGTCGACTATGCGCGCCATAGACTCTGGGAGAAGTCGTGATATGTGCCGCCAGCTCCACCCGCGAGAAAGGTACTGAGATGACCGGCGAACAGGCGCGAGCATCCGGCATCGGCACCGCGAGCAAGGCCGGTCCTCCGGCGTTCGACACCAGCGTGGCGCACCAGGCCCGGATGTACGACCATCTGCTCGGCGGCAAGGACAACTTCGCGGCTGACCGAGCCGCTACCGAAGCTTGGGTCGAGGTCGACCCGGACATCGCCTTTACCGTACGGGCGAACCGGGCGTTCCTCGGGCGCGTAGTCCGCTATCTCACCGCGGAGGCGGGCATCCGCCAGTTCCTCGACATCGGCACCGGCATCCCCACGGCGGGAAATACGCACCAGGTCGCCCAGGCCATCGCCCCGGAGACCCGCGTGGTGTATGTGGACTACGACCCGGTCGTCCTCGCCCATGCCCGTGCGCTGCTCACCAGTCACGAGGCCGGCGCCACCGAGTACATCGACGCGGATCTTCGCGACACTCCCGCGATCCTCGACGGGGCCGCGAAGGTGCTCGACTTCACCAAGCCGGTGGCGGTCACACTGCTCGCGGTTCTGCACGTGATACCGGACGCCGATGACCCGGCCGCGATCGTGGGCAGACTGCTTGACGCCGTGCCGGCCGGCAGCTACCTCGCCCTGTCCCACCTCGGGGCTGACCTGATCGACCGGAACAAGCAGGACGGCGTCAAGAACGTCGCAGGCCGGCTGATCCAGCAGATGCCCACGTACCGCAGCCGCGAGCAGGTGGCACGGTTCTTCGACGGCACCGACCTGGTGGAACCCGGGCTGGTGCGGGTCGAGGAATGGCGCCAGGAACCCGGGGCCGACGAGACCCGCAGGTCGTCCCTGTGGTGCGGGGCCGGACGAAAGCGCTGAAGCGTCTGGCAGCGCGCTGCCAGTTGAGCCGGCCAGTAGCAGGACCGCACCGGCCGTGTGGGCGCTTGGGGATCAGCGGTCGAGCGTGCGAGGTCGGGCCTGGCCAACGACGACTCGGTTTTCTGGCTGTGCCTGGACGGGCAGCGTGAGGTTCGCCAAGCGCTCGCGGACGGCCGATGCCTCCGTTGCGCCGATCTCGGTCAGGATGTCCTGGGCGCGCCGCCATGCCGCATGCGCGTCGGCGGCCTTTCCCTGGGCCAGGTACCCGTCGCCGAGGCTGGCGAGCGTCAGGCCCTCACCGTAGCCGACGTTGTTGTCCTGGCAGATCTTCAGGCTCCGGTAGAGGTAGTCCATCGCGTCATCGACACGCTCCATGGTGATCAGCAGAGCGCCGATGCTATGCAGCGAGGCCGCCTGGTCGTTCAGCGAGCAGTGCCTGACGCGGATCGCCAGTCCCTCCTCGTAGGCTGCGAGCGCCTCCTGGAGGCGTCCGGCCGCCTCGTAGGCATAGCCCAGGTTGGTCAGGCAAAGAGCCTCGCCGAACCGGTATTCCAGGTCGCGGTTGGCCGCGAGCGCCTCCGTGAAGCGCCCGATGGCCGAGGCGACCCTCCCGGAGGCTACCTCCACCACGCCGAGGTTGGCCAAGACGGTAGCGGCGCCCTTGCTATCGCCAAGCTCGCGCCGGATGGCCAGCGCCCGGCCGTAGTGATCCGTCGCGGCCTCCAGCTGGCCCAGCTTCGAGAGCACGGCGCCCAGGCCGTTGCTCAGCGCGGCGGTGGCGGCCTTGTTGCCGGATGTCTCCGCGGCGCTAAGGCCGACCTCGAGGACCGCGACCGACTCGCCCCAGCGGCCGTACCAGTCGAAGTAGTGGCGCATCAGCCAGGCCAGCCGCCAGCAGCTATCGGTCAGGCCCTCGCTGGCCGCGAGCATCACCGCCGGGACGAGGTTCGCCTGCTCGGCCTGTAGCCATTCGAGTGCGTCGGCCAGGGTGGTGATGCCGGGGGCAGGGACGGAGGGGTCGAGCGGCTCAAGCGGCACCAGCTGCTTCATGGCACGGAACTCCTGCACGCACGCGTTCAGCGCATGCTGGTACCAGGCGAAGAGCCGGCGCAGCGCCTCCCGTCGTGACCGGTCCGTCTCATCGGCGTCTGCCCGTTCGGCCGCGTAGATGCCGAGTAGGTCGTGCGCCTGGAAGCGGCCAGGGGCCGGCGATTCAAGCAGGTGCGCGTCAACCAGCGCTGCTGCGGCTCCGGCGGTGCCCGTCACGGGGGTCCCGGCCAGCGCGGCGAGGGCGGGCAGGCTGAGCGTGGGCAGGCCGGCCAGCCCGAACAACCGGAAGACGCGGGCCGGCTCCGGGTCGCCCGCGGGGAGCGAGAGGTAGCTCATCTCGAAGGTGGCGCGCATCGCCGTATCGCCGACGGCGAGCTCGTCGAGTCGCTGGTGCTCACGGCTGAGCAGGCCGCTCAGCTGTCCGACGGTCCAGCCGGGACTGGTGGCGAGCCTGCTTCCCGCGATGCGGATGGCGAGCGGGAGCCCGGCGCACGATGAGATGACCCCGTCCGTTCCCTCCGGGTCGCTCGCGATGCGCCGCTCGCCGGCAATGGACGCCAGCATCGCGCGGGAATCGTCGGCCCCGAGCACGGACAGTTCGGTGAACGCGGCACCGAACAGGTCGGCCAGGGTGACGCGGCTGGTGACGATCGCGGCCGAGCCGCCGGCGCCCGGCAGCAGCGGCCGGACCTGCGTGGCGCTGTGCGCGTCGTCCAGCACGATGAGCGCCGTCCGGTCGGCCAGCAGCGTCCGGTAGCGTGCCGCTCGCTCGTCCTCGTCGGCGGGGATCCTGGATTCGGGTACCCCGAGGTCGCGCAGCAGCCGGCCGAGCAGGTCGGCCGGTGGCACCGGGCTGGTCGCGCCGCCAAGCCGGATGAACATCTGGCCATCGGGGAATCGCGCCGTCAGCTGGTGGGCCACGTGCACGGCGAGCGCCGTCTTGCCCACGCCGCCCGGGCCGGCGATCACGGCGATGCAGCCCGGCCGGGTGAGGGAATCGCGCAGCCGGCTGGCCTCGTCGTGCCGCCCGGTGAAGTCCGGCAGCATGGCCGGAAGGTGCCGCGGCGCCTCGCGGTGGGCCGCCAGCGCTCCGCCCTGCGTGCCCGTCGGCAGCCCCTGGCCGATGGCCGGTGGCGGGTCCCCCGACAGCGCCGGGTCGGCGGCGAGGATGCGGGCGTGCAGGTCCTGCAGCCGCTGCCCGGGGTCGATCCCCAGCCCGTCCCGTAGTGCCTCGCGGGCCCGCTGGTAGGTCGACAGCGCGTCACCCTGGCGGCCGGCCCGGTACAGGGCGAGCATCAGCAGTTCCCAGAGCCGCTCACGGAACGGATGCCCGGCGGCCAGCGCGCGCAGGTCAGCCGCGCACGCCTCATTGCGGCCAAGCCGCAGGTCCGCTTCTGCGCACTCCTCAAGGGCGTCCAGCCGGAGCTCGGCCAGCCGCGATGCCTCGGTCCGCTGCAGGAACGCCGACCGCACGTCAGCCAGCGGATCGCCGGTCCACAGCGCGAGCGCGTCCCGCAGCAGCCTGGCCGCGCGGTCCCACTCGCCCGCGTGCGCCTTGGCGCTCGCCTCGGCCCGCAACTCGGTGACGGTGGATGAGTCCAGTTCGCCCGGGCGAACCTCGATCAGATACCCCGGTGCCCGGGTGACGATCCGGGCCGATGCCGGGCCGAGCAGCCGGCGAAGCCGCTTGATGTCTCCCTGGATCGTATTGCGCGCGCTCGGCGGTGGGGCGTCGTCCCAGATCGCCTCGGCCAGCGCGGCGACGGACACGACCTCGCCCGCCCGCAGCAGCAAGGCCGCGAGCACCGTCCGTTCCTTGGGCGGGAGCAGGACCTCCCGATCTCCGACCGCTACCCGGACCAGCCCGAGAAGCGTAAAACGGACCACAGAAACCACCGGCCCCCGTCAAAGCCCGACATGACAGGCCAATCATGAGCCCTGTCTGCCAGTGGTGTCAGCGAGTCGACGCAAACGCGCCCGGTACCGAGGCCAGTTCCCTCGGCCCCTCGGTCCTGCAGGCACCAACCGGCTCCTCGGCCGGCCTGCCCGTTGGCGACATTGCGCGTTCTGTACCGGGGGCCGCCAAGGCCCGTGCCGCCCGCCAGCGGATCGCCAGCCGATCGCCAGCGGACGCTAGTACGAATGTTTCCCGTGCATCTTGGGCTGAAGAAAGTAGCGGGGGCGGCAGACGTGGGCGGTTGGGGCTGGGTTACCCGGCGTGTTCCGATCCGGTGGCTGGTGGTCCTGCTGCCGCTGGCGCTGGTCGCGTCGGTGGTCGCGGGGGTTCCCGTCCGGCCGGCGCTGGCCGCGAGCCGGCCCGGGGCCGCTGCGGTCAGGCCGTTCACGGTGCTGGCGTCCCCGGTGCCGGTCGCGTCCGGGGTGGCCGTGGCGGCTGGCGGCTCGGCCACCGTCCTGGTGGCGGGGGCGGGCGGCATCCCGTCGTCCGGGGTGACGGCGGTGGCGGTTCGCGTGACGGTGGCGGAGCGCTCGGGGCGCGGTGTCAGGAAGGTACCGAGCGGGGCCGTGGTCGTCGCCCCGTGGACGTCGCCGGATTTGCCCGGCGCGGGAGGGCGAAGCCTGGCGGTGCGTTCCGCCGCGGCGTCGGCCGGGCCGTCCGCGCCGCTTGTCGCGTACGGGGAAACTGGGACGTCCGGCGGGTTCGGCCTGGTGGGCGTGGCGGACGGCGCGCTGAAGGTAACCAACCGGGGCGGGGCGCCGGTGACGGTGGGCGTCGCGGTGGAGGGGTACGCGGGCAGCGGCGGCGCCGTGGTGCCGCTGGCGGCGCCGCGGGCGCTGTCCGCGGGCGCCATGGTAGGCGCCGGGCAGCGGGAGTCGCTGGCGGTCACCGGGGTCCCGGCCCGTGATGTGGCGGGGCTTCTGGTCGAGCTGACGGCGAGCGCGCCGGCGGCCGGCTCGCTGCGGGGCGCCGGTTCCGGTGCGCTGCTGGATTACGCGGCCGGCAGCTCCGTCTCGGGCCTCGCGCTGATGAGCGAGTCGGGCGGGCGGGTCACGCTTGGCAACGATTCGGCGCGGGCGGCGCGGGTGTCGGCGGTGGTCGTCGGGTACCTGTCGTCAGATGCGGGCGCGGGGGCGGGTGCTGGCGCGTCCGGCGGGGGTCCGCTGACGATGGTGGCGCCGGCGTTGGTGACTGGTTCGCCGGTTCGGGTGGCGGCGCACGGGGTGGTGAGCGTGCCGGTGGCGGGGCGGGGCGGTATCCCGGCGGCGGGCGTCGCGGGTGCCGCGGTCGGGATCAGCGCCACGCTGACCGGCCCCGGGCGTGCTGGCGAGGTCTCGGTGGGCCTGGGGGCCTCGGCCGCCGCGGCGGCGGTGTGTCTTTCCTCGGCCGGTGCCTGCTCCGGGTTCGCGGTGGCGGGGCTCTCCGGGCCGGCCTCGGATGGCGTGGTGGTGGTGCGCAACTTCTCGGGCCGGGCCGCCCTGGTCACGCTGAGCGCGTTCGGGTACCTCTCGGCGCCCACGGTCGCGTCGGCGCCGGCGGGCCTGACCGCGCGGGCGCGCGGCGGTTCGGCGGTGCTGAGCTGGCGGCGGCCGGCTTCCGGCGGCGGGGCGGGCGTCACCGGCTACGCGGTCACGGTGTCTCCCGGTGGCAGGCGCCTGACCGTGTCCGGCCGCGAGTCGGCGGTGACCATCCCCGGTATCAGCCGGGACGTCGCATCGACGTTCACCGTCGCGGCGGTGAGCGCGGCCGGGCGGGGGGCGGCGGCGGTGGCCACGCTGGTGCCCGCCGGCACTCCGGCCGCGCCGGGCAAGGTCAGCGTGCGCGCCGACGGGCGCGGGCGGTTCCTGGTCTCGTGGGCCGCCGTGGCCGATGGCGCGCGGGTGACCGGCTACGCGGTGACGGCGGCGCCGAGCCGGGTGCGGGTCGTGGTGCCGGCGGGTGCCACCTCGGCGGTGGTGGCCGGCCTCGCGGGCGGCGGGGCGTACGTTCCGTGCGTGACCGCCGCGGGCGCGACGGGCGCGACCGCGCAGTCGTGTGCCGGGCCGTTGCTGGTCGGCTCGGGCGGGGCCGTGGCGCAGGCCACGGCGGTGACGCCGGGGTCGTCGTTCACGCCGGTGGCGCCGGTGCGGCTGATGGACACGCGCAGCGGGTCCGGTGGGGTGACGGGGCCGGTGGGGTCGGATAAGTCGGCGGTGTTGCAGGTGG
>Ga0302325_10026409_pt1 | contig 12058 bp, 6 predicted proteins | sample Palsa_T0_2_FD_201948 | JGI IMG/M metagenome (GOLD analysis project Ga0302325, IMG submission 201948) | Peat permafrost microbial communities from Stordalen Mire near Abisko, Sweden - Palsa_T0_2 | ecosystem: Environmental > Terrestrial > Soil > Palsa > Peat permafrost | place: Sweden: Abisko...
GGTCCGCCTAACTTGCCGGAGGCACTTAAGTGGGTGGAGTCCGCGGCCAAGGCCGGTGATGCCGACGCGCAGGCGTGGATGGGTGATTGCCGACGCCTCGGCATGGTGGGCGAGGCGGACAGCCAGGCGGCGGAGGAGTGGTATCGGAAGGCGGCGGCTCAGGGACATGTGGGATCCATCGCCTTACTGGCGAGTGCTGTGGCCTCGATGGAGTTGCTGTCACCCGAGGCCGAGGCCGAGGTGCTCGGCATGTGGCTGGCGGCGGCATCAGCCGGCGACGTGGTGGCGCAGATTCGGGTGGGCGAATGCTATCTCGAGGGCCGCGGCTGCGAGGCGAATGCCGAGACCGCTGCGCGCTGGTTTCAGGTGGCAGCCGATCACGGTGATGCGGAAGGTCAGTACCGCGTCGGCTTAGGGTATCTGTTGGGACGCGGCGTGGATCCGGAATGGCATGAGGCACTTGAATGGTTCGAACTCGCCGCTGCCCAAGGGCACGTCGAGGCGCGCGAAGCGTTGCTCGAGCACGCCGAGCCTTCGCTGCACACGCCCTAGAGCATCGCGCGACGCTCCATCATGGCGCGCATCAAAAGCCGCTGAATCCAAAATGGCGCAGTAAGAAAATCCCGATAGAAATTTCAGAGTTCTACTTGACGCACTGAACTAATTTCGGGATATTGCGTTTTGACCCTGGGGCGGTTGTCAAGAGGTTATGTCGCATTTAGGCGACATCAGCTGTCAGATAAGTCACATACTTGGAAGGTTATAGGCCGAGCCATCAAAAAAATTCGTCGAAAACCTAATGTTTTGAGTTGGCAGGGACTTTGTCGCGATGGTTAATGGAGGAATTAGGCAATGGCGGATTTAGTGACTATGGCGGGCGGCTCCAGCGTGCATCACGCAAGCCTGAGCCCTCTTGAGCATCAGGTTGCGCTGCAAGCGCTCGAAAAACTCAAGGCCACCGGCGGCGTCAGCCGCGGTTCGGCATCAGTACTCAGCGGCGATTTACGCAGTGCCATCAGCAAGATGGGCACTCAAGTCATCAGCGGCAAAAGCGAGACCTTCGCCGGCGGTGTCACGAGCAGCGTAAAGCCCGCGGTCAGCACCATCATCGGCAAGGACACGGTGGTTGCCGGTTCTGCGCTCACCAAGACGGAACTTGCCGGCAAGGCGGGTGCCACGGTCGGCACCGACACCATCAAGGTCGAGGGCGTTACGGCTGCACTGGTTAAGAATGAGGCGGCTCAACCGAAGTCGGCAGCGCACACCATCACCCTGCCCGACAAGACCAACATCACGTTGAGCGGCATCTCGACGCACGATGTGTTCAAACATTGATGGCTGACCTGATCGAAGCCGGCGTAACCACCGGCTTCGATCAGGATCGCATCTGACATAATCCTGTGACGCAAGTCGAAGAAAGCCGGCTGTCGGTTTTGTTCGAGGAGATCACGGCGCTATCCCAACAGCAACGCTTTCCGGAAGCGCTGCGCCTGGCGGAAAGCGCTCGCCGCTTCGTCCCCAACGATGTCACGGCCATTCTGATCCACGCGCGGCTGCTTCTCGAAGTCGGCAATGCGCGCGCGGCGGAGGCGAGTCTGCGCGGCCGCAATGATCGGGACAGCTTGGTGCTGCACGCTGAAGCGGCCTTAAGGGCCGGCCTGCATATGCGCGCGGCGACTTCCGCGCGCACCCTGCTCAACCGATTTTCAGTTGACTCGCTGGTGGAATTGCATCCGACCGCAGCGCGCTTGTGCCAGAAGCCTGGCAGCTTTCCTGGCTGGGTGGGGGTCGACTCGAATCTACGCCTGTGCGGCGAAATCCCCGGCGAATCCGTGGCCAGCATCTACCGCGGGGCCGATCGCATCGGCGAGATCGTCGCCGAGACAGATGGCGATTCCCTGGGATCCTTCTTCGCCGACATCGCTGCGCGATTTGAAGGCGAACTGCACGTGCGCCTGGGTGAGCGCGCCTTATTGGGTTCACCATTGCAATGGCCCCCGAATTTTGATCTCTGCGGATGGGTGATGCTCGAGGGAAACGGCTTGCAGGGCGAGGTGCGCCTAAATTGGTCGCCGCGCAGCGCCGTGACGTTGCTCATTGGCGCAGGGCCCGCGCCAATGAGCGTCAAGGTCAAACCCACGCAGGCGGGCCGCACCGGCTGGCGATTTTCCATCGATGTGAACGTGGACACGGCGCAGGATGACTTGGTGGTAGCGGCCTTGCTGCCGGACGGAAGCCGGGCGCCGTTGACGGGAAGCCCTGTGAAGCTGCCGCAACCCGCGCGCCCGCGCGCGAAGCGCGCGGTGGGTGGTGCCAAGGCGCCGCCCGGTGCTGTGCTGTCCAGGCCGCGCCTGCTCAATGTGGTGGTGCCGGTGCACTCGGGCTTGGAGGAAACGAAGACCTGCCTTGAGAGCGTGCTGCGCACGCTGCCGCAAGATGCCCTGTTGACGGTGGTTCACGATGCCGGCCCCGATTCAAGCATGCCGGCCTTGCTGCGCGGGTTCGCACGCGATGCGCGCGTCACCGTGGTGTGGAACGCCGCCAACTTAGGGTTTCCGGGATCCGTGAATCGCGGCATGCGCGTTCATCCGGATCGCGACGTGCTGCTGCTCAATGCCGACACGGAAGTGTTCGAGGGCTGGATTGCGCGGCTCACCGCCGTGGCTTACTCCCACGAGCACATCGGCACCGTGACGCCGCTCGGCGAAGCCGCTTCCATCGTCACCTATCCCGGTCACCGCGCGAAACCCTGCACCTCGGCGGAAGCCGAGCGCATCGATTCCATCGCGCGCCACGTGAATGCCGATAGCGCCCTTCAGATTCCGGTGGGCGTGGGCTTTTGCCTGTACTTGCGCCGCGATTGCCTCGAGGATGTCGGCGAGTTCGACGAAGTGAGCTTCGACAAAGGCTACGGCGAGGAGAATGATTTCTGCCTGCGCGCGCGCAGCCGCGGATGGCGCAATGTGGCCGCGCCCAATGTCTTCGTTAGGCACGTGGGAGGCCGCTCCTTCGGAGCCGCCAAGGAGGCGCTGACCACGCGCAATCAGCGCATCATCGAGCAGCGCTATCCGGGATACGGTAATTTCATCGCGAAGTTTCTGGCGGCGGATCCGTTGCGCCTGCCCAAACGCGCGATAGATCAGGAACGGCTGTTGGGCGCCTCGCAGCGCTCGGTGCTCATCCTGAGCATGGGATTGGCCGGTGGCGTGGACCGTCACGTCAGGGAGCGGCAGGCAGAACTCGAGGCGGCGGGGCATAGCGTGCTCAAGATGCAGGGTGCCCCCGGGGAACAGAGCAGCGGCCGGGTGACGCTCGACAGCGGCGAAGGAGACTTCGAATATTTGAGCTTCGACCTGCCGGGGGAACTCGGGCTATTGCGTGCGCTGCTCGAGCGGTTACACCTGCAGCGCGTGGAAGTGCATCATTTTTTGGGATTGCCGCCGGCGGCGCTTGAACTCGCGGGGAGCTTGGGCGTGCCGTATGAAGTTTTCATCCACGACTATGCCTGGATCTGTCCGCGCATCTCCTTGCTGAACGGTGCCGGCGAATACTGCGGAGAGCCCGCGCTCGAGGCCTGCGAGGCTTGTGTCCAACAACACGGCTCGGCGCTGCCCGAAGCCATCAGCGTCGCGCAACTGCGCGCCCGCAGCGGGCGGATCTTGCAGGCCGCACAGCGCGTCGTGGCGCCGACCGAGGATGTGCGCCGCCGCCTGTTGCGTTACGTGCCCGGTGTGAGTATCGAGGTGCGGCCGTGGGAAAAAGATGTGCCTGTTCGGCCACGCGTACCCTCCATGGAAGCGCGCAGCGGTCGCGTGCGGGTGCTGTTGCCGGGCGCCATCGGCACGCCGAAAGGCTATGAAATACTCTTGGCATGCGCTCAAGATGCTGCGCGGCGGGATCTTGCTTTGGAGTTCGCGGTCATCGGCTACAGCCGCGATGATGCAGCACTGCGCGCCACGGGGCGTGTGTCCCTGACCGGGCCGTACGAGGAACACGAATTGCCGAGCTTGCTCCAGCGCGAAAACGGCGATGTGGTATGGCTGGCGTCCATCATGCCGGAGACTTGGTCCTACACGCTCACCCAGGCGATGCGACATAATCTGCCCATCGCGGCATTTGACATCGGCGCCATCGCCGAGCGCCTGCGCTCAAGAAATTGCGAATTGTTATTGCCTTTGAGTGACTCCCCTAGTTCAATCAACGACGCACTGCTGCGCCACGCCGGTCGGCCTCGGCCGGCGCGTCTGCCTCAGAATCAATTAATTACGAGGGATGAGAAACGAATGGAAGCATCAGATACCAGCGCGGCAGGGCCCGCGCAGGACATCGCGGCCACCGTGCAAGTGTTGACGCTGCCCGTGGGCATCTATGCCTTCACGGTACAAAGCGGTTCGGTGTCGGCGCCGGGCAAATTGGCATTGCCGGCGTTGCAGGTGTCACCGGCGCCGATGCGCTCGGCAGGCACCATAGAATTTTTGAGCGGACCTGCCACCATGGACCGCTGGCTGACGACTGCCGGCGATGTGCTCACCGCCAAGGTATCCGGCGCGCCGGTTGCCGTGCTCATGACCTCGCTGCGCGCACCCGAGAGCGCCGTGTTGTCCATCGATATCCGCAGGCTCGATGCTCCCGCACCGGTGGAGGCGCCGCAGGAGCCGGCGGCCGCACCGGCTGCAGCCACCGGCGGCCCGCGCCTTGCGACGCGCGTGCACTTGCCCTACATCGGGGAACTGGAATTTCAGGACGGCTGGGCCGGCCGGCCGCAGGACAATCTTTGGATCGAGGGTTTCGCGGCCATGCCGGCCGCACCCAATGATCCGGATCTCATCGAGTATTGCGGCCTCAACGAGGCCGGTGAAACTACCGACTGGCTGAGCAGCGGACAGCTGTGCGGCAGGCGCGGTGCCGGGGTGCCCTTGGTGGCCTTTGCGGCGCGTGTGAAAAGCGCGGCGGCCTCGTCCTATACCTGCCATTACAGCGGTCAGTTCCTGAGCGGCAACGTGGTAGGTCCCTTCAACGACGGCCGGCTTTGCCGCTCGGACGCCGCCGAGGATCCCTTGGTGGCCCTCGAACTGCGCGTCGAGCCTATCGCAGGCTAACGATTCATCGTCGACGCCGGACGGGTGCCGGGCACGGCATCTCAAGCGGGGCGTGGCGTATCCATGGTTGTTATTTTCATCCACCAGAATTTTCCGGCGCAGTACGTGCACTTGGCGCGGCATCTGGCGGCCATTCCCCGCAATCGCGTGTATTTCATTACGCAGTCGGAGCACAACCAACTACCGCGCGTCATCAAGCTCATTTACAAGCCCCACACCGTGCCGAACCCGGGCTGCCATGCCTACACCGAGCGCTTCGATGCTGCGGTGCGCACGGGGCTTGCGGTAGCCGAAGTTTGCCGCCGACTGCGCAACGGCGGCATCGTGCCGGATATCTTGGTGGGACATTGCGGCTGGGGCGAGACGTTGTTCGTGAAAGACGTGTTTCCGAACACACCGCTGCTGGCCAATTTCGAATATTTCTACCATGCGCGCGGCGCGGACGTGGGTTTCGACCCGGAGTTCTCGCCGGCGCGCAGCGAAGACGGCCCGCGACTCGACGTACGCAATGCGGTCAACCGCCTAAGCTTTGCCGCATGCGACTGGGGGCATGCGGCCAGCGCCTGGCAGCGCGGCTTGTTCCCCCTGACCATGCAATCGAGCATCTCCCTGCTGCACGAAGGGATCGACTGCGCGCGCGCGTGCCCGGATCCGAACGCCTGGCTCAAATTGGGCCGCGATGAGGTGGTGCTGACGCGCGCCGACGAGGTGATCACCTATGTGGCGCGCAATCTCGAGCCGTACCGCGGTTTTCACGTGCTGATGCGCGCGTTGCCTGAAGTTTTGCGGCGCCGGCCCCGCGCTCGTGTGCTCATCGCGGGCGGCGACGGGTATAGCTACGGCGATCCCCCGCCGCAGGGCGGCACGTTTCGCGAAGCGCTTTGCGCCGAGCTCGGCGACTCGCTCGATCTGAACCGGGTACATTTCCTGGGACACGTGCCCTACGATTTTTTTCTCAACCTGCTGCAAGTCTCCTCGGTGCACGTGTACTTGAGTTATCCCTTCGTGATGTCCTGGTCGGGTCTCGAGGCCATGGCCGCGGGTTGTCTCGTGGTAGGGTCGGCCACCGCCCCGGTGCTCGAGGTGCTGCGCGATCGGGTCAATGGTCTGGCCGTGGATTTCTTCGACGCCAAGGCGCTGGCGGATCGCATCGATGAAGTATTCGAGCATCCCGATCGCATGCGGGGGCTGCGCGAGGCGGCGCGGGATACGATGGTCAAGAATTTCGATTTGACCCGGCTGCTGCCGCGCTGGACGGATCTATTGGGGGCGCTGGTGGCGGGAAGGCGGCCCGCACCTGAGCTGCCGAGCGAAGGTCTGGCGATGCAGACGCAATTGCGATAGCGTCTCGCCGCGATTCGACTAAAACATAAGGGAGCACATGCGTTGAGGGCAAAACTGCGGCTGATGGATGCGAGCGCGGCGGTCATGGCGCTCGTGCTTTTGGGGTCCGGCGGCTCGGCAGGCGCCGTCGACGTATTCAACACCAACGCGCAGGTGTCGCAGAACCCGGCGACGCCGATTCTTCAAGGCACTGAAGGCGCTCCGTGCAGTTTCGGCGCCGTTTCGGTGCCCCTGCAGCTGTTCGATGCCATTGAGCGCACGCTGTGCCAAAGTCCGAGGACCCGTTCGGCGTGGGCCGGCGTCAAATCCGCCGCCGCGGCGGTGGGTGCTGCCAAGGCGGCGTATCTACCCACCTTGGATGGCGCCGCCACCTACGGACGCGACCATGACAAAACCACCGTCAACGGCCCGCAGACCTTGAACTCCGACTATTCACAGAACGTGAATACTGAGTCGCTGCAGCTGGGCTGGGTGCTGTACGACTTTGGCGGCCGCGAGGCGGTGCTGCGCAACTCGCGCCAGCTCTTGACCGCGGCGCAGGCCATACAGAACGAAACACTGCAGGCTGCTTTTGCCAACACCGCCAAGGACTACTACGCCGCTCAGGCGGCGAACGCCAAGGTGCAGTCAACCAGGCGGATCGAGGCGGGCGCGCAAAAAAGCCTGGATGCCGCCGTTGCGCGCTACAAGTCAGGGGTGGTGCCCGTGACGGATCAATTGCAGGCCAAAACCGCCTCTGCACAGGCAGTGTATGAGCGCGCCGCGGCCGAGGGGAACTACCGCATGGCCTTGGGTATCTTGGCCGTGGACATGAACCTTCCGCCCGATCATCCGCTCAGCATGCCGGATTTGGATCAAGGCGTGCTGCCGGACACCCACTTCGTGCTCGCCGTGCATGATCTCGTCGAGGAGGCCAAGCATTCGCACCCCTCGGTGCAAGCCGCCAATGCCCAATGGCAGGCGGCGCTCGCCGGCGTGAGCTTGGCGCGGGCGCAAGGACTGCCCAAGATTGGCGTGGCCGGCACGCTGGAGCGCTCCGCCGAGCCCTTGAACGCCGCCATCGGCACATTGACCTACCCATCGGTCAGCAAGAGCGCGAGCATCGGGCTCACGCTGCAAGTGCCGATATTCGAAGGCTTCAGCCGCTCCTACTCGATTCGCCAGGCCGAGGCACTGGCCGAGGAACAGGAGGCGGCATTCCACGATGCTGAACAGCAAGTATCGACCACGGTGTGGACCGCCTATCAGGCCCTGCAAATCGGTACTGAAAACCTGCGCAATACCGAAGCCATTTCGCAAAGCGCCGCCGAGGCCTTCGAAGCTTCGCAGCAGCGATACTCGTCGGGGGTGGGCAATATCTTGGAGTTGCTGAACGCGCAAACCACGCTGGCAAGCGCGGAGCAGCTGCGCATTCAGGCGCAGGTCGATTGGCGCACGGCTCGGCTGCAGCTGGCGGCGAGCTTGGGCAAGTTGGGGATGTGGGCGGTGAAGTGACCGACGCGGGAATCTTCAACGCTGCGGCAACCCCGCGCGCCATAACCGGTACGCGGCACATGCCACGATCAGCCATGAGGGCCGATGGACCGATTCGGGCACGATGGTGTTGACCGGCCTCTGGAATCCGCTGACCGTGCCCTCGATCAGACCCGGCTCGATCCAGCGCACTTCGCCCACGCGTGCGTTGGGCTTGGGTCCGACAATCCATAGCAGCGTGTTGGCGCCATAACGGTTCAGTGCCGCCAGCAAGCGGCGCACCTCGGTCAGCGTCGATTGATCTGCATCGTGATACACGAACAGCTTGCGCTGCTCGCGCATCTCCTCCAGCAGACTCATGGTCAGCATCGCGACGCGCAATTGTTCGCCGCGTTTGACCATGGCCAGGGTTGCACCCTGCGAGGCGAACAGGAACGTGTGATGCTGAAAGCCGTACACCGGGTCCTCGATGACGAACTCGCTGTCCTCGTTCATTTTGATGTTGAGCACATTCTTATGCGTGATGCCGCGGAATTCCTGCTCGAGTGCCGGCACGAGTTTCTGGAGCGGTGCAAGCGTCCAGCGGAACAGACCCAACGGCTCAGCGCTGCACGCGCGCTGCAGGAAGCCAAATTCACAATTGATGCCGAGGCTCTGCATGTTCATCAGAGCCTCGCGCTGCTCTAACACTTCGGGCGTCATGAGTGCGCGCGCGCGATCGCTAGCGGTGACCGGCGATAATTCGATCGACGACACCCGCAGCGCGAGAAATCGCGGGTCGCCTTCGCCATGATCCGCGGGCGATTGAGCATCGGGCAATTCCAGCGTTATATCCACCCAGCTACTGGTGGCCCCTATCTCCGCGGGCACGAAGAACTCGAACACAGCCGCACCCCGGCATACCACTTCGCCCACCTTGGCCGCGCCCACGCGCGCGCTGAGGCGCTGCATACCTTGGCCCCAGGGAGGGAAAATGCCGCCAATGTCGAGCTTGAGGAGCTGATCCGTGTCGCGGGTGATGACGGGTAATCTCACGACCGCGCGGGTACCCACCGTCCAGGTGTCTTCAATACCAAATGTCCCCCAGCCTTCGCGCAAGAACTCGTGCCCGCGGCCGGCGACATACACTTCCACCGCAGCGGGATTTGAATTGGCGCGAATAACGCCCGAAAACTCCAGCTGGTGCAGTGCCTCCTCGGCAGCGGCATGTCCCTGGGTCGCAGCGGCGCGCAGCCAGCGAGCCGCAAGCGTTGGATTCGCATTGCAGCCAGATCCGTCCCGGTAGTGCAAACCGACGTAGTATTGGGCGAGCACGTCGCCCGACATTCCGGCCCGCAACCAGAAAGCCAGCGCCTCGACGCGGGTATCATCGGTGGGATTTGCCGCGCCCTCGAGCATGGCACCGAGCAGCGCGAGTGCGCCGGCATGTCCCTGACCCGCGGCGAGCCGATACCAGCGATTGGCCGAGCCGGCATCCGGTTCACCACCCAATCCCCAACGGCAGAAATCACCCATCCAGGCTTCGGCGTCGGCATCTCCCGCCGTCGCCTGAGCCTCTAGGCGTAAGCGGGTGGCGTGTATCGCTGCGCGCGTTTGGTCCGGAAGTTGCACCTTGCAAACAATGCGTGCCCAACGCAATTCCGCAGACCATTGCCCTTGCTTGGCTGCCGCGCGATACCACTGCGCCGCGTGGGTGATGCTCCTGATGGCCGCGACCAATTCATACTGCCGACCGAGCCAATACTGGGCAGCCGAATCTCCTTTCTGGGCGAGCGCCGTGAGTTCGTCGAAGGCCTCCAGCGACCACGCCCGGGCGAGCGATCGCTCAAGCTCCGCCGCCCGCGAGTTCGCAGGCTGCCGAACCCGGGTGGCAATGAGGTCTTCCCAATCTTCATCCATGCCGACACCTTCGAGCGCTTCGAAGCGCCCTTGTTCTGCCGGCTAATGTACGACAATCGCAGGCGCGTGAGCGAGCGGTGAGGCGTATCGCCTAGCGCCTATCCGACGCCCTTCTCTTGCGTTCGCTCCTACGCGCGTCTGCTTCTGCCTCGGACGGCTTGAAATCGTCCGCGTTCACGCGAAAGCGCGCCAGCAATTTGTAGAAATCGGTGCGATTGCGTTTGGCGAGGCGCGCCGCTTCGGTGATGTTCCCGCGGGTCCTTTGCAGATGATTGACGAGATAATCGCGCGTGAACTGATCGCGCGCCTCTTCGTAGGAGGGCACTGCGTCGGCCTCTTCCTTCACCGGATCCTCTTTCAACACGACGGCTTGTTTTACCAGGTCGAACAGGCGGCGCACTTCGCCCGGCCAGTCGTTGGTGGCGAGATCCTCGATGGCCTTCGGCGTATAGAGCTTCTCCTTGCCGTCGTCGGTAGCTTGCTCCAGGAAATGCGATACCAGCAGCGGCAGATCCTCGCGCCGGCGGCCCAAGGGCGGAACCTCGATCGGCATGACGCTGATCAGATAATACAGATCGCTGCGCAGCTGGCCGCTATCCATGGCGGTCTTGATGTCGCCCTTCGCGGTGCAAATCAGCCGCACATCCGCGCGAACCTGGCCGATGCCCTTGATCGAGTCCGGGTCCTGGATTTCGTTGACGAGCCTCGCTTGCAAGCGCGCCGGCAGCTGATCGATGTGCTCGATGAACAGCGTGCCCTGCTGCGCCTTGCGGACCGCGCCCAACTCCGGCGGCGCCGCTGCTGGATCATTGCCGCCGAATAACATCAATTCAATGTGCTGTTCGTCTGCGCCCTCGCAGCTGGCGGTGATGAACGGCTTTTCGCGTCGCGGACTTGCCGCGTGTATGGCGCGCGCCAGCAGCTCTTTACCGCCGCCGTTCTGGCCCGTCAGGAGCACGGGCGAATTGACGATGGCCGCGCTGTTGGCCAAGGCCAAGCGGTCCTCCATGAGTTTCGCGCGCGAGTCCAAACTGGCGCGCCAGTCGCCGGCGTTGGGCGAGAAATTCGACACCGCGATGGCCCGCTCGACCTGGCCCAAGAGTTCGCCCCGTTCCACGGGCTTGACCAGGAAGCCGAAGGCGCCGGCTTGCGTAGCCTTGACCGCATCCGGGATGGTGCCGTAGGCGGTCAAGATGATGACGCTCATGTCCGGCCAGCGGCTCTTCAATTCCTTGAGCAGTGCGAGCCCATCCATGGGCAGCATGCGCAGTTCGGTAATCACCAGATGCGGGCGCGAGCGCACGCACGCGTCCAACGCCTCGTTGGCGTTCTCCACGGCGGTCACCAGATGCTCGGCCTGCAGGCGGCCTTCCAGCGCGCGGCGCGTGCCCGCGTCGCCATCGACGATGAGCACCCGGGGCTTGAGCGACGGGACCGGTGGCGGATCCTGTGTGTCGCGTTGCCGGAGGGGCTTGGGCTTGGTCGTGATACCGAAACCCAATGAGACGGTCGCTGGGTGGCGATTGCCTTCCTTCATGAAAGTACCCTAGCAGCATTTTCTACGATTCTCTGTAGGGTAGGAGAAGGCTTCTGTCCGATCTGTGACTAACTCGAACATTATGGAAGCTGCGGCACGGCAAAATTCACTTCCCCACACCTTAGGATAAGTTATGCCGCTGAGCGAAGAACAGGCCAAGGCCTACATGACGAAATTGCTGACGGCAATGACGCGCATGGGAGGCTCGGATTTGTTCATCTCCAAGGATTTCGCGCCGAGCATGAAATCCCAGGGGAAAATGCAGGCCCTGGCGTCCCAAAAACTGAGCGGCGAGGTCACCGCGGAGCTGGCCAGCGCCATGATGAACCCGAGCCAGCGCCAGGAGTTCGCCAAGGAATTGGAGTGCAATTTCGCGATCGCCATCCCCGAGGTGGCGCGCTTTCGCGTCAATGTGTTCAAGCAGCAGCTCAATGTCGGCATGGTCATCAGGACCATCCCCAACGAGATTCCCAATTTCGAACAGCTGGGGCTTCCCGAGGCCTTGAAAGAGGTGGTCATGACCAAGCGCGGCTTGGTGCTGGTCGTCGGCGCCACTGGCTCCGGCAAGTCCACGACCCTGGCTGCCATGATCGATCACCGCAACCGCGCATCGGCGGGGCACATCATCACGGTCGAGGATCCGGTCGAATTCGTGCACACCTCGCAGCTGTCTCTGATCACGCACCGTGATGTCGGCATCGATACG
>Ga0302325_10026410_pt1 | contig 12058 bp, 9 predicted proteins | sample Palsa_T0_2_FD_201948 | JGI IMG/M metagenome (GOLD analysis project Ga0302325, IMG submission 201948) | Peat permafrost microbial communities from Stordalen Mire near Abisko, Sweden - Palsa_T0_2 | ecosystem: Environmental > Terrestrial > Soil > Palsa > Peat permafrost | place: Sweden: Abisko...
AACGGCGATCGACGCAAGCACGGCAAGGGCTCCAATCCCAAGCCCCCAGGCCATCCCTTTCGTCGCCCCTGCCCGTACGTCCTCGGGGGTTGTAGTAGAAATCCCTTCCTTCGCGGCCCGCTCAAGGTCGGTCTCCTGCCAGGCTTCCAAGGCCTCATAAGATTCCGCAGCGTAGACCGGCGCCACCCCAGTCCAACCCGCCGCCCCCACATCGGCCATCAACGGACTGGGGACATCTCTGCCCAAGCCGTAAATCGGGCGGTCATAAGGGGAAGCGCCCACGTTCGTGCCTATCGGTTCGCCTTGAACCGGAACTCCGTTGATGTCGTCTGGCGCCTGATATTCGCTCGACTCGCACCGAATCAGGCTGATGTCCTCTGGCCGAACCCCGTGATCCATCAGGGCGCCTGCCGCCTTTTCCCCATTGTCTGCGTTCGTAAATGAGCCGTAAATTGTATTAGTCATTTGCCCTCCTGTTGGGTGCACTTGGCTATTTGGGCGGAGGCGGCAGGGCGTCTGTTCCTTGCCTCTACGGTCCTTGACTGCAACGATTTCGTTTAAGCTCGAAAATTTGCTGCAAATGAGTGGCCCGGACACTGGACACGCCCCCGTCGCTTAGGGGGCTGCAAACGAACTCACTTATTACACGACGGAACCGAATAAAAGTAGGCGGACTTTTTCGGGTGCGGGCCGGAACTACCCCTCCACCGGTTCGCCCCGATTCCGCTACGCTCCATTTTCCTCCGGCGGGGTCTCGCGGACTCGACAGGCTCACCGACTCCTCCCGCGGCGGGAAGGAGTAGGGCTTTTGCTGCAACCAAATTGCGTAGCTGCCGTCGATTATTAGGCAGCGTCAAACATTCCTCGGATTCTTACAGCCCCCTTAGACGACGGGGGCTATCCAGTGCACCCTAAACGCTACGCTACGCTACGTAGCCCCGTGTGGGTCCCGCGTGCACGTGCCCGGCACCGTACTTTTCAACGATCGCGCGCGCCTCGGCTTCGTCCAAGTTGCCCGATGGGACGGTGATCGAGAGCAGCGCACCGCCATTCCGAAGGTCTTCGTCATAGTGGGCCGCGACGTGGTCGTCGACCCCTTGATCTCTGAGATACCCAGTGATTCCGCCCGCGATGGCGCCCGCTCCAGCCGTGGCCGCAGCGCCTGCAATCGCGGTTGCAAGGGCCCCCCCACCGATTACGATCCCAACCCCCGGAATGGTGATAGAGGCAATCGCCGCCAAAATGCCGACTCCGATTCCCCAGCCAATTCCTTTCACCGCGCCGGCTCCGGCATCACCGGGAGTGGTGGTAGAAAAACCCTCCTTGGCCGCGTGCTCCAAGTCGGATTCGCCTTCCGCATACCGCACCTCGTCTGACTCCGCCGCATAAGCCGAATTGGCCACGATCTGGTTCGGCTGCTCGATGTCGTTAAAGCCTGGCGTAGAGAGAGCGCTGGTCGTACCATAGACGGAGCCGTCAAACGAAGTAGGAGTGCCCTGGATCTCATCAGGCCCGCGATACTCCCTAGAATCGCTGCGGACCAAGCTGATATCCTCCGCTCGTGCACCCCTGTCGATAAGCGCCGCCGCCGCTTTCTCTCCCTCACCTGCCACGCTAAACGATCCGAAAACGATGTTTGCCATTGTCTGTTCTTTCAAAACTCCTTGGCAGTTTTGGCGGGTGTAACAGGCCCGCTGTTCCCCAGGTGGGCCCCCGATGTTCGGGTTATGCAGCGCGGCGGAGCTCGCCTTCCGTTGCCACGTACTGGGTGATCATCTCGATCAACTGAGACGGCTTGATTGGCTTAGAAAGATAGTCGTCCATCCCTGCCGCCAGGCATCGCTCCCGATCTCCGGACATTGCGTTTGCGGTAACCGCAATTACCGGAATCGTTCGAAAAGCTTGGTCGGATGCCCGAATTCGGAGGGTTGCCGTGAACCCATCCATGATCGGCATTTGGCAGTCCATTAGGACAACGTCGTACGGACCTTTCTCCAAGGCAGCCAATGCCTCCTGTCCCGTTTCCACGGTGTCAACAATGCAACCGGCTTTCGAAAGAACTTGGACCGCAATTTTCTGGTTGACCAGGTTGTCCTCCGCGAGGAGCACCCGGGTACCACGAATCCGCGAGGCCGGTTTTTCAAGAGTCCGATGCAGATCCGAACTGGTCTCTCCCTGGGATTGTAGGACCGCCTTCAGTAGGTGGCGGTACCGGACCGGCTTAGTAACGACGGCCTGAAAAAGCTTAGATTCTTCTGGGCCAAGCAATTCGCGATCCCAGATCGTGGTGACCAATATGGTTCTGGGTGGCGCCCCGTTGCACTGCGCACGCAGTTGCTTCACAAATCCAATCCCATCCATATCGCCCAGGCGTTGATCAACCAGAACAAGGGAAATATCAGGATTCCGGAAAATGAGCTGAAGGGCCTCCATCGGGTGTTCAGCCTCCAAAACGTCAGATTGCCACGACCGAAGGTATTCCGTGAGGCCGTGTCGCACCTCGTTCACCGGCTCCAAGACAAGCACTTTGAGGCCTGCAAGGGATTGTGGAACCGCACCCTTGGCGTCCTTCTGAGAGGCTTCCAACCTCAGCCAAATATTGAATGCCGATCCCTCGTCCACTACGCTGCGGACTTCGATTTTGCCGCTCATCAGTTCGGCAAGCTGACGGCAAATCGTGAGGCCGAGCCCGGTGCCCCCGTATCGACGGGTAGTGGAACCGTCGGCTTGAGTGAAACTTGCGAAGATGGATTGCAGTCGATCTTCCGGGATCCCGATTCCGGTGTCCCTTACTGCGATCAGTACTTCGCACAAGCCGTCCGCGAGAGGCTCGGAGGAGATTTCGAGAGTTACCCCGCCGGTATGGGTGAACTTCAGGCCGTTTCCGACCAGGTTCGTTACGATCTGACGAATCCGGGTCGGATCGCCTACGCACATCGGCACGTTCGGCGCGATCTTTGAAGTGAGAGTCAGCCCCTTCAAGTTGGCTCGGTGGCTGAATAGGTCGACGACCTCTTCTCCGAGTTCCATCAAGTCGAACTCGACATGTTCAAGTTGGAGTCGGCCGGCCTCAATCTTCGAGAAGTCGAGGATGTCATTGATCAGCCCCAACAGGCTCTCGGCGGAGCTTCTGATCGTGCCTGCATAGTCGCGCTCGGATTCGCTCAGGTTGCTCTCCAGGAGCAGTTCGGTCATTCCGATGACGCCATTCATCGGCGTCCGGATTTCGTGGCTCATATTGGCCAAGAACTCGGATTTGGCTTGGCTGGCCGCATTTGCCTTTTCCGCGAGCATCTTAGCTTCCTCGACTGACGCCTTAAGGTTGCGGTTAGCGATGGCAAGGCTTGCCTCCGCACGGCGCGTATCTTCCACCTGCAGTTGCAAGTCGTGGGTTCGCTGCTTAACCCTCTCCTCCAAGACGCGACCGGCTTCCAGGAGATCCTCATCCCGGCTCTCGATCTCGGTGAGCATCTCGTTGAAACCGTCAATCAGCTTCCCGACTTCGTCGTTGGTTTCCTTCTCCGCGCGAATCCTGTATACCTTCTCGTCCGAGACCCGCTTCATAGCAGCGGATAATTTGAAGAGGGGCCGCGTGATGATCGATTGGAGAACGGAGGCGATAACGAATGCGAGAAAGGAACAGGCCGCAAAGAGCACGCACACGAGCTTGAGATAGTCGATCTCGCGGCGATCCCATGCCTTGAAGTCGGAGGAGATATAGGCGAAGCCGACTTGTTTACCGTGAGACGTGATTGGGGCGGTTGACCACATACACTCTGCCGTCGAACCCTCCGGCGACGGGAGTTCGCCCTTTGGCAAGTTCTTCTGAGACTGGCCCTTCCCGATAAACGTAATGTACTGCGGACGACCATTGAGGTGAAGCGCCGCTACTAGGATGCTTGGATCTTGATGAAACGCCTGAAGCGAGAGCCGACCGGTACTATTTTGGACCTGTGCAAGCTCCAGCCCGGCGTTGTAGCCAAGGATGCGAGCCTTGATGTGCAGATCGCGCGCCATCTGGGTCTTGAAGGTGTGGAGGTCGAAGACCATCAGCCCTCCAGAGGCCAAGGCAAGCACAAGACAGCTCACGACCATGATGATCGCGACCAGCTTGGGTTTGATCCGAAGATTCTTCAAAGCAACGCTCGCTATCCCGGTTTGTCGCGCGTTTGGGCGCCTTGACTCGCTCAGCGGTACGAGTCAGATAGCCTTGGCTCCCAAGCAGACGCAACAGTTCCAACTCAAATTGTCGGCATGTCGGTGGTGAACTTACACCTTGCAGTAAACTCCGGCAAGCAATGAGTGCGACCGCAGAAGCGACCCCATCGCTCATCCGGATCCGGGTACGGAGACAGGAAGGTCCGACCGCCCCGGCCCATTGGGACGAGTTCTCCATCAAGTTTCGACCCGACCTTAACGTCATTAGCGCGCTGATGGATATTCAGAGGAATCCGCGAACGACAGAAGGCAAGGTCGTGAAGCCTCCCATCTGGGACGCGGCTTGTCTTGAGGAGGTCTGTGGTTCATGCACGATGAACATCAACGGCACTATCCGCCAAGCGTGTACTGCACTGATTGAGGAAGTCGGTGAAATTCAAGGCGAGGCCTACGTCGTTAGTTTGGAGCCGATGAAGAAGTTTCCGCTGGTTCGGGACTTGGTCGTGGATCGAGACCGAATGTTCGAGAACCTGAAGAAGGTCAAGGCTTGGGTCCCCATCGATGGCTCGTTCGATCTTGGAATGGCCCAGCCGCAGGACGATCACGTCCGCCAGTTACGATACGCTCTCAGCCGCTGCATGACGTGCGGTTGCTGCCTCGAAGCGTGCCCTCAAGTCAACGAGAAGTCGACTTTCGTCGGTCCGGCCGCGCTTGGACAGGCTCTCTTGTTCAATATCCACCCCGTCGGCAAGGGTCTTGCGAGCGAGAGATTGGAGTTCCTCACCGGATACGAAGGAATCACTGGATGCGGCAACGCGCAAAATTGCGTAAAGGTCTGCCCCAAGTCAGTGCCTCTCACCCGTGCCATTGCCGAACTGAACCGCGACACCACCATCTATAAGCTGCGCCGCTGGGTAGGGATCCAGTAAACCGACATGATTACATCACTCATCGCTCTGCTCGCTCTTCAGGGGGATAACGTTCCCCCCGTGGTTTCCCTCAAGCTTGTCACTCCTCACGTGACGGCAAACAAAGCGTTCACCGCCAACTTGGTGGTCAAGTTTGCCGACGGACTCCATGGCTACCAGAATCCGCCTTCCGATCAGTTTGAGATCCCGGTTACGGTCAAGCTCAAGTCGGGCGAGGCGAAGCTGATAAAAATCGGCTACCCGAAAGGCGCCGACATGACGATGCCGGGTGACACCAAACCAACCAAGGTGTATTCAGGCTCGATCACGATTCCGCTTTCGTTCAAGGCCGGCAAGCACCTTGGACCAGTAGTTGTCACGTTGAACTATCAGCAGTGCACCGGAGCAAACTGCTTCCCTCCCTCGGCGGTCGATGCCAAGGCGGACCTTTCAGCCCCCCACAAGGGCTGATTCCATGGTTCAGCCAGCCCAAGTCGCCGACATCTCGATTGGATCCGGCCCATTAACCGTTATTGCGGGTCCGTGTCTTGCCGAGTCGCTCGAAATATGCGACGAGGTCGCCGGGCGGGTCTCCGAGCTCTGCCGGGAACGCGGCTTCCAGTACGTGTTCAAGGCCAGCTACGACAAAGCGAACCGAACTTCGGGCAGCACGGTGAGAGGCGCCGGCATGGAGGCGGGTCTGGAAATCATTTCCAAGATTCGGGAGGCTCATCGGGTGCCGGCCACCACCGATATTCACCTGCCGAGCGAGGCGGCGCCTGCAGCGGCCGTGGTCGACCTCCTGCAGATTCCCGCCTTCCTGTGCCGCCAGACGGACCTCTTGGCGGCGGCCGCTGCCACCGGGAAGCCGGTCAACGTCAAGAAAGGTCAGTTCTTGGCGCCGCACGACTGTCAGAACATCGTCGAGAAGTTACGCGCAATGAATGCCTCCGGGATCGTGCTGACCGAGCGAGGCATCTCCTTTGGCTACAATACGCTGATCGTAGACATGCCGGGGCTGGAGGTCATGCGCTCGTTCGGGGTCCCGGTCTGCTTTGACGGCACCCACTCCGCGCAACGACCTGGCGCAGCGGGAACCTCTTCTGGCGGCGTGCGCGATTCGATTCCGGCCATGGTTCGGGCCGCCGTCGCGGTTGGCCTGGATGCGCTCTTCCTTGAAGTTCACCCAGACCCCGCCAAGGCGTTAAGCGACCAAGCGACCCAGTGGCCGCTTAGCCGCGCCGCCGAACTCCTAGACCAAGTCGCAGCGATCCACCGTGCCCGCGGCCCGTTGGGCTAGTCACAGCGCCAGTACCAGGTGTTGTCGTAGGCGGCCGGGTCGCCCGTCGGGTCGCCCGATCTATCTCCTGCCGGATCGACCCGGCTCTGATCGAACGGAATCGTTCCGTCCGCATGCTTTGCGTGTCCATCCGAAAAGATCAAGGTGCCACCCGTTGGATCCCAATCGGAGAAGTAGCCGCACCAGTAGCCGTAGCGAAGGCAAGTCGGATCGTATTGCTGAGTGAAAAAGCCCATCATCTCCAGTCGGATCACCCGCGTTTCCGCCGGATACTCGATTGACGTCTCTGTAACCGGCACTGTCGCGGTGTAGAACACGTTGTTCTCCGACGAGTCGTTGGCGACGACCGTGAAGTTGCAGTGATCGAACCGATACGAGCTGCCGTACGCTTGCCAGTAGGTCGTCGCTCCTTTTGCCGTGGAGCCAGGGTCTTGGGCGAGATACGGCCCGCCCAGGTCTAGCGGGCTTTTGAACAAAAGAGGCGCATCGACGTAGGGCTCCAGAAGCACTTCGGTGCCGTGGTGCACCGGCGGGCTATAGATCGTCGGATCGCTGTTGTAGGCGTAGAAGATCGGCATTGTATCGTCGTTGTCGTTCAGATACAACTTCACGGAGAGCCCGATCTCCTTTGCGTTGCTTAGGTCGACGATTTTCTTGGCGGCAAATTTCGCCTGGGCGAAAACGGGGAAAAGAATGGCTGCGAGAATTGCAATGATCGCAATCACAACCAGTAGCTCGATGAGCGTGAAACCTAAACGGTTTTTGGTCACTATCCAAGGCCTCCTCGGGCGACCTTTCATCGCATCGATTGCGAAGACAGGTCCCCTTTTGGAGGCCGACTTCCACAATCCCTACGCCGGTACTAACCGGATCAGGTTCATGGGGTCACTTGGAATCTCATCCAAGAATCTCAGCCTTACGGCACCCCCTGCGGATTGATCGCTCAATTCATTTTAGATCAAATCTCACAGGTTAAATGTGAGATTTCCCGATCGCTTGAAATCTGTCTTGCCCCTGAGAAAGCGCCCGAGGTCATCGAACACGCCCAATCTGGCCCGTCCCGGATTCGGTTCGATCCGCGACTTTCCGCATCCAATCAGGCAGCTCTTCCCGTCTCCCAGGTCCACCAACGCGACCGCCGAACCTTGCCCCAGGTCGATCGTGGTTCCGTCGTACGTGAGCTTGTTCCCGGAGACCTTGAATCCAACCTTGTCGAACAGCGGCTTCAATTCCGGCCAAGACTCAGGACTCCCGAGCAACATCTTCCCCACAAAGTCGGCGGGCTTTTCGGTCGTATACCCATCCGCCTGCTTCCAGTCTAAGTGGGCCGGATCGACGACCTGCGTGAAGCCTCGGGAGCTCTGAATGCCGGCCGGCCTCTCGGTGTCTGAGATGGGTCTGATGAGGATCCGGTAGGGATCGACTGAAACCAGACTCGGCTTCTGAGCGGATGGGATTGATATGGAGGGCTGGCCGCGAAGATCCAGGGTCTTGAGCACGTCCCGTCCATCGGGATATTCGAGCATCACCTGAAGTGGAACCCTGAACGGCTTCCCTTTCCAATCCAATGAAAGCCGCAAGTTCCTGTTGTGATAGTTTGCCGTGGCGTCCAGTTCCAGGTGGCCAGGCTGCTTTATCCAGTCGGCAAAGAAGTCGGCCAGCTTAAGGTCTGGCCGGACCTTGTCAACTTCCTTCTCGAAATCGCTCCATTCGGCGGCAGTGCCCGGTTTCTGGTCCGCCACCCATCCGTGCATCGCCTTGGTCAGGTCAGCCGAACCCATCAGAAGCTCGAGCATCTGCAAGACTTTCGCGCCCTTCCCGTAACCTAGACCGTTCGCGTCGGGTCCGGAATACGCACCGCACGTCGCGCAGGCGAAGCGATCGTAGCTGGGATCGGAACCTCCATCGTCCATAAACGCCAGCCTGCGTTCTGCGTCGTTGCCGATCGGGGCATTTCTGCGATAAAACTGGTCGCTGAAATCTGCAAAGCTCTCGTTCCAAAACGAGTGCAGGTAGGTGTTGTCGACAATGCCCCCCCACCAGGTGTGGGAAGGCTCGTGGGCGTCCTCCTCCGGGAACGGCCCGCCGTACGTTGCGTAGGAGTACGCCTCAAGCGCGCCCCCGCCGTAGTTCGGACTATCCAAACCTCCATAGCCCGAGAAAGGGAATATGCCGAACCTTTCGTAAAAGGAGATGATCGCAGGGTAAGTCGATGCCTGTGCATGGAGGATTTCCGCCGAAAAACGAGGGCTGGCAGCAAAGAAACGGCGACCACCCGCCTTGACCTCCTGCACTTTGTAGGGTCCCGTCGCCAGGCTATACCAAACGACCGGCAGGTCCATTCGGTAGCTGACCACATGGTCGTCCCCGTTGGTCGCTTCTTCCGTCTTCTCTCCCTGCCCGATAGTGATCCAGCCCTTTGGGCCGTGGACTGTCTCCGAGTAAGGCGCCGGGAGCCTCGCAATCATGGGATACCAAATTCCATTCGATAGGGTCGCCTCGTCCGCCGTGATGCTTCCAGAATAGGTCGGCTTGTCCGGCTTTCCTGCGTAGGTGAGGGTGAACTCCTGCTTTCCGACCGAACGAGCGACAAACAACGTTCCCCCCGCCTGAGAGAATTTCACCGGCTTGCCGCTGGCTGTCTGCACGAGAGAGACCTTGAACTCGGAGCCCAATCGGATGATCACTGGGAGTGGGTTCGCCGACTCCTGCACCGTGATGTGGTCGAGGATCGAAACCGTCGCTGCCGGGATGTCGAAACGAATCTCAAACTTGTGCCGGAGGATCTGGGCCCCGAGAGGATCGTCTTCCGGAATCAACCGGAGCCGATTCCCATTCCGAAGAAACACGTACTCTCCGATATCTTCGGCCGTCAGCGGGGTCGTGAACACGACAAATCGCTCGGGACCCGAGGGGCTAGCCGCTTCCGCCGCGTGCCAGCCAAACCGCCCGCCCTCATAGGGACCGCCGGTGGAAATCGCGCTGAGATACTGGGTGTTGTTCTTGGGAGCGTCCACAAACCGCTGGATGGCCGCGACGTCGCGCTTCTGAACTAGGGCGTCCAACTCTCCCAAGGCTGTTTGTTGAGTCGCGTAGCCTGCCCACATCATCGGTTGGCCACATTATAGTACTGTTCCGCGATTTGGACTGCATTGAGCGCTGCTCCCTTGAGCAACTGGTCTCCCGACACAAACATGCAGATCGCGTTGGGATTGGACAGGTCCGCTCTGATTCGCCCCACCAGCACGTCGTTCTGCCCACTGGCCTCGATCGGCATCGGAAAATGGTTCGCCTCGCGGTCATCGACGACCTTCACTCCTGGCGCTTGGCTCAACACTTCGTGGACCTGCGTACGGGTCGGAGCGGGACCCGCAAACTCAACCGTGACCGACTCCGAGTGCGCGCGAACCACGGGGACCCTTACGCATGTGACGTTGATCTTCAATTCCGGCATGCCCAAAATTTTTCGACTTTCCGAGATCACCTTTAGCTCCTCGCCGTTGTAGCCATTCTCAAGATCGACGTCGGTGTTATGGCTGAAGAGATTGAAAGCGTAGGGATGGGGCAGCACCGCCGGGGGGGAACCCTCGCCGGCAAGGACCGCCCGCGTCTGCTCGGTGAGCTCGCGCATGACCGCCGCTCCCCCACCGCTCGCGCTTTGATATGTTGAAACGATCAGCCGATCGATGTGGCCGAGCTTTCTGAGCGGATTGACGGCGACCAGCAAAATAATCGCCGAGCAGTTCGCCACCGGGTATAGGCGCGATTCTTTCTTGATCAGTTCACCGTTGATTTCCGGGATCACCAATGGAATTCCGGAATCTGCGCGGAAGGCGCTGCTGTTATCGATAACCAGGGCGCCTGCGTGAAGCGCCACTGGTACGAGCGCCTTTGAGCGACTGGCTCCCGCGCTAAAGAACGCGACGTCAATCCCGTTGAAAGACTCCTCGGTGGCCTCCTCAATCAGAATCGTGCGCCCGTCAAACTCAGCGGTCTTTCCAATCGACTTGGCACTTGCCAGCAGCCGGAGTTCCCCAACTGGGAAGCTACGTTCGGTGAAAAGCCGGAGGAACTCCGCTCCCACGGCGCCCGTCGCTCCGACGATCGCCACGTTGACACATCTAGACACTCCTTACTGTGTACCTCTACCGGTAGGGGCTGGGCACGAACCGGCCCATGTTGATGTATATTCAATTCAGAGAAGGGGGACTCTTAGTTTGCGGTCTGAAGGAAGCGAGCCACACATCGACCTCAACTTTGATTGCGGTCCCAATCCCGCGATGGTCAGAAAAGTCGAGCCATTCGGGATGACGTATGTTCGCGTCGAGACGCTTACAGCTTCGGTAGCCAAGACAACGGTCGGCACCTGCGTGGTACCTCAGAACGTTAACGGTATCTGCATCAACCAGAAGGGCACGCTCATCGCCCGAACTGGAGGTCAGGGCAAACTGGTGCTGATCCCGCCCCGAAGCGTCACCTACGTCCGGAACACGAAGCTGATCATCCAGTGCGCCCGAGGCGAGCACCAGTCGCAACTCATCACTTGGCCGTCAGTAGTGACCAATCTGCTCGAGCGGTGGATTCAGGAGCGCCAAAGCAGTCGGACGGTAGCAATCACTCCCCGCCCAATCGCTTGTCAGCCGATCGATCCCCATTTCAAAGACTCAGTCGATCGCTTTAAAAAGGCAGTCAATGGTCCCCAGGAGCTTATCGAACCACTCGTGGTCTCGTTCCTTTACGAGATCGGCGCGCGCTTGCTTGGCAATCCGGATCAAGTGCAGCTTGCAGCGGCGCCGATCGATCTGCCACCTCCGATTCGGGACCTTATCAGCAAGGTAAGACAGAGCCCGGCCAACCCGTGGCCGCTCAAGGACGCGGCGGACATGGCAAGCTACTCGCCCTTCCATTTCAGCCGAGTCTTCAAGACGCTTGTGGGTTACGGCTTCCACGAGTATGTCGACCGCTGTCGAACGGAGGCAGCCGTGGAACTGTTGGTCACCACCGACATGCCGGTCGACTTGGTTGCCGGAACTTGCGGATTCGGCACGACCCAGGGCTTGCGCGAATCTGTCAAGGAGTATCTTGGGCTCGTTCCCAGCGAGCTGAGAGCGGTCCCCGAGACGTTCGATTTCCCCGACTAAGACGCTCAGCTGGACCGGGCTCTTCGGATCCGGTCCAGAGCAACCGCGAAGATAATAATTCCGCCGGTCACGATCTCTTGGATCCAGTTTTTGAGATCCATTTCGGTGAATCCCATCTTGAGAGTAGCCATGATCAGCGCACCCAATATCGATCCCAAGATCGTCCCTTGACCGCCGCTGAGGCTGGCGCCCCCGATAACTGCCGCCGCGATCCCGTCGAGTTCCAGCCCCACGAGACCGGTAGGATCGCCGATAGTGAGCCTACTGAAGAACATTAGCCCGCACAGGCCCGAGAAAAGGCCGCTGAGCGCGTAAACGGCCATCTTCACCCGGTCGATCGGGACCCCGCAAAGGCGGGCAGCGCTCTCGTTGCTGCCCACCGCGATCACGTGCCTGCCGAATCTGGTGAAGCGAAGCACGAGGCCCATCACGGCGGCGCAGAAGATTGTGATCCATACTCCACTGGGAAAGACCTGCCAGCGCTCGGTGGGCCCTAGCGCGCGCATTAGGTTGTTCAGCTTGGAATCGGGCGCGTACACCGACTGCTCGTT
>Ga0302325_10026413_pt1 | contig 12057 bp, 8 predicted proteins | sample Palsa_T0_2_FD_201948 | JGI IMG/M metagenome (GOLD analysis project Ga0302325, IMG submission 201948) | Peat permafrost microbial communities from Stordalen Mire near Abisko, Sweden - Palsa_T0_2 | ecosystem: Environmental > Terrestrial > Soil > Palsa > Peat permafrost | place: Sweden: Abisko...
GTCATGACCTGCAGGTCCAGCGCCGGGTCCAGACCCGAGGTGGGTTCGTCGAGCATCAGCAGTGATGGCCCGGTGAGCAGCTCGAGTGCCACCGAGGCCCGTTTGCGCTGTCCGCCGGACAGCTTGTCGACGCGAGTGTTGGCGTGCTTGGTCAGGTCGAGTTCCTCGAGCACCTGCGAGACGACCTTGGTCCGGTCGGCTTTGCTGGTGTCGGGTGGCAGGCGTAGCTCGGCGGCGTAGCTCAGTGCCTGGTTGACCGTCAGCTGACGATGGACGACGTCATCCTGGGGGACCATGCCGATCCTGCTGCGCAGCGAGGCGTACTCAGCGTGAATGTCGTGGCCCTCGAACGTCACTGACCCGGAGCTGGGTGTCGTGTAACCGGCGATCAACCGGGCCAGCGTGCTCTTGCCGGCGCCCGATCCGCCGATCACCGCAGTGAGCGTTCCTGGACGCGCGGTCAGCGAGATATCGCTCAGCAGCTGTTTGCCGTTCTCGACGACGTACTGGACGTTGCGCACCTCGAGGCCGCCGGTGCGCGTCGCCGCCTCGGTCTCGCTGCGACGGACCAGCAGGCCGCCGCTGACCACCAGGTCGATGTTGCCGACGGTGACGACGTCGCCCTCGCTCAGGATCGCCGACCCCACCCGGGTGCCGTTGACGAACGTCCCGTTGACGCTGGTGTCGCGGATCTCGGTGCCCAGCGGGGTCAGGATCAGCGTTGCGTGATACCGCGAGGCCAGCACGTCGGGGACCACGATGTCGTTGTCGGAGGCCCGGCCGATCGTCACCGAGCCGGCCGGTTTGGCGCCTGGCGCCGCCCTCGGCGACAGCATTTTGACGAACCGGGTCGCGAAATTTGCCGCATCGGGAGCCCGGTTGTCGAGCCTGGTCACCTCGGTGGGCGGGGCGTCGTGCGGCATCGGCACGGAACGGGCGTTGACCACCGTGATGTCCGCCGGCGGCGGCCCGGCGGGCGGCCGTCCGGCCTGCACATTGGTCGGATACTCCGACGGCGACAGCGGCCGCCGGACCGGTGGCGCGGGTCGGGCCGGCGATACGGGTGACGGTACGGGCTGGGCGCCGCTTCGGCGCGGCTCGGCAGGAGGCGCAACGGGCGCGGCCGGCGTCGACCACGACATCGTCGATTGCGCGGCCGGCGGGGCCGCACTTCCCGGCGGCTGGCCACCTTTACTGCGGCGTGGTCCGACCTCGAACGTCAGCCGCGGTCCGCCGGCATTGCCGACATTGATGCTCTGCCCGTCATGGATGTCGATCACCGGTGTGCGGTAGCCGTTGACGAAGGTCCCGTTCACCGAACCGTTGTCGATGGCCACCCACTTGCCCTGCTCGAAACGCAGGATGAGATGCGCGCGCGAGATCCGCGGATCGGCGATCCGGACATCAGCGCGTAAATCACGGCCGATGACGACGTCGTGACCCGGCACGAAGGTGCTTTCTGAGCCGTTGTGCCAGATGGTCAGAAGGGGCGGGGCTGGTCGACTCACCACTCCAGTATCGACTCCACGAGAGCACGGCTTCCACGGGACGCACTGTGATTCACCTATGTGTTGCCGCGAGCTGCTACGAAGTTCCGATTCACAGCTGTTTCATAAGCGGCACAACAGGGGGGCACCGCATCTGGCGGCATGATTGCGAAGGTTAGGCAGGCCGTTGCGAACTCGGCCGCGCCTGACGAGATTTCGAAAACGTCCTAACCGCAACCAATTTAAAAGTGTAGTCCGGTGGGGGTGACCGGGAGCGTGCTGGATCGCACGCAAAGCGACAGAGGCGAGGGGGTAAGTGTGTCTAGGGACGAGGCGACCAGAGTTACGCAGCGCTGGGACGCCCAATCAGGGCCGCCGGCGCCCGCTGAGCCGCCACGCTCCCGCAGTCTGCTTGAGCGCGGCTACGCTTCACTTCCCGGGCTTGGGATCACCCGCCTGCTGACTCGCGTCCCGCTGATCAAGTCGCGTCCCGACCGGGAGTCGGTGAAGGTCGGCCGATCCGGCCAGGACGATGCGCAGGGCAGCGCGATCGCCACCCCGACGTCTTTCGCCGGCTACACCATCCTGCGGCCACTGGGGTCCGGCGGGATGGCCGACGTTTACCTCGCCAAGCATCCCCGCTTGCCGCGCCGTGACGCGCTGAAGGTCTTGAGCGAAGGGACGACAGCCGACCAGGAATTCCGCGAACGATTCAATCGCGAAGCCGATTTGGCCGCCACGCTGTGGCATCCGCACATCGTCGCGGTGCACGACCGCGGCGAGTTCGACGGTCACCTGTGGATCGCGATGGACTACGTCGAGGGCACCGACGCCGCCCGGCTGATGCGGGACCGCTCCCGTGGCGGCATGGCCGACGGCGACGTCTGTGCGATCGTCACCGCGGTCGCCAGCGCGCTCGACTACGCCCATGCCCGCGGGCTACTGCACCGCGACGTGAAGCCCGCCAACATCCTGCTGACCCATCCCGACGAGGAAGATCGCCGAATCCTGTTGGCGGACTTCGGTGTTGCCCGTCAACTCGCCGACATCAGCGGAATCACCGAGACCAACGTCGCGGTGGGCACCGTTGCCTACGCTGCCCCCGAGCAACTCGTCGGGTCGAACATCGATGGCCGCGCCGACCAATACGCGCTGGCCGCCTCGGCATTCCACCTACTCACCGGTGCGCCGCCATACCAAAACTCCAATCCGGTCGCGGTGATCGGGCAGCACCTGCATGCGGCGCCACCCCGACTCAGCGACTACCGCCCCGACCTGGCCGACCTCGACGACGTGTTCTTCAAGGGGCTCGCTAAGGATCCGTCGGATCGATTCGACCGGTGCCGCCAGTTCGCCGCGGCGTTCAGCGAGCACGTCTCCTGCCACCAAGCCGGCGATCGCGGCTCCACGCCGAAAATCCGTCGAACCAGCTTCTGGAAGGCCATGCGACGACCGTCCCTGAAGGCCGGTATTGCCCTGGCGATGATCGTCACGACCGTCCTCGCGCTGACCGTGACGTGGGCGATCTCGTTCTTCTCCTGGGACGATCAGCCGCAGGCGAACCCCGCGTCGCCGCCACGGGTGAGCAGGACGTCGTCCTCGGGGTCGGCCCTCGCGGCGCCGCCGCTGAACGGCAGTTACCGGCTGGATTACGACCGCGCGAAGCAGACATCCAATGGCGTCATCCGCACCAACGGCGGGGTCACGAGCTGGTGGGCCTTTTCCTCCGCGTGCACCGCGACCGGGTGCGCCGCCACCGGTAGCAAGCTGGACGACTCGAGTCATCAGACGGCCAAGACCACCGGCACCGGCAACACCGGCGTTCTACATTTCGTCGACGGCCACTGGCAAGCCGAGCCCCGCCAGGTGCAGGTGCAGTGCCGCACCTCCCACGGCGGGTCGATGTCGACCCAGTCGGAGACCGTGGTGTGGACGTTGACGCCGGAACCGGATGGCACCTTGCGCGGCGCGCAGACCCAAACCGTGCAGAGCAACGAGTGCGGCTCGCAAGGGGCCACGCTGCGTATCCCGGTCGTGGCATCCCGGACCGGCGATGTTCCGCCGGACGTGACAATGGCCGATCCCGCGCAGGCGGCGAACACCACCGCCACCCCGATCGGAACCGCAACGCCCGCGGTGCTGGGTGGGCCATGCACCGACATCGACAAGGTCGCCTTCGACTCCACGGCCAACCAACAGGTCGTCTGCGAGGGCAATACCTGGGACAAGGCTCCGCCGACCACCGGCGTACACCCAGTCGGCACCTCGTGCGATGACACGCCGGTGTTCACGATGTCGAAGTCCGACGACGGGCACCTCATCGAGTGCGACCCCGGCACCCGGGTGTGGAGCAGCCAGCACAGCTGACCTTCTGTCGGTGCTGAGCTCTACCCTGGTGAGCATGGCGTTTGCTACCGAGCACCCCGTGGTTGCGCACTCCGAGTATCGCCCGGTCGAGGCGATGGTGCGTGCGGGCGGCCACTTCGAGGTGGTCAGCCCCCACGTGCCGGCCGGTGACCAGCCGGCCGCCATCGACGAGTTGGAGCGCCGGATCCAGGCGGGGGAGCGCGACATCGTGCTGCTGGGTGCCACCGGTACCGGAAAGTCGGCCACTACCGCGTGGCTCATCGAGCGGCTGCAGCGGCCGACTCTGGTGATGGCACCCAACAAGACACTTGCTGCGCAGCTGGCTAACGAACTACGAGAGATGCTGCCGCACAACGCTGTTGAGTACTTCGTCTCGTACTACGACTACTACCAGCCCGAGGCGTATATCGCGCAGACCGACACGTACATCGAAAAGGACAGCTCAATCAACGACGACGTGGAGCGGCTGCGGCACTCCGCCACATCGTCGCTGTTGTCGCGCCGCGACGTCGTGGTGGTGGCTTCGGTGTCCTGCATCTACGGCCTGGGCACGCCGCAGTCCTACCTGGACCGCTCGGTCGAGCTGCAGGTGGGCGCCGAAGTCCCGCGTGACGCGCTGCTGCGGCTGCTGGTCGACGTGCAATACACCCGCAACGACATGTCCTTCACTCGCGGCACCTTCCGGGTCCGCGGCGACACCGTCGAGATCATTCCGTCGTATGAGGAATTGGCCTTGCGCATCGAGTATTTCGGCGACGAGATCGAGGCGCTCTACTACATGCACCCGCTCACCGGCGAGGTGGTCCGCAAGGTCGACTCGCTTCGCGTCTTCCCGGCGACTCACTACGTCGCCGGACCGGAGCGAATGGCCCACGCCATCTCCACCATCGAGCAGGAACTCGAGGAGCGCCTCGCTGAGCTGGAGGGCCAGGGCAAGCTGCTGGAGGCCCAGCGGCTGCGGATGCGGACCAACTACGACGTCGAGATGATGCGCCAGGTCGGATTCTGCTCCGGCATCGAGAACTACTCCCGGCACATCGACGGGCGCGGGCCCGGCACGCCGCCCGCGACGCTGCTGGACTACTTCCCGGAAGACTTCCTGATGGTCATCGACGAATCGCACGTCACGGTGCCGCAGATCGGCGGCATGTACGAGGGCGATATGTCGCGCAAACGCAACCTCGTCGAATTCGGCTTCCGGCTGCCGTCAGCCACCGACAACCGTCCGCTGACCTGGGAGGAATTCGCCGAGCGGATCGGGCAGACGGTCTACCTGTCGGCAACGCCCGGTCCTTACGAGCTGAGCCAGGCCGCGGGGGAGTTCGTCGAGCAGGTGATCCGCCCGACCGGGCTGGTCGACCCGAAGGTCGTGGTGAAGCCGACCAAGGGCCAGATCGACGACCTGATCGGCGAGATTCGAAAGCGCGCCGAAGCCGACCAGCGGATCCTGGTGACGACGTTGACCAAGAAGATGGCAGAGGATCTCACCGACTATCTGCTGGAGCTGGGGATCCGGGTCCGCTACCTGCACTCCGAGGTCGACACGCTGCGACGGGTGGAACTGCTGCGCCAGCTGCGGCTGGGTGACTACGACGTGCTGATCGGGATCAATCTGCTGCGGGAGGGTCTGGACCTGCCGGAGGTGTCGCTGGTCGCGATCCTGGACGCCGACAAGGAAGGTTTCCTGCGCTCGTCGCGCAGCCTGATCCAGACCATCGGCCGCGCAGCCCGCAACGTGTCCGGCGAAGTGCACATGTACGCCGACAAGATCACCGACTCGATGAGAGAGGCGATCGACGAGACCGACCGTCGGCGCGCGAAGCAGGTCGCCTACAACGAGGCCAACGGTATCGACCCGCAGCCGCTGCGCAAGAAGATCGCCGACATCCTCGACCAGGTCTACCGCGAGGCGGACGACACCGAGGCCGTGGAAATCGGGGGGTCTGGGCGGAACGCGTCGCGCGGGCGCCGTGCCCAGGGCGCGCCCGGCCGCGCGGTCAGCGCCGGGGTGTTCGAGGGCCGCGACACCGCCAGCATGCCGCGGGCCGAACTGGCCGATCTGATCAAGGACCTCACCGAGCAGATGATGACCGCGGCGCGTGACCTGCAGTTCGAGTTGGCCGCCCGGTTCCGCGACGAGATCGCCGATCTCAAGAAAGAGCTGCGCGGAATGGACGCCGCCGGCCTGAAGTGAGCGCACCGCAGGACACCCCGGCCGTGGATGGCTGGCGCATGCTGCTGGGTCCCCGATTTCTGGGGACCTCAATACTCCTCGCCGGTGGCGTGGCGCTGTATGCGACCAACGAATTCCTGACGGTCAGTCTGCTGCCGAGCGCGATCGCCGACATCGGCGGCGAACGGCTGTATGCCTGGGTCACCACCCTCTACCTGGTGGGGTCGGTAGTCGCGGCGACGACCGTCAACGCGATGCTGCTGCGCATCGGACCACGGGTGTCATTTCTGTTGGGATTGATCGTGTTCGGGATCGGCAGCGTGGTGTGCGCGCTGGCTCCCGGCATGGCGGTATTGCTGGTGGGTCGCACCCTGCAGGGCACCGCCGGGGGATTGCTGGCCGGTTTGGGCTACGCGCTGATCAATACCGCTCTGCCGCGCTCGCTGTGGACCAGGGCCTCGGCGCTGGTGTCGGCGATGTGGGGTGTCGCGACAGTGACGGGCCCGACGGCCGGCGGCCTCTTCGCGCAATTCGGCTTGTGGCGCTGGGCGTTCGGCGTCATGGTGATTCTCGCAGTGGCGATGGTCGTGCTGGTCCCGCGGGTGCTACCGGCTCGCGTCGATTCGGGCGTGGCTGCGCCCGCGTTGAAAGTGCCAGTGTGGTCGATAGTGCTGCTGGGCGCTGCGGCGTTGACGATCAGCGTCGCCCAGGTCCCGACGAACGTCGGACTGACCGCAGTGTTGCTCTCGATCAGCCTGATCCTGGTCGGCGCGTTCATCCTCGTCGATCGGCGCATGGCTGTAAAAGTGCTGCCGCCCAGCGTTTTTGGAAACGGGCCGTTGAAATGGATCTATCTGGCCTTGGCGGTGCTGATGGCCTCGGCGATGGTCGACATGTACGTTCCGCTGTTCGGGCAACGCCTCGCGCATCTGGTCCCGGTCGCGGCCGGGTTTCTTGGCGCCGCTTTGGCGATCGGGTGGGCGGTCAGCGAGATCCTCAGCGCGTCGTTGAGCAGCAGGAGTCTCATCAACCGGGTGGTCGTGTTCGCGCCGATTATCATTTCGTTGGGTCTGGTTCTGGCCGCGGCCACCCAAGTCGACAATGCGCCGGCGGGCCTTGTCGTCACGTGGGCGGTGGCGCTGACGATTACCGGAATCGGCATCGGTGCGGCCTGGCCGCATCTGTCGGCCTGGTCGATGCAGTGCATCGACGACGAAGCCGAAGGTGCCGCAGCGGCCGCGGCCATCAACACGATTGAGGTCATCGCCGGCGCGTTCGGCGCCGGACTGGCCGGCGTCGTGGTCAACACCGCCCACGGCAGCATGGTCATCGCCGCGCGGGCGCTGTTCGCGGTCTTCGCCGCAGTGGGTTTATTGGGCGCATGGGCAGCGCACCGAGCCACCCGGGCTATGCGCTGACCAGCTTACGTTCGCGTGCAAGCGGTTTCGGGTTGGCAAGCCAGAGGTCAGCGGGTCGACTTGATGACCTGCGTTCGGTGGAATTGCCACCGCTCGACGATGTGGAACCCGACATTTTTCGCGGTCGTGTAGGCGGGCGCGTTTGCGAGCATCCGTCCCGGCGCCAGCGACGTCCCGCTTTGATGGTTCGGCAGCTTGGTGTCGTGGGTGGAAATCGTCCACAGCGTGGTGCATTTGTACAGTCGGCCCACCACCAGCCAGACGGCTACGTGACCGTCCCACAGCGTCTCACGCTTGGGTGCGGGGACGCCGCGACCGATGTCGACCAGCGGCCGGTAGGCGGCGGGACGTGCGGCGAGCAGCGCCCGAACCGGCCCGGGCAGCCAGCCGACCGTGTTGTCGACCAGCAGGCAGTCCCCGGGAGCCGCCTGCGCGCTGATGAGGTCGGCGACGTCGCTGTAATCCCAGCTCTCTTTGGCGAACCGCTGTCGTTGCGAGAGAAGATAATTCGGGAATGCCGCGACGGCGAGCACGATCAGCGTTGCGGCGATCCATGGTGGCTTGCGTGCGATCCCGACTATGCAGACAGCCAGCACAACCGCCATCGCGGGGGTGGTGAAGAACAGATATCGCGGGTAGTAGAGCGGGTCACTGATCGCCGAATAGATCAGGCTGATGGCAGTGGGCGCCACTATCCAGGCCGCGCAGATGATCAGCACCCGGCGGGTATCGCCGACTGAGTGCCACCGACCCTTCAGCCGAATCGACAGCGCGGCAATCAAAATGAGCCCAGCCAGGATCGCGAACGGCACGCTGTTGTCGAAATATTGGTGCAGCACGACGTCGAGCACGTTGTGCCAATTCAACGGATAAATCCAGGCGACCTGGAAACTCTGGCCATGCGCGAACAACAGCAACGGCGCCGATGCCGCCACCGCAAGTACTGACGTGATCGCCCACCAACGCAACACCGACCTACCGCGCCGCAGCACCAGCGTGACGACGGCGTAGACCGGCACAAGCAACACCAGATACAGGTTGAGCAATATCGAGAGCATCAGCGCAAGCGCGTAGAACACCCACAGCCGTCGCCGCTGTCGGCGTACGGCGGTAACCAACAAGATGGTCAGCCAGACCGCCGCGGCGGCCGTCAACGCATACGAGCGCGCTTCGACAGCGGCCCAGGTCACGCGCGGCAGGATGGCGAACACTACGCCCGCCCACACCGCCGTGGTCCTCGGCAGGAACTGTCTCGCGAAGACCACCACACCGGCTGCCGCGATCCCGACGGCCAGGCAACTGGGAACCCGCGACCAGAACTCGGTCACCGGGAAGAGGCTGAACCAGCCATGCATCAGCAGGTAGAACAAACCGTGTACGGCGTCGATGTGGCCCAGCATCCGCCACAGGTCGGGTATTGAACGGCCGGCGGAGGCGGAAATTGTGGCACTCTCGTCGAACCAGAGCGACGGCCGGCTCGCACCGGCGGCGCCGATGACGGCGGCCAGCACCGCGATGGCGAGCGGGTCAAGAACCCTGCTGCGGCGGCGCGGAGGCGAGGCGCTCGCCGTGACCGCCGTCCTGGGTACGTCGACTGTTGTGGCAACCATGATGGATGTCACTTTAGGGCCACCGTGGTGAACCTGCTTACCCGTCCTGCCTGATCACATACCACTTTTGCCAATGTGACTGAATCGGGCGACTCGGTCGTGCGGTAGCCATATCGACGAAAATACAAGCACAACAATGAGTTTCATAGATCGCGTTAGCTAATTGGACGCGTAGCCGACACATTTGGAGCCTCAGAGTGTGCGGCGCCGCAGCGGTAGCCGGGAATTGCCAACCGGACCGACGTGTCTCAAAGTCGACCATCTGGCTACGGCGAGGCATTACTGTCTTGGGTTGGCGTAGCAACCGACACCTGGGAGGGTAAATGAGCGCCTATCAGACCGTGGTGGTAGGAACCGACGGCTCGGATTCGTCGCTGCGCGCGGTAGAGAAGGCGGGCAGCATTGCCGGGGCTAACGCAAAGCTGATCGTGGCGACGGCGTACTTGCCTCAGAACGAGGATGCGCGGGCCGCCGACGCCCTGAAAGAAGAGAGCTACAAAGTGTCGGGCAGTGCCCCGATATATGCGATCCTGCGCGAGGCCAAGGAGCGGGCTACTGCTGCCGGAGCCGCGAACGTCGAAGAACGGTCGATCGTCGGCGCCCCCGTCGATGCGCTGGTCGGACTCGCGGAAGAGGTCGGCGCTGACCTGCTTGTCGTCGGCAACGTCGGCCTGAGCACGATCGCCGGCCGGCTGTTGGGGTCGGTGCCCGCCAACGTCTCGCGCCGAGCCAAGGTCGACGTGCTGATCGTTCACACCACCACGTAAGCGGGCGTAGGCGCGTCAACCCGGTGATCGACACCGTGAAGTACGGGCCGTGGGCGCTGATCGCGGGCGGCTCGGAGGGGGTCGGCGCTGAATTCGCCCGACTGCTCGCCCAGGCGGGTCTGAATCTGGTGCTAGTTGCCCGCACGGCAGCCGCATTGGAGCAGACGGCCGAGGAGTGCCGCGGGAACGGCGTCGAGGTTCGCACCGTCCAGGCCGATTTGAGCGCATCCGATGCCTGCACCGGGATCGCGGCGGCGACGGACGGGCTCGAGGTAGGGCTGTTGATCCTGGTCGCGGGCGCGAACACGCACAGCCACGAATTTCTCGACGGCGACCTCGCAGAGTTCCAGCGAGTCATCAATCTCAACGTGTCGACACCGCTGGCCCTCGTGCACCACTACGGACAGGCGATGCGCGCCCGGCGCCGCGGCGGCATCGTGCTGCTTGGCTCGCTGGCCGGCTACCTCGGATCGGCTCGGCACACCGTCTACGGCGGCGTGAAGGCGTTCACCAGGATTTTCGGCGAAGGGCTCTGGTTGGAACTCCGGGAGCACGGCGTCGACGTGCTGGACCTGGTGCTGGGCGTGACGCGCACACCCGCGATGGAGCGGGTCGGCCTGAATTTCGACGCACCCGGAGTCGTCGTCGCCGAGGCCGCCGGTGTGGCCCGCGAGGGATTGGAATGGCTGGGCCGCGGTCCCGTACACATCGTCAGCGGCAACGAGGAGATCGTCGCCATGCGCAACCATCCCGACCGGGCCAAGGCGGTGCTCGGCGCGCATCGCGCCATCCAGGGGCTGTTGAATGCGGAGAGGATTTCCGATGACGGTGGAGGAGCGACTCGCGGCACTGGAACAGCGGCTGCGCCGGGTCGAGGATGAGCTGGCCATCGGCCGCCTGATGGCGTCGTATGGACCGCTGGTTGATGCCGGCTATGCCGACGCGGTCTCCGGGTTGTGGGCCGACGACGGCGAGTACGACGTCGAGGGCTGGCACATGCGCAGCCGGGCCGACGTTGCCGAGATGGTGCGATCACCCGCTCACCAGGGTCTGATCAGCCGCGGTGCGGCCCATTTCCTCGGCCCGGTACGCGTCGACATCGACGGCGACGATGCGATTGCGGTGTGCGAGTCGATCGTGGTCTGTCGGAACGACGACGGCGGTGGCTACCGGGTGTGGCGGGCCGGCGCCAACCACGTCACGCTGCGGCGGACGGCCGCCGGCTGGCGGATCGCCAAACGCACCAGTCGTGCACTGGACGGCTCCGCCGAGGCGCGCGGCCTGCTGGCCGCCGGTGCGACGGGCCGGCCGGCATGACGGGGCAATTAGCGGGCAAGGTCGCGCTGATCACCGGTGCGGGTGCAGGTATCGGCGAAGGCATCGCGCGCCGGTTCGCCGAAGAGGGCGCGAAAGTTGTCGTGGCCGAACGTGATTCCGATAGTGGCCGCGACGTCGCGGCCGCCGTCGGGGGATTGTTGTCGAGGTCGACGTCTCGGTTCGAGACCAGGTGGAAGGCGCTGTCGCGCAGGCCGTTTCGGAGTACGGCTCGATCGACGTCGTGGTGAACAACGCATGGGGCGGCGGATCGATGAGCCGGGTGGAGAACAAGACCGATCAGCAGCTCAGCGACGGTATCGCCGTCGCGTACTACGGCCCGTTTTGGGCGATGCGGGCCGCTTTGCCGCACATGCGGGCTCGCGGCTGGGGGCGGGTGATCAACGTCTGCAGCCTGAACGGGGTCAACGCGCACATGGGCACGCTGGAGTACAACGCCGCCAAAGAGGCGCTGCGCGCCCTGACTCGCACCGCCGCCAGGGAATGGGCGCCGTACGGCGTCACGGTCAACGCGATTTGCCCGGCGGCCAAGAGCGCGGCGTTCATGCGTGCGCTCGGCAACAACCCGGACATCGCGGCCTTCGCGGATTCGATGAACCCGATGGGCCGCGTCGGGGATCCCTACCTCGACATCGCCCCGGTCGCGGTGTTCCTGGCCGGCGAGGGCTGCCGCTATCTCACTGGCAACACGTTGTTCGTCGACGGCGGCAGCCACATCAACGGGGTGGCCTGGACGCCTGACCTCGACGGCGCCAGCTGATCGACCGTTACGCGCTGGCGAGGTCGTGCCGCTCCAGCCGGAAGGTGCGGGTGAGTCGGTCCGGACGCGTCGTCAGGGTGACCTCGACGGCTCCACCGGACGTGACGACGTAGCGCTCCTCGACATCCGGGCCGTCGTCG
>Ga0302325_10026414_pt1 | contig 12057 bp, 14 predicted proteins | sample Palsa_T0_2_FD_201948 | JGI IMG/M metagenome (GOLD analysis project Ga0302325, IMG submission 201948) | Peat permafrost microbial communities from Stordalen Mire near Abisko, Sweden - Palsa_T0_2 | ecosystem: Environmental > Terrestrial > Soil > Palsa > Peat permafrost | place: Sweden: Abisko...
GTACCTGCCTGACGATTTTAGCTGTGATGCCTGGCGTGGACACTGTCTCACCGGACGAGGGGGTAACTCAACGCGCTTTAAAATAATCAACATAATTCAAATTATTAATTAAATTATAAGTACAAAACTTCTATTTCTTAATTTTTTGCATTATTTTATTATAAATATAGTTTGTAATAAATAAATTAAGCTAATTTTGAGGTTCTTGTCGCGATTTTTCTAAGCTCGTTCGATTTTTTGGTGCAAAACCCATACAAATGAATGCCGGAAAATTCAGTTTCGCCTACTAAGGGTCCCCTTGGGAGTGAGGACGATCTTGGACTATTACAATGCCGGAGCCGGCTTGAATTAGCGCACCAACGCACCGCGGTGTTCGCTTTAATTTCCAGAGATAAAACCACGGTAACGCCTCATTTGCCCTCTGCAAGTGATCCGTGCTGATCCTTTTCGCATACTTCGAGGGAATCGTCGACGTGGCTTCCCCCTAGCAACTGACCTACATCATGCCAGTAGTTGGTGATATTAAATTATTATTATTATATTATATTAGCTGATAACGTAATCACCCGCAAAACCCAACGCTTTTGATTACTAGGACAAAGTTCCTACCTAAAACCAACCTCAGTTTTCAGTACTAACTTATCAGCTAATATAATATGATCAGCTAATTTGATACACCAACTACCGGCGTGATGTAGGTCAGTTGCCAGGGAGAGAGCCGCGCCGACGATTATCGTTTCGTCTGGCAGCCATTGCCTACGTAGCAGGGGTGAGACTTGCCGTGGGAACAGCACATAATCGACCGGGTCGAGGGTTCCCGCCACCCGGGTAAACATAAGCAGGAGTGAATGGGAGCGGAGCACCTAGGGGATGGGGCGGGTGGGGCTGCTAGCATTGGCAATGGCTACGAAGGGAGGATTGCATGACTTTTGACCGGAATCCCACAATAGGGAAACTAAGGCGGGGCTCTTATCTTTAGTTGTTTGAGTATTTAAGAGAAGGCGAACTTCTATGTGTTAGATCTCTACCCTCGGGTTCACCATTATTTATTCTCAATTGTCCACTAGCCCGAAAACTATCCTTATATTCCATCTTTTTCAATCTTTGTCAAATATGTTCTTATACTCTATACCTTTTATTTTCGTTTTCATACAACTATCTTACTTTGCTAACGCTTATGCGGTAAAGGCGTATGAAGTTGTAGAGGCCCAGGCGATTGGTATAGGCTCGATAAGTTCATCAAGCCTGTCACTGTCTCAAAGCTTGTCTATTGCGACAACTAAACGAGTTCCATCTATTTTTATAAGTAAGGAGCCATTCAGCTCAACGACTGGAACTGCTGTTTCTGTCCAGAATGAGGCCGCAAAGATCCCCATCGAGTTCTCGCAAACTAACGCCATCCTCAGATCCCTCCAAATCGAGTTCAGTCAAAGCACCAAAAGCAGTGAGTGCTACCACATCGAGTTCTCGCCGTTCAATAACTACTAAATATCGTTTAGGTTGGGGATGTTTTCCCAGATATAATACCTGAGGTTACTGAGAATGAAGAATATCCACCGTCTGTCACTCCTCCTGTCGTCACGGGACGATCTTACACTCACGACTCGAATTCGAATTTGGGGTACGAGAAACGCGATGGGTTGATTGAAAGACAGGACTCTATAGATATATCGGTTCCAAGCACAACATCCAGTGCGACGGGACCTACAGCATCTCCGGTTTGCGGAATATGCGGTGTGGTAATTATTCATTAATCGTGGAAAAGTCCTGCTATTCACTAACTTGCGCATGTCTAGAATCTTGCATCAGACGCTATAGGTCACTTAGTTGGAGACTGCTCTGGGGCAGAATTTGCGAAAACGACTTGCGAACAAAACGAACCTGCTTGTCAATGTATGCTCCTTTGTTCCCCTATCGCAGGTGGTTTCATACTAAGAAAATTTAGCATTCGCATATGGCCTGGAAACTGACGGCGACCCTGAGGATGTCCCCGTACCTACCTGCTAATTTTTCAGCGTTCCCGCCATTGTAGCGGCGGGTGGGCAGCTTGCAGGTTCTTGTCCTTTCATGTATTACGATGTAGCATGTTTTATAGAGAATATCGTAATACATTAAAGGAGAAGTGTCAGTTGAATATCATGTGGATCATACCATTTCTGTTAAGGGGAATAGCCTCTGATTTGGACGCATATAAGGCCCCTCAACTTCCTCAACTATTAGAACTTTAGACCAGCTTTAGTTCAATCTTTTACACCCAATACAGACCTCACTCATGCTCAACCAAAAACTCTGTTCAACCAACTGACAACAAGGCCTATCAGCAGGCATGTAACCTGTCATTATTTTCCCTATTACGTTCGTCTTTTATTCAATAGTACGTGACGAGCACGTGTGATATTCACGTGGTGCAATTACATAAGGGGTCAAAAAGTACTGCCTGCGGCTATAAAGCGTGGCCCTTTCGTGTAGAATTAGGGAGGTATCAATTAGTTTGTGTAATCAGTAAATCTTTAGGAATAACTATGTTGTCTTCACTACTTATTATTTGTACATCATGCTGCCAAAGAGAGTCTACAACTCTCGTCTTTTAACCGCTACTCTTTTCTCTTCTCCTTTCTTCTTGTACTCGTACGAAGACTGCGGTCAAAAGTCTAGAGATTAAAGGGGACTGCCCTATAGTACAGGGTATACATCGCTAAAACTACAGTGTGTTATAGGTGTCTTTGGCGAATGTTACACCGTGGAGTAGTCTGAGCGTAAATCCACATATACCCTTCCAGGCGTCTTCAGGGCCAAAAGCCTGTAGCTCTAGCGGTTTCTAGCGTGCGATGCGAAAATTACAGGGCACTATAGCGTATAAACGCTATAATCTCCAGATTTTTGACCGCAGGCTTCGCAGTTGTACTTATAAAGTCTTCTCTATTGCCCGTTCTGCTCTTCCAACCCGCCGTGTACCGTCCCTCCTGTGAAACTGGCTCCCCTTTTCGCTTATAGTAGAATCTTGTAGTTGGGCGTGGCACGCGGCGTAAGAGAGGGCCCGATTTTGATTTTAGTTAAGGGGGGAGTCGTAAACTGGCCGAATACGCTTATGCGTCGAGCAGCGGCCTAGCGGGGACCTCGGACAGCAACTTGGATTACAGAGAGAAATGTTGACAACAAACACTTCGAGAGAACTTAATAATGAAGACAAACAAGATCAAGAAACACTGGGCTATGAATGAACGTAATCGTGTGGTAGAGTGCAAGGGTCGGAGTTAAGAGCGGGTAATGCGCTATCCGCCCGATCCGTCCAGACCGCTCCGCCCATCCCGCTTGACCTCTGACAAACCTACTGCTCGTGTCTTCAATCTTGAGTACTTCGTGGCAATAAATAACACCCAGCTTCCTGTTTCGCCGTGCCTTTTGATTCATTAAGTAAAAGCTCAGCAAAATTGTAAGGCAGCTACTCTTCATACATAAAATTTCGATTTTTAACTGTTTTCATCATGCCAGCAGAAACACCCCACAGATCTCTAGCCGCTCCCTCAACGCCAGAAGGAACTATAAATGTCAGCGAAAAAACCGAGGCCATCCCTCCTGAGGGAGGTCTGGCAGGCTGGCTTTCCATCATCGGCTGCTCATGCGGCCTTTTCAGCACATTTGGCTTCTTGAACGCGTAACTATCCCTTGCTCACATCCGAAATCTTAATATATATATACTAAGCAAGTAATAGAGTAGGCGTGTTCCAAACCTTCTACGAAGCCAATATTCTCAGCGAATACACCCCCTCAACAATATCATGGATCTTCGCCCTGCAACTCTGCCTAATGTGGCTTCCAGGCCCGCTCTTCGGACGAATCATAGACACATACGGGCCACGAATTGTCATACTGCCATGCAGTGTCCTCTGCGTGTTCTCGCTATGTATGACCAGTCTCAGTACGAAGTACTATCAAATTATCCTAGCGCAAGGACTCGGATTTGGAATTGGAGCTTGTGGAATTTTCACAGCGTCTTTTGTCTGTGCTGGGCAGTGGTTTGTGCGGCGGCGAGGCCTCGCTCTTGGCATTGTGACAGGTGGGAGCAGCTTAGGTACGTGCTACTTGAGGTGTAATGAGTGGCAAGTCGAAGTTTCTGATGTGTAACAGGCGGTGTAATCTTCCCGCTCTTTGTCAATAAAGTCACAGAAGATATCGGATTCTATAGTGCCGTTCGATACACGGCATTGCTGATTGGGATACTTCTTGCGATTTCCTGTTGCCTTATCACGGCGCGTCTCCCACCGAAGCCATGGAACTCAAAAGGAAAATGGTTTGACGTTACGTTGTTCAAGGACAAAGGATTCGCACTTTACACCGTTGGAGCATTCCTTGTGATGTTAGTTTCATCTATGACATAGTTTTCATTACTAACTTTGATATAGGTGGGGACTCTGGGCACCGTTTGATTACCTTCCTAGCATGGCACAAGCAACCTCGTCGTTTTCGGTATCAATGTCTATTTACCTAATCTCCGTAATCAAGTGAGTTTTCCTTCTCGAATAAACAAAATCATATTTATAAAAATAGCTGCTGATAATTTTCTGCAAAGCGCCGGCTCCATTCCTGGCCGTGTGATTATGGCCGCGCTCGCGGACAAGTACGGCTATTTCAATATGATGTCGGCCATTTCACTCTCATCGGCCGTGGCAATCTTTGCTCTATGGATCCCTTTCGACTATTATTCCTCGCATGCTGCGTTGATTGTATTTGCAATAGTGTATGGGTACACCAGCGGTGGTTTCATCAGTCTGTTAATGCCCTGCACTGCGAAGTCGGGCAGTTTAGAAACACTTGGGACGCGCTTTGGAACATTTCAATTGATCATGGCTATTAGGTGAGTTGAATTCTATGCCTTCGTTTTACACATGTCGCTTACAGATTGCAGCTGTCTTACTGGACTGCCGATTGAGGGAGCTATTCTGGCCGAAGAGGGTTCTTTCTTGGGCTTGCAGTTGTTTGCTGCCTGTTGCATCCTCGCTGGGACTTTTTTTATTGCCTGTGCCCGTGTTTCTTTGGGTGGGTGGTCGATGGCTAAATTGATCTAATGAATATGTATGGAGAATTGATATTGTGGACAGGATATATGTCAAGATCAGACAAGCATGCGGCAGAAATGCGGCAGGCTGGGGATTGGTGCCTTTTTTTAATTGTAAAGAGTTAATAATATACATAATAATAGATTTCTAACTTTGTACAAGAGAGTCCTCGAGTCTTCGCACTTGTTGGCTTCTACACAATTTTTGGGTTCTACACACTTCTTGGTTTTTGCACACTACTTTGTTTTGCAAAATGTTTGGTTTGTACACTCCACCTATTCTAATTCCCCATATAGCAGCTTATGCCCCATAATTATATAATATTTAGTTCTCACAACCTAGTTTGTACACGCTTCATTTATGCACGCTATTTAATTTGAACAAATTGCTAAATACATAGCATTTAGTTTATATAAAGCTATTTAATTTGCGCAAGCTACTTGCACTTTTGCTACAGTAAGCAGGATCAAGGCCTTATCACGTCACCGGAGGCATGAGAGAAAGCAAAAGCGGTCTACGAATATATTGCAAATGCTACGTGGAGAGCAGAAAGGAAGTTTCGCTGGGTTTTAGAAGATCTCAAGGTATCCGAGGATGTCGAGATCCCTCACGCAATGGGTGTTGTCAAACTTCCGGAGCGATTTTCCAGATGTCTATTCCCAGCCTCGAATTTCTGCGCTCCGACTGGCCGGCAAACTTCTGCTTTGCTGGTAGTTTTCCTTCCATGGCGTCCGATTCCCGGACTGAACGGCCATATTGGTGGGATGAGGTGGTGTCAGGTGTTGAACAGAAGGATATCATTGTTCTCTCACAAGGTACTATGAATATCGACTACAGCAAGTTGATCCTTCCTGCCATGGAAGGCCTTCGGGATCGCCCAAATACTTTCCTAATAGTAGTATTGCAGATAAAGGAAGCGTTACTCCCAACTGAAAAAAATGCACCCATTATCCCAAACAGGCAACCCAATCATAAAACTCACAGCAATTTCACTGCCCCCAACACCTTACCAAACTCCACCAAATCTTCCTTCGCCTTCAGCAAAATGCGTCTCCTCTCCTCCTCCGTCGCGCCATTCCACTCCTCCAGTCCCTGCTGAATCTGAGCTTCCCTTGTCGACTTCTGCGATTTTGATTTTCTTGCTTTTTGAACTTGTTCATAGATACCTCTACCACTGTACCCAGCCAAGCCAATGGCACCTAAATCCCTATCAGTCTGGGGTTTTCCCTTTCCCCACCCCCCCCCTTTTTTTTTGAAGAGAATATGATGAGCTTACCTGCTGCAGGTTTGCATGCCACTCCTGCAATGCCCTTTCCGAATCCCTTGACGCAGCCTGATGCGCCGGATTCCTGGGCGCCTTTGATTGGTTGCGTGATGAGGCCGGAGATGCCGTCCCAGCATCCCAACCCAAATTCCTACGAGTTTGTCAATGCATGCCCTTAATAAGCACCCGTCAATAAAGCAAATATACCTTCCCCGCAGCCTTCATCCCACTCTTCGCCCCTGTAATCGGGTCCAGCTTCCTAACCGTATGATCACCATACAATTTGGGGAAATTATGGAATCCACGAGCCATGTTATAAGTGATGTCGACCGGAGCTTTGAGTCCAGCGCCGACGATTCCCGTGACGCCTTTCTCAGGGTCGCATGCGAATTCAGCGGCTTTGTCGCCGGGTTTGGAGCCCTCTGGGGGGTTGAAGACTGTGGAGAGGATGAGGGGGTAGTCGGCCACTCGCAAGCAGATGGTTCCTACGGTGCCGAAGACGGCGGAGATCGCGCCTGTTATGGGATCTGAGGGGCCTTGGTCGTTAAGGTTTGTGGTCGATTTGTACCTGCTGAAGTTAGGACATTGATTTTGTCGAGAGGAGAAAACTCACAGTCTGAGGTCGCGGTAGTCTAAGATACCTGCTTTTACTAATACTGTAGCATCTAGAGCACTAAGCGTTATTGTCGTGCCTTTGATTTGCCAAACGTGAGGTCTTTTGGTTGCCGAGGAGGGCTCAGCATGACTGATACTCCTGACAGTCACATAATGCGGCGTTCCATGCTCGTCGACGCCAAAAGACGTCTCTGATTCCTCGTAATTTGGTGGAGGAGCTGTCTCGGGTTCATGAAGGTTTTCCAATGTGGTAATATTTTTCATGTCGGATCGAGGTCTTGAGAAATAATCTGGGCTGTCTTCATCGTAATGGTCCTCTGCGACAAATCCTTGATGATATCTGCTGGTCCTCTGCAATCCAATAGGAGCCGGGGATGAGCTCTCCATCTCCGCACCTCCAGAATGATCCACCATCATCTTGACGGGTAATAATAACTGGTCAACTTGGCCAAGGACCAATTAGAAAAACTCTCAAAATTAAGCAACGCAGTGTAAATTCGAAAATGGAGGGTAGCTCAACATTTGTGGGAGAACTGCCATTGATCGTGACTATTTATCTTCGGCAGCTCTGGGATTGGACATTTTTGCATACGCCGCAACACGCGTCCGCCAGGGCCGAGTCTGCGGGATTCAACAAATCGTGAGGCACATCGATGAACACGAAGGCTTTGCTGGCTTGCTGGCTCGGTCAACACGGCGTGAAGTTCAAGCGGCGCCCCCCCTATCGACGTGCCATGATTGGTCTATTCGTATGGACAGTCGCGTATGACATCCAGAATTACCCTGCCACTTGCAGCCCTGCTTGAACATTCCCATCCGTAGGCGGTGGAGTTTCAAGACAGTGCAGATGCAGCTGCGGCGCGTTCCCGTTGATCCTAGGTCGTGAATCAGGCAGCAGCGCAACCTCAAAATAAATGGAAACAAGTAACAACATACTGTAATCTTACAAGGAGAGCATAGCCACAGCCATCAAGGCCGCATGCAAGCCGTCCACGGACGCGTAGAGAACTTCCTTATTGTTGCACAGTGCGGTACATGAATCGTCACGATGCAAGACTCTTGGTGACATGGCCAAGCGGTCTAGCAGAAACCAAAGGTTTGTGCTGTAGATGAGATATGTTTCTTATGTCTGCCAGACGGAAACTGAGATGGTCACATGATTCCCGCTCAGAAACGCGTTTGTTTACTGCATACAGAAGCGAGCCCCACGTCCCTCCAGACCGCCTCCAAGGAGCAACCAATTCGAAACCCCCAAAGAATTGATGCCATGGTATTCCTGTACCAGCACATCTTCTCTCCCAAGGAATGGCATCTTCAAACAGCAATTCCTCCCTCACGAGGCCGCGCAGTCTGCGGGGTGCAGCCACCACCACATTGAAGCCCACCGTAACCACCACACCGCAAACACCAGCTGGACCTTCAAACATCACGCTGTTCCTCACAAATCTACGACTTCTTGACTTGGACTTACGAGATGACTGGCCTGATGTTACAGCGCTGACTTTCTCTACCAAAGACTCTCAACAAAACCAAAAGAAGCGGATCCAATGTGTTGAATGGGCGCTTTACCAGCTGTTTGCACTCTGGGATCCGGAGGAGACTCGAAATGTACTTCAAGTAGCCCCAATATCTGCATATATGTGCATGCTAATCAGATGACTCTACAGAAGCTCAAGCCATTCTTCCCACCCCTTGAACATCTACAATCCCTAAATCTTCGCACGGCCCTCTTCCGATGTCTCGACCAAGCAAAGAAGAACGGAGTTCTCGGGAGGGATACTGTTTTGAGGAAGACAATGCTGGATGAGTGCAAAGGGGAGAGATTAGAAGAAGTACTCGCCGTGTTTTCGAATGCGGTCCTAAAGAAAGTGCTATTACAAGCGGGTTCAGAAGAGCACGAAGCTTTGGCACAACAGCTGGCGTTCGAAAACCTCTCATATACTGGAGAGCGTACGATTCTCTCAGCGTTGATCGTGGTACATAAGGCGACTCTGAGTAAGCTTCTGCGGGAGAAGGAAAATGCAAGAGCTAGTTACAATGACTTCGTGGACCTCCTCAATCTCAATGACCGCCGAATTGCCCGCCGACACGAGCAACTGAAACAAGCTATAGAGGAAAGTGGACTACATGGGCAAATCACAGAGAGGGATGCCGCAGCAGTTCAAGAATTGGTTCACAGCAATTGGCCAGGCCAGCAAGAGTGGCTAGATACCATCCTCTACGGAGACAGCATGATGGGTGGCGATGGACTTCTGGAGACACGATTTGACAAAGTCTGGAGACATGTCGAGGATGGTAGCATTGGTGACCTAGAAGGCCAGAAGCATGTTGGCCTTCTTGAACAGCTAGATGCACGGGTGAAGGATCAAGAGAGTCGATTGTTAAGATGGCAGGAGTTTAGCAAGTCGCTTTCCAAGACCGGAAGAGCCTCCCCCACGAAGCAGGCAGCACCAATTTTGGCCGAGCGGAAAAAGATCGACCTCGGATTCAACAAACATCAGGCATTACAAATTAATCGCAGCAGTCCGATGAAGGACAGGCAGCCTACTTCTACCTCGCTGGAAGAGTATACCCGTCTGGTTGAGAATATGCAATCAGAGCTTGCGGATGTTGGCAAGGCGAAGGCAAAGACGAAGCGGCCACCGCGTCAAAGTCTCCTTCCAGAAAAGCGTCAACCGTCTCCACCGCCTTCTCCCATCCCTCATCGTGAGGACGAAGTCGAAGTTCAGGATGAAGAATGGTCATCAGTGAGTGAGTCTGATGAGCTATCACCCGGGTCTATCAGTTATGCTACAAAGTCTACATCACACACCCCACCCTCAGAAGCTCCACACAAAGTTTCCCGACTCAAAGTTCAACCAGATCATCCCCCAAAGAAGCCACCTGTTCCAGAGTATACAGACAAGTCAAGCACAGAAGATCTTCTCAAAGCGTCACAGAAGTCCGTGAAACCCCAGAAATCTAAGTCGCCATCACCAAAGCGTCGACCTCTTACTCCTCCACCGATTGAGCCTGTGAAAGCCATCAAGCCAAGGGACTCCGATTCAGATCTCGCAGATCACATCTTGAACTCTGTCACTGCAGCATCACCTTCGCCGAAGAAGCCTCGTCACACGCTCTCACTTGCCGAGCGCACTCGACTTACAATGTCTCGTGCATCGCATTCCCAGTATTCAGACCTGCACGACGACATAGATATTCCTGACATTTCCCGTCTTTCAATCAAGCCTAGACCTTCAGTGGCACCCAAAACGTCCAGTTCAGACTCTGAACCAGGATTGCATGCTGACCTGATAGAGCGTACGCGGAAGAGCATGGCGGGTTTCGAAGCAGCGCAGAAGAAGGCTCAACTGGAGAGAAGGAAGAGTGTCAAGGATGCGAAGAAGAAACAAAGACAGTCGAGTTATTTCCCAAAGTTGGAAGAAGAGGTTGTGACGCCTGATATCAGCGCGATTGAATTACTTGAGGGTGACCCGGATTATGAGAGTGTGTTCAAGAGTCGACCGAAGATCAAGACGAGTCCAGCTATTAGTCCGACGAGAATTTGGGAAGGTGAGGGTGAGGATTAAGACTAGATGGAGTATAGATATTGCGGGGCTAGGCTGGGATGTTAGAATACTGGGATCGAAGAGATTGAAGTGTAAGAAATCATGGGTATGACTACAGTATTTCCTAAGAAGGCACTAGGGAGCATAAAACAGAGCATTCTTATTTACCTCGTCATGAACACTAACTCTCTCCTATCCTTTCCCTCCGCTCAAGAGAATTCCCTACACTGCCCCGCTCCCGCAGTCTCACCAACCCATGACACGCGATCCTTAACATACAACTCCGCACCCACCTTCATATCCTCAATCCTCATCCCCTCTCCCTCCCCACCCTTCCCATCTAGCGTACCCGCCTGCAAAATCGCCATTCCGACAAACCCAAAGCCGTTCCCCTCTTTATATATCTTAGTCCCACACTTCTCGCAGAAATGATACTTGAGCGTCATACCGCTGGGGTGGGTCATGGAATAGGTGGTTAGGGGGGAGGATGAGGCGATGTGGAGGGAGGTGAGGGGGAGGAGGAGGTTGGTGGTGTAGGCGCCGCCGGAGATCTTGCGGCAGGGTGGGCAGTGGCAGAGGACCTGGTGTGTAGGTTAGGTTATGGTTAAAGGGGATAGGGGGAGAGGGGGAGGTACTTGCATAGCGGGTGCGCCGGTAAAGGTGTAGGTTATTGCTTTACAGAGGCAAGAGCCGTGGGTTTGGTCTTGGGCCATGATGATAGAATCTGAAGTTTTTGAGGTAGTTTGTGAGGGAAATTAATCTTTCAATTTGGGCCATAGGTAATTGAGTTTGAAGTGCGATGTAGCAATACTTATATTCTTGCGGGGTGAGATATGGGACTGGGATGAGAATGGCGGCCGCCGTGGTGTTGTATCACTGACGCGCGTTGTTGTTGAAGTAGGCGTCTCTCGTCTGGTTGACCATTGAAATATAGTTTCGTATGCGATAGGGTGTTGCATTTTGCAAATACAGAGGGTATGGTGTCTGACTGTGCTGGGTACCTTGATATGTTGATTAAAGTGGACGTTTTGGCTGACTGTACCAAAGCCGCTCGCCGACGCAGCGTTTTCAGCTACAGCCCTACTTGGGTCTAGACCTTCTGAAGTAGGATCAACAAGTTTTGGTATGTTGTGTGAGCGTCAAACAATACCATGGTAAAGGTACTACAGTCAAGGCTTTGGCGTTGGGAGAATTTATCAGATGACGGGACTAGGAGGAATTACCAACAGGAGTCCACAAGCGAAGCGCCAAGGGGAACCGGATATTGAAAGACGGAAGTAGGGAATTATGGTATCTTGATGGATTTGAGAGAGGGAATGCGCCCCTCGTTGGGTCATATCTAATGCCCTGATATATTGTTCCAAACTCCTTGAGTGGATGCCGAGTATGCAAAGAATCATCGCCAGACAGTGCTTGAATCCATTCACTACTCTCCTTTCAGCGCTGTGAAAATAGGCATCTCTACGAAAAACCCAGTTCACTATTCATCTCATAACTTGCTAGGAACCCACCGTGGCTCCCTCTTCTCCACGAAACTCCTCACCCCCTCCTTCATATTTTCCCCCTTATCAAT
>Ga0302325_10026415_pt1 | contig 12057 bp, 9 predicted proteins | sample Palsa_T0_2_FD_201948 | JGI IMG/M metagenome (GOLD analysis project Ga0302325, IMG submission 201948) | Peat permafrost microbial communities from Stordalen Mire near Abisko, Sweden - Palsa_T0_2 | ecosystem: Environmental > Terrestrial > Soil > Palsa > Peat permafrost | place: Sweden: Abisko...
TTGCCGCCGGAGGAGACCTGGGACAGTTTCTATCCCTACCGGACAACGCCCCAGACACCCCGGCCGACGTTCATGCTCACCAGGTGCAACAGCTCAGCAGCAGTCGTTGCTTCCGATCCAGCAGCATGACGTGTACCACCTGCCACGATGTCCATAAACCGCAACGCGACGTGGCGTCTTTCTCCGAGCATTGTCTGACGTGCCACAGCATAGAGAGCTGCGGGAGATACTCGACGATGGGTTCTAAGATTCTTCGTGACTGCGTGAATTGCCACATGCCGCTCAAACAATCGAATCAGATCTTTCTGGACACGGATAACCGGCAGGTAAAGCCCCAGGTCCGTAGTCATAGGATCGCGATCTATGGACAAAACGAGCTACCTTGACTTCGGTCCAGTCGCGAAAAAGTTCAAATGGGAACGCCGTTTCTCATAGCGTCTAATCCCCCTTTTGCCCGGGCAGTGCAACAGGGAGGTTATAGCGGAACATAAACCAAAATGTAGGAAAATGATCCGGATTCCGAAATTATGTTCAAAAAATGTTTGCGCATCGTTCGTCCACGGTGATATAGGTTCTCCGCACGATTTCAGGAGGCGAGAGCTGTGGTCAAAAAACAGAGAACACTAAATATGGTTTGGCTGGTAAAGGGACTTTGTTTCATGGCGGCAATCTTCCTCCTTTGTTCGCGGTGCCCGGCGCAGATAGCGAGCGCCGAATTAGAAGGAAGCGTGCTCGACGCTTCGGGCGCGGCCGTTCCCGACGCAGCGGTAACCGCGACCAATGTAGAGACCACAATTGCTCACAAAACCATCAGCGGGAAGAACGGAGAGTATGTGCTCACGGACCTCCCTCCGGGGGACTACACCCTAATCGTCGAAGCGCCGGGTTTTCGCAAACTTGAGCAGACGGGCGTAAGTCTTCAGGTCAACCAGCAGGCTCGTGTCGATCTGCCGCTCCAAGTGGGCCAGACTGCCGAAACCGTCAGCGTGACGGGCCATCCGCCGCTACTCGAATCCGAGTCCTCTTCTGTAGGAACGGTGATCAACCAGCAGCTGGTGAACGAACTGCCGCTGAATGGCCGCAACTTCGTCCAGCTTGCGACGCTCAGCCCTGGTGTCACCGGTGTAGGCGAATCCGCTACCGGAACCATCATGGGCGGAGGACGGCCGGATGATCGCCGCGCCGGCTCAGAGATCTTCTCCAATGGCAACCGCGAAGGCGACAATAACTTTCTCTACGACGGCGTGGACAACAACGAGCGGCTCACGCTTTCCGTGACCCTTCGTCCGCCCGTGGATGCGATCCGCGAGTTCAAGATTCAGACCAACCTGTATAGCGCCGATGTCGGCCGAAACTCAGGCGCAGTGATTGACGTTATCAGCAAATCGGGGACCAACCAGCTGCACGGCAGTCTCTTCGAGTTCCTGCGTAACTCTGACGTGGATGCGCGTACCTACTTCAATACCATTGGAACCAGCTTCCCCTCGTTCCGCTTGAATCAATTCGGCGGCTCTCTGGGCGGACCCGTGGTGATCCCCAAGGTCTACCACGGCAGAGACAAGACATTCTTTTTCGTGGACTACGAAGGCTTCCGCAATACCGTGCAGATATTCGAGCGCGGCAACATTCCCACCTTGCGCATGCGGACCGGCGACTTTGGCGAACTGCTCCCGAGCACGCTTATTTATGATCCGATGACGACCGTACCCAACCCCGCGAAGCCCGGCAATTTTCTTCGTACGGCCTTTCCCAACAACGTAATCCCCCAGTCCCGGTTTGACCCCATTGCGTACAGAATGATCAATGCGTACCCTACGCCGACCAGCACCGCCCGGCTTAATAACTACTCCATGGCCCGCATCCAGATCCAGGACTACGACCAGGGTGATGTGAGGGTTGACGAGCAAATTACGGCCAAGGATTCCATCTTTGCCCGCTGGTCCATCCAGAACACGACTACCATTTCGCCCAGCACCTACCCGCAGACCACCATTCCGGGCATCTCGATCCCGGTGAGCCTTAGCGATGAGGCGTCATTCGCCGGAACCTCGTTCCAGCCAACGCAGCACGTGGCGACAAGTTACGTGCGCGTCTTCACACCATCGCTGGTCAACGATTTCCGTTTCGGCTTTAACCGTTATCGCCTTGACTATACCCCCATCAATTTCGCAGCCGGAGCGGGACTGGGCAATGAGCTGGGTATTCCGAATTCCAATGTCACTCCCCGCGAACAGAACCTGCCGATCTTTTCGCCGGCGAGTTATCTCGGGGTCGGCCAGACCCGCTCTCTCCCTCTGTACCGCCGGGAGAACACGTTTCAGGAACTCGATAATCTCACCTGGACGAAAGGCACGCACACCATCAAGATTGGTGCGGACTTCCGTCGCCGGCAGTTGACGATTTACCAGACCAATGAGGGCAATGGCCGCTTCAATTTTTCTACTGGGTTTACCGATCTTCCCACCACCGGCAAGGGTGGCGACGCCGCGGCGAGCTTTATTCTTGGCGACCCGACTCTCGATGCGCACGACTACAACTATCAATTTCCTGGAATACGGGTTAATGAGGCCGGCGTGTACTTCGCCGACGACTGGCGAGCTACCAAAAACCTGACCATCAACTATGGCCTGCGTTGGGACTACTTCAGCCCTCCGGATGAAGTGTTTAACCGCTGGTCCAATTTCGACGTTGCCACGGGCGCATTTCTAGTCGCAGGCGTGAATGGCGTCGGCGTAAACGCCGGCGTATTGAAGTACTGGCCAAACTTTGGCCCGCGCGTCGGCTTCGCGTACCAGTTGCTGCCGCACACGGTATTTCGTGGCGGTTTCGGCCTCTTCTACAATGCTTCGGGAAGCGAGTCCGGTACCATGCGGCTGGCTCGCAATCTTCCTTTTGGCTTTACCTACCAGATTCAACCTGGAGACGTTACAGTAGGGCCGACGGTGAGCCAGGGCTTTCCGGCTTTGCCGCCGATCGTCATCCCCCCGCCTGCTCTTGGGGTAACCTACGCGGTGGCCCCGAACTTCCGTCCTTCCTACGCCGAGCAGTTCAACGGGGTCGTGGAACAGGAGATTGTTCCGTTAGAGATGGTATTGAAGTTCGCCGGCGTCGGTAACCTGGGCCGGCACTTGCAAGACACCTGGAACGCCAACCAGCCAATTCCCGGCTCGACCTCGACCGTGTCGCGGCGGCCGCTCTACGGCATTGATCCAAATCTGAGCGACGTCGACTACTTCCCATCTGACGGCTTCGCCGAATATTTCGCATTCCAGTTCACTGCGGACAAGCGGTTGAGTCAGGGAGTGAGCGCGCTGCTCGGTTATACCTACTCTCATGCCATCGACGACGTGCCCCTGGAATTTGGCGGCGGCGATGCAGGACCGAATCCTCAGGATCCCCGCTTTCCGCATGAGGTCAGCAACTCCATCATCGATCAACGCCAGCGTTTGACGTTGAGCTCTCTATGGGCCTTGCCGTTCGGCAAGGGCCAGAAGTTTCTCAATGACGGCGGTGTCACCGATCTGCTTTTGGGTGGCTGGCAGCTGAATGCTCTCTTGTTCACGCAAAGCGGTCTCTGGTTCTCGCCCGTTCTGCAGACGTCCACCACCAACACCGGCACATCCAGCCGGCCTAATATCATTCCTGGCGCGAAAGTCGTCTACCCCAAGACCCTCAATACCTGGTTCCTCCCTACAGCGTTCACCACCCCGGCCCAGTACACCTACGGCAATGCGGGACGCAACACGCTGCTGGGGCCGGGGCGCACCAACCTCGACACGTCACTCTTTAAAACCTTCCCCATTCATGAACAGATTGTTTTGCAGTTCCGTGTAGAGGCGTTTAACGTGTTCAACCATCCGCAATTTGGATATCCGAACGCAACCGTCGGCAATGCGCAGGTCGGCCAGATCACCTCAATTGTCGGTAATGCACGTAACTTGCAGGGTTCGCTGCGGCTCCAGTTTTGAGCCGCCGGGCACGAATCCTGCGGCCGAAGTCCATGGCTCAAAAGAGGGCAAGGGGAATCATCATGACTTTTCTCGGACGAAAACGAAAATTGGTTGTAGCCTCGCTTGCTCTGATTGCCGCATTGCTGGCACTGCAACCGGGTGCCTGGGCGGCCAAACGCGATCTTCAGGTTTACTTCATCGATGTTGAAGGCGGCCAGTCCACGCTTTTCGTAACCCCCACCGGCCAGTCTCTGCTCATCGACACCGGGTGGCCTGGCAACGATGGCCGCGATGCGGACAGAATTCTCGCTGCGGCCAAGAGCGCGGGCATCAGTAAAATTGATTATGTTTTGTTGACCCACTATCACGATGACCATAGTGGTGGCATACCCCAGCTGGTCGACCGGATCCCTGTGGGGACCTTCATCGATCATGGGGCTAACATCGATACCAAGCCAGGCGGTCCAACGGAAGGAATCTACGCCGCGTATCAAAAAGTGCTGGCCACCGGCAAGTACAAGCACATGGTCGCGCATCCTGGCGACGTGCTGCCCATCACCGGCATGAAGGTTACGGTCATCAGCAGCGATGGCAATGTGATCGACCATTCCTTACCCGGCGGCGGAGAGAAGAATCAATACTGCGACACGCCCGAAACCAAGCCTACGGATCGCAGCGAAAACTCCCATTCGCTCGGAGTCTTGATCAATTTTGGCAAACTCAAAATCCTCGACCTCGGCGATCTCACCTGGGACAAGGAAATGATGTTCATGTGCCCGATCAATCGCATCGGGAGCATCGACATCCTGGTGGTCTCCCACCATGGCCTGAATGCGAGTTCCAGTCACGCGCTGATCGATGGCATTCATCCCCGGGTAGCCATCATGAACAACGGAGCAACCAAAGGGGGATCGCCCCTGGTGATCGACGAGGTGCTGAAGGCTCCTGGTCTGGAGACCCTGTGGCAGCTTCATTTTGCGGAGAAAGCCGGCCCGGAGCACAACACGGCGGCGGAATATATCGCCAACCCACAGGGCTCGGATCCGGGAAATTATTTTCGCCTGATCGCGAGTCCCAAGGGCAGCTTTACGCTCTATAACTCGGGCACCAAACAGACCAAGGATTATGCGGCGAGGTAGTGTTCCTGACGCCTTGTTACATTGGGTCAGAGGAGAACTCCCAGGAGCATAGCCTTGATTGCAGTGGATTGGGGTACCAGCAACTTCCGTGCGTTTAGGGTCAGTGCAGAGGGATCCGTCTTTGCTAGGTGCTCTTCGCCGCAGGGCATTCTTCGCGTAGGTGAAGGAAATTTCGAAGAAGCCTTACGTGCCGAGGTCGGGGTCTGGCTGGCAGCAGGAGAGAAGCACATCCTGCTCTGCGGCATGATCGGCAGCCGGCAGGGCTGGGTCGAAGCAGAATATATTCCTTGCCCGGTCGGGATTGCGGAGCTGGCGGACGCAGTGGTTCCGGTGCCGTTCTCCGGGGCGAAAGTGCGATTGGTTCCGGGCGTCATAGGACCAGATGCCGCAGGTGTGCCGGAACTGATGCGCGGCGAAGAGACAGCGGCCATGGGCATGCTGGATGCGTGCGCAGGGGCAGGCCTGGTTTGTTTTCCAGGAACCCACTCCAAGTGGATTCAACTGAGCGATCGCAAGATTGTGAGTTTTACCACCTGCATGACCGGCGAGCTCTATGGAGCCCTGCGCAAATGCACCATCCTGGAACGCACCATGACCAGCAACGCCGCGGTGGACAAAACGGCATTTCACAGTGGGATCGCTCGCTCTGCGGATTCCGGCGGACTGCTTCACCATCTTTTCGGCGTCCGCACGCTCCCGTTAATGGGTCAGCTCAAAGAAGAAATGTCTGCCTCCTACCTTTCGGGTCTCTTGATAGGACACGAGGTGCGCGCAACCATGCCACCGGGCAGTCACGTACACCTGGTAGGCGCAGCGCATCTTTGTGGTCTCTATGCCCAGGTCATCGAGGCCTGCGGAGGCGTGGCGACGATGGAGGACGAGGATGCGGCGGCACTGGGCCTGGCCGCCATCGGCAGGAGGCTGCATTGGACGTAGGAGCCTGGCTCGAGCGCTGCCCCCTGGTCGCCATCCTGCGCGGCGTGCAGCCGGTTGAGGTGGAATCGATCTGCTCTGCATTGGAACGCGCGGGAGTAAGCATTGTTGAGGTGCCTTTCAACTCGCCCAGCCCACTAGAGAGCATTGCCATCTTGTCGCGAACCTTCGGCAACCGGATGTTGATCGGGGCCGGCACCCTGACCGCGGTATCTCAGGTTGACCGGGTGGCAGCAGCGGGCGGAAAGTTGATCGTCACGCCTCATGCGGACACTGCGATTGTGCGTGCTGCCAAGCAGGCGGGTCTGTTAGTCTTCCCGGGATTCTTCAACCCGACCGAAGCCTTCGCCTTATTAGAAGCCGGCGCCGATGCAATCAAACTTTTTCCCGCGGAGGTTCTAGGTCCGCCCATGCTCAAAGCGCTACGTGCGGTGTTGCCCAAGTCGACGATCGTCATCCCTGTGGGTGGGGTGGATGCAAACCAGGTGGCACCTTGGCTGTCAGCGGGAGCGCAAGGTCTAGGCGTGGGCTCGTCGATCTACAAACCCGGAGACGACGCGCGTGCGGTGGAAGTCAAGGCAAGATCTCTGGTGGCAGCAGTGAAAAACTACCGGAACGGGTGAATGGGTTGGAGACGCTATGAGCGCAGCGGAGTGGAGAGATCTGCGGTTCTACCGAAATACGACCCATCGTGTGAAATCTGAAGGAGCGTCATGAAAAGAAGAGCATTCCTACGATCCCTGGCGGCCACTGCAATTGCGACCGGTATGCGCACTCTACCGTCCTACGCTGCGCCTCTCCCGAAGATGAAAATCACCCGCGTGCGCGCCTATCTCCCACCGCATCCCAACCCGCTCTTCAACCAAAGCGACGTGGTCGTCACCATCGAGACTGACGCCGGCATCACCGGCATCGGCGAAGGCGGCGCAAAGGACACATTGTCACAGTCCGCCGGAAGACTAATCGGCCGGGACCCGCAATACATCGAACGCCTCTGGCAAGACATGAACCGCGCCTTCTTCTACCCGGCGGGCCGCGAAAGAACCGACGCCATCGGCGCCCTCGACCTGGCGCTTTGGGACATCAAGGGCAAGGTCCAAGGGCTCCCCGTTCATCAACTACTGGGCGGCATGGTGCGCGACCACGTCGAGTGCTACAACACCGCGGGCATCATTCCCGGTGTAACCCACGAGACCAGCCTCAAAGATCGTGCCCGGCTCACCATCGAAGCCGGATACCGCGCCTTCCGCTTCGGCGCCTCGGAGGCCCCGGCAAACGGCACCTACAACACTCGCGAGCGCATCAATCACATGCGCGAACAATGCGCCCAGGTGCGCGAAGGCGTCGGCAAAGATGCTGATTGGGTCATCGATTTCCATCAACGCTTCGATTTGCCCGACGCCATCCGCGGCTGCAACTCGATCGAAGATCTAGCCCCCTTCTTCGTCGAAGACCCGGTTCGCACAGAGGCGTTTCAGCAAGACCTCCCCATCCTGCGCAGTAAGGTGAACGTTCCTCTGGCCGCCGGCGAGGAGTGGGGAAACCGGTGGGACTTTAACAAACTGGTCGAAGATCACTCCATCGATTTCGTTCGCGCCACACTGCCCAACGTCGGCGGCATCACGGAGATGATGAAGGTTGCCGCCATCTGTGAAACCCACTTTGTCGGCATTGTTCCCCACTTCACTGGCCCCATCGCCACCGCTGCCTTGGTCAACAGTGTGGGAACCTTCTCGGGACCCGTGCTCATGGAATACAACTACCAGGGCCGCACCTTGGACTACCTGCCCAAGTGTCTCGACTTCAAAGACGGCAAGCTATATCCCAATGATCGGCCCGGCCTTGGCGTGGAGCTGGACTACAAACTACTTACCCAGATCGCCGAAATTACCGAGCCCGTTACTGCTCGCGCACAAACTTACTTCCGGCCCGATGGTTCCATAACGAACTGGTAGGAGAGTTATGAAAATATGCTTGATAGCTGCAATGCTGTTACCGCTGGTAGGCCTTTCGCAAACCGCGCCTGCTCGCCCGCCCCTCGCGCAAAGGATCGGCCACACCGATCTAAGCAAGGTCGAGCCTGCTCACTCCCACGGCAGTGTCGGTTTGAGAAAGTGCCAGACGCTCGTTCCCGCCAGCGCCATGGACGTCAACCTCAATTTCGTCTTCCGCTGCCAGATGCAGCCCGGCGGGGGCGTCGCGGAACACTTTCACAACACCGTGGAAGAGATGTTCACCATCCTCGACGGCGAGGCGGAGTTCACGATCGATAGCCACACCTCGCGAGTGAAGGGACCTGCAGGCGCGCCCCAGCGCAGAGGGCACTCGCACGCGGTTTACAACCCCACCAACGGGCTAGTCGATTACCTCAACATCAACGTCTCCATGACCAAGGGCCACTATGATGCCTTCAACCTGGGGGACTCGCGCGACAAAGTAGCGACGAAAGATGACATCCCGCAGTTCATGCTGATGAGGCTCGACAAGACGCTGCTAAAACCGGTCGCTAACTATCATGGCGGCCAGGGAACTGTGCAATACCGGCGCGCACTCGATCCTGACGTGTTTGAGACCAACTGGGCTTACGTGGATCACCTGCTCATTCCCCCCGGGGCGTCGGAAGGCCTGCACTACCACACCGGCGTGGAAGAGATCTACTACGTGATGGACGGCAGCGGCCAGGTGCAGGTGAATAAAGAAACCGAACCGATTCACAAAGGGGATGGCGTGCCCATACTGTTCCGGGACGCGCACTCGTTCACCAACAACGGCTCCTCAGATCTGGAGCTTATGATTATCGGCATTTCTGCTGTGAAGGACGCGCTCGACACCGAGCTGGGCGCGCCCCATCAACCAGGGGGATAACGCTTGGGAACTAGGATATCGGTAACCGCTACAGTCTTTGTCTTGACGCTAGCCGCCTGTTCCACGGCGACTGCGCCTGCGCCGCAGCAGCAGCCGGCGGCTGCGCCCAGTGTCGTACGACTCGATCCAGCACTGGATGCGCTTGTCCCGCAGAGCGTGCAAATCGAAAAAGTTGCCGGCGGCTTCACGTTCACCGAGGGACCCGTCTGGCGTCCGGACGGCACTCTCTGGTTCAGCGATGTGATTGCAGACGAGGTGCGCCAATGGTCGCCGGACGGAAAAGTAATAGGTATTCTGCACCCGGCCGGTTTTGATCCTGATCCGCGAGGCGGCCGCGGACTCTATGGTCCCAACGGCATGATCCTCGACAAAGATGGAGCAGTCCTGCTTTGCGAACATGCTAATCGACGCATTGTCCGTATCACCAGGGACATGTTGATCAGCACCCTGGTGGACCGGTATGAAGGAAAGCGGCTCAACAGCCCCAACGACCTGGTCTTTCGCACAGACGGATCTCTCTATTTCACCGACCCTCCCTACGCCCTACCCAAGGAGGACAGCGACCCGGACAAAGAACTGCCATTCAATGGAGTTTTTCGATTGGCCCACGGCAAGCTGCAGGCAGTCATCAAAGACATGACAAGACCGAACGGCATCGCCTTCTCCCCGGATGGAAAAACACTCTATATTTCGAACTCGGATCCGAAGCGCAAGATGTGGATGCGCTATGATGTGACCGCCGACGGATCCCTGAAAAACGGCCAGGTCTTTTTTGACGCCACATCGGAGACCGCCGCCGGCAACCCGGACGGAATGAAGCTCGATGCACAAGGGAATATCTACGGTGCTGGACCGGGAGGGCTCTGGGTATTCTCTCCATCCGGAAAACACCTGGGCACAGTGAAAGTGCCTGAGATCGTTTCCAACTGTGTCTGGGGCGACGACGGCAAGTCCCTTTACATAACCGCCCGCACCAGCGTATATCGGATCAAATTGCCGGTAGAAGGGGCGAAGGTACCCTACCAATGAAACGCAGAACCTGCTTGAAAGCGATGTTGGCCGTAGCCGGCGGAGCCGTGATTCCTGCGGCTGCCACTGCTCAGACAGACGAGGGACGCCCCATCCAATTGCATGCGGACCTGGCGGTCGATCCCGCCAAAGAGCAGGAGATGCTGCGCTTCTTTGCAGAAAAATTCCATCCGGCAGCCGCACAACAACCTGGGTTTATCGATATGCGCATGTTGAAGCTGAAGGCGACGCTGCGTGGCGTTCCTCCGCCGGGAGCCAACTATCAGTTTGTCCTGACCTTTGCGAGCGAGCCGCTTCGCCAAAAATGGATTGCGACCGACACTCACAAGCAGCTCTGGCCGATGCTCGAAGCTACGTTGACCGACAAGAACTATAGCCGCCTGCTCTACGACGTCTACTAAGGCAGAAGTGTTGCAGTGTGTGAAGAAAGCATTAGGAACAGGAAGGGTATCGACCAGAACCATGACCGCCTGTTCTACGAGGTGTATTGAGACATGATCCTGTGTCCCGAAACCATTTGATCAGGAAAGGGACGGGTGCCCCACGTTCGCCCCAGCGTACGTGGGCCGAAAATGATATGTTTCGAATGCTTTTCCTACCGGCCACTAATCAAATCCTCCCATGACGCAGACGCCCGCGCGCACCAACTCAAGGTGGCTGGTAGTTGCACTCCTCACCCTGGGCGTCATCATCGCCTACACCGACCGTATCAACCTGTCCGCCGCCCTCCCAGCCATCCGAGTAAGTTTTCCGCTCACCGCGGAAGCATCAGGAATTCTACTATCCGCCTTTTTCTGGGCGTATACCTTGCTGCAAACCCCCGCCGGATGGGTAGTCGATCGCTTCGGTCTCAAATGGCCCTACGCCGCCGGTTTGTTTCTTTGGAGCGCAGCTTCTGCCGCGACCGCGCTGGCGAGCTCCCTCCACGGCCTGATTGCCCTTCGCATAGTACTGGGCATTGGCGAAGCCATCGTTATCCCCGCCAGCATGCGCTACATCCGGGAAAACTTTGCTGAACGAGAACGCGGTCTACCCATGGGCATCCTCATGTCGGGCACCAAGTATGGACCGGCCATCGGAGCGCCGATCGCCACCTATCTTGTCCTGGGCTTCGGATGGAGGTGGATGTTCATACTCAACGGAGCACTCTGCCTTATCTGGCTCGTGCCGTGGCTTTTCCTGGTGAGGGATGACCACAGAACCGCTACAGTGACAAAAGAACAGGAGCCCATCAGGTCAATTTCCTGGGGCGCCATTTTTGGTACCCCGGTTATTTGGGGAACCTGCCTCGCAACCTTCTGCTACATGTACTTTGTCTACTTCTGCATGACGTGGATGCCAACCTATTTCAAAGAGCGCTTCGGTTTTTCATTGACCGCTTCGAGTTGGTTCACGTTCATGTCGTTTGCAGGAACAGGTACTGTCGCCATCCTGGCCGGCTGGGCAGCGGATCGCCTCATCGCTCGCGGGCGTAACGCCGTCACCGTACGAAAAGCATTCACCATAGCGGGTTTCGTGCTGGCGTTCAGCGCAGCCTTCGGAGCCTTTTCCCATTCGACTGCGGTCACCCTCTTCCTGGCAGTATTTTCGCTCAGTGGACTCGGCCTGGCTACGGCGAACTATTGGGCGTTGACCCAGACACTCACGCCGCGCTCCGCCTCGGCCCGTGTGGCGGGTATTCAGAATACGGCCGCCAACATAGCCGGGATCGCAGCCCCCTGGATCACCGGCCTGCTGATACAAAAGACCGGAAGCTTCAACGCGCCCCTGGTCGCTGTTGGTTTCTGGCTCCTGGTCGGAATCGGTTGCTATCTCTTCCTGGTCAGGGAGAAATATGCACTTCGATAGCGAGGTTCGCTTCGATGCGCCAATCCTCTGCGCCGCTAGAGAGATCCAAATCTACGGAAATGCGCAAAAATTCCCGAGAGTCACCTAAGTGATGCCCTGTATCAGGGCCCACTTTAGTCGGGCCGTAAAGGATTCAAGGAGAATTGGGCTTCAGAGCGTGTGTGATAACCAGGATTTCCAAACTCAGTCCCGCAGGGACGGCTGAACTTAGCCCAGGACGCTAGTCCTGGGTACATCAAGAAACATGATTGAGTCCCGCAGGGACGGCTGAAGGTTGCCCAGGATTGCGTCGC
>Ga0302325_10026417_pt1 | contig 12056 bp, 13 predicted proteins | sample Palsa_T0_2_FD_201948 | JGI IMG/M metagenome (GOLD analysis project Ga0302325, IMG submission 201948) | Peat permafrost microbial communities from Stordalen Mire near Abisko, Sweden - Palsa_T0_2 | ecosystem: Environmental > Terrestrial > Soil > Palsa > Peat permafrost | place: Sweden: Abisko...
ACATCGTCGATCACTGCTGCTACGCTTGGAACACCCTCATCAATCAGCCTTGGAAAATCATGACCGTCGCACGCCGCGACTGGGCCGTCGTCGGTCAGTCAATTTGAGCATTGGTATAAGGCGGCTTTCGAAACTGAAAGAGCCGGCACAGCGTGCCGGCTCTTTATTTGTGCGGGATGATCACCCTCGCTAGTGAACGACGAGCTCGGTCACTTTGCCGTGCTTGTCACGGCCCTGCGCGTAATATTGGCCGATATTCTGCATCAACGCCGCGTCGGAAACCGAATAGATGATCGCGTCGGTCTTGCCGGTATTGATATGGCGGCGCCACATGAAGTTCGGCACCACGAACAGATCGTTGTGGCTCCACTCGAACCGCTTGCCGCCGACTTCAGTCACGCCTGTGCCTTCGATACACACATAGTAGGTGCCGGCAGTTTCGCGTTTGAGTTCGGTCTCTTCGCCCGGGCGAAGAAGTTGCGCCGAGTAGTTCAGCGTCTTGAATACCGCCTCGCCGGTGACCGGATTGACGAAGTCGATCTTGATGCCTTCGTACGGGTCGCCCTTTTCCTTGCGCAGGCTGTGGAACATGTCCTTCACGTCGGAGCCGCGGAAGTGAAACAGTGGCGCCGGATCGCGGCCGACGCCGCGCTGATGATTGACGAACGTCGGCTTGAGGCCGCCGTGGCTATAGAGGTTGCGTGAATAGCCTTCGGTGACCGAGACCGCCTGAATGTTGGTATTGCCCTGCGCGCCTGGCATGTTGTGATCGACCCAGGCAGCGTCGAGGAATTCCATCAGCGGCCAGTCCAGGGTGTCTATCCAGATGCACGGTTCTGTGGAGTCGTTGCCATGATCGTGCCAGGTGCCGTTCGGTGTGAGGATGAGGTCGCCGCGATGCGCGGTGACGCGCTCGCCTTCCACCACCGTGTAGCCGCCCTGATCGGAAAGAATGGTCCGGCTGGCATTCGGCGAGTGCAGATGTACCGGCGCGACGTCGCCCGGATTGTAGATCGAAATCGCGCAGCGGATGGTGTTGGTGACCTGCAAACGGCCGTTCAGGCCGGGATTGAGCAACAGGATGCTTTGGCGGTCGGCAAACTCGATCGGGGAAACGTCCGCCTTGCTGGCAATCTGGGAAATCTGATTGAGGTAGCCGGAATATTCGTTCCACTTCCACATAAAGGGCGTGGTCTTCATCTGGTTGACGGCCACCCGGCCGGTGGCAAGCTGGCCGGAGCCTTCGCCGCTGGTTTCGCTGAACCAGGGCTTCTGTGCCGGCGAATTGGCCTGGGTGCGGACCCAGACGTTGTGTTTTCCAGATTCGGTGTTGATGGCTTCCATCAACTCGCGGGCTTTGTTGGAAAGCCCGGCCGGGGCAGGGGCTTTCATCGTCACCGTGGACATGGCGTTTCTCCTGTTAGAACGGGCCGATCTCGTCCCTTTGCGAAGAGGTATAGTGTTTTGGCCGATTGTTTGCAAAGGCGCGGGGATTGCGCGGCGCGAGGCGTACCCCGCCGAAAAGGCATAGCCGGCGGCTTAATCAACTGGCGATGAAGTCACGGATCGCCTTGGTGAATTCCGCGGGACTGTCCATGTTCGAGATATGGCCAGCCCCGGCAAGCTCGATATAGCGCGAGCCAGGAAGCTTCTCGTTGAGCTTTCGCATCGGCCCTGCCGCTGCGTCCTTGCCACCGGTCATGAACAACACCTTGTGCTTCACGGTGGCGACAGCCGAAGCATAGTCATGGTCGGCCAAAGCAGCCGCGCAACCGATGAAGCCGTTAGCGGGCGTGGTGCGGATCATCATGCGCACCTTGTCGAGATGGGGTGGGTTCTTTGCGACCGTCTCGGGCGGAAACCAGCGCGCAATGGTCGGCTCGACCAGCGCTTCGATACCCTGTTGCTGTGCCACCGCGATCCGCTCTTCCCATTGCTGGCTCGACTGCGGCGTCGATTGGCAGGGAGAATCGCAGACGATGATCCGGTCAATACGATCGGGAAAATGTTCGGCGAGGCCGAGCGCGGTCGCGCCGCCCATCGACAGGCCGCCGAAGTGGGCTTTCTTGATCGACAAAGCATCCATCAGCCGGACCGCGTCGTCGAGCAGCGTGTCGTAGGTATATCGGCCCGCCGGCGCATCGGTGCCGCCATGTCCGCGCTGGTCGTAGCGCAGTACGCGGAACTTATCCTTCAGACTCGCAGCCTGATCGTCCCACATTGCGATCGAGGTCGCGAGCGAATTTGAAAACACAATCCACGGCGCGCCTTCCGGCCCGTCGACCTGATAGTTGATGGTAATGCCGTTCGCTTTGGTTTTCATGACTCTCACTTAGGTTTATTTGAGCATGATCCGGAAAAGTGGGTACCGGTTTTCCGAAAAGATCATGCTCCACTAAAATATCCAGACCATGATTTGATGCAATTTGATTGGATCATGGTCTGGGCAGGAAGCTTTCAAGAAGCGCGGTGAGCTGTTCGGGACCTTGGCTTGGCAGGAAGTGGCCGGCCTCTTCAACCAGTTCGAAGCGCGCGCCGGGAATCTTTTTTGCCAGCTCCGCGGTTCCGGCGTGCGGGCGCACCGTATCGTGTTTGCCGGCGACGACCATGGCCGGGCAGCGGACCTGAGGCAGCATGTGCAGCATATTGGTGCGGGCCAGCGTGCGGAAGCCAAGCCCGAAACCGACGGGGTCGTTGCCGAGATAGCGGCCGCGATAGGCTTCGTAGTCGGCCGGATCGCCGAGCGTCTTCGGGTAGGAGATATCGAGCGTCGTCGGCAGCCCGGCGCGCATGCCCTCGCGCATCGAGAATGCAGCACGCTCATCAAGTGCCGCGGCGCGGCTTGGATCGACGCCCGGCGCCGGATTGCATAGGACCAACGACCCGACCTGATCGGAATGCTTCTCCAGAAAACGAAGCGCCTGAGTTGCTGCCGCGGCAACGGTAACGAAATGGTATGGCGGATCGAGGCGAACGACTTTGGCAAGCGCCTCGAAATCCTCCACCAGCGCATCGTTGGTGAAGTCATTCCGCACCTTTTCGGAGAAACCCGCGCCCCGCTGGTCGTAGCGAAGCACGCGATGGTGTTGCGCTAGGCGAGGCGCGACTTTGTCCCACGAATTGAGCGTACCGCCGAGCTCGTGCAGCAGCACGACGGACGAGCCCCGCACGCCGACGATCTCATAATGCAGGCTTATGCCGTTGGTGTCGACAAAAGGCACGTGCGTCTCCCTAGAATTGCCAGCCGATCAGTCGATCGAGCGAATAAGGGCCGCCACCGTGGATCAGAAAGTAAACCGTCGCGACCAGCCACATCATCGTATATTCGAGCCCGAGCTTGTTCCAGAAATAGCGCCCGACGCGATATCGCTCAAAATTTGTGACGATGAGGAACAGGACCAGCGGTACGCAGGCGGCGCGTGTGAACAGGCCAAGCGCCAGCATCGGGCCCGCGATTAGTTCCGTTGCCGAGATCAGCGGCGCCCATAACCAGCCGGGGCGATAACCCCATTTGTCGAGGTCGACCGCTAGCATGCTTACGCTGCGTTGGGGCAGCCCGGTCGTCGGAAAGAAGCCGAATGACATGCGCAAGCCGTGCGGCACCATCCATAGTCCGACAACCACACGCAACAGCGTTTCCGTAATCGGCGCCAGCGTCGCATAGAGCGGCGCCAATTGCGGAAAGATCAGCGGCATTTCACCCATGATGCGACGGAGGCGCGTCTGCCTAATGTGCCATTAGCACGGGCAGCTTGGCGTTGGCGAGAATGTACCGCGTTGTCCCGCCGAAGATCATTTGGCGCAGGCGGCTTTGGGTATAGGCGCCTTTAATGATGAGATCGCAGCCAAGCTCGCCGGCTTTGGCAAGCAGCACTTCACCGGCGTTGCTCTTGCCCTTTTTCAAGGTGATCGGTTCGGCATTCACGCTGTTGAGTTTCAGCGAACGCGCCATTTGGTCGCCGCTCGGTCCGGCGACGGTTGCGCCTTCCACGGTGCAGATGGTGACGCGTTGCGCAAGCCGAAGCAGCGGCATGGCGTCCGCGGTCGTGCGTGCCTGCTCGGTGCTGCAATTCCAGGCGATCAGTACGTTGGTGGCAAGCGACTTCGGTGGGCTCGGCGGCGCGATCAGTACCGGGCGACCGCTCTCGAACAAGGCGGACTCCAGCGTGACCATCGAAGGGCTCTGCCATTCGTCACCCGGCCGCGCCAGTACGATGCAGTCAAACACGCGGCCGTAGCTGCCGACGAAATCGTGACCGCTCGGCGCGGTGTCGAGCCAGGAAAATGTCGGCGTATCCTGGACTACGCCGCTGTTCTGCGCCACCTGATGCTGCGTCATGAACGAGCGGAACATGTCCTCCGCCATCCGCACCATTTCGGCGTCGTTTTCCTTGACCGCTACCATGGTCAGGCCGCTGTCCGGGTCCATTGCAACGAGATCCGCAACAGCGGGGCGCAGCGGAAAGCCCTCGATGCAGGAGCCAAACTTCTGCGCAAGCAGCAGAGCCGTGTCCAACGCCGACGCCATCGACGTGTTGTGTTCGGTGGGTACGAGAATTGTTTTCATGTGTGCGCCCCACTTGCCTCCGGCCCCAGAACCGGTTGGCGGCTTTCCCCTTGTCGGCCCCTCAGCCGTACACTCATACTGCCGTGTGGCGGGATTCCCGACAAGCACCTGCCATCAGACTTAGTGACGGGAACAACCCGTCCGGGACACGAAACATCGAGAAACGACTGGGAGGAGCGTTATGCGACGTTGCGCCCTGCTTGCGGCATTCGGCCTCGTGTTGTGGACGACAGCGGCCGTGGCGCAGTCTTTCCCCGCCCGTCCGGTGAAAATGGTCATGACCTTCGCGGCAGGCGGTCCCGCAGACATGTTTACCCGGGTCCTGGCAAACGAGATGGGCAAGGAACTCGGGCAACAGGTCTTTGTCGAGGCGCATACCGGCGCCGGCGGCATGACCGGGGTCGACTATACGGCGAAGAGCACGCCGGACGGCTATACGATCTGTTTTGCCGGCGCCGCCGCGCTGAGCACAATTCCTTTCATGGTCGACAAGATGCCGTACGATTGGCGGAAGGATCTGTCGCTGCTGACGCCCGCGGTGCGCGTACCGGAAGCCATCGTTATTTCGCCCTCGCTCGGCGTCGATACGCTCCCGGCCTTTGTCGATTATGCGCGTACGCATCCCGGCAAGATCAATTTCGGATCGGCCGGCGCCGGCACCATTACTCACCTCGGCGCCGAATTGCTCAAGGATGAGGCGAAAATCAATATCATCCACGTGCCCTATCGCGGCGTGGCGCCTGCGATGACGGATCTGCTGGGCGGACAGATACAGATGCTGGTGGCCGATGTTCCGATCCTGTTGCCGCAGATCAAGTCCGGCGCGATCAAGGCGCTGGCCATAACGTCGACAATGCGCACACCTGCGCTACCCGATGTGCCGACCACGGCCGAGGTGGGCTATCCGCGCGTCGTCTCTGATAATTGGTACAGTCTGGTCGCTCCTGCCGGTGTTCCGGCGGATATAATGGACCGTCTGCGCCACGCCGCAATCGTTGTACTCAACAGCGATGACCTAAAAAAGCAATACGCAGCTTTCAATGCCACGCCGTTTCCAGCGACGCCACAGCAGTTCCGTGACCACATCCTCGCCGAGCAGGCGAAATGGGAGCCGATCATCCGCAAGACCGGTGTGAAGCTCGAGCAGTAATCCAGCGAGGAAGTTCGATGCCCGATCTGTTGATCGATAACGATGGTGCGGTTCGCATCCTGACCATGAACCGGCCGGAAAAGCGCAATGCCCTCAACATGGCGTTAAGTGAAGCGCTGCTGGGCGGTTTGCGGGAGGTCGATCGTGACGCGAGCATTCGGGCAATCGTATTGACCGGCGCCGGGCCTGGATTCTGCGCCGGCGCAGATTTGTCGGAGTTCGCCGAGCTGCAATCCACCAAGGAAACGATGGTTCGACGCCGCGCCGAACTGACGATGGAACTGCATGGCGCCTTTGCGAAGCTGACCAAGCCCGTTGTGACGGCAATCAATGGCGCAGCAATGGGGGGAGGGGCAGGTCTCGCATTGGCCGGGGATATCGCCGTTATGTCCGAAACGGCCCGCATCGGTTATCCTGAGGTAAAGCACGGTATCGTCGCTGCAGTGGTCATGGCGAACCTAGTACGCCAGGCCGGGCGCAAGGCGGCCTTCGAACTCGTCGGCACCGGTCAGGCCATCGATGCGGCGCGCGCTTTGGCGCTCGGTCTGGTCAACCGCGTCGTCGCGCCGGGCGAGCTGATGGAAACGGCGTTACAGTTCGCGAAAGCCATGGCGGACGTCGAGCCGCAAGCGATGGCCGCGACCAAAAACCTGTTCTATCGCGTTGCCGATCTGCCGTTCGACGAAGCGCTCGAAGCCGGCCGCGAGGTCAATCAGCGCATGCGATCGTTCGGCAGAGACAAGTAGCCGACCTCATGAACTTGACAACGTTGCGATACAACGTCGAAGGCGGTGTCGCGACGGTGACGCTCAATCGTCCGGAGAGCCGGAACGCGCTCAATCGCGCCATGTGCGACGATCTTGTCGCGGCCGCTACCGCGGCACGCGATGCCACGGACGTCGGGCTGGTGCTGATCCGTGGCAACGGTCCTGTGTTCTGCGCCGGCGCCGATCTGAAGGAGCGGCAGGGCATGAGCGACGAGGAGGCTTGCGCACGCCGCCTTGCCGCATTTGCTGCTTATGGAGCTCTCGAGAGCCTACCGATGCCTGTGATCGCCGTGATTCACGGGCCGGCGATCGGCTCCGGTGTCGAAATCGCCTGTTGCTGCGATTTTGTCGTTGCGACGCCGCAGGCGACCTTTGCCACGCCCGAGGCCTCGCGCGGAACGCTCGGCGTGACGCAGCGTTTGCCGCGGATTATCGGCAAACAGCTTGCCAAGGACATGATGTTCACCGGGCGGAAGCTGTTGGCGGAAGAAGCGCACGCTGCTGGGTTGGTGACGCGTGTGGTTGAGGCAGATGCCCTTGAAAGCAACATTACCGACATCGCCAAGACCGTAATTGCTGCACCGCAAGCAGCGCTCCGGTTGGGTAAGTGCTGCATCGACCAAGGCATGGTGCTGGATCTGCAAGGCGGACTGGCACTCGAACGCGCGGCCATGGAAGAAAATATTGCTCAGGGCTCCTGGCGCGCCGGGATGGCAAGGATCGGCCGGGACAAAACCTAGCCAGCCATTATCGCAGATAATTGTCTGGATAAGGCCCGCGCGTCCGGCGCCAGTTTCGTCTGCCTGATAAAGTCACGTCGATTCGGCGCAAAAAATGCATCTGTACGCCATCGTCGGGGGAATCGTCGTGGCGGATACATCCAACATTCGGCAGCTTGTGTCGGCCGCGCGCAGCCGGATACTTTTGATTTGCCCGGAGTGCGGCCAGGAGCACATGGAGTTCGCCGACAAGCTGCGAGCTTCACGCTTTTACGCCTGCACCGGCGACGAATGCGGCTATCGGTTTGATCTGATGTCAGGGCCGCGTGGCACAGCCTTACAGCGATTTGTCTATACGTGGCGCAGACTGTTTGCCGCCCTTTTGCCGGCAGGTTGACCTTCGGCGGAATAATCAGCCGACAGCCTCCGCGGCTGCCTTCACCAGCGCGACCGGATCGGTGAACGCCGATACGCCATGGGCTTGCAGCTTCGCGATCGCCTGCTCCGCGGTCATCTTGCGGGTGGCCGCGTGGCCGGCGGCGATGCCGACGAATAAGGGCTTTGGCAGGGGCTCGGCAGCGAGCCAATCCGTCAAGGCATCCACGCGCTCGGCAAGCGACCGCGACGCCAACGTGGTCTGAAAGATAATCGCCTTGATATTCGGACGCATCGCCATGGTACGTGCGATCTTGAGCCGCTCGGTCATGGTTTCATCAGGCGCGCCGCGCAGATTGTCCATAAAACTTGCGGCGCGTAGGCCATGATCGCCGATTAAATCCATCATCATCATGCCGAGGCCGGCGCCCGAGGTGACGAGAACGATGTCGCCGTCGGTCTCTACAAGCTGAAAGCCGAGCGTTTGTGCCTCGCGTTCCAGCTTTGTCATCGCCTTGCCGGCGAGCTTCTGGCTCAAGGCAAACTCGGCAGGATCATGACGGAAGTCAGCGGCCGCATCGCGGATAATCTTGGCGTCGCAGGCGATCAGTGCGCCTTTCTCGGTCAACGCCAGCGGATTGATTTCGAGAAGTTCGAGGTCTTCCTGCCGGGCGATCTCTGGTAGCCGTGCCGCATAGCGCGCCACACGTGCGCCCAGGTCGACCGGAAATGCCTTGCCGAGTGATGCAAAGATTTTCTCCGGCGTGGCGGTTGCGTCTTGTTCGACCGGAATGCGTATAAGCTTGGCGATGGACTCGACGTTCTCGCCGCCTTCCGGCGCGAGTAACAGTTCAAGGCGCTGGGCGCTGCCGTCGATGCGGACGGCGGCGAAAATCTCCCGCGCGATCGGGATTGCTTCCTCAAGCAGGAGCAGGGTATCGGCATCCTCTAACCCCGGCAGGATGAGCCGGCGCGCATCGCGGAAGTCCGCAGGCTTGTCGAACCGCCGCACCAGACCGCGCTTGCCGCGGCCGCCTTCGAGAACCTGCGCCTTGAGCACGAAGCCCGGCCATTCGGCCGCTGCCTCCGGTAAACTTTCACCGGTCTGCACCAGAATGCCGCGCGGGACAGCGAGCCCGTGGCGGCGCAGCAAGACTTTTCCGTCGTATTCGGCTAGTCGCATAATATCTTTCCGTCGCGCCGGCCGGCGCCTCGTCTTCCTGGAGCTTATCGCATGTCGGGTCCATTGGGCCTGCCGTTTCTCGGTTCCGCACCCTGGCGGGTTGCGGTGGTTGCGCCGACCGGGCGTTACGCGCGCAATCAAGTCGGGGGAATGTGCGAGGCCGGTACGCCGCTCATTGGCGGTGTAGCGCTTGGGCGAGGCGGCACCACGATGGATGGCTTGCCGCTCTACGATCGCATCGGCGATTTTCCGCAAAAGCCGAATATCGCACTGATCTACACGCCGGCAGAGGGCGTTCGCGAGGCCGTTGCCGAGTGCGCCGCGGCGCAAATCCCGACCATTGTGGCGGTTGCCGAATACGTGCCCGTGCACGATACGCTTGCCGCGGCAGCTCACGCGCGAGCAGCTGGAAGCTGGCTGATCGGCCCGAACACGCTAGGCATTTATGTGTCGGGCAGGGGACTTCTCGGCTCCATTGCGCCGAGCTTTTGCAAGCCGGGACGGCTCGCGGTGATCATACGCAGCGGCACATTGGCGCTGGCCGTTTCCCGGCAACTGACGCTTGCCGGCATCGGTCAGCGTATCATCGCCCATGTCGGCGGCGACACCGTGATTGGGCGCAATCCCCACGAATACCTGCAAGCGCTCGCTGGCGACGATGCTACCGCTGCAGTCCTTTATTGCGGTGAGATCGGCGGCGACAAGGAATATGCGTTCGCCGAGGCGGCGCGCGGCTTTCCCAAGCCGGTCTACGCCATGATCGTCGGCCGCCACGCGCCGCCACAAAAACAGATGGGTCACGCCGGGGCGCTGATCGGCAGTGCGCGCGAAGGCGCCGAGGCAAAGCTCGCCGCTCTGGCCGCCGCCGGCTGCCGGATCATCAAAAGCCTAGAGGATGCGGTGCCGATGTTGTCGGAATTCAGTACGGCGCCGTAACCCGCGGCATTTCGAAAATATTGTCGACCACCGAATAGTCGCCGCGATAGCCCAGCCGAGCGATGGCACGCAGCCGCGCCATGTCGATCATGCCGTTGACGATCACGGCGTCGTCGATATGCACATTGACCACCTGGCCGATCACCATTTGATAATGATGCTTCTTGCCGTCGCTAGTCTTCAGATCGACCGTTTGCACATAGACGCATTCCAGTGCGATCGGCGATTTCGCGACACGCGGCGGTTTGACCTTGCGAGATGGCACCATTTCGAGCTTTGCAAGCGTTGGCTCACTGATACCGTCGGGATAATCGCCGCCGGAAATATTCATTTCTGTACGCAAGTCGTAAGTGGCCAGATTGAACACGAACTCGCCGCCGCTTTCCGCATAATTTTGCGAATGCTTGCGGGTGTTCGATGCGAAACTCACCATCGGCGGCTGGGTAGCGCATAAGTTGAAGTAGCTGTAAGGCGCGAGATTGACCACGCCGGCTGGGCTAATCGTTGAAATCCAGCCGATAGGGCGCGGCACCACGAGCGACGTCGTGGGGTCGTGGGAGAGATTGTGCGGCTCGCTACGCGGATCGTAGTCCATTTTCAAATATCCATTTTCGGAAGGGGCGTGTTTTCGGAACAGCTTGGCGGCTTGGCGGGACGTGCTCGATAGGACACAATGCTGGCATCTGTTAAAGCGCCATCAGGCGTTTGCCGCAAGATATGCTCTCGCCGGGGATCGGATGAAACTGCATTGGTCGCCGCGCTCGCCTTTTGTCCGGAAGGTAATGATTGCCGCCCATGAGCGGGGCGTGGCAGGGCGGCTGAATTGTGTGCGCACCGTTGCCGCAACGTCGAAGCCCCATGCCGAGTTGATGATCGACAATCCGTTGTCGAAGATACCAACGTTGGTGCTCGACGATGGCACCGTGATCTACGATTCGCCGGTGATCTGCGAATATTTCGACTCAATCGGCGACGAAGAGACGCCGAGACTGTTTCCGGCCGCGCCGAGAGCGCGCCTCACAGCTTTGCGCCGGCAAGCGCTTGGCGACGGGTTCCTCGATCTCTTGGTGCTGCTGCGCGATGAGCGCATGCGCGCAAACCCTTCGCAGGCGCATCTGGTGAGCGCCACCCTGCGCAAGAAGGCGATCCTGGATAATCTCGAGGTTGAAGCGCCGGAGCTTGCGGCGGCGCAATTCGGCATTGGCCATATCGCAATCGGTTGCGCTCTCAGTTATCTGGACTTTCGTTACGCCGATGAAGGCTGGCGCGAGAGCCGTCCGCGCCTGGCGAATTGGCACGCGACATTTGCGGCCCGGGCGTCGGTGGAGGCCACCGAGCCGGTCGACGATTCCTGAAAGCATGCCCGACCACGATCTGATCATCGTCGGTGCAGGGGTCGCAGGCCTGACAGCGGCCGTGGTTGCAGGCCGACACGGGGTGAACGTCGCGGTCATTGCCGCGAGTAGTCCGGGCGGTCAGATCGTCAACGCCGACCGGATCGAAAATTTTCCAGGAATTCCGCAACCGATCGCCGGCCACGAGCTTGGAACACTCCTGTTCGAGCAGGCTGAGGCGGCCGGCGCCCAGTTCATGCTTGATACAGTCGAAGGTTTGCGCGCAGAGGGCGACGCGCGGATCGTGCGCTCCACGACACAAGAGCTGAGCGGCCGTGCCGTAATCATTGCCGCCGGATCGACGCCGCGAAAGCTGGGCATACCCGGCGAGGAGGAATTCCTTGGCAAGGGCGTATCCCACTGCGCTTCTTGCGATGCGCCGCTGTTCAAAGGCCGCGACGTTTGCGTGATCGGCGGTGGCGATGCGGCATTCGATGAGGCTTTGACCCTTGCTTGCTACGCCACGCGCGTCACCATCTTTCATCGCGGCGAGGGGCCGCGCGCACAGCAACAATTGCGCGCGCGGGCTGAAACGTTCGGTAATCTTGTCGTCGAGGGCGACACCGTCGTCGAACAGATCGTGGGCGGCGAAATGGTCACAGGCCTTCGGCTTCGCAGCGCCAGGACTGGAACCGCGCGCGAGAAAAATATCGAGGGCATTTTCACCGCCATCGGTCTCGATCCAGCTACCGCGTTCTTGCAAGGTGTCGTGAAACTCGATGCATCCGGTCACATCGAAACCGATATCATGATGCGCACTTCTCTCGCCGGCGTCTTTGCCGCCGGCGACATTCGCATGCACTCAGTCGCGCAACTTGCGGCCGTCGCGGGCGACGGCGCGACCGCGGCGATCTCGGCGTTTCGCTATCTCAAAGCGCGCGGTTGAGCGTGTTTATCCGAGCGTCGGATCGAGCACGATCTTGCCTTGGCCCTCGTGCTGCTCGACCATGCGATGGGCATCAGCA
>Ga0302325_10026418_pt1 | contig 12056 bp, 11 predicted proteins | sample Palsa_T0_2_FD_201948 | JGI IMG/M metagenome (GOLD analysis project Ga0302325, IMG submission 201948) | Peat permafrost microbial communities from Stordalen Mire near Abisko, Sweden - Palsa_T0_2 | ecosystem: Environmental > Terrestrial > Soil > Palsa > Peat permafrost | place: Sweden: Abisko...
TCCGTTGCGCCGCACATCCGGAATACCGGGTGCAGTTGTAACCCCTGCCCGCGGAAGCGTGAAACCCAGGAGGGGTTTCACTACAATCCCTCCAATGAACCCCATCCTCGTCACAGGCGCCGCCGCTCACATCGGCGGCGTAGGCCGCACCATCGTCGAGATGCTCCGTCAACGCGACCTCCCGGTGCGCGCGATGGTCCATCGCCAGGACGCGCGCGCCGACGCAGTCCGCGCGACCGGCGCCGAAGTGGTAGTCGGCGATCTCACCCGGCCCGCCGACGTCGAACGCGTTCTCCACGGATGCACCCGCGTTTACTTCGGCATGAGCGTGTCGGCGGCCTACCTGGAAGCAACCGTCATCGCCGCTGCGGTCGCGCGCGATCAAGGCAATCTCGAAGTCTTCGTCAATATGTCGCAGATGACTGTCTCGCAAATGACTCTGACCAACATGACCGAGTCGCCGCAGCATCGGCAGCATCTGCTGGCCGAGCAGGTACTGAACTGGTCAGGACTTCCGGTGGTACACGTGCGCCCGACTGTCTTCCTCGAGAATCCTTTCTTCATGGAATGGGCGGCAGAATCGATCGCCCGCGACGGCACCATCCCGCTGCCATTCGGCAAGGGCCGAACCTCGCCAGTCGCCGCCCACGACGTAGCCGCGGTGTCAGCCACAATCCTCGCCGATCCCGCCGCGCATATCGGCAAGATCTACGAGCTAACCGGCCCCAAGTCAGAAGACATGAACGCAGTCGCCGCCGAATACTCGAGCGCGCTCGGCAGAACTATCACCTACGTCAACATCCCGTTCGATCAATGGCGCGACGACGAACTCCGCAAGCGCAACCTGCCCGATCACGTCTTCCAGCATCTGAAAACGATGGCGCAACTACACGCCGCCAACCGCTACGACCGCATAACGCAAGACGTGGAAACGATCACAGGAACCCCGCCAACAACGATCCACGACTTCGTAACGCAGCACGCAAATCAATTCACCCAACAATAGCGAAGTACTTTCGAATCCCCCCAAAAAAACCGAGAGCGAAATCGCGTCCGCGCGATTTCGCTCTCTCTTTTCTTAGTACCGGGTGCAGGGGTCACCCCTGCCCAGGGAGGTGTGGAACCCACGGAGGGGTTCCACATTCAATTAAGCCGCTCGTCCTCGACCCGCCCGCGCGTAAGATACGCCGATCCCATCGCCGCGAACTTCTTCTCCCGCCATCGCCTCAACTCCTGCGGCTTCAGCTTGACCAGGCGCTCCAGATGCCGCGCGATAGCCGCGCCCATCAGATGCGCCGCTTCGGCTGGCGCCGTATGCGCTCCGCCGGCGGGCTCGGGCACGATCTCGTCGATCAACCCAAGCTCGAGCAAGTCAGGCGCCGACAACTTCAGCGCCGACGCGGCCGCGGCGACGTTTTCCTCGGCGCCCGCGCGCCACAATATCGCGGCACATCCTTCCGGCGTGATCACCGAGTAACATGCGTTCTCCTGCATCAACACGACGTTCGCGACGCCCAGCGCCAGCGCGCCGCCAGAGCCGCCCTCGCCTATCACGCACGCAACGATAGGCACGGTAGCCCGCGCCATCAGCTCGAGGTCATGCGCGATCGCTTCTATCTGCCCACGCTCCTCAGCGCCAACGCCCGACTCCGCGCCCTGCGTGTCGATCAGCGTGACTATCGGCAGCCCGAACCGGTCGGCCAGCTCATAGACACGCGCCGCCTTGCGATAGCCCTCCGGCAGCGGTTTGCCGAAGTTGCGCTTGATTCTTTCGGTCGTCGTGCGGCCCCGCTGATGCCCCACCACCGCCACCGGCCGGCGGCCAAAGTAGGCGAGCCCGGCGACGATCGCGCCGTCGTCGGCGAAGCAGCGGTCGCCATGTATCTCGACAAAGTCGCGCATCAGCAAGTCGATGTAGTCGAGCGTCTGCGGCCGATTGGCATGCCGCGCCAGGCGCACCCGCTCGATTGCGCTGCGCGGCTCCGCGGCCGGTCCGACGACGGTTGCGATTTCAACTGCGCGATTTTTCCCGCCGCGCGCTTTATGTCCGTTGGAATTATTCTTCAATTTGCTTCACGCCTGAAAAATTTCGCGAACAACCCAAGAGCATCATCAGCGCCGCGCTCCGGGTCAAGCCACACGATCTGCGGCTCGCGGCGAAACCAGGTCAGCTGCCGCTTGGCCAGCCGCCGCGACTCCTGCTTGGCAAGTGCGATCGCCTCGTCGAGCTCAACTTCGCCGCGCAGGTACGCCGCCATCTGCTTGTACCCAATCGTACTAAGCGGCGCCTTCCCGGGCGAGTATCCCGCGTCCACCAGGGCGCGCACTTCTTCGACGAGCCCGGCCGCAATCATCGCATCAAAGCGATTGTCGATAGCCTCGTAGAGCTTCTTCCGATCAACTTCGACGCCCACGGTCAGTGTGTCGTAGCCGAGGTCGGCGAACTGATGGCGGCGCTGATGCGCCGAGATGGTTTCGCCGGTCAACTCGAAGACCTCCAGCGCGCGCACGATGCGGTAGCGGTCGTTGACGCCGATTCGATTCGCCGCCTCGGGATCGATCTCACGCAATTGACTGTGCAGGTGCGCGACGCCGCGCTCTTCCGCAACTTTTCCGAGCCTGCTGCGAATCTCTGTCGACGCAGCGGGTCCGCTGAAGATTCCGCCGCGGATGACGCGCAGATAGAGCCCGCTGCCTCCCACCACGAGCGGATGGCGTCCGCGCACCGCGATTCCTTCGATTTCAGCACGCGCGAGCCGTGCGAACTCCGCAACGTCGAGCGTCTCGTCGGGATCGCGCACGTCAATAAGATGATGCGGCACCCGCGCGCGGTCTTCGGCTGACGGCTTTGCGGTGCCGACGTCCATCCCGCGGTAGAACTGGCGCGAATCTGCGTTGATTATCTCGCAGTCAGCGCGCTCCGCCACTTCCATCGCGAGCGCGGACTTGCCGGCTCCCGTCGGCCCGACGATAAAGCCGACCGCTATCCGCGCCGGATGGGGCCGCGCGGCGATTTCAGTTGCTGACATGGCGCTCATCGGCGGAACATTCGTTCGATTTGGCCGCGGCCGAACTGGATATGCACCGGGCGGCCATGCGGGCAGTTGGTCTTGAACTCGGTGCGGTCGAGATCGGCGAGCAGCGAATGGATTTCGGCCGGCTCGAGCACGCGTCCGACGCGGACGGAGCCATGACAGGCGAGTTGCTTGAGCCAGTCTTCGAACGCACCGTCGCCGCCGCCGCGAAAGCCGGCGTCGCCCATGCTCTCGATCATGTCGGCCAGTAGCTTCGCGCCGCCTTCCGGACCGAACACAGCCGGTGCGCCCTTGAGCAGCAGCGTGGTCGGGCCGAACGGCTCGACCTCGAAGCCCATCGCGCGTAGTTCGCTGAGGGCGGCATGCACCTGCGCCGCGCGCGCGGGGCTGAGCTCGACCGGCACCGGCGCGAGCATCGCCTGCGTGCGGATGCCGCCGTCGCGGAGCTCGTGGCGCAGCTTTTCGAACGTGACGCGCTCGTGCGCGGCGTGTTGATCGATCAACAGCAACCCTTCCTCGGTTTCGAGCGCGATATAGCCGGCGAAGATTTGCCCGATGACGCGGAGCTTCGAATACATCGGGATAGGCGGTGCCGGTGGCGCGGCGCCGGGGCGCGCGTCGCGGTCGTAGGCGAGGCTCAGCGGGCGCTGAACTGCCACATGAAGCGGCGCGTCGGGGACCAATCGCAGCGGCGCTTCGAGGCGCGAAGTTGAAGCCGGGGTTTCGGCGACCGACGACATTGTGATGAGTCCCATCGCGGCGTCATCGGTGGAGGGCGCGGACTTGTCAACTAATGTCACGTTGGGTGCGTTTTCGGTCTGATTCGCCAGGCGGTCGCGAATTGCGTGATGGACGACTTCGAAGACCGCGCCGCCGTTGCGAAAGCGCACCTCGGTTTTCATCGGATGCACGTTTACGTCAACGTCTTCGGGCCTGATATCGACAAACAGCATCGTCGCCGGATGGCGCCCGCGCGGGATCAGGGTCTGGTAGGCCTGCTCGACGGCGCGAATTAGCATCCGGTCGCGCACCGAGCGGCCGTTGACGAAGGTGAAGATCATTCTGCCGCTGGCGAAAGACTCCTGGCTGGTGGCGGCGAGTCCTTGCGCGCGCAGGCCGGGCCGATCGAGGTCAAAGGCGAGCATCTTGTTTGCGATTTTCGGACCGAACACCTGCCGGAATCGTTCGAGCACCGAGTTGGCGTGCGGCAAGTCGAAGACGGTGCGGCCGTCGGCGGTCAGGCGAAACGCAATATGATGATTGGCGAGTGCGACGCGCTGGAATGATTCGGCGATGGCGCCCTGCTCGGTAGCCAGCGTCTTCAGGAACTTGAGCCGCGCGGGGGTGTTGAAGAACAGCCCGCGGACTTCGATGCGGGTCCCGGCCGCCATCGCGCAGGTGCGGGTATCCTCGACGTTGCCGGCTTCGGCGGCGATTTCGATGCCGTGGTCGTCGGCGGCGCGGCGGGTTTGCATCCGCAGGTGCGACACGCTGGCGATCGAGGCGAGCGCCTCGCCGCGGAACCCGAGGGTGCGAATCGCCGTCAGGTCGGAGGCGTTGCGAATCTTCGAGGTGGCATGGCGGCGGAGCGACAGGATGGCGTCGGTGCGGGTCATGCCGGAGCCGTCGTCGGCCACCGCAATCAGGGCCGAGCCGGCGCCGAGGATTTCGACGGTGACCGAGCGGGCGCCGGCGTCGAGCGAGTTTTCGACCAGCTCCTTGACGGCGGAGGCGGGCCGCTCGACGACCTCGCCGGCCGCTATCTGGCTGGCGACCTGCTCGGGCAATATGTGAACGATGTGCTCGGGCATCGGGGGTTCAGACCTTGCCTAGACATTGTAGCTTTCGGACCGGATACTCAAGCAACTCGGCGCGGCGGCGTTATAAACTGCGGGATTTTGCCGGAGCGGGTTGAAGATCGGGGCGGGTTTTGAAAAGCTCTGCGCGCGGCGAACTCGCCGAATCACACCAACGATGAGAAAAATCAGGTTAATGCTGATCGGCGCGGCGATCATTGTGGCCGCGGCCGCGGCGGGCGCGTATGCGGCGCCCATCAGGATTGGAGTCGGCGTGCTTGGACCTATCTCACCGCAGACCGAGGCTGATATCGACGCGGTCGTCGGCAAGCTGCCGAACGTCAAGGCGATACCGATACAGCCGCCGGGCGGGGTGGACGCGTGCGTGAAGCGCTTTGTCGCGGGCGACCCGGACGATCATCTGGACGCCGTGATGATCGTGAGCCTGCCGACGGAGTCGTTTCAGTCGGAGCGCGATTCGAACGAGGCGCGCTTCACCGGCGCTTATGAAATCTGGACCTTGAATCTTTCGACGCTGGCCGAGGACCGCCATCGTTTTACCTTCACCGACAGCGAGCCGATTATCGGCGGGGCGAGCGCTTTCCTGGCGCTGCCGGCGCAGGTGTTCGCGGAGCGCGCGACCGGCAAGAAGCTCATTTCGAGCGATCAATACCAGGCGTTCGAGGCGGTGCAGACGCGGGTCGAGGCGAAGCTGGTGGCTGCGACCAAGCTCTACCTGGCGACGGCGTCGATTCGCGACACCGGTCCGCTGAGTCCGCTCAATACGGCGCAGGCGCTGCTCGACCGCGGCGACGGCGAGGACGCGATGCTGGTCTTCAAGTCGGCGGGAATCAACAATCCCGAGGTTCAGCAGATGATCGCAAATGCCCAGGGTCAGCTGCGGCGCAGCGAGGCGAATGCGCTGCTGGGACGCACGCTCGGTGCGATGGCGGGCGGGAACGCGGAAGCGGCGCGCGGAATCCTGGCCGACTATGAGAAGGCGCCGTCGGCCGAGGCCTCGCGCGCGGATTCGATTCGCCGCGTGCTGGCGTATGTGCCGGACCATAGCACCGAAACGATGTACGACGGCGTTATCAAGAGCGACGTGCCATCGCTCGACCATCAGGCGTTCGTCGCGATGATCAAACAAATGTTCAGCGACCAGACCGGCAGCGCGCCGGACGATGTGATCGTGGCGGCCAAGGATCTGACGGTGCAGGACAAGGCCGCGCCGGACGGGCTGAAAGTGCAGCTCGACAGCTATGCGGGTGCGCTCGGGCGCAGCGCGTGGCTGATGAGCCTCAAGTGCGGGTGCGACGCGGGGGCGGTGCTGACGGGCGAAGCGGCGGGCGAGGCGCTGCTGAAGGCGAAGTATTCGCCCTCTTTCACGCGGCCGCAGGTCGGGCTACCCTAGATCGTTCAAAGAACAATAGTTGGTTTATAGACAGACAGATCGTTCACAGACAGATTATCCAGTTTCGTACGGAAGACACATGAGACATTGCGCATACTGCAAGAAGCATCCGTCAGTCGGCAACAACGTCAGCCACGCCAACAACAAGACCAAGCGGCGCTGGAATCCCAACCTGCAGGAAGTGCGCGCGGAGATAAACGGCAACGTCCAGCGAGTGCTGGTTTGCACGCGATGTATCCGCGCGGGCAAGGTCAGGAAGAGCGCCTAGCGCTAATCTTCTGACGGGTTCCACTACGGCTGGCAGTTCCCGTTTGGTGGATGGGCGAGTGCCGCACCCAGGCGAGAGGACACGGCGCGCGCGGCTCGAATGGATTGTGCTGGCGTACCTTGCGGTCTGGGCCGTGGGGATGAGTGCGCTGGACACCGGCTACGTCGGGCATATAGCTGACGACGGCATCTACCTGGTCACCGCTCAATCGATTCGCGACGGCAATGGCTACCGGCTGCCGAGCAGGCCGGGCGATCCGATCGCGCGGAAATATCCCCCCGGATTCCCACTCGCGATCGCGGCGATGATGAAAATCATGCCGGGGAGCGCCGGTCTCGCATCCGACATCCGCAGCGCCCGCATCATCGTCGCGATCTCGGCGGCTGTATTCCTGTACCTGTCCTGGTTGCTGTTGCTACGGCTCAGAATGCCGCCTGCGTATGCGCTGGTTGCGATTGCGGCGCTCTCGCTGCATCCGACGATAGTTTCATTGTCGAGCTCGATAATGAGCGACGTGGTGCATGCGGCGCTGGCGACTGCGGTACTTCTGATCGCGATGAGCGGCTGGAAGATGACCAGCAGATACGCGGCGCCGAAATTTTTCGGGGCCGGCGTGCTTGCAGCGGCGGCCTTCTGGGTGCGCGGCAACGGCATCGTGCTGCTGCCGGCGCTGATGGCGCAGGCCGAGCTCGGGCCGCGGCGCCGGGCCGTGACGGCAGCGTCGATCGCCGGATTTATGCTGCTGATCGTGACGGTAAGTATCTTCGTCAGACATGCGCATGGGCCGGAAGACTCGGCGTCGTACCGCAACGAGATGGCGGCGGCCTGGTCCACGCCGCAAGCGGGAATCGAGGGCATGGTGAGAAATCTCGAGGGGTTCAACGCGTCGGTGCCGCCGATACTGCTCGAGGAATTGTGGAGCACGCCGGCGACGCGACTTCGCACGCGATTTCCGCTGCTGGTGGCGGTATTCGATCTCGCGGTCTGCGCGATGCTGATCGCGGGAGCTATCCGGCTGGTGCGGCTGGAGTTGCGCCGCTACGCGGGCCTGTGGATTTACGCCGGGTTGACGCTCGCGACGGTTTTGATCTGGCCGTGGAACCTGGGCCAGCGATTGCTGCTGCCGCTGTTCCCGATGATCGTCGTCGTGTTCATGGCCGGCTTCACGCAAGCGGTGCGCGCCTTTCGATTACCGCTGGTGCATCCGGGGCGCGCCGCGCTGGCGATCGTGATGCTCAATGCGGTCGCGTCCTTTGCCACCTATTCGTATCATCTGCAGCACGGCGCAAATCCGGTCCTGATATCCGACCAGCTGCCTCTGGGTAGGTACGTCGCGATGGCCCAGCAGTGGGTTCCGCCGGCCGGTGTGGTGATCTCCAAGGAGCCGGAGCTGATCAGTCTCTACGCGCATCGGCAGGCCGTGCCGCTTATAGAGGACGATGATTGCCTGATGAACCGCTACGGCCGATGGGAACGAATCCAGTGGTGGATGGACGCGGCGCCGGAGCGGGAGTTTTACCTGGTGGCGTCGCCGCCGGAATCTGATCCGAAGGATTGCTGGGGCAGGCAAATGTCGGCGCTGTTCCAGAATCCCCGGATGAAACTGGACGTGGTACAGAGGTCGGCGGATGTTATCGTGGCGCGAGTGATACGCAAATCTGATGCGGGATCTTCCAGGTAGATCCGCGGCGCAAACCAAACGGGGTGAAGTTGCAGGAGCGCGCTTCCACTGCGGGATGGATACCGCTCGCCGCCGCCTTGTCGGCGGTGATCCTGCTGTGGGACCTGGTCGAGCTGCCGGGAATCCTTCAGTTCGATCATTTCGCTTTCGGTGATTCGGGCAGCAACCTGACGATCTTTTACCTGGTGTCACACGGATACCGGCCGGTAATCGATTTCGGCTACGCGTACGGATTGCTGTCGATTCTCGCCGACATGATCTGGTTCCGCGCGGTTCCGCTGACGCCAGTCGGCTACATTGCCGCTTCCGTCCTGTGCCAGCTGGGGGTGGCGTGTGGCCTTGCGAGAACGGCGCGGGCGCTGGCGCTGAGACCGATTCAACTGGTTTTTTTATTGGTCGCCGTCGGGCGGGCAGTGATGCCAACCTACTGGAACTTCGCGCATGGGCTGGAGGCCGTGCTGATTAGCGCCGCGATGGCCGAGCAGGCGCGGGGCGCGCGGGCCAACGCGCTCGGGCTGACGACGGCGGCGGTGTTCGCAAAACCGAGTATGGGTTTTGTGTACTCGGCGTTGCTGTTGGCCTTGATCGCGCTGCGCTTATATCGCCGGGGAAGTATCACGTTGTCGGCGTGGTTCAACCAGATCAAGCTGGCCGCCGCGGTTGGAATTTCGCTGGGCGCGGTTCTGGGCGTTGTGTTCGGAGCGGACCTGTTATGGCGAACGGTAATTCCGATCAGCGGGGCCGCGAATTATCGAACGATGAAAATGGGCTTTTTCGGCGCGGACGGATCGACCTTCTGGCATCCTCCGCATGCGAGCTGGCATTACTATCCCGGCACGATGATTGGCTTGTGGGCGGCAGCGACGGTGTACCTGGTTTGGGCCGCAATCCCTGCGGCGGCGCGGCTATGGCGAGGGCTGGCGACGAAATCCGAATCCGCAGAGACGCGGCGCGACGAAATAATATTTTCGTGCGCGCTGCTGCATCTGGCGTTCATATTTTTTTTCTACGGCCTTGCCGGTTCGTGGAATTACTACTCCTACCTGCTGATAGCCGGTGCGGCGGCAGTGCCGGTCGATACGCGATTTCGCCGCGGCGCCGTTGGCGCGCTCATCGTGATCGCCGGCGGCACTTACTACGGAGTAATCCAAAGCTCGATTTCCGACTGGAGAGGGATGAGCAGATCGCGGGTCACCGCCAATCTCTGGAGCTTGCCGGCGGCGCGCAACGACTGGACCACGGTTCTCGCAATGAGCGAGGGGCGGCGCGCGGTGGCGCTGCATTACGCGGGGGCGGTCGAGATTTTGTTCCCGCAGTTCGAACCGGCGTCCGGCACCTATTTCACGCCGGCGCTGGAAAGTGCACCGGAGATTCAGCGCGAAGTCGCGAGGATCGATTCGGCCGGCATTATCGTGGTGCCGACGCTGCCCGGATGGGGCGGTCCTGCTGCCACGCCACAAACCGATCGCGCCCTGGCCCGCTTCAAGCTGACTGCGCGGACGGCGAATTTTTCAGTCTATGAACCTCGATAAGGCGCGACGGTTCAGAGCAGAGGTTCCAGCTTTTCCGGCGGACGCGCGATGATGGCGCGCTGGCCGCGAATCACCACCGGGCGCTGCATCAGTTCGGGATGATCGAGCAGGAGCGCGACTACCGTTTTCTTGTCGGCGTATTTGGCGGCGTCGAGGCCGAGTTCCTTGAAGCGCTTGTCCTTGCGCACCAGGTCGGCGACGGGGCCTTCGAGCATGTCGACGATTTTCTCGAGCGCCTGGCGGGTCGGGTGCGATTTCAGATATTCGATGATGTCAACATCGACTTTGCGGGCGTGGAGCAGCTCGAGCGCGCCGCGCGAGTTGCCGCATGCGGGATTGTGATAGACGGTTATGCGTTCCATCGTTGCCTCGGCTAAAAGCATTAGCGCCGATGTCCCGTTCTATCAAATCAAACACGCGATGAACGGGCTTTGATGGATGCGGCGGCAGCGGATAGAATCTCAGCCGGCGCGAAACCTGTCGTCACATGGAGTCGTCGTGAAGAACATTTCCTATCGCAAGTCGGGCCGCGGAGCGGGTCTCGCGGGATTAGCTATCGTCGTCGCCGTTGCTGGCGCTATCGCGGCGGGGGCGAGGATTGCGGGCGCAGCCAGCGTGAGCGGATCGATGTTCTACCGCAGCGGCAAACCGGCGGACCGCCGCCAGCTTCATTTCGAGAACCAGGTTACCAGCGATATCTACGTCGCGCCGACCAAGCCGGACGGCACGTTCACGGCCGATCTGCCGCCGGGAATTTACGACCTGCGCGCGGAACGGGGCGTCGTTCTCGCCAGCAGGATTCGCGTGGACACCGCGGACATCGACATCGGTCATGTGGTCGAGCCGGCGCCGCTGGATGTGCGCCGCCCGTTCGAGCATGAAGGCGTGGCGGAAGCGATCGTCGAGAGCGCGGCGCCGGCGACTGCGAACCTCACGTCGGGACGAGCGATCGAGGGAATGAAATACGGACACGAAGCACTTGCGCCGTTCGGCGCTCCAGTGGGGACGCCGGCGCCGCAAGAGACCCCGCTCGGCGAAGCTACCCCGGTAGCGGCAGGCTCGCCAGGAGCGATGGAATCCCCGGCGCTCGGCGGCGGCTACTGATCAGCCAGCGGTTCGCTCGACGAACTCGAGGCGGTTGCCCCATGGATCGCGCACGAAGAAGCGCTCCTGCCCCGGGAATCGATTAGCTGCGATTATTTCGATGCCGGCATTTTCGAGCCGCTGGCGCATCGCTTCAAGATTGGCGACGCGAAAGGCAGGATGCCGCCGCGAAGTCTGGTTGACGACGGACGCGTCCTTCTCGGTCGTGAGATGAAGTTGCTGCGGACCGCATTGGTACCAGGCGCCGGGCCGGCCGCTGTCGGTGTTCGCAGGACGCTCGAGCGGCTCAAGCTCAAGCAGGCCCTCGTAGAATGCGCGGGCTTTCGGCAGGGCGTCGTCACCGGCGTCGACGAGAAGGTTTACATGATCGAGTCCGACAATCAGGCTCATCGACAGTCTCCTTGACGTTGAGTTGATCGATCCGAGTTTTTTCCCGCGGACGGCGCGAGTCAATCGCCTTAAGCGCAGCTGGCGCGCGTGATATACGGTTGTGCCTGCGACAATCGTGAATCTCCGTTTGCTTCAAAAGATCGCGACTGCGGCCTGCGCGATAGCTGCGATTTACCTGCTGTCGGTCCTGCTGACGGGAGGCTACGCGGTAAAGGTTGCGGGCCTTGGATTCGGCGCCGACAAGCTGTGGCCGGCGATCGTCGCGACGCTCGGCTTCGCACTGCTTCGGCTGATTTTTCGGGAGGGCTCGGTTGATGCCGCGGTCAGATCAAGTCCGGGTTTTGTAATTTTCTCGATAACGCTGATCGTATTTCTCGCCAATGGCCGCACGATTCCCGGCGGCGATTCGGTGCCGGCAAAAAATCTGCCGCTGAGCATCCTCGGGCATGGAAACTTCTATCTCGATCGGCTGGTGACTCCGGGCTCGAAAAAGATTCCCTACTACCTGCGCGAAAGCCAGGGACATTACGTGTCCGATTATCCGGTCGGCGCCGCGCTGATTGGGTTGCCGTTCTATCTGCCATCGATCGTATGCGGCGTCAGCCCCACCAGCCGGGTTTACGGCGAGCTCGAAAAAGTTTCGGCGGCAACGATAGTGGCGCTCTCGGCCGTGCTGCTTTACATGGCCGCCGCGCGCGTGACCGCCGACTGGATGGCGATGCTGCTGGCTTTCGTCTACGCACTGGGCACCACGAGCCTCAGCGTCAGCAGCCAGGCGTTATGGCAGCATGGTCCGGCACAACTCGCGCTCGCCGCGGCGATCTATTGCCTCGCGC
>Ga0302325_10026419_pt1 | contig 12056 bp, 8 predicted proteins | sample Palsa_T0_2_FD_201948 | JGI IMG/M metagenome (GOLD analysis project Ga0302325, IMG submission 201948) | Peat permafrost microbial communities from Stordalen Mire near Abisko, Sweden - Palsa_T0_2 | ecosystem: Environmental > Terrestrial > Soil > Palsa > Peat permafrost | place: Sweden: Abisko...
CGGCGACCTCGAGCTTCTCAATGATGCTGTTGACGTGATTTCTGGCGGTGTTGGCGCTGATCTCAAGAGCCGCGCCGATCTGCTTGTTGGTGAGCCCCTTCGACATCATCTCCAGGGTTTCGCGCTCGCGCGCGGTGAGGTTGGAGCGCGACATTCTGTGGGCGAGACGTGAGGCGATATGCGGCGGAAAGTGGCAACGGCCGGAGGCGACGGTGTTGATCGCCTCGATCATCTCCTGCTGGGTCGTGCTCTTGAGCAGGTACCCTTGGGCCCCGGCGCGCACCACACGGTAAACGTCCTCGTCGGTCTCGAAGTTGGTGAGCACTATTACCCGCGGCGGGTCAGGAAAAGAGCGCAGCGCCTGCAGCGTCTCGATGCCGTTCATGCCGGGCATACGGAGGTCGAGCAGCATGACCTCTGGGTGATGACGCTCAATGAGCGCGAAAGCCTCCTGCCCATTCCAGGCAGCGCCCACCACGTCGAGGCCTTCCTGAGTGCCCAGCATGCTGGCGAGCCCGGCACGGACAACGGGATGGTCATCGACGATAAGAATACGGACTTTGCCGATCGCTTCTTTGCTCATAAGAGGAACCTCTCCATCGAAAGATTTTGACGTAGTGCGCGAGGCGCGCCAGCGGAAGGCGCAATGGCACAGGCGCTGTGACCATAACCCGCGTGCCGGCATCGGGGCGGCTGGTGACTTCCAGCATGGCCGCAATTCCCTCGGCGCGTTTGCGCATGCCCTGCAAGCCAAAGCCGCGAACCGGCACGGTTGGCTCGAAACCCACGCCGTTATCCTCTATCACCATAGAGATCCCGGTCGATTCGTATCCCGTTTGAATCAGGATCGCCGAGGGAGACCCGTGTCGCAACGAGTTGGCGACCGCCTCCTGGCCGATGCGAAACAACGCATCTTTGATGGCATAGGGGAGACCGTTTTCCTCTCCGCTTACGGCGAGGCGGACCTCAACCGTGCCGTGCTCAACCATACGCCGGGCAAATCTTTCCAGGGCAGTATGCAATGGCTCCGCCTCGAGGAACTCGCGACGCAGGGTCATCAGGCTGCGCCGCGCCTCCTCATGACTGTGTCGCACCAGCTCGCAGGCCAGCTGCAGTTGGTGGTTGACCTCGGGAAGGTCACTGGGCACGCCGTTGCCGATGGCTTGCAACTGGAAGCCGATACCGACAAAACTCTGGGCGAGAGAATCGTGCATTTCATGCGCGATTCTTTCCCGCTCGTCGACTACCGCTTGCAACCTCCAGTGGTCGACCCGGATATAGAGCAGGAGGGCAAGCAGCAGCAGGATCGTAGCGCCCAGACCGAAGAGCGCGAGACTGCGGGCACTCCACCAAGGCGGCCCGGCCAACACTTCGACATCGTCGGCAGAGGGTACAAGCAACACAAACGGATACAGATTGTGGGTGAACTGCGGATCCACCACGCAAACACCGCGCAGCCGCAGTCTGCTTTGTGCCGCCAGCCTGCGCAACGAATTGCGATTTCTTCCTGGATCGACAATCGCGCGGAAAGACTGTCCATTGCTGGTGAGGTCGAGCTCCAGCGAACCGTCGGGGGCGCTGGAGTGCTGTGCTAAAAGGCCGTCTACCTCGATCGACATCGCGTCGTAGGCGCCGGTAGCGGCCTGGCTCGCGGTGATGGCGACCGGGGGCATCGGCGCTCTCGCCCATAGCAGCCTTACCTGCGCATTACGCAGCACCAGGGTGTAGTCGCGCAGGTCGACCTCGCCCCGCGCCTCGACCTCATCGCCGAGCTTAAGGCCGGCCAGGGAAGGCCCTACGACCGCCGCTCCTCCCGTGGTGTCCTGCAGATACAAGCGCGGTGAAGTCAACACAACGGTGCCCCGCAGTGCCGCCGTTCTCGCCCGTCTGCGGACCAGTTTCAAGCTTGCGACGGTCTCCACCGGCGAAGACAGAAAGGGTGATTCGTCAGCAGATCCGAAACCGTCGGGGTTGCGCCCTTCCGGCCCATTCAGCACTGGTTCGTCGATCTCATACGGCATGCGAGCGATTGGTTCCACTCCAGGCTTCTCGGTGGCGGGCGACAGATCGGCTGCCTCTACCTGTCTCACGGTAAAACTCTTCCACGCACCGCCAGAGGAGTGCGAGCGTATACCGATCCGGCCCGGCTGTAAGCAATTGGCCTGATCATTGACACTGATTGAGTTGGCCTCGCCGGTCGCGCTGTCCACTGCGGTCGCGGAGATGCGACAGCCTACGACTGTGGCCCGCAGTCGATACCAGTGGAAGGGACGAACGCCTCCCGGAATCGCCTTTTCAGCAAGCTGCACCCAGCCGTGCTCAGCAAGACCCACGATAAGACTGCCATCGTTGCTTCGCAGGCCAACATAGTAGCCGGTGTAGGAGTCCACACCCAGCTCTTCGTCGCTGCCCCGCAGGATGACGCCCGCGTCACCTTGCTCTCCCAGCAGTTCGACGTCGGTGGTGATGGTGTAATCGTTCCACCAGGGCGAACCGGTCATCAGTTTTGCGCCTCGCTCATCGGACTCGTTGCGCATCGCCCCCTGGGCCACCCGCCAAGTGCCTCCGTAAGCAGTCCACTCCTCCGATTTTCCTGCCTCAAACGAATCTTTGTAAGGCAAACCACGCCGCGGCGATCGCTCGTAGAACCGCCACGCTGTTCCGCAGGCGAGCAGTACGAGGAATGCCGCGATCACTCCCCATCTCGACTTCATTGGCTACTCCCACCATTGCCCTTCCAGTCCATGCTCAACATCCGGGCCACCTGCGGGGAATAGAGGTTTTCGCGCGTCACCAGCGTCGGACTTAGCTTCACCACCGGCGGTCCGCTCTCTCCCCGCATTTGCATGGCGACGCGTTCGACGGCGAGCCGGCCCATTTCATAGGTATTTTCCACCAGAATGGAGTCGATCTCCCCGGTCACCAAAGGCGGCACTAATTCCTGCTCGCACGCCACCAATTTGACCCTTCGCAGAAGGCCTCGGTGACGCAATGCAAGGTACGCGCCACGGGTTGTGGCTGAGTTCAGGGCGAGGAAGACATCCAGGCCCGGATTGCGCGCCAGCACGCCATCCGCGATGTCCTGCGCCTCGGCGATGTTGAAACCGGCGGCACGCTCCTCCACGATTCGGACGCCTGGATATTTCGAACTGAGGCTGGTTTCAAAGGCCCGGGTGCGCTCGAGGATCCCACTCACGTCGGGATCCTCGCCGAGGACCGCAACTGTTCCTTTGCCGGAGAGAATGACGCCGATCCTTTCGGCGGCGAGGCGTCCGGTCGCCTCCTCGTCGTTCAGGATGTAAGAAAGCTTGCCGCCCGCGGGAATCGACAGCGGGGAGCTCACAACGACGGTCGGAATGCCGCGTGCGAGTACGTCGCGTACTGGCACCATGAGCGCCAACGCCTGATCGGGAGCGAGCACCAACCCTCGCGCGCCGGCAGCGACTGCGCGCTGAATGAGAATGACCTGCCGCTCTACATCGTCTTCACGAGTCGGTGCGTTCCAGTAGACGGTCAGCCCCTCGCGGCGCGCCGCCGATTCAGCGCCGGCGTGCTCCGCCTCCCAAAGCATCAATGCGGTGGTGCGAGGAATCACCGCTACCATCGGCTGGTGCGGGCGCCCACATCCCACCGCAAGCATGGTTCCGAGAAGGCAGATGGGCCCCCACTTGTCTGTCAGCACAGCGCTCCCGCTCACGTCGGCCTGTAAAACACCCGAGGATAGCACGGCGAGATCGATGGTGGCGTGGCTTCTGGTGGACTGGGCTCTTCCGAAAACCACTATCGGGCAAGATCTCGGAGGGGTGGAGAGAAAGGCAGGGTCTCCATTCGCTATCGACGGGATGACAAGTCGGAGGGAGGCGTTTTCCTTAAGAGTTGTGGCCTGGCAGGGGCGGAAAGAACAAATTTCGTGGAATCCCACATCTCGCGAAAAACGAGCGAGATGTGGGGCACCCGGCGTCTGATGCGAGGGAAAGTGAAACCGCAGGTCCCTCCACTACGCTTCGCTTCGGTCGGGATGACAAGTCGGAGGGCGGTGACTTTGGTTGAGATTTGTTGGTTGTAGAGGCGCACAGCAGGTCCCCATTCGACTTCGCTCAGGGCAGGCTCTCCACTACGCTCCCCCAGGAACGCTTCGATGAAAGCGCAGAACTACGACGCTGGCGTGCGGGAAGGTGTAGTTTGTTGACTTGCCAGCCGGGGGATGATCGGTGGTAACACCCACAGCGTCCGGTTCATCTTCGTCGTTCCGGTTGTAAATGCTGGGGGCGGTGATCGTCTTTGCGGTTGCCTCGCGGGCTGGTTCGAAGCCTTGCAGCGAAATTACGGCACGATAGTCACGCTCAAGGTTGCGATTGACACAGAAGAGCGCCAGATCGCCATCGGCCAGCAGCGCTGCGCGCACGTCCAGCCAGGGGACATCCTGAATCTCCGGCAGCCGGGTGACGCCATGTTCCACAGAATAGAGAGGCGCGTCGCTTTCGACCGCAACCAGCCTCTGCGGGGCGGCCTCGGCATAGGTGCGCAACACCCAATATGCCGGCGCGGCGTAGACCTGCTCGCGCCGCTTCCAGATCCCCGCGAACTCCAAAATGCCGGTCATGTCCGAGATGGGAACAATCTCTGCATGATCCAGCAGCATATTCAGAAATCCCGCGGTGATGACTGCGCCTCCCATATTGTTGAAGTCCGGGGCCGCGCGGGCGCCGACCTGACGGTTGCCGATGAAAAGCCATTCAGTGAAGGCGATTTTAGTGTCGTGATGGCCGGCTTGTTGAATCTGCTCGGTCATCTCCCCGAGCTTCTTCCCCAGGCCGACCGGCATGGCGAACGCCGCCTTGGCGATGAAGTCATTGGAAGGATCGTGCAACTGGACATTGTCAGTGGTGACGACAAAATGAGTGGAGAGATAGTTGAAAGTGCCAGGCGGATTCCTGAGCTGTACAGCGTTCCACTCGCTGTAGTTGTCAGGGTCTGCGCCAGTAGCGATCAGTCGCGAGTTGGGGTCAACCTTGCGCACCGCCTCGCTGAAGACACGCGTGCGGTCGCCGATCTGCTCGCGAGCCGGGTAGCCGGTGTTCCAGTTGCCCCAAAGTTCATTGCCCAGCTCCCACAGCAGGCCGCCACGCTTGTCGCCCCAATGTTCGTCGACGTACCTGACCCAGCCGGCGGCTTCCTCAGGCGTGCCGGTGCCAAGGTTCAAAGCGATCTGCGGCTGGGCATGCACACGTTCGCAGAAGCGGAGGAATTCATCCGTGCCGAAGGTGTTGTACTCCGGGATTCCCCACGCAAGGTTCAGCCTGCCAACACGCTTGTCGCGCGGCCCAACGCCGTCTTGCCAATGATATCCGGAAGTAAAGTTGCCTCCGAAGCGGACAACCGAAGGCTTCAGGTCGGCCGCCATGCGCACGATATCGGGATCCATACCGTCGACATTGTCGGCCGGCATCAGCGAGATCTGGTCGACCAATGCCCGCGCGTCGTCCGACAGCGAAAGCACAAAGTCCGCCGGTTCCAGCGGGAAAACATCCTCGGGTTGGAGCGTCAGATGAAAGGGATACCGCGTCCAATCGGAGCTGCTCGCGGCCACCTTCGCCTCTGCCACAATTCGATCGCCGGCGTTCCTCTTGCGGATCGAGATGGAGAGCTGAGCCGGCCCGGAGAGATGCCTGATCCAAAGGCTCCCGTCGTATTCAAGCGTGCGCTGCACGGGCAGATAAATCCGCTGGCGAATGCCGGTCTCTCCGGCGGGCAACGCCATGATCTCAAGCGAGCGGCTGGAGTTGGCGGCATCGCCCCAGCGCGGCTCGTAGCGATTGCCCTGGCTGGAGACAAGCGGTTCCCAGGGCAATGGCAGCCCGAGGGCCGAGGCCCGCAACAGTTCGGGTTGCTCGCGTTCCATGCGCATGATTTCGGAGGTGCTCCACAACCCGTCCTCGAGGCTGCCGTTCTCAACCAACTCCGCCCACAGGCCGCCATAGGTCGAGCGGCCAATGGGCTCAAGGAAACTTCCAAAGATCGTCGCCGGGATTTGCTGCGCAGCCAGACGGTCGGCGTGGACCGCGATGTGCACCTCGCGGTTCCTGGACGGGTCGGGTGTGTGGTCGGTGATCTGGCCGTAAAGATTGGGGCCGAGGGCAATGAGCGCAATCGCAAGTATGCGGCTGAATGGCTTTTCAATTTCGGCAGTGAGCATGAACTTGCAATCCTCGATGATGGGCGCTCGTCGCCCGCGAGCGACTCCGCAGTATAGTCGCTCCCTGGAGACGGGAGCACCGTTCACCTGAACTAGAGGACTGTAACGACTAATCTGATAGAGCCGTGCAATTTCGCAGATTCGCTTTACTCCCGAATCATCGGTTCCAGTCCACTCGAGCAGACCGCCCCCGCGCTTCTATACACTGGATCCTTATCCGGGCGGACCAGAGCCTGGGTTCCGGTGAAGGATATCGTGTCATCTGCAGACGCTTCCGCTCGAAGGAAGGTATCTGAATCGCTGTGTTTCGCGCGCAGGTTGACGGTTACCAGCACTTTGCTGCTGCCCCTGATCGCCTGGGCGGGGAGCGCCGTCTGCGCCGCACAAACGATTGCTCCCGGGGAAGAATCCGCAAGCCCTCTCGCACAAGCGCAGGCTGAACTCGAACACGGGCGATATGCCGAGGCCGAAAAAATCCTGCGCGAGCGCCTTGCCGGCCATGCCTCGGAAGTGGAGGCTCGATACCTTCTCGCCTATGCGCTCTTCAGAGAGAACAAACCCGCTGACTCGCTCAAAGAGTACACGGAGGCGGCACGACAGCGCGCTCCGCGGGCGAAAGAACTCGAAACCGTCGCGCTTGATTATGTATTGCTTAATGACTACGACGACGCTGAGCATTGGGCCCGTTATTCCTTGTCGCTGGACGCGCATAACGCTGAAGCCTGGTATGAGTTTGCGCGGATCGAGTACACTCTCAACGGATTCCAGGCTGCCGTCGACGCATTTCAGCGCGCGCTCGAGCTCGATCCTGTGTCAGTGAAGGCAGAAGACAATCTCGGTCTTGCGCTGGAGGGTCTTAATCGGACCGACGAAGCCCTCGCCGCTTTTCGGAAAGCGATCGCGATGCAGGCCTCATCGCAGCATCCCAGCGAGCAGCCGCTGCTCAATCTTGCGAAACTGCTCATTGATCGCAACCACCTCGACGAGGCTTTGCCCCTGCTGCAACAAGCCGCACACATGGCGCCCGGCGACTGGAAAATCCTGGCGCAACTGGGAAGACTGTACTCGGAAAAGGGGGAGCTGAGCGCCGCGCGCGAAGCGCTGGAGCAAGCGGTGGCCATCGAGCCGAAGGAGGCGTCCCTGCACTACCAACTGGGGAGGGTTTACAAAAACAGCGGCGCGACGGAAAAAGCCAACCGGGAGTTCGCAACTACCAAGGATCTTTTGGGCACTCCCTCGTCCTCACCAAAATAGTGTGGGTGAAGCGAAACGTTGTGCAAGCCATTAAGGACGTGGCGAGGCGTCTGGGCAACACTCCTTGAGTTTGCCGAAAATGCCACGTGCACCCGGCAGTGAAAGTGTCTCCTATCCATTCGTTGTTTGACCGATGACAAACGGCGTTATCGCGGCCAAATCCAGATCTCCATTTGTGGAGATATTGGAGGTAAGTACGGATTGGGCGGCAGTTGCCGCAGGCAAAACAGCACCCGAGTTCCTTGCGGCACTCATGGCCAGATCCATGTCTTTGCTCATCAGTCGCAGGGGGAATTCCGGAGAGTAGTCGCCGTTCTTTATCTTCTGGAATTTCCCCACAAACGCCGGCGCTATCACCGCCGTCCTGGACAAGACATCGAGCAAAATGTTGCGATCGATTTTGAGGTGCTCTCCCAGCGACACCGCTTCCGCGATCGCCTGCATATCTAAACCCAGGAGAAGGTTGACAACCAGCTTCATCAGAACGCCTGAAGAACCAGGTCCGATTAAGAACCACTGTTTCGCGATGGACTCGTAAAGAGGAACGCATCGCTCGAAGGTCTGCGAATCACCGCCGGCGAGCAGCGTGATCGTTCCCGCCTCGACCGCCGGGGTTGATCCGGAGACCGCCAGATCGAGGAGGCGAATGCCAAGGGTACTCGCCTGCCGATGCAGAAGGTGCGATAGTTCAGGCGAGATAGTGCTCATTTCAAGAATGATGGTTCCTCGCTTTGCCGCTGAAAAGACGCCCTCCTCACCGAAATACACGGAGTGAACTGCCTCATCATTGGCCAGGGAAGATAGAACCACGTCTGAATAAACGACGAGTTCCGCCATCGATGCTGCAATCACTACACCCTCTCGCCTCAGCGCATCTGCCGGCTGGGGGCTGCGGTTCCATGCGTGAACGTTCCAGCCTGCTGAATGCAATCGTCGCGTAAGCCGGCTGCCCATAAGTCCGAGACCGATGAATCCAATTTGGACCGTGTGTTTATTGAGTATGTCTTCCGGTATGGCCATTACGTTATCTCCTTGCAGTGTGTTTCGTTGTTTGTGCCTCGCGGCGGCGATCTTCAATAGTGTAAAAGCACTTGCAATGCCAGAGCCACTGAGACCCTAGGGCACACGGCTACAAGCGGTCCCGAAAATGAGATCGACTGCGGCGCAAGCCAATCGCTTGAGCTCCGCATCGGTTTCATGCTTGCCGACTCCTGCCAACCGACGGTAGAGGACGTCTCCCGTCAATGAATCGTGAAGGATCACCGCGAGCCGGTCAATCGGAATCTTTATCTTTCGCAGCTCTTCGCGACGACTCTCCAACAGAGAACGTATGAACGAAGCGGTTTTGGCGGGCCCATGCGTGTACCATGCCTCACCCACTTCAGGACAGTTCAGGGCCTCTCCGATAGCGAGACGATGAAGCTCCACGGACCGTTTTGCGGTGATGAGCTTCAGAATCTGAAAAGAGAGTTCCTTCAGACTCGCTTCAAGATTCAATCCTGCGTAGTCAATCGTCGCAAGCGGTTTATTCGCCTCGCGGCAAAGGTTCTCGATACTCTTGATGAACAGCCCACACTTCCCACCGAATTCGCTGTAAACCGTACTTTTCGAACCGCCAGCCAGCTCGACGATCTTGTCGACGGTGACCCCCTCATAGCCGCGTTTCAGAAACAAGTCCGCCGCGACTTTTTGAAGCTTGCTGTTTCGAACTTCTCCCCGCGATCGCTTGTTAGGCATTCACGTCTCCATCTCTCCATCCTGAATGCAGGCAAAAATGTCTATGCAATTCGCCGCTTGAAACCCCTGTGCCAGCAATCCTTTATGCAATTATTTCCTAGCGCCACCGTGAATTGCGAGCTTTACAGGGTTGCATTTAAGCGCTCAACAATATACTGTACTGTACAGTACAGATTGTCAGCAGCAAAGTAAACGGAGAATGCATTACCGCCATCGTCGCCGCAGCCTGTCTGACGGCCATCCTTGCCCGAAGCCGGGCAAAGAACGTTGTATGTGGTCACCACGAAACTGTTCGGACTAAAGTTTTCTAATCCCAAGGAGACTTCATGGATCGTCGAAATTTTCTTTCTGGATCGCTCGCTGCTTCTGCCCTCTCGCTTGCCACTGCCGTTGATTTACCTGCCCAGGTAGGCTCTACTGCGGACCAGTCTGCGCCGGAGTACATGGATCTGCGCCGGTATCATCTGGCGAATGGGCCGGGGGTAAAGCTCACCACGGTTTTTTTTGCCGATGCTTTGATTCCGGCACTGAACCGGCTCGGCATTGGGCCAGTGGGTGCGTTCTCCGTTTATTTCGGGCCAGATAGCCCGTCGTATTACCTGCTGATGCCGAGTGCGAAGCTGGAGACATTAGTTACAGCTGACCTTGAGTTGGCGAAGGACGATGTCTTTATGAAGGCGGCTGCGCCGTTCTGGGATGCCCCCGCTGCCACACCGCCGTACGTTCGCATCGAGAGTTCGCTATTGCGGGCGTTCCCGGGATATCCCAAGGTCACTCCGCCGGCCTCCGCCGCAACCAAAGGGAAACGCATCTATCAACTTCGTCAGTATCAGTCGCCGACAAACATGGATCACGTCCGAAAGGTGGAGATGTTTCATAACGGCGAGTTCGGCTTTTTCGCAAAGGCCGGCGCTTCGGGAGTTTTTTATGCCGATACACTGGTCGGACCGAATCTGCCCAATCTTACCTACATGCTCAGCTTTCCTGATATGCCATCGCTTGAGGCAGATTGGGAGAAGTTTTCCGCCGATCCCGATTGGAAGAAGCTCTCTGCCGATTCGAGGTTCAACTTAGACCCACCAACGGTATCGAGTATCGCAAGCCTCGTGCTGCATCCCCTGGCCTGTTCACAAGTTTAGTGAGGTTAAGGGGCTTGCGAACGCTGGACCAATCAATACAGATAGAGGGAAAACGAGATGAAACAGTTAGCGATCGCGGGGCTTTTTCTGGCCCTGGTGGCGACTCAAGCAGAGGCGCAGATCAATGCGGGCGAGCAGAAGCCCGAGGCTGGCCTGCCTTTTAACATGGTGCAGGTAGCGACCCTCAAACTGCCCTGGCGGATTGCCTTCCTGCCCGACGGGCGCATGCTGATCACCGAGAAGGTCGGCAGTATGGAATTGGTAACTCAACAGGGAGCCAAGACCCCCGTCACGAATGTGCCAGCCGTTCTTTCCCAGGGACAAGGCGGCATGCTGGGTGTTTTTCTCTCGCCGCACTATGCCAAGGATCACAGTGTCTACCTTACTTATTCGGAGCCGGGCGATGGCGGTTCGAGCCTGGCTCTTGCGCGAGCCCGTCTGGCGCTAGGCCAGGATTCGGCGAGCCTCGAAGATCTCAAAGTGATCTGGCGCGATGGGGAGAGGGGTGAAGGTGGACAGTTCGGCGCACAGGTAGCCTTTTCTCCGGATGGCCATTCTCTCTTCCTTACTGTTGGCGATCGGCAACGCATGACGCCGGCTCAGGATCCAAACCAGCCACTGGGCAAGATTCTGCACCTGACGCTGGATGGCAAGCCTGCTCGAGGGAATCCAATGGCTGGGAAAAAGGGCCCGGCCAGCGTGCCCGTGATTGACCCGCCGTCGGATACTGAGGCCGCAAAGACTGCTCCCGTCGTGAGAACGTATACCTTCCCCGGACCTAACCTGACGCTTGAGGAAACCTGGAGCATGGGACACCGTACGCCTTATGGTCTGGCCTTCGCGCCGGACGGACGGTTGTGGGAGATCGAGCATGGCCCGAAGGGCGGCGATGAGCTGAACCTGATCAAGCCCGGCAAGAATTATGGCTGGCCGCTGGCCTCCTACGCCACCAACTACAACGGAGTGCCAATCCCCAGCCCGGACACGCGACCTGATTTGACCAAACCGGTCATCTACTGGACACCGGTGATCGCGCCAGGCAATCTCATCTTCTACAACGGTGCGCTGTTCCCGCAGTGGAAGGGCTCTGCCCTGGTAAGCGGCCTGGGGAGTATGACGCTCAACCGCATTACCTTCGACGGTCAGGGCGGCGCCACACCCGCAGAACGCTGGGATGTTGGTCACCGAATCCGCGACGTGGAGGTCGCGCCCGATGGCGCGCTGTGGATGCTCGAGGATTCCAGGACAGGCGGTCTGTTCCGCGTGACCCCGAAGGGCTAAGTCCCCTCCTGATCGGTCGCTGCGGATCATTGATCCATGCGGTGCGGTCGGTAACGACGGACGGCTTCGCAGCGGAAAATTGGAGATCATTGAGTTTTACGAGGTTTGGACTTAACGAAGGCTTGTGAGATACTGGGCTCCCTGGAAGGCAATGTCCGCAGGTGACACATGGATGTCCGCCCATAAGGCTCCGGGAGCCGTTGTCTCTTCGGGAGAATATCCAAAGCCTTCGATCATTAAAGAGCCGGAATAGCCGATTTCACGAAGCGTGCGGATGATTCCGGGAAAGTCTACGTGCCCTGATCCGAGGAGCCCTCGATCATTCTCGCTGGCATGAATGTGCTTCAATCTTCGGCCAGCGGAGCTGATTGCCTGTGGCAGATCCTTCTCTTCTATGTTCGCGTGAAATGTGTCGATGGTCACTCCAACGCGGGGATGATCGATAGCAT
>Ga0302325_10026420_pt1 | contig 12056 bp, 7 predicted proteins | sample Palsa_T0_2_FD_201948 | JGI IMG/M metagenome (GOLD analysis project Ga0302325, IMG submission 201948) | Peat permafrost microbial communities from Stordalen Mire near Abisko, Sweden - Palsa_T0_2 | ecosystem: Environmental > Terrestrial > Soil > Palsa > Peat permafrost | place: Sweden: Abisko...
TTCAAGTCAACAAGCATCCTTTCACCATTCTTGGCGTGGCGCCGCCCGGCTTTCACGGGACGTTGTTATTTGCCTATCCCGATTTCTTTTTGCCGATGATTAACCAGGAGCAGGTGGAAGGAAGAAATATTCTGAACGCGCGCGGAATTGCTTGGATCTATTTGGCGCTGGGACATCTGAAGGCCGGAGTCACTCCGCCTCGCGCGATTGCCGACCTGAACTCCATTGGCTCCTATCTGGAAAAGACCTATCCCAAGGAACACGGGCAAATACGCTATTCATTGTCCCGCCCCAGTCTTTATGGCGATTTCCTTGGCCGCCGCGTACAGATGTTCCTCACGGCCTTGATGCTGCTGGCAGGCTTGATTCTGCTAGCCGCCTGCGCCAACCTCGGTAGCCTGTTTGCCGCGCGCGCAGCCGATCGAAGCCGTGAAGTTGCTTTGCGGCTCGCGCTGGGAGCGAAACGCGCGCGCATTCTGCGGACGCTCTTTACCGAAGCCGCGCTGATTTCGCTCGCCGGAGGCGCCCTCGGATTGTGGGGCAGTGTTGCGCTTTTGCGCGGGATGAGCGCCTGGCAGCCAGTGCCCCGCTATCCCATAACTCTGCCCGTGAACGCGGACGTCAATGTGTACGGAATCGCTTTGCTGTTGGTATTGGTGAGCGGAATCCTGTTCGCGTTGGTTCCCGTGCGCCAAGTCCTCAGGACTGATCCATACCAGATCGTCAAATCGGGATCAACCGGCGCGCCTGGGCGGCGGATTACGTTCCGAGACCTGCTGCTAGTCGCGCAAATTGCCATCTGTGCCGTGCTGGTTACGTCATCGCTCGTGGCCGTACGAGGCCTGGTCCGTTCGCTCCATAGCGATTTCGGTTTCGATCCACGGAACGTGACCATCGTCGATACCGATCTCAGTATGGCGGGTTATAGCGGCGAACGAGTTCCGGAAATGCAAAGGCGCATGCTCGAGGCAATGCGGACCGTTCCCGGAGTAGAATCGGTGGGATTGATCGATTGGCCGCCACTCATCAGTGGCGCTTACAACGATTCGTATGTCTTTAGGGACCTGGCGACAGATCTGAGACCATCGAATGCCGTGGCTTCACCCTTCTCGTTTCGCATGTCGCCTGAATACTTCCAGGCGGCAGGCACAGCATTGCTAGCGGGTAGAACCTTCTCCTGGCATGACGACAAAAACACGCCACGCGTAGCAGTCGTAAATCGCGAGTTCGCCGTCAAAATGTTCGGCTCTGCGGGAAACGCCCTGGGCCATTTCTACAAGCTGCGCGACGGAACGCGCATTCAAGTGGTGGGCATTGTGGAAAGCGGGAAATATAAAGGCATCACCGACGATTCGGCGCCGGCCATGTTTTTTCCCATCCTGCAATCGCCAACCCTGGCAACGAATCTCGTGATCCGTTCAAGCCGCGACCCGCGGCAAGTTTCTGGCGCCATAAGGAATACACTGCGCGACCTCGATCGCGCGCTGCCGTATTACATCGGAACATGGAGCCAACAACTCGACGACTTCGCGCTATTCCCCTCACATGTGGCGACGGTCTCGCTGGGTGTGCTGGGCGTGATGGGCGCCATGCTGTCCATCACCGGCATCTTTGGCATGGCTGCCTACTCGGTCAGCGGGCGGCTGAAAGAGTTGGGAATTCGTATTGCCATTGGCGCGCAGCCTAAGGAAGTGTTGCAGGCAGCTTTGGGGCGTGCATTCAAATTGCTCGCCTTCGGTTCCGCGGCAGGATTGATCCTCGGCATTTTGGCGGCCCGGGTGCTGGCCTCTATCGTGTATCAGGCGAGTCCCCGCGACCCTCTGGTCCTAGCCGGCGTGATTGTCGCGATGCTCTTGCTAGGGCTGCTGGCTACCTGGATTCCAGCGCAGCGCGCCCTGTCCATTGATCCCTTGGCATTGCTGCGAGAAGAATAGTCGCACGATTGAACACACTTGCTCGTTCAGATACGTGCGGCGGAACTGCATGCCGGTGCATGAGCGGTCTCCAATCAAATCGCCCGTCGTCATTCTCTCCGCAGTCCAACCCGCCTTGGCGCATTCATATTGAGCAGGCGCCGTCGCCGAACAACCTCACTCAGACTCTGGTCCATGCTAACTGGCTTCGGTCGATCTTAAACCCCGCGCCCACTGCCGTTTGTAGGCTGATCCCTCAAATTGTCCGGAAACCCAGTAAATGGCGCCTGATTTCCAGCATAAACGCCAGACATCATTATCGATATGCCGATTAAAATCCAAGCGGCTCCTTGATATAGTAAGTCGCTGATAACCCTGTTACGGGGATTTGCGCATGAAAGAAATAGCTGTCGATGTGCTGGTAGTTGGCGGAGGAGTGCAGGGTTTGATGGTGCTGCGCGATCTGTCAAGGCTCGGATATTCCGTTCTTCTCCTCGAAACCAGCAAACTTGGCGGCGGCCAGACGTGTCATTCTCACGTACTGATTCACCAAGGCCATCTCTGTAGGAAGCCCTCGCTGGCGAGCGAATTCAAGGAGGGATTCGAGTTATGGCGGGGCCTTTTGGCCACGAGGTTTGGCGGCGGTAATGAGATAGATGTTGTGATTGGTTTCGACGACGAGGTAGATGCGATTGAACAGCAAAGTATTTGGGGTGCGGTAAACCCTCCAATCCAGTGCGCGCGGCGCCCTGCGCCGCCTGAATTTGGCGTCTCGCGCCTGAAACGCACTTTTGGCACATCTGTCATCGCACTGACAAGCGATCAAATCGTGGAAACGTTAGTCGAGGGCCTAACCGCCATCACGGCGAAAATCGATCGCCCGGAGCATTTTCGGGTGAAGGGAAGAAGCATCGAAGAGGTGACGGTCGATTTCCCTACTCAACCGTCCGCACGCATCAAGCCTGGCGCAGTGGTTTTGGCTGCTGGAGCTGGTAACCAAGCTTTACTTGATTTGTTGTCGGAACGCGCTTCGGGCGCGCAGCGGAATCGCAAAGCTCCGGTTCTAGTAGTATCCGGCGACGGCCAAATGGATTTGCCGCGGATCGGAGGCTTTTTCGTGATCCGAGGGAATGGTATATCGATTGCTCCTCGGGAACACGATGGGCGAGTAGTCTGGCTTATTTCAGACTCGCGGATTCTCATCAACGCAAGTGGGGAGCAGGCATTCATCGGTTGGTTCCGCAGCCTGCTTGCGGATCTTCAGCAATTGGCCCCGGCTCTTTTTGGATTTCCTCAAAAGCTAAGATGGGCTCTTCATATGGCAGATAAATCGGAAGGCGGTGGGGCTTACCGCTGGCCGTACAGCGGACGTATCGAACAGTTCGGGATTGATAATCTTTGGACCGTTTGGCCCACATTTCTCACTCTGGCGCCGCTACTGAGCAGGCGAGTGTGCGATGGTATCACTCTGAGGCTTCCGCGGAAGGGCGCGGCGCGCATGAGCGAAGAACCCTTTTGGCAGGTTCCGCAGCGGAGCGCGGAATATTGGCAGCGGCATTCACACCCAGACAACCTGCAAGCCTGGGAGAGCTTTTCCAAGCACTTTGGCGGTGATGGAGATCCCGAGGTGGGGGAGAATGACTATGTCGGCGGGTCCTGAGCCGGCGCTCACCGGTGATGAGCGTAGTTCTTTTTCGCGGCATGAACAGAAGGAGACGTACCAACGCCTAGCGGAGCTGGCCTTGAAGGCGATGGGTTCAAGGGCCTGCGCTCTCGTATTCGTGCATCCTGAGGAAGGGAAGCTTGTTCTGGCGGCATCGGCAGGCTTTGGACCCGGGGAAATGGAGCGGAATATCGGACGGTCCTTCTCCCTCGGGCCATCAGGGAGCGGCCATATCTTTGATCTCGAGATAGCCAAAGCTGGATCGGTGATTGAAAGATTCGGCTTGCAAAACGACGGCCAGGGAGTTTTCGATCCCGCTGTGGCCCGAAAGTATGATATCGATTCGCTATTCGCTTTTCCAATCGACTCAAGCCGTGGAGTTCTCGGTTATTTCTGTCACTTCGCTTCAGGGCACAAACCGTTTTCCAAAGAGCAGAAACGGCTCGTCGCGAATCAGACCATGCTGGCGATGGAGATTCTGGAGAAATATCAGGATCTCGACCCGGTGCTCGAGATGTCGGAGATGCTTTCACAAGGCCTGTTGCTGGCTCCTCCGGGTGAATTCCTGCCGCAAATCGCAACGCGTGCTTGCGAATTGCTCTCGGTGCCCATCTGCGTTGTGTGGCTGCTGGACGAGCGGAGGCAACGGCTTAACGTAGTGGCCACAGCAGGCGACGTCGACGAGGAGTTTAAGAGTCTATCGCTCGATCTCACGGACGAGCGCTTGAAGCAGCATCTCGAAGGTGGACGGGTGGCATTTCTTGCGAATGTAAACATACCCCATCCCACTTTTGCTCATCGCGAGAAGGCGATAAAACGCGGATGGCGATCGCTTTTAACCGCGCCAATGACCGTTGGCAAGCGCCCCGTTGGCATGCTGGACATATACACTAAGCGACCGCGCCGCTTTCGTCGCTGGGAGAAACTGCTATTTCGAGTTTTTGCGAATCACGCGGCCCTTTCGATTTTACGGACGGAGCTATTTGCAGCCTCTGCACCCGCGGAACGAGGAGTGGAGGATACACTAAGCTTCATTACGGATCGCTGCGCCGCGGTTACGGGCGCTGACGTATGCACGCTTCAGCTGTTCGAGGCGGGAAACGCGACTCCTGGGGCGACGGCGCATTTCGTGCGCCCCGGTCTGCCGGCAGAGGCCTGCCAGTCTATGCAGCGGGCATCACTCGATCTATTGGAGAGAGTCAAGGCAACCGGCCACGCCTTAACTCAGGAAGAACCACCCGCCATTTGTGTTCCCTTTAAATCCGGCGCCGAAACGATGGGAGTTCTTTGTGTAATAGGCAACAACAACCGCCCCTTTGCCGCGGAGCAGCGGCAGGTTCTTGAAAGCATCTTGGATGCCGCGCCAGGAGCCATTGCGCGCGCTTCTCTGCGCGACAGTTTACTGCGGATCGCGCGGACGGTAACCGAATCTGATTCGCTCGACCGCTTTTTGAAGGATCTGGTAAACGCCACGCGTGACTTAATGCGGCAGCCGATATGCCATTTGTGGCTGCTAGATAGAGACCGTAACTGCTTCAGCCTAAGGCAGTGGGCATTTCTCGACCGGCACGACCCCGCCAACGAGGAATTCGTCTTGCCGAACGATCACCCCTACGCGAAGGCACCCGTTAGCGACCCGCCACGCGCGCTGGTGGCGTACTCAGATCCGGCAGACTTCGGCTGCAAGTCGGCACTGGTTATGCCGCTGGTGGTCAATGGCCGGATGGCGGGCATCATGCAGGTGGGCTCGAGCAACGCGGGCGCACAGTTCACCCCCTGGCGCTGCAATTTGTTCGAGACGCTCGGTGCGCAGGCGATGCTGGCGATCGGCAACATTAACCGGAGTGTCGCTTTGACTGAGTTGAACCAAGCGTTACAGCAGATGGCGAACTTCTCCACAGAAGCCGAACTATTGGAATACACGCTGGGGGTGGCTCTAAAACTGGTTGGTACATCGCGCGGCTGGATCAGCCGCTATCAATTAGCCACGGGAACGCTGGAAATAGTAGTGGAAAGCGGCGAGCCCGCGCGTCGGCCTCCGCTGAAAATTGGCCAAGGAGTTACCGGACACGCCCTTCAAGACGAGAAGCCGGTACTGGTATCCGATGTGACCTCAGTGGAATGGAAGCAGCAGTACGAATTTTTTTGGCCAGACACACGGTCGGAACTCGCCGTGCCCATCCTGATTGAGAATGCGGATGTGCGCGTCGGCGATCAGATCCGGAAAGCGATCAAGCCGCTGGCGGTTCTCAACATCGAGAGCCCAACTGTGGCGGCGTTCTCGGAGTTTGACCGGGACTGCCTATGGTCGCTCGCGCGCTGTGCGGCCACCATACTCGAGCGCATCGAATACGACCTTAAGCTGCAGCGCCTGCGGCAGACAGAGACCGTCATATTGGCTAACCGCGATTGGGATGCGGTGATTGAGAATCTGCTCGATGCCATTACAGAAACCCTGGGCTACGAGCGTGTGAACCTTTCTTTGATCTCGGCGGATCTCAAGCGGATCCAAACCGCATATGTCCGTGGCGTACCCCAGGAGGAAGTAGAGGAGTTCAAGAAGATGGCCATTCACCCTCTGGCCGCGAGCGGGGAATTCGTAGATATTCAGGCCGACATTGCCAATTCCCGGCGGATCGAAGTGCCGGAGAAATTCGATCGGCGATATGATCAGAAGATTTTTGAACGGTTCAACCATCAAGAGTGGATCCGGGTGTTTATGCCGATGATTCGCGACGCCGATAACAAGGTCATTGGATCAGTGGAAGCCGGTTACCGGCGTGACTTTCGCAAGCATATTTATGAGCGCGATGTTCAGGTTCTTAAGGGCTTTGTCGACTATGCCACCGCGGCTTTGGAACAGAAGACGCGCGGCCTGTTAGACGTCGTAGGTCATCAGGTGAAGATGCCTATCGTGGGAATCCGCAGCAACGCCAGTTTCTTGCGTCATAACTTCAGGGATTTAAAATTCGAAGAGGTCATCGTGAAACTGGAGGATATTCTGACGGATACAGAAATACTCCGGCAACAGGCTGCTCAATTAGATTTTTTGCTTGGCGGGAGTGTGCCCCGTTCCCGGCCACGCTGGACAAACCTCATGAAAGATGTGGTGGTAAAGACGCTCAACCAGCTAAGGCCGCTCGTTAGAGACAAAGGATTTCCCGCGTACGAAATCTCTTATTCTTTTTCCGATATTCACCGGGTCAGAGTTTTTGTGGACAAGACCAAGGCTAGTGAGGTAGTCTACAACCTTGTGATGAATGCGATCAAATATGCGGTGAGGTCGGAATCCTTTGAACTGAAAATAGAAGTGGAGGAAGACGACCGTCATTACGCCGTGAAGTTTTTGGATTGGGGTGTTGGTGTGAGCGAGGGGCTCGAAGAAAGGATTTTTGAGGAAGGATTTCGTGCGCCGGAGGCGCGCCGCTTAGAAGTGAGCGGATCGGGCCTTGGCCTCAGCATCTCCCGCGCCCACTGTCGCGACATGGGTGGCGATCTGCTCCTGAAAAATCGCGCCAAGCCAACAGAGTTCCAGATGATTCTCCCTAAACAGGCGCCCAGGAGAGTCCAGTGATTCTTTTTGTGGATGATGAGGAGCGGCCGATTAAAACCTTTATGGAGGAACTGAGCCGTTCGAACTATGCGGTCCATTTGGAAACCGATGTAGATCGAGCGCTCGAGTATTTCCGGGCGAACGTGGATAAAATTGAACTCCTGGTTCTAGATATTATGATGCCTCACGGTGAGAGCCTGACGGCCGAAGAAACCGACAACGGACGCAGAACCGGTGTTCGCCTTTTCAAGAAGTTCCGTGAAGAGAATCGGAACCTCCCCATCATCGTATTCACTAACGTCAGTGCCCAGCCAGTGGAGGAGGCCTTTGCCGATATGCCCAGATGCCGTTTTCTCAAGAAGATCGACTACTTCCCGTTCGAATTCAAAGAAGAGGCGGTGGCTATGCTCGCAGCTGGCGGGTCTGGACGAGCATGAAATGACTCCGGCGAACGACCAACCCCCATTGCCCGACGTTCTTCAGGAATTAGGTGAAGCTTTATCCGCCGCACGCGATAGGCTTCCCGACGTGGAGTGGCTGAGTTTCCAATATGATTTTTTCACGCACTTCGCCGAACTGGTCAGCAGAACCGCTTCTGCCGTAAATGAACATGGCGGCGAATCAGTATGGCAGGATCTGAAGCCGTTCTGGATCGGCCTAAGACGGGTGACGGAGGACCATTGCCGCAGCATCAGACAAGCGATGGACCCTAACTCACGGGACGCGATGGCAGAGTTTCTTTTCTGGGTGGCAGAGGATGGAGACGAGAGTCACCGGCCGCTGATTGTGTCGATCGAGCAAGAGCATCCCGATTGGCCAGAAGGCCTCGAGCTTGCCGATGAAGCGCTGAGGCGGATTAAGGAACGCGAGGACATTCGCGGTATTCTGCAGGTTCTGAAAGGCGAGAGAGACGGCGATGCCAAGGAAATGGCGATCCAGTTGCACTCGCTAGGCATCCACACTCGAGACGGTTCAGAAACGCGAGGGTCTCTGGGTGTTGCCGCTTGCCGTAGGCTGCTGAATGACGACCTAATCGGAATATGCAGGCATTTACAGAGTGACGATCCAGGGCTCCGTTCGTTTATCGCGTTGGCGCTCGGACAATGGGGTGGAGAGGAGGTTATCGAAAATCTTCGTCCAGCTCTGATGCACGACTCTGACGACTTGGTGCGGCTGCACTGTCTGCGAGCGGCACGGAATATCGGAGGGCGTATTGCGACCAAACTGCTGTGTGACGTATTCGACAATCCGGATGACGTGCTACGTGAAACAGCCCTTGAAGCCCTAGGGGAACTGGCGAGTGGCGGCAGAACCACTTATACGGAGCCTCCACCGGCCCGCACTTTGCGGCCTATCCCGGACGGACCGATCGCGGGTTTGGTTCTGATGGTCTTGAACAGGGCATTAAGACGGCCTCACGACTCACTACGATGGCGAATACTCGAAGTGATTGAAATGCTACGGCCGACTCAACGTCCGGTTGCCCGGGAAGCGTCCGGCTCCCGAGGTGTGGGCGCTGGATGACCGTTTTTATCGCCTACTCATTCAGAGATCAGTGGATCCCGCAGTGGATTTTTCCTTTGGTCGAGGCGCTGGGATTCAGAATAGAAAGCGGCAGGGAAATGGCCGGTCAGGTAATCGACGAAGGTATCAAGAAAAAGATTGACGCCTCTGACGGCTTAATCGCTTTCATGACCCGAATTACGCCAATCGGGGAAACAGGCGGTCGATTCAAGGCAAGCGACTGGGTAATTCAGGAGTACACGCACGCCGCGGCGCGTGGAATGCTAGTGCTTGAGGTGCGCGAAGCCGAGGTGGAGTTTCAGGGGCAATTGGCCGGAAACAGACAGTGGATAGATCTCGATCCAACTGATCGCCTGCCGGCCGCAGTTCAACTTTGTCGGACCCTGCGGGAGTGGCGGAACGGCATCGACATAGAGCTGAGGCTGCGCACGGCATCCTTTGTGGATGCGATCCGGGGGAGGCTCACGGACCGGAAATATCGGTGTGCTTATTTGCTTCGCCATAGAGATGGCCGGGAGATAGCCCACGTTGCGGACGTACAGATCTTCCCGCGCAGTGGAGGCCTTTTTGTGTATGCTAGAAATGTGCCCAGAGAAGCGTTTATCGAGCTTCGCGTAGAGTTTGACGGAGAGACCTGGACGTCTCTGGGGCGTGAAATTCAAACGATTGATATAGATCTGGAGAGAGACTGAGTTGAATCGGATCCGCGTTCAGCACGAAGCCGAGTATGGCGGCGACAAATACTGGAAGTGGTCAGTGTGGCTAAATGGACCGGCCGAGGAACTCGACCAGATCAGTTACGTGCAGTACACGCTAGACCGCACGTTCCCCAATCCGGTGCGCAAGATAGCAGACCGTGCCTCAAATTTTAGATTATCGGCGGGCGGTTGGGATGGATTCATTATCTATGTGAACGTCCATTTTCGCGACGGCAGGCAGTGTTCGATTGACTATCCGCTTAAGCTGGAGCAGCCAGTTGAAGAATCCGCGCCTCGCTAACTAACTTGCAGAAGCGTTCGCTTGCGATGCTTCTCTTTCACTCACAAGCGACGATCAATCGGATCAATTTGCTCTTGTTCAAGCCATTCGGCTCATATTCCTGGCGGGAGCAAAGCATGTCTATCTTCCAACAGCCGAGAACGTCCTTGGCCAGAATCCCGGTGATGGCGTAGTCTCGATGGACTTCCCCGTTTGGGGAACGGAGCGCCTCTCCCCCACTCCCTCAATGAAACAGCCTCTTCAACTTATCGAACAGCCCCTTTTTCCCCGGCGCCTTATCCTTCTGCGAACTCGCATCCTGCTGAGTCGGATCGGCACCCACCGGCGGCATGTTACTAGGTGGAACCACCTGCGCTGTCGGAGGTAACCCCGCAGCCGGCGCCGTCGGCAGCGACTCCTGCCAGCTGCCCACCTCCGTTCCCCCACCTCCATGCAACGGGCAATATTGCGTCGGCTGCGTACCCGTCAAATAATACTCCGTGTGAACGTCCGTCGGAGGGCACGCGCCCGTCGCCAGTTGCCCCGTCGTGTTATCGATCTGCGCCGTCACAATCCCGTCCGGTATCGCGAACTGAGTCACGTCGCGGTAAGCGCGATGCTGATGCGCGCGCCTCATAAATTCCGCCCAAATCGGCATCGCCGCCGTCGCGCCATCCATTTTGAGGTCTTTATAATCGTCCAGCCCCACCCAAACAATGCACAGCAGCTTCGAAGTAAATCCGCCAAACCACGCGTCTTGCGACGTCCCCGTTTTGGCCGCCGCCGGCAGCGTGAACCCTCTTCGATAAGCGCCCGCGCCCGTGCCGAAGCGCAGCACATCTTCCATCAGGGTCACCACCAGAAAGTTAACGCGCGGATCAAGCACCCTCTTCGTCTGTGGCTCCGCCGCCCAAATATCTTTACCCGTCTTGTCCACAATATGCGAAATAAAAGTCGGCGAAACCATCACGCCATCGTTCGCAAAAATCGTATAAGCGCCCGCCATCTCCAGCGGCGTCACATCGTAAGTGCCCAGCGCCATCGAGGGCGTAGCGCGAATGCGCGACAATCCCGCCTTATGCGCCAGATCCGCCACGTTCCGATACCCCGCCGCTTCCGCAACCTCAATCGCCGGCACGTTCAACGAAAGCGCGAATGCCGTCCGCAAAGTAACTTGGCCCAGCCACGCCTTCTTGTGATAATCGGTAGGCGTGTAGTCCTCGCCGTTCCAGGGAAACGTCTTCGGGTCATCGTCCACAATCGTCGAAGTCGTCATCACGTTCTCGCCGCCGCCAAGCCCGCTATTCAGCGCCGCCGCATAAACAAACGGCTTGAACGCGCTGCCCGAAGGCCGATTCGCCACCGTGTGATCCAACTGGCTCATCCCATAATTCCTGCCGCCCACCATCGCCTTCACTTCACCGGTATGCGGATCGACACAAATCAACGCCACCTGCGGATAGTCGATTGTTTCATTCGGATGCCGCTTCGCCAGAATAGCGTCGATCTCCTTCGTCCCCTTCTCGACCGCCGCCGCCGCGTCTCGCTGCAAATCCAAATCGATCGTCGTATAAATCCGTGAGCCCGATTCCTGGAAATCCCGCTCTCCGAACTGATCCGCCAGCCTGTCGTTCACTCGGTCCACGAAATACGGCGCGTCGGTAGATTCAATCCCCTGCTTCGATACGTTGAGAGGGGATCCGGCAGCCTCGGTGTACGCAAACTGCGAGATGTATCCGTTATCGAGCATCAGTTTGAGCACGATATTGCGCCGCGCCAGCGCCCGATCCGGCCAGCGGAACGGGTTGCGCGCGCTCGGCTCCTGAATCAGTCCGGCTAGCGTGGCCGCTTCCGGCAGCGTAAGCTGGCGCATGTCCTTGCCGAAGAAAGCCTGCGCCGCTTCGCCAAAACCGCGGATGCCGAAGGAACCGCGCCGCCCCAACGGAACCTGGTTCGCATAGTACTCGAAAATTTTCTGCTTGGTGAGCTTATGCTCCAGATGAACGGTAATCAGCAGCTCGTCGAACTTGCGCCCGAACGTTTTGCGCGGGTCGAGCCAAAGCATCTTCGCCAGTTGCTGCGTGAGCGTCGATGCGCCCTGCCCCCGCCGCCGGTCGCGTATATCTACAAAAACCGCTTTGACAATGCGGATTGGATCGAATCCCGAATGCTGAAAGAACCGCTTGTCTTCAATAGAAACCACCGCGTTCACCAAAACCGGCGGAATGTCCTCGAACTTGACAATCCTCCGCTTCTCGCGGTTCTTATCGAACAGCGTGCTCAGCACCGCCGGCTCCAGCGCATATTCGCCGCGCTCTGAATTGTCGCTCAGCGCGATAATCGAAGCGATCTTGCCGTCCCGGAAGCGCAGAACTCCCGCTTCGGAATCCGTTTTCGATTGACTCCCCGGGAAAATTTCTATCGC